>Ga0315268_10000540_pt1 | contig 44129 bp, 38 predicted proteins | sample C1_top_MG_FD_204535 | JGI IMG/M metagenome (GOLD analysis project Ga0315268, IMG submission 204535) | Sediment microbial communities from Yellowstone Lake, YNP, Wyoming, USA - C1_top | ecosystem: Environmental > Aquatic > Freshwater > Lake > Sediment | place: USA: Wyoming | collected 2017-08-01 | reverse complement strand
CTGCGCAGAATATAACTATAACGGCGTTATGTCTTCGCGAAATAAAAATTACTAAGAGTAATTTTCTTTACAAAAATTATGCATAAACTTAAATATGGGTAATGCATCGCATCACACAACATCACTGTAATGAGGATGTGTGAAGTGGGTTCGGTTAAGGGCTTAAAATGTAGAGAGTGCGGGAGAATTTATCCTCCTGTCAAAGCCTATGCTTGTGAAGACTGTTTTGGTCCACTGGATGTAATCTATGATTACGACTCAATACAGTTGGATCGGAACTCCTTCTCCGGAAGACCTAAAACTCTTTGGAGGTATTTTGAACTCCTGCCTGTACAGGATATCTCAAAGATAGTGGACCTTGGAGCGGGTTGTACAATTCTACACAAGTGTGATCGATTGGCAAAAGCCATTGGATTAAAGACCCTTTATGTGAAAGATGATACGGTTAATCCAACTTTCTCTTTTAAAGATAGACCTGCCACAGTCGCTGTGTCAAAAGCTTTAGAATTAGGTGCAAAGGCGGTGGGGTGCGCTTCCACAGGCAATTTAGCTGCTGCCACGGCGGCACACGCAGCAAAGGCTGGATTACCATGCTATGTATTTATCCCTGCTGATATAGAATTGAATAAAATTGTTCAAGCAGTGACGTATGGAGCTAAGGTACTGGCCGTCAGAGGAACATATGATGATGCTAATAGACTTGCGGCTCAAGCTGCTGAAACTTACGACTGGGCTTTTGTGAACATAAACATTCGGCCATATTATGTAGAGGGGTCCAAAACCTTAGCCTTCGAGGTGTGTGAGCAATTAGGGTGGAGGACTCCTGATCGTGTTATTGTACCAGCCGCGAGTGGAGCCCTTCTATGTGCTATTTGGAGAGGCTTTAAAGAGTTTAAGGGACTCGACCTGATAAATGATTTAAATGTCAAGGTAATATGCGCCCAGCCTGCCGGATGTTCACCTATAGTTAACGCATTTAAATCCAATATAACCGAAGTGATGCCAATCGAACATCCTAATACTATCGCTAAAAGCCTCGCTATAGGCGATCCTGGTGATGGAATCTACGCGATAAAAGCAATACGTGAATCGGGAGGAGTGGCTGAGTCGGTTACAGATGCGGAGATAATTGACTCAATCAAGCTTCTCGCTAAGACAGAAGGCATCTTCACTGAACCAGCAGGGGCTGTCACAGTAGCAACCCTAAAGAAGCTTGTCAGCTCTGGCGAAATCGCAGTTGATGAAGAAATTGTGTGCTATGTGACTGGTAATGGTCTAAAGACTACTGAGGCTGTTTTGAGCTACATTCCCAAGCCCATTGAGATTGAGCCTAAGCTCGAGTTTCTTGCAGCTGTCACGACTTAGGGAGAGCGCCTAGGATGCCAAAAGTAAAGGTTATTTTTCCCTCAGTATTAGTTAAGGTCACCGCTGGCGATAAGGAGGCTGAGGTGTTGGCTTCAACATTGGGCGAAGCTCTAGATAAATTGGCGGTAAAATATGGTGATACTTTTAAGGAGAAGATCTTTGATTCTAGCGGTAAACTTAAGCGTCTCCTGAATGTTTCATTGAACGGCAAAAATGTGCGGCTTCTGAAACAGTTAGAAACTCCGTTAGAGGAGGGGGATGAAGTCTTCATCTTTCCTTCGGTAAGTGGTGGGTAAGAATCAGTGTCGTTTTCGAATGAGGAAATGCAGCGCTATTCAAGGCAGATAGCTCTGAGGGAGATAGGGATAGATGGACAGAGGAAGCTTAAGGAGGCCCGTGTGTGTATCGCTGGGATGGGGGGACTAGGTTGCGTTTCTGCATCTCAGCTAGCAGCGATGGGTGTAGGCTATATTCGCTTGGTTGACCAAGATGTAGCTGACCTCACCAATCTACATAGGCAGTTGCTGTATGATACCCCCTCCTTGGGCTACCCCAAAGTTGAAGTGGCGGAGAAGCGATTAAAGTTACTAAATCCGAATGTCAAGCTAGACCCTGTGCCGCTCACAATTAACTCGGGTACGGCGGAGCAAGTCGTAAAAGATGTTGACATGGTCATAGACGGCTTAGATCATTTCACTCCAAGATATGCCTTAAATGAGGCGTGTGTGAAGCTGAGGGTACCTTACATTTTCGGTGGCGCCATTCAAGCTTATGGAAACGTAAGTACGATAATTCCCGGGAAGACCGCGTGTCTAGAATGTATGCTTGGGCGTGTCAGTGATGAAGGCCTACCAACCTGTGAAACTGTGGGAGTTTTTCCGCAAGTTCCGACAATTGTGGCAAGCATCCAAGCTCGGGAAGCCTTGAGCCTGATGCTAGGGAAGGATCCTTCATTAGCTAATAAACTCCTTTTCTGCAACCTCAATTCGATGGAATTTGAGGTGTTCCCAGTGGTTAAGGTACCAAGCTGTTCAACTTGTGGTCAACCGATAGCCCAAGTCACCGAAGCTCCTAGGGCTGCCGAACTTTGCGGCAAAAATTCGTTTATGGTTTCTTCTAAAGGGAAAGTATCCCTAGACATGGCTGAGGCAGCTGATCTCCTAAGTAGAAAGTTTAGAGTGAAGGTTCGGGCGAATATGGGAATAACCTTTGACTACTCAGATACTATATCCATAAGCCTAATGAAGACGGGCAACATGTTGGTTAAGGGAATTGCGGAAAAGGAAGGAGCTCTAAAAGTTTATGACGAAATCATGAAACTTCTGGTGAGTCGAGTTTGCGATTAAAGGAATGAGATATAACGGTTCTGTTCATATACTGCTGGGGAAATAATGACGACTAATACAATTGAGCTAAAACCCATAAGATCCGTAAAAACATCAGCCAGCAATGGGCAGATCGAGCACAGGAAAGCTATTTCTGAAATTATTGGACCCTATCGTCCAAATCCAAGCGGGCTTACTGTGGTGGAGTTGCTGGAAAGGAGGGGGAATATCTTGAAGGTCAAGGGGCTAGACGCATTAGACGGAACTCTAGTGCTGGACATTAAACCGTTCAACCCTTTAGATGCAGCTAAAAAATGCGGCTTCCTGCTTGGTGGAAGAAGCTGCACAAAGATTGATTGTTTAAAATTAATAGCCATGCGACCTGTTGCTTGACGCATGTAACGCTATAAAATTAAATACTCCATTTTTCTCTTTAAAAAGTCGAGGTGATGTTGGGATTACTGAAAAGGAAGGTGTTAGTAAAAGCCAAAAACTGTTCACAGGTCTCGTCTTGACTATCATAGGTCTTCTTGGGTTGGGCTATGGACCTATGGGAATGGGCGGGGGGATGATGGGCATGAGGGGTTACGGGTACTATTCTCCATTCGCCTTCGTCATATTCTTTGGGGTTGTGCTATTCGGTTTGTACATAATCTATACAGCGTTGCGGGATTAATTTTATCCCTATAGGTGGATTTGAATTTGCATGAAGAGTCTGGGTGTCCGGAAGAAGAGAAACTGAAACGTGAGCAACGCCGACCCGTGGCAGAGGGGCCCATGTGTGTAATGTGTGGCGGAGGGAAGTTAATGTGGGTCCTCTGGGTGGTCATAATAATCCTCATCATACTAGCATTCTTCCGTTAGAGTATGATCCGTAAAAGTAAGGTTTGGCTTATGGCGAAGGATCCTGTTTGCGGCATGTATGTAGATGAAACAAAGGCAGCAATCACCCGAGTGGTCAGAGGGAAAACATATTATTTCTGTAGCGAGACTTGCGCGAGGACATTTGAGAAACCTGAGATAGAACTTCGGAACTTGAAAATTCTAGTGGTTTTCAGCCTAGGTTTTGCCGCTTTAACATTAACCTTTTCATTTTTCCCAATTCTCCCGGTACTTCCGAATAATGTCTGGCTATTCTTATTCGCAACACTCGTTCAGTTCATAGCTGGCTGGAGGTTTTACAGGGGCACCTATGACGCTATTAGGAATAAAACAGCTAACATGGATGTGCTAATTGTTGTGGGTACATCCGCGGCATGGCTTTATAGCACCCTAGTTACCTTCCTTCCCAACATCTTCACAGGTGAGGTCTACTTTGACACAGCAGCGTGGATAATTGCCTTCATCCTGTTAGGCAAACTTCTAGAAGACATCGCCAAAGGGAAAGCCTCAGAATCGGTTAGGCGCCTCATGGATCTCCAGCCTAGGATGGCAAGGGTGGTCAAAAATGGAGCTGAGGAAGAAGTTCCAGTAGAATTGGTTCAATTGGGCGAGATAGTGGTGGTGCGACCTGGCGAAAAGATACCGGTGGATGGCATAGTGATAGAGGGCTATTCTTCTGTAGATGAAAAGATGATTACCGGGGAAAGCATGCCTGTTGAAAAGAATGTCGGCGCCGAAGTAATTGGGGCAACTCTTAACAAAGCTGGAATGTTAAAGGTTAAGGCAACAAAGGTTGGGGCTGACACAACTCTCTCTCAGATCATCAAATTGGTCGATGAGGCGCAGGTTTCCAGAGCACCCATCCAAAGATTGGCTGATGTAATAGCCTCCTATTTCGTCCCAACGGTCATAGTTATAGGAATCGTCTCTTACTTGGCTTGGTATTTTGTAGGGAAGGCGCCCTTCATATTCGCATTTACCACTTTCATCGCCGTGTTAATTATCGCTTGTCCCTGCGCCTTGGGTTTAGCCACTCCTACTGCCATCTTGGTAGGTACTGGAAAGGGAGCGGAAAATGGCATCTTAATTAAAGGTGGCGAAAATTTGGAGAGGGCATACAAAATTCAAACAATTGTATTTGACAAAACTGGCACACTAACAAGGGGAGAACCGGCAGTCACTGACATCGTTGTATTCGGGAATCAAACTGAGAGGGATGTTCTGAGATTTGCTGCAATTGCTGAAAAGGGTTCTGAGCATCCCCTTGGAGAGGCTGTCGTTGAGAGAACTCGCAGGGAGGGAATAGAGATTCCAGATGCTGACTCCTTTGAGGCTATACCGGGGCATGGTGTGAAGGCAACTTACGGTGGGAAGGAAATACTGCTCGGTAATAGGCGATTGATGCATACCTACGGCATATCCATAGCGCCCATGGAAGAGAAAGTGGGGGCTTTAGAGGAAGATGGAAAGACTGCGATGTTTGTTTCAGTGGCTAAAGAGGTTATTGGTATTATCGGCGTAGCTGACACTCTTAAAGAGCATTCCGCGGAGGCGGTGAGACGACTCCAGAAAATGGGTCTCGAGGTAGTTATGCTGACTGGAGACAATGAGAGGACAGCGAAGGCAATCGCTAAAAAACTCGGTATAACGCGGATTTCTGCAGAAGTACTTCCAGGGGATAAGGCTATGGTGATTAAAAGGCTTCAAGGCGAGGGGAAAACCGTGGCTATGGTGGGCGACGGCATAAATGATGCCCCTGCATTGGCGCAGGCGGATATTGGAATAGCTATCGGTGGGGGAACTGATGTTGCCATAGAGACTGGAGGCATAGTCTTAATCAAAGATGACCTGCGCGATGTCGTTACCGCGATTCAACTAAGTAAACGGACGATGAGTAAGATAAAGCAAAACCTATTTTGGGCTTTCTTCTATAACGTGGCTTTCATCCCCATCGCAGCTGGAGTTCTATATCCCGCTTTCGGGATCCTACTCAACCCAGTTTTTGCAGCCATAGCAATGGCAGCCAGCTCAGTCACGGTGGTTACAAACTCATTACTATTAAGGAGATTCACTCCGAAAATATAGCGTGGAGGTGAGTGGGAATATGGCGAAGGATCCTGTTTGCGGCATGTATGTAGATGAAAAGACAGCTCCCTACAAATCGAGTTATAAGGGTCGAACCTTCTATTTCTGCGCTTCTGGTTGTAAAAGGGAATTTGAGAAAAATCCAGAGAAATACCTGAAATAACCCTAAGGGGCATTGTGGGAGTTTTCCTATCTGAACAACTTCGCTGAGTTCGCAAACACTAGTGTGTCTGGAAGGACATGGGCTATTGCCGCTGCGATTGGGCTTAGGAATCCTGATGCGGCTAAACTGATGCCAATCACGTTGAAGAGGATTCCAATAACCAAGTTCTGCCTTATGGTTCTAAATGTCTTCTTCCCAATATCTATTGCCGCAGACACTTTTGTTAAGTCATCAGTCATCAAAGCAACATCTGCCGCTTCTATAGCGGCGTCGACTCCCATAACCCCCATGGCGATTCCCACGGAGGCTTGAGCTAAGGCTGGAGCGTCATTTATGCCATCTCCAACCATCGCTACGATGTTTCCTCTCCTTGTAATCTCTTTCACCTTGTCTACTTTTTCTTCAGGCATCATTTCAGCTAAAACTTCATCTATCCCAACCTGTTTGGCTATGGCCTTAGCTGTGCGGGGATTATCTCCAGTTAACATGACTAATCTCACGCCTCTATCTCCCAATTCCCTTATGGCTGGTACTGCCTTACCCCTTAGAACGTCAGCTACGCCAATCATGCCACACACTTTAGCATCGTGAGCAAGGAGTATAGCAGTTTTTCCCTCCTCTTCTTTCTTGGACAGGTAATCCTCTACATGTTTTGAGATGCCTACACGTTGATCTCTAAGCAACTCTTTGTTACCTATAATTACGCGTTGTTTACCGTATTTTGCAATCACCCCTTTTCCGCGCACCACATAAAACTCCCTCGGATCTGGGACTTCTACTCCATATTCCTGTGCCTTTCGCATTATAGCATGGGCTAGGGGATGTTCCGAATGTTTTTCGGTAACCGCTGCTAGAGTTATGATCTCTTTCTCATCGTGCTCACCAAAAGCCTTTACATCAGTTACCTGTGGCTCCCCTAAAGTCAAAGTTCCAGTTTTATCTATCACAACAGTGTCCACTTTACCCAGTGTTTCCAGATAAATTCCACCTTTTACTAAGATTCCATGTTTAGACGCCTTACCAATACCAGCAACAACCGCTAACGGAGTAGCCAAGGCCACGGCACATGGGCAGCCTACAATGATGACGGTAATAGCAGCTATCGGGTTTCTGGTGATAAAGTAAGCGATAATGGTCACACCTAAGATGATAGGGGTAAAGTATGTAGTGAAACGATCAGCTACCCTTTGAACAGGGGCCTTGCTTTGTTGTGCTTCCTCCACTAACTCTATGATTCGCCCAATCGTTGTATCTTTTCCGACCTTAAGAGTCTTAATGTATAAGACTCCTAACTCATTTATTGTTCCAGCAAAGACTGCATCTCCTGGATTTTTCTCTACGGGAATCGATTCACCGGTAATGGGGGCTTGATTAACTGAACTCCGGCCAGAAGCAATTTTCCCATCTACAGGGATCCTCTCTCCAGGCTTCACTATCACTAAGTCGGTTGTTCGAATTTGTTCAACAGGGACTTCTACCTCTTTCCCACTTCTTCTGACTCTTGCAGTCTTAGGTGTAGCCTCAATCAAGTCACTGATAGCTCTCCGACTCTTGTCGACAGTGAAATCTTCCAGGAAATCGGCGATTAACATAAAGAAGGCTATTACTGCCGCTGAGAGAAATTCTCCTATAGCAAATGCCGCTATAACGCCGAGGCTCATGAAACCCTCAGCGCCCAATTTTCCTCCTTTTAGGCAATTGTATGCGTCTTTGAAGAGGGGGTATCCACCTACTATGACGGCAAATATGGCGGTTACGTCAAACTCTACATAGGGGTGCCAGATTTTCATCCAGCTCAAAACAATAAGTAGACCAACAATTCCCAAACGAATAAGCTCGTAGAGATAGCTATCGTTCTCCCTCTTTTCCACAGCGTCACCTAAGGTATTGGCTTTATCTCCGTTGATGAGATGCGATGCTTTATTAATTTAGTGCTAAAAAATGTACAAATTTTAATAACTTTTATTAATCAATAGTAAGTTCCTTATTATCGTGATTCCTATGACTATAATCAGCATCTCTCTTACTTCGGACCTGTTGAAGAAATTAGATGAATTTATGCGGGCAAGGGGTACTCCAGCCGCTCTGAAGCTATTAGAGACGCCGTAAGAGATTCCCTATCAGGGTATGAACTAAGTCGATTTGAAAAGGGACAAGTGACTTCTACCATAACTGTCATTTTTGAGTATCGAAGCGCAGATGTTGATGAAAAACTGACTCGTCTTCGGCATGACTACGATGAACTTGTTACAGGAAATATGCATATCCATCTTGGAAAGGAGTGTTGTCTTGAAATATTCATTACCGAGGGGGACTCTGAACAAATTCTAAACTTCATTGGTAAAATTAGAGCAATGCGAGGCATACAACAAGTTAAGTACACAATGACACCTCTTATTGGAAAAACTTGAATCTAATTTAACCAACTACTTGAAAAACGTCTACTGATTTAAACTGAAGCACATCTAATTCCCCAGTAATTTTTATAGGTTCAGGGATCTTTCCCACAGAACCTACATGCTTACCACGTATGATGAAAGTGCCTCTCACTTCGGGTATAGTTTTGGCAACTTCTAATCCCTTTTGGATAGATGCCTCCACGTCTCTCCCTGTTACTGCATTAGAAATGGCTGTAGCCGCTGCATCAGCTAAAGTGGCGGTATTTGCGAAAACTGTTACGCTATCAGCTTCTCCGAAGTTTATGGCATGCCCCACAGTAGCTGAGCTTGTGCCTATACCTATCGGCATGTCAGAAGGGGAGATGTGAAAGCCTATTTTTCCAGAGAGTGGAGATGGACCAGCATACACGCCTACCGTAATGTCCTTCTCGGAGATGGCGGCTATTTCTCCCCCATTCTCAACGACTCTCACTTTTGCTCCAGCTTCCCCCATAGCTTCAACCGCTAAGTCAGCCAATGCTCCGGCAACAGCGGCCATGGGCCCCACATGGGCAATGAACGCCGCTTCTGTCATTCGCTTAACCACCTCTGGGGCATTAGCTTCCACTTCTACTGGTTCAAGGGAAGCGAGGAAGAGTGGATTACGCCGAATATAAGTTTCCAGGTAGATTCGATGAATTTGCACAGCTGTTAACGCGGCTCTCGCTGCTTGCAGTAGATCAGTCTGAATTGACAAGGCTGTTTCATCAATCCTCCCACGGACTCTGATCAATTTTCAGTCCTCCAACTATGTTATCAGTTTGATAGCCCTCACTGGGCATGCGTTGACGCAGATTTTACAGCCGACGCATCTTTCTTCGTCAAACTCAACAGACCAGTCGGGGGTGATTTTTACTGCTCCAACTGGGCAAGGGGATACGCATGCCCCGCAATCTACGCATTTATTCCTGTCTATTTCCAGGATTCTGGTGAGTTTTTCAACTGTTACTCCCTTCTCCTGGAAGAAGTGGATCACCTTAGCCAGCTTTTCCTTGTCAGCTTCTACAGAAACTATAAGTTCTCCTTTATCGGCGTTGACAGCAGCTTCAAGGATGTTAATTAAAACTCCTAGCTCTAATACCGCCTCTGCAAGCACTGGTCTCTGCACCTCACCATGTGGGTAAATTAGTTTGAGTCTCATTTCACTCTCCTCACAAGTTTTTTAGACAGGTCCTCAGCCGTAACTATCCCAACTACACGGTTTTCAACGTCTATTACTGGGACGCCGGAGATATTATGGCGCGCCATTTTCTGGGCTAGGACATCTATTGCTTCATCCTCTTGGACTGTGACTACCTTCTGAGTCATGATCTCCCTCAAGGTTCTCTTCTTAAATGCCAGCGCTTTTGCTAGGTCCCAAGAGGTTACTATCCCAACCAGTTTGCCCTTTGCATCTACAATCGGTAGATGGTTTATTCCGCGTTGCAATAGGACAGTGGCAACTCTTTTTATATCATCCTCTGGTTTTGCTGTAATCACCTTTCGCGTCATAACGTCTCTGACCCTCGGCTCTACTTTCCGAACTTTAAGGGGCTTTGCTTCCCTATAGGTGGGTAGAGGTTCTACACGTTGAGAAAGGAAGAAAGAAGCTTCTTGAATCCATTTCTTAAGAGTTTTCGCGATTTCTGTCGCCACTCGTAAGCTTGATAGCGGTGAAGTTGGAACGCTCTTCTCATTAATTGTTACTTTACCCGATTTTAATTCCGCATAGGAGACCTTCTTAACGACAGGTCTATCTCGGGAGGGCACTCCATAGTCCAAGACATTAGTCGCAATATCTTTATCTCTCAAAGCTGCCGTTGCTGCCACTTTCGCGTTTACTATGGGAATCGGGATGCCGACTCCGACGTATAGGGATGTGCCATATCTATAAATTGAGGCGCCTTTCAGGTACTGCGATTTCATCTGCTTTAGATCTCCCCGAACCATTATTGTGCCTAACCCATTCTGTGGATTGTGTTGGGTTCCCTCTCCAATTACATAGCCAACTCCACCGCCGAGGAAGATTCGTGTGCCTATCCCGATTGTCTCAAAGTTTATGTCCTTATATAATGGGCTTAACTGCCCAACACCAGCATATGTAATGTTCCCGTAGCGCGGCAGCAAAGTGCCCATGTAAGTATAAAGTGTCTCGTCAGTGCTATTGGTCGCTGCATTGTACCGTGAATAGGCATTCCGTGGATTGAGTAGGACCGCCTGATTCAAGTCGTCCAGTACGATTGTCGTCTCAATGAACTTTCTGGGATAGCAGTCGGTTCCATATGCGTCTGCCCGTAGCTGAATCTCCTTTCCGCTCACCAAGTCCTCTATTACATGCCCACCTCCATACTCGAAACCTTGGGTTTCACTCATGGCAGTCGCACCTATGTATGCATCTACCGCCGCAAGCCCACGATAGGCTGGGACATCATTTAACCAACAATGCCACATTTTGATCGGAGGCTCAGAGTGTCCAAAATTTAAGAAAGCTCCACTGCTACACATCGTGCCAAAGGTGCCAGTGGTTACGACATCAACTTCCTTTGCTGCAACTTTTAATCCACTATTATCCACTATCTGGATAAACTCCTCTGCTGTCGCCACTACAGCGTCTCCCTTTTTGATTTTTGCATTAACACCCTCAATCGTCCTTAGTGTGCCGCTCAACTTCCTTCACCTAGTTTGTAGCTCCTCCTATGCATACTCATATATATTATTTTACATTAAAAATTAATGAAAAATTACCTTGAGTAATATAAGGAGTTCAAAGCCGCCTCTCTGCCGGGCATGGCGTAGTGGTGTAAAGGTTTCGCTTCGCTCATAGGAACCGTTAGAATAACCGCGTGAGCGCCGCGCTCTTATTTTAACAGCAATCAGCCATAAGGCTCTGGGGCCTCACCAACGTTCTTGCTTAGGTGTGGAACAAGAAGGTCCCTAGCCTTAATCCAAACTTCAATCCTACCTGGAGGACCGCGATGAAAGAGGCTTGAGTTGACAGAGCCCGGTGGTCATAACAAATTATATATTGTTATATTTTTCTACTATTTTTCTATGTTGCTCAATCGAAGAGATTTCTTAAAGTTAGCAGCTGCTGCAACGGCTACTGCGGTCATTGCGCGATACAAGATAGAAATCCTCAATGTTTTTGCTGAGGCCAAAGATTACGTTCACATATGCTGGCTGAACGGTGCGGCCTGCACCGGATGTAGCGTTTCCCTCGCCCAAACCGCTGATCCAGATCTGCTGGAAGTATTAACCAGTATAACCGTCAGCAATTCGGGCTTACCGATAGCCCTTCCTGATTGGATGTACGTGATCCACCCCGCTTCAGGTAGCTTAGGAGTTGAGTTGATAAATGACTGGATGAAGCATCCTGCCGGAAAGAAGATTCTAGTCGTCGAAGGTTCTATGCAACATGAGGGCTTCGCTGAAACGGGTGGACGGGACTTGAGGGAGTGGGTGAAGGATGGCGCAAGAGTTGCTGACTACACAATCGCCTTCGGATCTTGCTCGGCCTTTGGAGGCATCCCACACGCTAAGGGTAACGTAACGGGCGCGATGAGCGTCCAGGATTTCCTCAAAGAGGTTGGCATGGTCGAAGAAGCCCAAAAGGTGGTAAACCTCCCAAGATGCCCGGGGCATCCCGACAGCTTGGTGTTAACGCTCGCCAGTCTCGTTCAAGGGATCGAGCCCAAGCTTGACGAACACAATAGGCCGGTTGCATTTTTCGGCAAGAATATCCATGAGGAACAGTGCCCATTCAGGCCGTACTACGATAAGGGCGCCTTTGCGAATTTTGGCCAGAGCGAAGAGGGGTGTCGGTTCAAGATAGGTTGCAAAGGCCCTGTTACGCGGGCTGACTGTCCGAGTATGAAGTGGAACGACCACATAGCATTCTGCATCGATGTCGGTGCTCCATGTGTGGGGTGCTCGGAGCCTGCTTGGCCTGATGGAGAATATGCCCCGTTCTTCGTAGAATTACCATCTCTACCGACCATCCTAAACATACCCGTGAACGTCTGGGGCACGGCTTTCCTGGGCGCCGCGGCGGGGGCAATAGCAGTGCACGCCGCCCGCAAGGCTATCAGCAGAAAGGAAGTGAAGTAGGATGCCAACTTTTAAAGTCGATCCTATAAGTAGAATCGAAGGCCACTTGAAGGTCGAGTGTAAGATAGCGAGGAACCCGAACCTCCGGAACGAGTATTTTGTTAACGAGTGCAAAGCACCGGTGACTATGTTCAGGGGCTTTGAACTATTCCTGACCGGAAGGGATCCTCGTGATGCCGTACTGATAAACCAACGCATCTGCGGCGTGTGCCCTAATCCACACGCCACGGCTACGGTGATGGCCCTCGACGATGCATTCGACGCCGTGCCTCCACCTGCTGCCATATTGGTGAGGAACATTGAGGAAGCCGCCTATTACCTCTATGACCATATAATCCACTTCTATCTACTCATCGGTCCAGAGTTGGGGGTCTTAATGGGCCCGCAATATGGCGCACCCATCCTTCCACCAGTCCTAGGCACCGAGGGCATTAAGCAAGGGATAGGAAGCCACTACGCTGAGTGCGTTGGGATCCAGCGGTTAGCTAACGAAGTAGTTGCCCTTTGGGGTGGCAAATTCCCACATATAACTAACTATTACCCTGGAGGTGTCCTTTCCGAGCCTACACTAGGCAGGGTAGCCAAATCGCTAACAGCCCTCATAAAGGTGTGGGAGTTTATTGCTATAACCCATATGGAGGACGTGAAGAGGCTTATCGAAACTAACGAGAGGTTGAAGGAGGTAACTGGAGCTGTGTTAGGAGCACGTGTAGGCCTCGAAAACATAGGTATTGGTAATGGGAATTTCTTGTCATTCGGTATGTTGCCATGGCCGGAGGATTACGAGTCTGACTGGCTCGATACGTCGAAGCGCACAAAATCAGTCATGAAAGCCGGAGCCTGGAAGGCGGGTGTTGGTGCGAGGTCCCTTGATGAAAATAAGATAACCGAGGATGTAAAGTACTCGTTCTATGACGGTTCTGATGGCCTGCACCCATGGGATGGACAAACAAAGCCTAACAAGAAGAAGTCGGGTGCCTACTCTTGGACCAAGGCGCCACGCTACGATAATGAGGTGTATGAGGTAGGCCCACTGGCTAGGATGCTGGTAACCCAAGGTCTTGAATGGAGGATACCAAGGATTCACCCGTTAACAGGGGAGAATTACGGGGACTTTGTTTATAGCGTGAGGAACCCCAATGGCTCAGTGCTGGATAGAGTTGTAGCAAGGGCAGCTTGTGTGATGATATGCGCCAACGTCGTCTTCAAGTTCATCATCCAGCTAGCTGGACTGGTTAAGAATAATCAGGTAAGTAATATGAATTCTAAGCCCGTGCCGAAAGAAGCGCAAGGTAGAGGGCTTTGGGAGGCGCCGCGAGGAGCACTTGGTCACTGGGTTAAGATAAGCGATTACAAGATCTCTCATTGGCAGGCAGTAGTTCCGGGTACTTGGAACTGGAGCCCACGGGACAGCAAGGATAGACCAGGCCCAGGTGAAGCAGCCATACAGTGTGGCACCACATGGATACCCACTCTCAATGTACCGCAAATAGCCAATGCCCTATATCCCGGCTGGGGCGACGTAGTTGCTGGGGCCCTCACCAAATTGAATCCTAAGTTCGCTAAGCTTAACATGGAAAGGACTGAATCAGAAGAATCCGTGAACGCGACGCTCCCCCTGCTCATCGTAAGGTCCTTCGACCCCTGCTTGGCATGCGGCGTCCATATAGTCGCCCCCGAGAAAAAGACATACGTCTTTGAACTCAGCCACGACCATTCATCCACACCATAGAGTGATGGGACTTGAAGCGCGTTAGGGTCATAAGGCACCATCCAGGGTTTAGACTGCTACATTGGCTAATTTTCGTCGAGGGGGGATTGCTCACACTTACGGGCATGCAGCTGGGCGGCATATTTGGGCTACGAATCCTACCCGGAACTAGCTGGGCGTTTCACGTAACTCTGGGGCTTGCATTGATCCCAACGTTGGCAGCCTTCGTCTACTACCTAGTCGTAACCAGCGACTATAAGTGGTACGGATTAAGGAGGATACCCTATTCGCTTCGATATCTCATTTCCGAAACACGTGCTTGGTTTGGCATAGGACCACATGTGCAGGAGCCCATACGCTTCGATTCAAGAAATGGGAGGTATGTGGAGAAGATCATACCGACGGTCGTCATGGTCTGGTGGATATACGTCGTACTAGGCCTAGGCTTCTGCTTTACAGGACTGGCCATGGTCTTTCGCCCGCAGTTTTCATTCATCTATTCACTTGCAGATCTGATAGGCTATGCGATAACAGGTGTGGGTGGCTACGCATTTGTGAGAGCGATCCATAGGCTCCTAATGTTTCTGTTAGTTGGGGTGGTGATGCTACACGCCTACGCTGCCTGGGTATTCACAAGCCTGCGCTCGATAACCTTCGGTGATAGGGACGAGCCGGTCTTAAAGGAGTAGACCAAGGTATCTCCTTCCTTCTTTTATGCCCGCTTCATTGCGGTGACTATCTTTGCAGTCCAAGGATAAACCTTCAGTAGTGGTAATAGGTATCGGCAACATATTATGCTCTGACGAAGGTGTCGGGGTCCACGCAGTCAGGGAACTCGAACGCATGAAGTTGACGCCTAACGTCGGTGTTTTCGATTGTGGGACGAGCGGAATAGCTGTTCTTGAGGCGATGGACGGCGCTGATAAAGCAATAATAGTCGATGCCGTATCCTCGGGGGGAAAGCCTGGCACAGTGAGTCTATATACAATAGACGACCTCGAAAAAATAGAGGACAGATTACTAAAACTCGTCTCCCTCCATCAGCTCGACTTCATAGCAACTCTTAGGCTGGCGAAGCTGACCAATGTCTATAGAATACCCTGCGAAGTTATCATCATAGGTGTCGAAGCGAAGTCACTAGAATGTTCTACGGAGCTCTCCAACGAAGTAAGGAAGGCGGTTCCAAAGGTTATTGAAGCGATAATCCATGAAATCGATGTCTTAGGTTAATCCTTTGGTTGAGCTTTCCCAGTTTCGACTTCCTAACAACATTTATCCTTATCACCAATTGTAATGTTTAGCCTTGAAGGAGGCATGAACGGCTTGGAAAGGATCACTATGGGGCATGGCGCCGGAGGAACCCTTACACTTCAACTCATAAAAAATCATGTTTTAAAGCATCTTGGGGGAAGTAGCTTTGAGGTCCCCTTAGAAGCTTTAGACGACGCGGCAGTAGTGGATGGCGTGGTTTTCAAGTCGGATGGTCATACAATTAAGCCTCTCTTCTTCCCAGGAGGTGACATAGGGAGGCTAGCTGTCTCTGGAACGGTTAACGACATAGCCATGCTCGGAGCCGAGCCTGTGGCTCTGGCTGCCGGAATGATTCTTGAAGAGGGACTTCCGCTGACTGACTTGGAGCGCATCCTCGTTAGCATGCATGAAACCTGTAGGGAGGCAGACGTTTGGATAGCTGCAGGCGACACCAAGGTCGTGGAGAGGGGTAGCTTAGGCGGGATGGTAATAAACACTTCTGGAATTGGTAGACGCTGCAAAGCCCTTGAACACAACATGGCTGTGGTTAAACGGTTCAGGTCAGGCTTTGGAGCTAAGTGGATCTTGGACTCCAACCTTAAACCTGGAGACAAGATAATAGTTTCAGGAACTGTTGGAGACCATGGAATCGCCTTGCTATCTTTTCGTGAAGGTTACGGCTTTGGCTATGAGTTAAAATCCGATGTGGCACCTCTAAACGGGTTGACTTTGAAGCTTATGGGGGAAGTAGGCGGAATAGTTGCTATGAAGGATCCTACGAGGGGTGGTCTCGCCACAAGTCTGAACGAGTGGGCTGAAAAGTCCAGGGTCGGCATTTTAGTTGATGAAGAAGCCATACCTGTCCGGGAAGGTGTAAAGGCTGCCTGCGAAATGCTTGGCATAGATCCGTTAGAAATTGGAAACGAAGGTAAAGTCGTAATAGGCGTAATCCCGGAAAAGGCTGAAGAGGTTTTGAAGACCCTTAGAAGCCACCCACAGGGACGAGAAGCCCAAATCATAGGTGAAGCTACCAGCAGGCATCAAGGCGTAATCCTGCAAACTCAAATAGGCGGAAGAAGACCCTTGCCACCACCCCTAGGAGACCCTATCCCAAGAATCTGTTGACAAGAACGTATCGCCTTTCTAACTTTATTTACAAATATTTTGTCTTCACTGTGAGCGATATGGAAGTGTAATCCTCTTTCATAGACCTACTTCCCAGAGGATATCTTATCATCCTGATGGTTCGCCTAGCAATTTCGATAAGCTTACAAAATAGGGACTAAAAACTAGGAGAGTAAAAGATAAGGCTATAAAAGCAGCCTTTTTGGTATCGCTGGTTTTAGGTCGGTTTTACATGCCGGTATTTATACTCTATGTTGCATGTGCCCTCTATGGAGACCATGCATGGACCTATGGGTGTTCGAGGATTGCATAATTTGGCAAAAAGGGGGCATTCCCAAGGGTCGATTAGACCTCGAAGTATTTCCCCGCACCGGCAACCCTTAGCCTCCGGGATTTCTGCTAGGCTTACTCCAACCTCGCTTAAATCATCCTCGTAGCGTAGCCTTGCATCGTACTTTTGGAAGCCTTTCCGCAGTTTCATTCCGGAGGCTACGATTTCTGGGAAGCCCCGCCATTCCACATTAGATGGCTCGAAGACTTCACTTAGGATTTTCAGCGCTTTGGGGTTTCCATCGTAGCGCACACTCCGCCTATACTCGTTTTCCACTTCAGCCCTGCCTTTAGCCACCTGTTTTGCAAGCATGTAGACTGCCATTAGGAGGTCCAGGGGCTCAAATCCTGCCACCACTTGGGCGATTCCAAAGTCCCTTGAAATTTCAACGTAGGGTTTCACACCTATGATAGTGCTCACGTGACCTGGCTCTATGAGGCCTTGAAGCTTGACCTCCCCCATTTTAAGAATCGCTTTAACAGCTGGGGGAATATACCTGTGACAGGTAAGCACCGTGAAGTTTTCCGGGGGCTCTGATAGGAGTGTGGAGGCGGTGCTGGGAGCCGTAGTTTCGAAGCCTACGGCGAGGAAAACCGTTTCAAGCCCCTTTTCCACGGCAAGCTTTAAGGAGTCATCCACGCTGTAGACCACGCGGACATCGCAGCCTTCAGCCCTGAGGTCTAGGAGACTTTTTCCACCCTCGCAGGGGACTCTTGAAGCATCTCCAAAGGTGGCAATAGTTTTACCTTTCCTAGCCAGAACTGCAGCCTCCAAGTATTCGCGGTCCGTGGTTACACATACAGGGCATCCTGGTCCCTGCCTGATTTTAACACTCACCTCACGGAGGAGACTGTCAAGACCGAAGCGCACCAGCGTGTCCTGATGGGTTCCGCAGATATGCATGATGCATAGGCTTCTAGGGTTCAGCCTTCGGATTCCTGCTAAAATCTTCTCTGCTAAGGCTTTATCTCTAAACCTGAACAAGGTTACACCTCTATCAGAATGGATTTAACGAAGCCTTTTTCTTCAGCTATTCGGGGTTTAGCCAGCTCTAAGTTTCTACGTTGCAGTTTCACATTAAGTTCAATTTCCAGGGTTCCGCCTTCCTCAGCCTTGACTATTTCAACCAAGCTCTCAGCCTTCAGGGCCTGTCTTAAGGATTTCATCCCAAAGCTTCAGGGTTTTTTCAGCTTCTTCACGATCTAAAATTTGGATGGCAAAGCCTGCATGGACTATGACATAGTTTCCCACCTCAACCTTTTCTAGGATGGAAACGTTTACCTCCCTAGTTACGCCTCCTCCAAAATCCACTTTGGCTTTGCTTCCAGAAACCTCCAACACCTTGGCAGGAATGGCGATACACATTTCCGCTTCCCCAAACCTTAGAAGGCTAAACACATTGCAACATTTTAATCTTCCAGTCCAGCTTTGAAAGCTTGACCAACTGAAAGTCCCCCATCGCCTGGGGGAACCCTAAGGTTCAAGTACAGTTTAAAGCCTCTTCTCTCCACCAGCCGCCTGAAGGTTGAAACCATGTGGTGGTTAAAGGCCACCCCTCCTGTAAATCCTACGGCTTTAACCCCAAGCCTTTCAGCCTCGGCACATGCAAGCTCAGCCAAACCCTCAGCCAAATATTCTTCAACGGTGTAGGCAAGGTCTTCCGCCCTATGCCTGCCGAGGTTCTCAGCCAAGGCAAGAGCCAAAATCGAAGTTTTCAGTACTCCGCCGGAAATTTCAGGTTTAAGGTTTAATATTTTTTTTCCACGACTGGCTGCGGCCTCCAACTTCATGGCAGGTTCCCCTTCATAGGTTCGCCTGTGGCATATGCCTAAAATGGCTGCGGTGGCGTCGAGGATTCGCCCGGTGCTGGTGGTAGCCATAAAGCGGCCTTGTCTGAACATTTTGGCGACGATTTCGGCCTCCTGTTCTCCGTGTGGGAGGAGACTGGTCTTGGACTTTAACCATTCTTCGGCTCCTTCGAAGCCTGCTTTAGCCAGCATTCCAAAAGTCATTCTTAAGGGGTATACCGCTGCTAGATCGCCGCCTATCATGGGTTGCTCCTCGAGGTGGGCAAGCCTCCTCCAATCGTTTAGGCTACAGTAGAGGATTTCTCCGCCCCAAGCCTTTCCATCTGATCCGTAGCCGAAGCCGTCGCAAGCTGCGGCCACCACCTCTTCTAGCCCCTGCTCAGCCATGAGGCTTAAAGCGTGGGCATGATGATGCTGAACCTGAACCAGTTGGCATTTGAACTCTTCTACATGTTTTTTGGCTAGGAGGGTTGAGTTGAAGTGGGGATGAAGGTCGCAGGCTAACACTTCAGGTTTAACGCCTGTGAGGGCTATGAGGTGTTTAATTGTTCGCTCTAGGTATTCTATTCCTTCAACCTTTTCAACTTCGCCTACATACTGACTTAGGAAGGCTTTACCGTTGAAGATTATGCTGGCTGTGACGTTTTCCTCAGCTCCGTAGGCTGCAGCGGCTCGCTTAAGTTCACGGTTAACTTTTATGGGAATTGGAGCGTAGCCTCTAGAACGCCTGATCAGTATGGGTTTTCCATTGACTGGTTTAACTACCGAGTCATCGCAGGGCTGGGCTATCCTACGCTCGTGAAGGAGGAAGTAGTCTACGAAGCCAGCCAATTTCTTTAAGGCCTCCTCATTATCTGCGATTATGGGTTCGGCTGGAAGGTTTCCGCTAGTCATGACCAGCGCCGGCTCATTACGGGCGCTCTCAAATAGCAGGTAGTGAAGGCCTGTGTAGGGGAGCATGACGCCAATGTTGTGGAGACCTGGGGCAATCTCATCAGCAAGATAGTATTCTCTGCTCTTTTCTAAAAGCACGACAGGCCTCTCAGGTGAGGTTAGAATCTTCTCTTCAACCTCGTCAACCTGAGCGAAGGTATTAACGGCCTCCACGCTTTTCGCCATTACAGCGAAAGGCTTCTGTTCCCGGTATTTAGCTTTTCTAAGCTTTCTAACAGGCTCGGGATTCACTGTGGAAGTGGCAATGTGGAAGCCTCCGATACCTTTGATGGCGATGATGAAGCCTTTACTAAGCAGTTTTCCAGTCTCAAGGAAAGGGTCTCTACATCTAATTTTTACCCCATTCTTGTCGGTTAGGAAGGCTTTGGGACCGCAGACCGGGCATGCTACAGTTTGACTGTGAAATCTCCTATCTTCGGGGCTGGTGTACTCTTGGAGGCATTGGGAGCATAAGGGGAAATCCCGCATGGTGGTGTTAGGCCTGTCGTAGGGAAGTCTATCGATTATCGTGTATCTAGGCCCGCAGTCTGTGCAGGTTATGAAGTAGTATCGGTGACGGCGATTTGAGGGGGTCAAAAACTCCTTTAAGCATTGGCTGCAAATGGACATGTCAGGCGGAATAATGGAACCAACCTCTCTCCTTTGCTCTGTGCTCTTTAGAATCCTAAATTCTTGGAAGCCACCTTTATCCGCCATGAGTTTTACGTCTAGCTTGCCTATCTGGGCTGCAGGAGGCTTGCCTGTTTCTATATGATGAATAAATTTTTTTATGGAGGCTTCGTCTCCTTCGACAATTATTTCCACTCCGGCGTCGCCTCTGTTTCTAACATAGCCTTTAAGTCCCAGTTCTACTGCAAGCCGGTAGATAAAGGGGCGAAAGCCTACTCCCTGAACAATTCCGAGGACTCTGACTTCAGCTCTCAAAACGCCCGCAACCATGTTCAGCTCTAGTTTCGCATCCGGAAGAGGAAACTATCAATTTTTTAATCAGCGTAATTCACGTTCTTTATAAAGGATCAACACGCGATTGATCGCGTTAATCATAGCTTCGACGCTTGCCATCACGATGTCTTCTCGGGCAGCCCTCGCTGATACCACGTTCCCAGCCCTGTCTTCAACTTTTATAACCACCTCGGCAACAGCGTCTGATCCTCCCGTCAACGCCTCCAATCTATATTCTTTTAACCTAACATTTGCTAAGCTGGCTGTAAGTTTCTGAATGGCTTTTATCGCAGCGTCTACAGGTCCCACCCCTGTCTCAGCCGCCACATATTCCTTTCCGTCCAGTATCAGTTTCACGGAGGCTGTGGGAATCACCTTGATTCCAGTTACTACCGCCAAGTCAACTAAGTCTACAACCATCTTCTCTTCCTTCACCTTTCCCAACACGGTTCTCGCTATTGCAAACAAATCGGCATCGGTTACAGATTTACCCTTGTCACCAAGCTCCTTAACCCGATTTACAATATCTCTCAACTGTGCCTCAGTTGGATGGAAGCCAGCCTCCTCTAACCCAGCTCTTATGCCATGGGCGCCAGCGTGTTTCCCTGCGAGGAGCTTTCTTCTCCTTCCCACTAACTCGGGAGGGATCGGCTCATAGGTTAGAGGTTTTGCTACAATCCCGTGAGTGTGAATGCCTGCCTCATGGGCGAATGCATTTTCCCCTACAACTGCCTTGTTTGGCTGGACTGTAATCCCAGTTAGTCTTGAAACGAGCTGTGAAGTTCCATAGATCAGCCTAGTGTTAATTCTAGTCTTCTTTTTCTGTAACAGATGAAGGGCCATTACAACCTCCTCTAACGCCGCGTTCCCCGCTCTTTCGCCCAAGCCATTCACAGTTACATGTATCTGAGAAGCGCCAGCCTCGACGCCTGCTAGGGAGTTTGCCACAGCCATCCCGAAATCGTTGTGGCAGTGCATGCTGATGGGTTTTTTAACAACCTTTTTGAGTTCACTGATAAGTTGATACATTTGATTCGGCATCATCACGCCAACAGTGTCAGGTACATTTATTCTGTCAGCTCCTGCAGCTACCGCCGCCCTGTACACCTGTTTTAAATACTTTAGATCCGTCCGCGTAGCGTCTTCAGCTGAAAACTCCACTACCACCCCATGAGCCTTCGCGTACTCTATGCTTTCTACAGCTCTTTGTATAACCTGCTCACGGGTCATTTTCAACTTGTGTTTTAGGTGGATATCTGAGGTTGCAATAAACGTGTGGATGCATCCCACACCGCATTCTAGAGCTTTATCTATATCCTCTTTTGTAGATCTAGCCAGTCCGCAGATCTCTGCTCTTAAGCCATTTTTAACTATTAGTTTGATTCCGTCTTGCTCACCCTTTGAAGTTATGGGAAATCCAGCTTCCACGGTATCTACACCTAGGTTATCGAGTTGACGGGCGATCTCTAGTTTCTCATCAGGGGTCAGTGATACGCTTGGCGTTTGTTCTCCATCTCTAAGCGTAGTGTCAAATATCCTGATGTATCCTGCATTTTTAGTTTTCATCAGGCATATATTCCTCCACATTATTTGATTACAGTAATCATTTTCCCTTGATCTTTTCAGCTATAGTTGCACCTACTTCCTCAGTCTTCATTTTTCCACCGAGGTCAGGGGTGGTGGATCCTTCGCTTAGGGTTTTAACCACTGCATTCTCAATCGTTTCTGCTGCGGATACGCATTTCTTATCTCGGAATTGACGTCCCAGCCAATCCAGCATCAACTTCGTAGTGAGGATCATCGAACAGGGATTAGCAGTATGTTTTCCAGCTAAGGTAGGTGCTGATCCGTGCACTGGCTCAAACATGGCAAAATGATCGCCGACATTTGCCCCTGGAGCCATTCCTAAGCCTCCAACAAGCTGCGCCGCCTCGTCTGATAGGATGTCGCCGAACATGTTTGGGGTTACTAGGACATCAAACTCTTGAGGAGCTCTAATCAAATGTAAGGCAGCAGCATCGACATAGAGCTCATCAAATTTTATGTCAGGATACCGCTTAGCGACTTCTCTACAGACCTCCGCGAACAAACCGTCAGTCACTTTCATGATATTTGATTTGTGCACTGCGGTGACTTTCTTCTTTCCATTTCTCCTTCTTGCCAATTCGAAAGCGTATCGGGCTATTCGCTCAGTTCCTTGGCGTGTGATAATTCTTAAGGCAACTGCCGCGTTAGGTAACATGAATTCTATGCCCTTGTAAACGTCTTCAGTGTTCTCTCGGGCAAAGACGAAGTCTATATCCGGCCTCAAGCATGGGACGTTTGGGTAAGATTTCACTGGGCGAATATTAGCGTAGAGGTCAAACATAAGCCTCAATCTAACAGCTACATCTTTAGCGGTCTCGCCTACTGGCCCCTTCAAACAGGCATGTGAGTTTTTTATTATATCTATGGTGTCTTCTGGAAGGGCTGTGCCTCTTCGTCTTAAACAGTCATCTCCAGCTTCAACTTTAATGATGTCGAACTTTAGGGTAAACCTTTTTTGAACAGCATCTAAAACCTTCAGCGTTGCCTCTGTCTGTTCTGGGCCGATTCCATCTCCTGGAATTAGAGCTATTTTATATGTTTTCACTTTACTTCCTCCGTTTCTTTAGATGCTCAATAAGCCCATCATCATCGATTAACTCTAAAATGAATTCTGGTAGAGGAGTTGCCCGAAGTTCTAATTTCTTAGATTCATTTTTAATCAGTCCTCTATTCAAGTCTACGTTCAATTCATCACCTTCACTAACCTTATTTGAGATGCCTGGGCACTCTAAAATCGGTAACCCGATGTTCACAGCGTTCCTATAGAAGATCCTTGCAAACGATTCTGCAAGCAAGCATTTAACTCCTGCAAACTTTAATGCTATTGGTGCCTGTTCCCGGCTTGAGCCGCATCCAAAGTTCTTACCGGCAACTATTATCACTCCATCTTTAACCTTCTGACCAAATTTTGGATCTAAGCCTTCCATTGCGTGCTTCGCTAATTCCTGTGGATCAATTAGCACAAGGTATTTCCCATGGAGAATTACGTCTGTATCCACGTTGTTTCCAAACTTTACTGCCTTACCAGCAACGATCATTTAAGAAGCCTCCAAGGCTCTGGGATCTGTTAATCTGCCTGTAACAGCTGAAGCTGCGACAGTTGCTGGAGATGCTAAGAATACACGTGCTTTTGTGCTTCCCATTCTACCAACAAAGTTTCTGTTGGAAGAGCTTATACAAACCTCTTCAGGCGCTAAGAGGCCTAGGTGTCCCCCTAGGCATGGTCCACATGTTGGATTGCATATCACGGCACCAGCTTTCATGAAAGTTTCGATTAAGCCTTCTTTTAAAGCTTGTAAATAGATTCCTTGTGAGGCTGGGATCACGATTGTTCGTACGCCAGTCTTCACTTTCCTTCTCTTGAGGATGTTCGCCGCCAATCTCAAATCTTCCAGGCGCCCGTTTGTGCAGGATCCAATAAACGCTTGGTCAATCTCCACTCTCGCCATCTCGGATACTGGCTTGACATTGTCCACGGCATTGGGGCAAGCGACTTGAGGTTCTAGATCAGCGACGTCCAATTCTACTATCTTCTCATAATCTGCGTCAAGATCGCTTTTAACTGGGTTAAAGCGTTCCTTAGTTCTACTCGCAATGTACTGCAAAGTGATCTCATCTGGTTCAATGATTCCATTTTTTGCGCCCATCTCGACAACCATGTTACAGATAGTCAGTCTGCCGTCAACGCTCATGTTCCTAATTGTGGGGCCCGTAAATTCTATTCCCTTGTAGATAGCCCCGTCTACTCTAATTCGAGCGATAAGATTTAAGATCAAGTCTTTTGGAGTTACCAATTTCCGAAATTTCCCAACAACATCAATCTTCATAACCCTAGGCACTCTGAACCATAGTTTACCCGTCGCAAAGACTGCTGCCATTTCTGTAGATCCTATCCCTGTGGCAAAAGCGCCTAAGGCTCCGTAGGTACAGGTATGCGAATCCGCTCCCACTATTACCTGTCCTGGCTTAACGTACCCCTTTTCAGGCATTATTTGGTGGCAGATACCGCCCTGTCCCACATCGTAGAAATTTTTAATCTCTTGCTGCTCAGCGAAGGCGCGCATAATTTTCTGTAACTCAGCTGATCTAACTGAGTCAGCTGGAACCTGGTGGTCTAGGATGATGACAATCCTATTATTATCCCAGACTTTTCCCACTCCAATTATATTGAAGGCCTCGACAGTTAAAGGTCCAGTAAGGTCATGTACCATGGCAACGTCTATTCTGGCGTCTATAATTTCGCCTGGCCATACTTCTTTCTCCCCTGAGGCTTGGGCTAAAATTTTCTCAGTGACATTCATGTTAGCCAGCTCAAACTTTTAGTGGCAAGAGGATGGCTATTTCTCGATGCCAGCGGTTTTCCTGATGAACCTGCCGACTTTCTCGATCTGGTGTCTCTCGATTTGTCGCATCAATTTGTTAAGGACGGGTCTACCTCTCTCGTTCTCCTTTATCCATTCCTTTGCAAACTTTCCACTTTGAACATGTTTGGTTACTTTTCTCATGTTCATTTTAACGTGGTTATCGATAACTTTGGGGCCGATCATTAAACCGCCATATTTGGCTGTATCTGAAACTGCCTTGAGCATACCAGTGAATCCTCTCTGATAGATTAAGTCCATAATCAGCTTTGCTTCGTTGCAGGCCTCGAAGTAAGCCAACTCTGGGGGATAGCCATTTTCCACGAGAACTTCAAATCCCTTTTTGATAAGCTCCATCAACCCGCCTACCAAGACTGTTTGCTCACCGATCAAGTCGCTTTCAGTTTCGTCCTTAAATGTGGTTTCCAGTACCCCTGCTCTAGTGGATCCGATTGCCTTCGCTATGGCTAAGGCAATTTGCCTTCCTTTGCCAGAGTAGTTTTGATGCACAGCAATTAGGGCTGGCACACCAAAACCATCGAGATAGACTTCCCTCAGCCTTATTCCAGGACTTTTTGGGGCAACCATTATAACGTCAACATACGGCGGGGGGACGATCTGCTTAAAGTGAATGTTAAAGCCATGTGAAAAACCTAGGGCTTTTCCCTTCCGCAGATAGGGGTTTATCTGCTCTCTGTAAACGGCTGGTTGAGCTGGGTCAGGAACTAGGATTTGGATTATATCCCCCTTGTTAGCTGCTTCTGAGATTGGATAGACTTCAAATCCATCGGCTTGGGCTCTGCTCCAAGATTCTCCCCCTGGTCTGAGGCCGATTATGACTTTTAGACCTGAGTCTCTCATGTTTTTGGCTTGGGCATGTCCCTGACTGCCGTAACCTATTACGGCGATCGTTTTCCCTTTTAAGATGTCTAGGCTTGCGTCTGCGTCATAGTATACTTTTGTCATTTTAGGTCAAGATCCCTCCTCTATCTTAACGGCTTTTAACCCTCTGCCCAACGCGGTAATCCCTGTTCTAGCAAGCTCCTTTACCCCAAAAGTCTTCATTAGGTCTGTGAAGGCGTCTATTTTGTCAGGGGTGCCTGTGATCTCGATAATTATGGATTCAGGGGCTACGTCAATAATTCTACCTCTGAAGATGTTGACGTAGTGGATGATATCTGATCTTGCCTTTGAATCTGAGGTGTGAACTTTCACGAGAGCTAATTCTCTTACAACTGTTTTGGTTGGATCTAGAATACTCACTTTGACTGTGTCGATTAACTTATTCAACTGTTTAATCACCTGCTCAACAAGCATCTCGTCTCCCTTAACCGTGATAGTCATCCTTGAGAGGTCCTCCTTTTCGGTTGGGCCTACCGAGATGCTGTCTATGTTAAAGCCTCTGCGTCTGAACATGTTGGCGATTTTGTAGAGTACACCCGGCCTATTCTCAACTAAGGCAGCTATTATGTAAGTCTGTTTTCGTTCTACCATGATGGCATCTCCATTAACATGTCTTTAAGGGCTTTACCAGCTGGAACCATGGGGAATACGTTTTCCTCTGGTGAGATCGGTACATCGATCACAGTTGTAACTTCGTTCTTCAATGCCTCTTTCATAGCTTTTGTAAATTCCTTGAGTGCGCCAACGCGGGCGCCTTCCGCTCCGTAGGCTTCCGCTAGTTTAACGAAATCAGGCACTTTATCCAACTTTACAGCGGAATATCTCCTTCCGTAGAACATCCTCTGCCATTGTGCAACCATGCCCAGCATCTGGTTATTCAAAATTACCACTGTTATTGGGATCTTTTCTAAGACAGAGGTGGCTAGCTCTTGCTCTGTCATAATAAAGCTTCCGTCACCGGCGATATCCACAACTGGTACAGCTGGTCTAGCCACCTTGGCTCCGAGGGCTGCTGGGAATCCGAAGCCCATTGTGCCAAGTCCACCTGAACTTATGAATGTTCGCGGCTTGTATGTCTTAAAGAATAGGGCTGCCCACATCTGGTTTTGTCCCACTTCAGTGGTAGCGATGGCATCTTCTGGTAGAATCTTTCGCAGTTCAGTCAGGATTTCTTGAGGTCGTAGACCACGTTCATGCTTAGCATTCTGGCTTTGGATCTGCTCCTTTATCTGTCGGATCCTGTCAAACCAAGGAGTAGCCTTCTTTTTAGCTAGCTTTTTCATTAGCGCCTCGTTGATTGCGACTAGAGCCCTTTTTGCGTCTGCAACGATAGGCAAGTCGACTTTTGCATTTTTACCTATCTCCGCTGAGTCTATGTCCACATGGATAATCTTAGCTTCGGGGCAGAACTCTTCCAATTTCCCAGTAGTCCTGTCTGAAAATCTAAGCCCAATCGCTAGGATGACGTCGGCTTCAATTATCAATTTGTTTGCTTCAGGTCTTCCATGCATCCCAACCATCCCAAGTGATAGGGGGTGATTTTCTGAAAAGCTTCCCTTCCCTAGGAGGGAGGTTGCTACAGGCGCAAGTAGGAACTCAGCGAGGGTTTGAAGCTCGTTTGATGCATTTGAGATAATTACCCCACCCCCAGCCAATATTAGAGGTCTCTCTGCCTGTGAAAGCAATTCAGCTGCTTTCTTAACTTGAACTGGATGTGGGTCATAGGTTGGCTGGTAGCCCCGTATCTCCACAGACTCGGAAAAGGTCATCTCCGCGATTTCAGTTTGCACATCTTTCGGGAGGTCTACGAGAACTGGGCCAGGCCTCCCTGTGGAGGCCAAATAGAATGCCATTTTCACAACCCTTGGAATTTCAGTGGCATCAAGCGGCTGGAAGTTGTGCTTTGTGATGGGCGTCGTTACTCCAATTATATCCGCCTCTTGAAAGGCATCCTTACCTATCATCGCTCTCGGAACTTGACCAGTAAAGGCCACAACTGGCACAGAGTCCATGTGTGCATCAGTGATCCCCGTGACTAGATTAGTTGCCCCAGGTCCTGAGGTCGCCATACAGACGCCGACACGTCCACTTGCCCGGGCATATCCCTCCGCCATGTGAGCCGCGCAATTATGAACAAGGAAGCCATTTGCGATAAACGTGTGAGCCTCGTTAACGCTTATGTCTATTACGCATTCAGCTTCAACATCCTCTATTTTTGCGACGGTTTCCCAGACTAACCCTGAGAATAATCCGTCAGTCGCTTGTTTCAACCAATCTTTAAAGGGCTTAATTGATGAAGGTACTTTACTTCGGCTTCTTTTTCTGTAACTCCAATTGTCTAAAACACCGCGCGTTAAGCCAAACCTATTCATTACGTATTTCCTAGAGTAACCCTCTCTCAATAACCGGAGTGCCTCTCTCTTTTCTTTGGCATATCGCTCAGAAAACTGCTTTTTCATTTCTAAGTATTCGGAAACATAAGTCGCCAACCCTTTTCTCTTTTGGCAATATTCATATCCAACAAATCTCAGAAAGTTCAGAAGATTTTCAGTATGCCCTCGGATGTGAATGTTGATACCATCCGAATAAGTTCCATTTCTCCTCCTACTGTGCCTTTTTTCAATTCTAACAGTGGCTTTCACTCCAAATTTTTTCAATAGGGTTATTAATTGACTTGAAAAAGCCAGCGCATTGCGTTTCAAGGACTCTGCCTTATGGAAATGAATGTAAGGCGCCGAAAACGTCCTAGCCGTCTTAGGCTGTACGCCCCTTGTTTCGCTTCCGTTATATGCAGCTAAGAATTCTCTAACAGCTTTTTTCGGTCCCCGCATTATCCATTTCGGAATCAAGTACGGTGTATTTGCCTTAGAACCGATGGGGGCTCCCAGCGCAGAAAAGAAGCACCATAACTCTTTCGATGAGCTTCTTAACTGTAGGCTTTTACCGATGATTTTCCTCTTTTTCCGCCTAGTAATTACATGAGACCTTCTAATCTGTTCACTAATCTTATGTGTGCGGAATCCCAGTTCAATAAGATCCCTTTCGATAGTCTCTAAGTCACTAAGGTTATTAGCGGTAAAGAAGGCGTAGATGCTGTACTCATTTCGCTTGGAATCAAAGGCAGGGCTACTTAGACCACCATCTCCCAGAAGGTGACCAAGTATTCGCGCTATTGCTGGCAACTTTTCAGACACGCTTTCCAGTGGAATGAGTCCTCTCTTTCTAAGTTTGGTGATGATATTGTCTATTGCCCATTGATTTCTTAGGCACAATTTCGCTTTTTCAGTCACAGCATCTTCTGTCAAAATTTCCTTCCTTCTTACCTCCTCAACCTCAACCTCTACCGCAGGGTGAATTGCTATCTGATCGCCCAATTTTAGTTCTTCAAGTTTTACCCAACCTCGTTTACTCCAAAACGGGTGATCTCCCGTTGCTTTAATTTCCCTGCAAGTTTCTTTTGTAACTAAACGGTAAACCCGTTTGCCGTATTCTTCAGGGTTCCTTTTTACGTAGCACTCAATGTTGTGTGACTCTAGACCGCCTTTTCCGGGATTAAAAGTTAAGACCCGATGTTTCTGCCAAGACTTCTCAAGGCTACCAATTTCTGCGATTGAGGTATCATTAAGCAATATTTTGGTATCTGGAGTAACGCATTGCTCATGGTGAGCCAGAACATGCCTTATCCCTGCGTCATAGAGAACATCGTATGTGGGAAGCATTGCTCCGCCTGGTAAACCGAAGATTACCTCTACCTTCTCCCGTTTCAAGGCTTCTATGAGTGCTTGGGCGCCAGACATTTTAGGCATCTAATATCATCCCTCCATTCTTTCCTATATGTAACACTCATCATGCAGCTAAGGATTTTTAGACGAGGATGTTGAGGATGATTTGTTGTGCTTCTAAAAGATAGCGTAATCGCCGTAAAGCATTTTTTAGAAGAGGGAACGATCCCTCACAGTTTTTCTCCTCCATCCTCATGAGAATACTCCCCTTTAGAGGGGGTTCTAACCTAAAAATCTTTTGACTCATCCTACTTCACTTTATCGAAATTAGTCATAAGGACATTCATGCCGCTCAGCATGGCTTCAACGCTTGCCATTACAATGTCTCCGCGGGCTCCCATTGCAGTTGCTATTCTATCGCCTTTTCGCAACCTAACAATTACTTCCACAACAGCATCTGTACCACCTGTAATTGCTTTGACATGATATTCCTCGAGTTGTATGGGCTCAACTGCTGAAACAGCTTTCCTTATGGCGTTTATGGCAGCGTCTACAGGCCCGTCTCCAGTAGCGGCTTCAATAATAGTTTTGCCACTGACATTCAGTCGTACCGAAGCTGTGGGAGTAACTTTGTCACCCGTCACTACTGTTAATTCTTCAAGTTGAATTTGCCTTGTCTTAGGTAAACCCATAACTGCCTCGGCTATGACCTGTAGATCGGCGTCGGTCACTTTCTTCCCTTTATCTCCTAATATTTTCACACGCTGGAAGATTTCTTTAAGATGTTCATCCGTAGGGTGCAGTCCCATCTCATCAAGGGCGGCCTTAATCCCGTGAGACCCAGCATGTTTCCCTGCCACTATGCGTCTGGTAACTCCAACCATCTCTGGAGAAATCGGTTCATAAGTCAGGGGATAAGCTAATACCCCATGCGTATGTATCCCGGACTCGTGGGTGAAGGCATTGTCTCCTACAATCGCCTTGTTGGGCTGGACGTAGATCCCTGTTAATCGTGATACTAACCTAGACGTGCCATAGATTAGCTCGGTTTTAATCGCTAGGTTAGATTTGTAGAGGGATTTCAACGCTACCACCAACTCTTCTAGGGCAGCGTTTCCAGCTCTTTCACCAAGTCCGTTGATTGTAACGTGAACCTGGTCGGCTCCAGCCCTTAGAGCCTCAATGGAATTTGCAACAGCCATTCCAAGGTCGTTGTGGCAATGGGCACTCAAGGGAACTGTAAAAGTCTTCCTAAGCTCGGAGAATAGAGTGTAAGCCCTTTCAGGGGTTAGTACGCCCACAGTGTCGCATGCGCATAGTCTGTCGGCGCCAGCTGAAATGCCTGTAGCAAACATCTTCTTAACATAATCTAAGGCGCTTCTAGTGGAGTCTTCAGCTGAAAGTTCCACTATGAGTCCATGAGTTTTAGCGTATTGCACGCAATCTTCTGTAATCTTCAATACGTCTTCTCTTGTCTTCTTCAACTTATATTGAAGATGTATGTCTGAAGTGGGTATAACTAGGTGGATGCTTTGAGCATCGCTTTTTAATGCCGCGTCGATGTCGCCTATTACTCCCCTGGTCATGCTGCATATCTCTGCTTTGAAGCCCTGTCTGGCTATGAGTTTTATTGCCTCAAGTTCTCCTGCAGAAGCTGCAGCAAAGCCGGCTTCTATAACGTCTACGCCAAGCTCATCTAGTCGCTTAGCTATTCTCAACTTGTTCTCGGGGGTTAATGAAACTCCAGGGGTTTGTTCGCCATCTCTCAGGGTGGTATCAAAAATACGGATCTTATCGGGGAAGTTATTCGATAAAGTGATACCCCATTTTCGATTCCTCGAGTAACAGAGCCCTATTTTAAGCTCGCTGTTAAATATAAATGTTTGCAGAATAATTGTTTTAAAATTGCAGATATCTACTTCTTAACCACTATGACTGGATTGTCGCATAGGTCATAAATTGGGCAATTAGGGCATTCTGGATTACGCGCCCTACAGATCTCCCTTCCAAACTGGATTAGGAGGAGATGGGCGGTCTGCCGTTTCTCGGGTGGAATGCCATCTTCAAGCGCGCTTCTAACCCCCTCGTAGTCTGCCTTTGGTGAAGCGACTCCAACACGCTTAGCAACGCGGAAGATGTGCGTGTCAACTGGAACTACTGGCAAACCTTTCTTGAATGCTAGGATTATGTCCGCAGTCTTAGGTCCCACGCCTTCAATTGACAACAGCTCTTCTCTAGCCTCTCTAGGAGGTTTACGCAAAATAGAGTCTAGACTGCCTCCATACTTCTCCACCATAATCTTGGCTAATTTCTTTAACCTCTTCGACTTAACATTGTAAAGCCCAGCAGGACGAATCAACTCCTTAAACTTCGTTTCATCGAGGGCGAGGAGATCCTTGAACGATCTCACCTTCTCCTTTAAACGGCTGAAAGCCTTCTGAGTGTTCTCACGGTTAGTATTTTGAGAAAGGATTGTGGCGACTAGAATATCAAAATCGTTATGAGATGGACGCCACATAATCTTGTAGATTTTTGACAGCCTATCTATAACTGCTTCAGCTTTACTCATGGAAATGGCATCCCAATTTGGGAGATAAGTTAAATCAAATTGCGTTATATATCTTAAAGCCATGCATTTAGGTAGGGTTAGAATTGAGAAGTGATGCCATTAAACTTGGAATTGAGAGGGCGCCTCATAGGGCTTTACTGAGGGCGGTTGGCATTAAGGCCAGCGATCTAGCTAAACCATTCATCGCCGTGGTCAACAGTTACACATCTATCGTTCCAGGACATTTCCACTTGAATAAAATAGCTGAGGCTGCCAAGGACGGAGTTAGGCGTGCAGGGGGGGTGCCCTTCGAATTTAATACGATTGCAATTTGTGATGGGCTGGCTATGGGACATGAGGGAATGCGGTACTCTCTACCCTCTCGGGAAGTGATCGCCGATTCAATTGAACTTATGGTTCAAGCTCACAGATTTGATGGGATGGTATTACTCACAAATTGTGACAAGATCACCCCAGGTATGCTGATGGCTGCAGCTAGACTTGATATTCCCTCAATAGTTGTTACTGGCGGGCCTATGAGGTCAGGCCTGTATAAAGGGCGAAAAGTTGGCGTGATCTCTATATTTGAAGCCGTTGGTGAGGTTAAGGCTGGCAAAATGACCGAGGAAGAGTTAAAGGAACTTGAGAGCTGCGCATGCCCAAATTACGGTGCCTGCAATGCCATGTTCACCGCTAATACGATGGCATGTATCACCGAAGCCTTAGGGATGTCTCTGCCCAATTGTGCCACATCCCTCGCTGAGAGCGAACTAAAACTGCGGCTAGCAACACGATCTGGCGAAAGGATAGTCAGAATGGTCGAAGAGAACCTGCAGCCATCTAAAATTATGACCCAGAAGGCGCTTGAAAATGCGATAATGATTGATATGGCGCTTGGGGGTTCCACCAACACAGTCCTACATCTTCCAGCAATCGCAAGTGAAATGGGAATCCGGTTAGACCTAAAACTCTTCGACAAACTGGGTAGAAAAATTCCTCACATCTGCAACATGTACCCTGCTGGATCCTACGACTTGGAAGATTTGGATAAGGCTGGAGGAATCCCAGCGGTTATGAAGGAACTAAGTCAATTCATCCATTCAGATGCCCTCACAGTAACTGGAAAAACAATTGCAACAAACATAGCCGATGCCAAGGTTCTTGACCGAAACGTAATCCACCCAGTTTCCAGTCCAGTACACAAAGAGGGAGGTATTGCCATCCTAACTGGCAATCTGGCGCCGAAAGGAGCAGTAGTGAAAACTGCCGCAGTGTCCCCAAAAATGCTAATTCACAAAGGTCCAGCCCGAGTGTTCGGCTCCGAAGAAGACGCCCTCAGAACCATCCTAAACAAAAAAATCAAGCCAGGCGACGTAGTCGTAATTCGATACGAAGGGCCTTCCACGGGTATGAGGGAGATGTTGGCGCCTACTTCGGCTATCGTGGGAATGGGACTAAGCGACTCAGTCGCCTTAATCACCGATGGACGTTTCTCTGGCGGGACTCGCGGACCTTCGATAGGTCATGTTTCTCCTGAAGCTGCGAGGGGTGGGTCGATAGCTGTTGTGAGGAATGGCGATATAGTGGAGATCGACATACCGAGAAGAACTCTGAATGTGAAGCTGACCAAGGCTGAGATAAAGAGGCGGCTAAAATCTTGGAGGCCTCCGAAGCCAAAAATCAAAAAGGGCTACTTGGCTAGGTACGCCTCACTTGTACAGTCTGCAGACATAGGCGCAGTTCTCCGTTACAGTTAAGGTGAATGTGCAGATCTCCTATTTCTTTTGAAATAGAAAAGGGGAGAATGGACTGTTTTTTGTCAGCCCTGTTGATGCCGGCAGGATGTCTTGCCAGCCACGCTTCGCGTGCTTCTGCTATGCTTCTTTCTACTTTCATTACTAGGTCGTGCCATTTCTTCCGAGAAATACTTTAGGAAAATGATTCTTTTCATGAATTTTTTCCAATGGAAAAATTCCACATACTATCTTATATTGCCAAAAAACAGAATCAAAACTCGGTTGAAGACGAAGACAGAGATAATTGCGCGTTAGAGGGACAAGTGGTTAGCTAGCAAATTGCTATAGGACATAATTGTCCCATGCCTAACAGAGACTAGTGTAGGCCCAGACTACAGGATCGCATTGGGCAAATGCTACAGCAAAAAGGCGCGAGAATTAAAAGCCAAGACCACATATGGGGGTTCTAGCCGACCCGTAGTTTGTCTATCATACGCCTTTTTACTCTAATTTGAATGCTTCTTCTTTCATGATATGCTCCTTCTGAGCTTTTACTATTGTCGTAGATACTGGAATGGCTTAAATCTACAATAGTCGTCCTGATACAACTTGCTGAAGCAGAAGGAGAAAGATAGTCGAATGGAAGAAGATCAGTTCAGAGACAAGCTTGCAAAGGACTTAAGCAACGTGGCGTAAACGTGGTCAATTTAGGATGTGGCACATTCGATCTTATGATTGAGGCTAAACAGCCCTATATTGTGGATATTAAACGGGTAAAGGACAAGGTCCAACCAAACCTGCCAATAAAAGGCATCCAATTTACTCCTGATCAAACCACGGGGATAATCGATATGAAATTTCCACCAATAGTTGTAGCGTTTGATGGAGATGACTATGGGGGATCCCCCTATTCACCTTAACAATGCAAGTCTAGCCAATTGATTTAGAGCCGCCGACAAACCTCACTGGGTTTCGGAGAATACCTATTCCTTTGATTTCAGCTTCCATCGTATCGTCGTCTTTGAGTCTGTAGTCCAAACAGCCCGGCGGGGTTCCACATGCAATGACATCTCCTCGCTCAAGCTTCACGATTTTAGATGCCGTTGATATTATTTTGTAGATGCTGACGTTCATTTGGCTTGACGATGCATTCTGGTAAACCTTGCCGTTCACTCGCATTTTAAGCCTTAGATTATTTGGGTCAGGAATTTCGTCGGGGGTGACTATGCTGGGTAGCAGTGGCCCAAATGTGGGGAAACTCTTTGATATGCTGTAGGGATAACCGCTTTTCTCTAGATCTCTCTGAGTGACATCGTTAAAGATCGTGTATCCGAGTATGTGTTTTTCTACTTCTTTTTCGCTGATGTTTTGGGTTGTGTCTTTGATGACGACTGCTATTTCGACTTCGCCCGAGACCCATCCCCAAGGCTCAGGGGTCTCAAGCCAACCAGAAAGGTCTGGCAGGATTACTGTTTCATTGTTCCATATGATCGAGTCTGGGGACTTCAACAACAACATCGGCACTTTCTTGATCTTGCTTAAATCAAAGCCATACTCCTTTGCATGCTCACCATAGGTGAATGCAGCGCAAAGTAAGCGGCGTGGTTTTTGGGTTAACTCCAACTTCATAAACATCAACCCGAACAGACAATCAAGGTTCTCGTAACATTATAAGATTTGTCGAGCCAAAGAACGCGCTGGACTTACGATTTGCATAGGAACATTCTTTCAATTTTTAACAATATTTTTGATAATTTAACCATTTAATCACAAAACTTTTAAATATAAAGTCAATAGCATTGAGCCTATGATTACACATATTTGAAGTCGGTGTTGAAAATGCCATTTAAGATAACGCCTGAAGGTAAGCGAATGCCATTAAAACTGACGCCGAAAGAAGTTATAGCCGCTATACAGAAAGAAAAAGTGCGATTTATGGATTTGCATTTCACGGACTTGCCTGGGCGTTTACAACACACAACAATCCCCGCCCACCTAGTGGATCTAGAAATGTTTGAAAGGGGCACGCCAAAACTAGACGGCTCATCAATAAGGGGATTTGCGGAAATACATGAATCAGATTGCGTCCTAATTCCAGACCCTAGCACATTCGCGATAATCCCTTGGATTCCAGGAGACCTGAAAACTGCTCGAATGATTTGCGATGTTCACTGGGGCTATGGAGGGGGACGCCTTTCTAGAGACCCCAGGTCAATTGCACAGCAAGCTGAAAAAATAATCAACGATAAAGGTTTCAATCTCTCCTATTGGGGGGCTGAAGTCGAGTTCTTTGTGTTTGATAAGGTGACTTGGGATGTGATGTCGCCTCATCAAGGGATGAGTTATAGGATAGAGTCCAGGGAAGCGCCTTGGAGTCCATCAGGATTAACCCCTCCTATTAGGTTTAAAGAAGGCTACTTTCCCGCACCCCCGCAAGATACTTTAGCCGGCTATCGATCGGAATGTGTCAGAGTCCTTGAGGACTGTTTCGGCATAGTCTGCGATGCCCATCACCACGAGGTTGCAACAGGTGGACAATGCGAAATTGACTTACTTCGCGACACCCTGACTGCTCATGCTGACAGCGTGATGACCTACAAGTTCGTAGCCAAAAGCCTTGCACATCAGAGAGGAATGATTGCAACCATGATGCCAAAGCCAATCTTCGGTGACAATGCCTCAGGTATGCATGTACACGCAAGCCTCTGGAAAGATGGAAAGAACGTATTCTACGACCCAGCTGATAACTATGCTGAACTTAGCCAACTAGGAAGGTACTTCGTCGGCGGTCTCATAGATCATGGGAGATCCCTCTCCGCCATAGTTGCACCGACCACAAATTCCTATAAACGCCTAGTTCCGGGCTATGAAGCCCCAGTGTATCTTGCCTGGAGTCGTCGTAATAGATCTGCAGCAATCAGAATCCCGGTATATCATAAAGGTCCAAAAGCTGCTGGAGCAAAGAGGATTGAATACAGACCTCCCGATCCATCTGCCAATCCTTATCTATGCTTCGCAGCAATGCTCGCCGCAGGGCTAGATGGGATAAAAAAGAAAACTGACATCGGCGATCCTGTAGATGAAGACATTTATAAACTGTCTCCTGAAAGGCGCCACCAGCTGGGAATTAAAGAGCTTCCGGGAAGTCTCGAGGAGGCTGTGGCAGAGCTGAAGAGCGACCAAGAATATTTGAAGGCCGTATTCCCACAAGATGTTATTGACAGAATCATAGAGGGTGAGCTGAAAGAAGCGAAAGAGGTCTCTACGAGACCGCATCCATATGAGTTCCATCTATACTTCGATGTCTAGAAGCACACTTTACTCTTCGTGAAGGCTCACTTGCAGTCAACCTTAACCTTAATGCTGGCTTTGAGCAACAACGCAAAGCCAAGCCTCCATCGTGTTGAGCCTCATAACACAAGGAGCAAATAAGCCCAATCTAAACTACCATTCAATACAACCAAAATATTTCTGGAGAACACTAAATGTTATGCTGGAGGTATTGATATCCGATTGGCTTTGAGTAGAGTCGCCGTCTATCTAGAGGTTTCTAAGCCTAAGGTTGCATCTCTACTAATATTTTCCGGAGCCATAAGTGGAATCACAGCTTGGAAAATGGGCTTCAGTAGGTCTTCAAGCCTCCTAACACTTGAGGCTTTCACGCTAACCCTCATAGCTTTAACCCTAGGCGTACTCGGCGCGAACGCTATAACATGCTATATCGACAGGGACATAGACGCCTTGATGGAGCGTACTCGCAGGCGCCCCATACCATCTGGAAGGATAACCCCGCCTGAGAAGGCCCTATACTACGGGTTGGTCCTCTCCATTTCCGCTCTTGCAATCCTTGTGGCTGTAAATATTTACAGCGGATTATGGTTTGCTTTCGGATTGGTTGACAGCACTTTCATTTACAACTTTTTAACAAAACGTAAAACTCCATGGAACATTATCTTAGGCTCTCCAGCGGGAGGTGCCCCGGTAATGGTGGGATGGACTGCTGTCACAGGTCAGCCCTTCCACATTATTCCCCTCCTTCTAGCAGCCTTAATAGTGATTTGGACGCCTATTCACATTTGGAGTCTAGCCATTAGATATTCGGACGACTATAGGAGCGCGGGAGTCCCAATGTTGCCAGTTAGAGTGAGCTTTACAACAGTAAGCCGATGCATCGCCTCCACAACCCTTCTGCTCCCAGTTTTCTCTACCCTACTCTCCCTTGCTGGAAACTTTCAGCCTCTCTTTTACTTCGTGGTGCAAGGGTTGAATACGATCATAATCATTTTGGGCTTTACGCTCGTCGCTAAGCCCTCTCATAAAAATGCATGGATACTGTTCAAGTTTACAAGCCCATATCTGGCAGTGCTTTTGATGACCTCAGCTATTTTTGCAGGCTGAAAAATTTTGTTTCTCTAAGAAAACATTAGATATACCCTCAAAGATGTAGACAGTTAGGGGAAAGGTGTATGGTCTCAGAGCTAACAAAGGAGTCTCTTCGACTCGATCTGGCGGTAGCTAAAGCAGAAATTGTTAAATTTATCAGAACCACTCTTAAAAAAGCTGGTAAAGTTGGCGTAGTGCTCGGATTAAGTGGCGGTGTTGACTCATCGACCGTAGCCGCGTTATGTGTTTCTGCTCTAGAGGCTAAAAACGTCATGGGGCTGATAATGCCTTCAAGCATCACACGCTCCGAAGACGTTGAAGATGCGAAATTTATTGCCAAGATGCTCGGCATCGAGCATGAAATAATAAAAATTACCCCTCTTGAAGAGGCGTTCTCAAATCTCTGCCATCACTATGGGCAGACTGATCGCATAGCTACTGGCAATGTTACGCCACGGGTTCGAATGACGATTTTATATTATCATGCTAACTCTCTTAATCGGCTCGTAGTTGGTACAGGCAATAAAAGCGAGTTGGTGATCGGCTATTACACCAAGTATGGCGATGGGGGCGTTGATATTTTACCCATTGGAGATTTATACAAAACGCAGGTTCGAAAGCTCGCTGAATATTTAGGCATTCCGAAGAGTATAATCCATAAAGTGCCAACAGCAGGTCTCTGGGCAGGCCAGACCGATGAGGATGAGATAGGAGTCAAATACGATGTGCTGGATCTGATTCTCCATGGCCTAATGGAACTTAGGATGAAACCCATGGAAATAGCTAGACAGCTCGAAATACCTGTCGACACCGTGAACAGAGTTTTAGCCATGATGCAAAGGAGTGAGCATAAGCGGCAGCCGCCGCCAATTGCCAAAATTTCGTGGAAAAAGGTTGGCAGATAGACCTTTAATGGAAACGCCATCTGATTTGATAAATAGTTTGGGATCTTTGTATGCCGAGAAATATGGTAGTGGTGTTAGACTTCGGCGGGCAGTACTCGCATTTGATAGCTCGGCGTGTAAGAGAGTGCGGCGTATACTCTGAACTCGTTCCATACACAATCTCCGCTAAAGAACTGGCTTCTATGAAGCCTGAAGGAATAATTCTTTCAGGTGGACCTGCCAGCGTCTACGCACCAGGTGCTCCAAAGTGCGACCTCCACATTTTTGAACTTGGAGTGCCTATTCTTGGAATATGTTACGGGTTGCAGTTGATGGTCCAGGTTCTTGGGGGTTCAGTTGCACCAGCTGGTAGACCTGAGTATGGTCGAACTGAGCTATTCATCGATGAGACATCCGACTTATTCAAGGGCATTAGAAGTAAGACCCCCTGTTGGATGAGCCACGCTGACTATGCGGAAAGACTGCCCCAAGGCTTTGAGATTATCGCTCACACTCATAATTGTCCAATAGCGGCTATTAGGTGTAGGGAAAAGAAACTTTTCGCAGTTCAATTTCACCCAGAAGTTACTCATACCCCTAGGGGCTTGGAAATTATCAGAAACTTTCTTTTTGAAATCTGTCACTGTAAGCCCACATGGACTATGGGGTCATTTATTGAAAAGTTGACTAGGGAGATTCGGGAGGAAGTTGGCAAGGAGAAAGTTCTATGTGCAATAAGCGGCGGTGTCGACTCAGCGACCGCGGCTATCCTTATTCATAGAGCTATAGGCAACCAGTTAACCTGTATATTCGTTGATCACGGGCTTCTTCGGGAAGGCGAATCTGAACAGATTAGGAAAACGTTTGAAAATTATCTGAAGATCCCTATCATCTACGTCGACGCTTCGGAACGTTTCTTAACTAAGCTTAAGGGGATTGTGGATCCTGAAGAGAAACGTAGAATCCTCGGCGAAGAGTTCATAAAGGTATTTACCGAGGAAGGCAAGAAGTTGGGCGCATTCCAGTGGTTGGCTCAGGGAACCTTATATCCTGATGTAATAGAAAGCGCTAAGACAGGTAGCCTCGCGTCGAGGATTAAGAGTCACCATAACGTTGCAGGAATACCCGGCTGGATGACCTTCAAACTTCTAGAACCCTTACGGTGGTTATACAAAGATGAGGTGAGGAAAGTAGCTTCTCTTCTTGGTTTACCCGAAGAGCTAACAAATAGGCATCCTTTTCCAGGTCCTGGACTTGCGGTTAGGATTATAGGTGAGGTAACCGCCGAAAAACTGAGTATCTGTCGAAGGGCAAGCGCCATAATTGAGGATGAGTTGAGAAAAGCTAAATTGTATGATAAGGTTTGGCAGGCTTTCGCGATAGTTGGCGATGATAAAGCTGTAGGTGTACTTGGTGATGAAAGGCGTTATGGCTATATTGTGACGATTAGGGTTGTGGAGTCGTTAGATGGAATGACCGCTGATTGGGCTCATTTGCCCAGCGAGTTATTGGAACGGATTAGCAGTAGGATAACAAACGAGATCCCGAACGTTACTTGGGTAACCTATGCTATAAGTTCGAAGCCACCGTCCACGATTGAACCCGCTTGAATATTACCCTAGAATCGATTTTATCTGGTTTCTTTGGCTATATGCTCAATCAACGGTATCCCTGTTGTAACTGAAGGCATATTTCTCACAATCCTCTGCACACATTAGTAGTTAGTTTCACGGCTACTTTTCTTAGCGTCTTCAAAGAAGATATCTTAATTTGCCTTTTGAGGTATCTATCTAAATTATGGTCAAACTTACCTTCTTCGGCGGAGTCAATGAAATCGGTGGAAATAAAATTCTTGTAGAAGATGGCAAGACACGGGTATTTTTCGATTTTGGATTATCCTTTGCAAAGGGTCAGGAATACTACACTGGATTTTTGGCTGCTAGAAAAGTGGCTGGTGCAGCTGATGATTTAGAGCTTGGCATACTTCCAAGAATAAAAGGGCTCTATTCAAAGGAAATGTTGAGGTTCACTAATCTTGAATACGAGGAGCCAAAGTTTGATGCGATATTTCTGTCACATGCGCACATGGACCACTGTGCTCATTTGCCGTACATAGATGAAACAATACCGATTCATGCTGGAGAATGCACTCTAAGAATTATTGAATCATTTGAGCCTGGAAAACGAGAACAGGAAGCTCTCGGCAAACATACTTACAAAACTTTTAGAACAGGAGTGAAAATCCCATGCGGTGATGTCGACGTTGAACCGATTCATGTAGATCATTCTGTTCCCGGAGCTTATGGCTTTCTTATTCATACATCTGCTGGAACAATAGTCTACACAGGTGATTTGAGAAGGCATGGCCCAGCTAGCTTTATGACCGATGAATTTGTTGAAAAGGCTAGGGCATGCGATCCTATCGCCCTAATAATCGAAGGTACCAGATTAGGACGGAAAGAGAAAGGAGAAAATCTCAGCGAGGAAGGTGTTAGAAACCTTTCGAACAGAATAGTATCGAAAACCAAGAAACTTGTCATCACCACTTTTTACGCTCGAGACGTGGATAGAATAAAAACTTTCTACAATGTGGCTAAGGATAATGGAAGAAAGTTCGTCATTTCGATGAAGACCGCTCACTTGCTATACAAACTAAAGGATGATAGGGTATTGAAGTTGCCGAATCCTTTGAAAGATGAAAACATTGTGATCTATGCCAGGAGAAAGAAAACTGGTGAATATGTGGGTAAGGACTATTATGTTTGGGAAAGACCATACCTTGATAATTCGGTGGGTTTTCAACACATCCAAGAGAGCTGCAGTAACTGTTTGCTGAATTTGGATCTATACAATTTCGCTGAGCTTGTTGACATAAAACCACAAGGTGGAGAATTCATCCACTCAATGTCTGAACCATTTACAGAAGGAGGTATGGATCAGATAGAACTAAAAGTCATGCTAAATTGGTTAAAACATTTTAGGCTAAAGTTTCATCAAGCACATGCTTCTGGCCATTGCTCTCTGACTGATTTGAAATGGCTAATTGGAAAAATTGAGCCTAAGATTGTGATACCTGTGCATACAGAGCACGGTGAAATATTCAAGAAATTTGTTAAAACAATGGTAATGCAGCCGAAATATGAAAAAATGGTGGAGATTAGATAAAAAGTATCCTTAGCTTTCTTCATTCTAGCGCGTATGTTTTCCCATAGGGTCTGGATGAGGTGGGAACAATCTTCGTAAACTTAGTTTTAGGCAGGCTTCTAAGACGCAGATTAAAGGCTTTACAATAGTCTATGAGGATCCTCTTAAGTTCCACCCAGTCTTCATCTCTCATAGGGGCTATTACCGCATCCAAGCCTATCTTGTCCTTTTGGACTTTTCCCCTAACATATACCTTTCCACCATGTATTCCTGTACCTACGAAGTTTCCCACTATCTCACCGTTATTCACTCCAAATCCGAGGACCACTATGGTGCCGCCAGCCATGTATTCACCGAGAAAGTCTCTGACAGAGCCTCCAATTACGATCACTGGTGAGCGTTCTCTAGATGCCTTCAAGTGTATGCCTACACGATATCCGGCATTACCCTTAATGTAGATTTTGCCCCCCCTCATCGAGTAGCCCACAATGTCCCCTGCACTTCCATAAACCATAATTTCTCCATTACTCATGGTGTTGCCTACGCCGTCTTCGCAATCTCCATAAACCAAAATCTTAGAGCTGCCCATGAAGGCTCCGAGATCGTTGCCAGGTGTCCCGTAGATCTTGATTATGGGATTTTGGTCCACACCACTACCTATGTACCTCTGACCATTAACGTTAACCAACTCAATTTCATCAGCTCCATTTGCTGCTACTTCACGAATACGTTGGTTAAGTTCCCTGAATGAAAGTCCTTTAGCGTTGATTCTCATTTTCATCTACCGGCTGGTTTGATTCCCAAGATGTTGAGTGTAGTTTGATCTAAACCAACCCCTCTCAACCTCTCGCGATTTCCTCTCAGGCTTTCAATGGAATTCATTCCCAGAGCACCTAGGATTTCCTTCAACTCCATGCTCCACACAGCAATCAGATTCGAGGCACGCTTTGCAGCCTCCTCAACTCTCAGCCTCTTTCTCAGCTCAGGCTTCTGAGTTGCGATGCCCCATGGACAGAGTCCCATGTAACATTTTCCACAAACTCTGCAGCCCATTGCCACAAGCGCTGCTGTCCCAATCGCCACTGCATCAGCACCCAGCGCTATAGCCTTAGCCACATCGGCACTTGACCGGATGCCGCCAGAGGCGATGAGTGAAACCTCATTTCTAATTCCCTCCTTCCTGAGCAAGTCATCTACAGCTGCTATTGCAACTTCAATTGGGATGCCGAGATGGTCTCTAATCACCTGGGGGGCAGCACCTGTTCCCCCTCTAAACCCGTCAATTGTAATGCCATCGGCGCCCGACCTGGCTATGCCACTCGCTATAGCCGCCACATTGTGAACTGCCGCTATCTTGACAAACACCGCCTTTTTGTAGTTAGTAGCTTCTTTAAGCGCGTAGACCAGTTGGGAGAGGTCTTCGATTGAATAAATGTCATGATGAGGAGCAGGAGATAAAGCATCTGTGCCTTCCGGAATCATTCTCGTTTCAGCTATTTCTGCGGTTACCTTTTCGCCTGGAAGATGTCCGCCAATCCCAGGCTTAGCACCTTGTCCGATTTTTATCTCGATTCCAGCAGCCAAATTCAGGTATTCCCTGTCAACCCCGAAACGACCTGAGGCCACTTGGACTATGATGTGGTCTCCGTATGGGTGAAGATCCTTATGGAGTCCCCCTTCACCTGAATTCATTACTGTTCCCTGTTCAATCGCTGCCATAGCTAAAGCCTTGTGTACTTCGAGGCTCACAGCCCCGTAGGACATCGCTGCAAACAGTATTGGCGTGGCTAATTTCAAATTTAACGGCATCATCGTTTCTAGCCTGATTTTTCTCCCTTCCCTAGTTTCCTCCACTTTGACTTGAAGTTCAGTCGGCCTCTTTCCTAGATAGGTTC
>Ga0315268_10000539_pt1 | contig 44137 bp, 39 predicted proteins | sample C1_top_MG_FD_204535 | JGI IMG/M metagenome (GOLD analysis project Ga0315268, IMG submission 204535) | Sediment microbial communities from Yellowstone Lake, YNP, Wyoming, USA - C1_top | ecosystem: Environmental > Aquatic > Freshwater > Lake > Sediment | place: USA: Wyoming | collected 2017-08-01 | reverse complement strand
CTTTATGGAGTAACCTATGGGAATAGCGCCTTTGTAGCTGTGGGAGGTGTGGGCACCATTGTCACTTCACCTGATGGGGTGGCCTGGACTGAAATGTAAAGGGTAACTGAAGCACTAAGTTCCCCCGACAAAGGCCTAGTGATGCGCGATGTATATCTTCTATGTATACAAATCAACTTTGCCTGTCAAGCTTACAACGTTCGAACTTTCTCAGCTTAATGATAGTATTAAGATCTTTTTTCTGTTCTGAGTTTGCCAGCTTTTTCACTTGTGAGCTTGCAGTGTAAATAAAACACGTTTCAAATCTTCCGTTATATCGATCACCATTTACCACTTTCTACCCCTATGTTCCCATTTACCTTTAAAAGTTATCCAGAAAGATACTAGAATTAATTTGAGGTCAAGGAGGAAGGATTGTTTTTTAATGTATAGGAGATCATAACGAAGTTTTTGACATGGCGGGGTATCATAGCTGCCATAGACTTGAGCCAAACCTGTAAGTCCTGGCGTTACAAAAAACCGATGATGATAATTTTTTATCTTTTGAGCAAACTGTTCAACAAGTTCTGGTCTTTCAGCCCGCGGACCTACGAAGCTCATATCCCCCTTAAAAATATTCCATAATTGGGGCAGTTCATCCATCGCAGTTGCCCTGAAAATCCTCCCAACCCTTGTGACTCTCGGATCATCCTCCGATGCCCATACAATACCTGTATGTCTCTCAGCATCGGGAACCATCGAACGGAATTTTATTGTCCAGAATACCCTCCCCTGTTTTCCAACCCGTTGTTGCTGGTAAAAAACCGTTCCTCTGTCCTCAAGCTTAATCGCTAAAGAGAAAATAAGCCAGAGAGGAGAAGAACCAATTAGACCAACAGAAGATAAGCAGATATCAAAGAGACGCTTTAGCATCGGTTAGCTCTTAGCTTTCAGCTATGGACCGTCAGCTATGAACTTTTTTATGGAGCTAATTAAACTTGACATCCAAAATTCCTGACAGTTTTTATAACTTCTTTTCTATCCACCGAAAAACCTTTTTACTTTCTCTCAATTGCACAACTGTATATGTCTTTGTGCATTTTTTCATAAAATTCTTTTGTTGCGTCCGGATAGCGCTCCTACCCTCATCTTTACGAAAACTTCGGGAGTGTAATGAGTAGTAATCCTATATTTTCAAAAAATCTGAGCATCAACTTGTAACCAGCAGCAAGGGGAAAATCAAGATTTAATAAACCATATCTTTTCATAGATACTTTTTTTACAAGAAAAGGTTGGATGTGGCGGCATCCAGCCTCTTTTGAATTTATCTCTGTCAGAACATCCCGCTTTCCAGTACCTGACAATTTTTTCAGGTCATCCCGATCCACATAGACTATATCCCCATAACTGAAGTTAATGCTTTTTAAAGCTATCTTCTGGCATAATTTTTATATAATATCTTCAAGGAATTTCTACTGCCTAATCTTACAGGAATTCTAACCAATATATTTCTCAAAAATTCCCAATAAGTTATGAATCCTAAATCAAGCATCCTTTTGTGAAGATTTATTTCTCTTTTTAAATATTCTGCACCACTTCTTCTATCAAACATACTTCCTCCACGAACAAAAACTAGATTTTCCGGGATATTAGCAAACCTCGCCCCCTTCATCAGCATTCGCACCCAGAGATAATAGTCCTCAAACAGATGAAATGACAAATAATTTCCAGCTCTCATGACAGCGGATCTTTTGAAGATTACCGTCATATGATTTGTTGGGTTTCTAAATTTTCCGAATCTAAAAATTTCATCATGAATTATTGGGACTTTTCTAATTGAAACAATATGCAAGGGATTGTTTTTAAACTCTGCTATCCATGAACCTATTACATCTATTTCCGGATGTTGCCTTAAAAAGTTAATTTGTTTTTCAAAGCGTATAGGCCGGCATATATCATCGCTATCCATTCTGGCTATAATTTCGTAACTGCACTTCAATACGCCTATGTTGAGAGCTTTCCCCAATCCGATCTGCTCTGGAAGTGAAATTACATTGAACAAAGATGGGTATTTATCTGTGAAATGATTCAATACAGTATTCAACTCAACTGTTAAGGGGCCATCTTTTATTACAAGAATTTCTGAGGGTGGAAAGGTTTGTTTGACAATACTTTCCAGGGAAACTTTGAAGTATTCGGGCCTTTCTTTTCTATAAACAGGTATTAGAACTGAAAAATTCACTTTGTGAACCCTGGGTTACTATCTTCTTAAACAAATCTTCGTATTTGGTAATGATTTCGCCCCATGTATATTTATTTAAACAGTCATTTTGACCAAAAGTACTTAATGTTTCTCGGCAATTACTGTCGTCTAAGACCTTATTTATACATACTGCCATCTCCTTTGGAGTATTAACAATTATGCCACCATTTAGCTCCCTGACGTTCCCTACATTTGTAGAAATAAATGGCAATCCAACTGACATCGCCTCCGATACAACTAACGGAAAACATTCTACTTTAGAACCAAAAACAAAAACATTGGATTCATGAAAAGCAGAAACGACATGTTCTCTTGGAGTATTTTCCAATAAAATCACCCTTGGATTATTAGATGCAGCACGTTTACATTTACTATAACAACCCCTTAACCCGAAAACTTTATTCCCGATTATTACAAGCGTAACATCATCTCTATTAAGTAAATTAAAAGACTTTAAAACAAAAGAGTGACCCTTCAACTTAAAATGATTACTTACATTTAAAAGCATATATTTCGTATTAATATTATAAAATTCTCTAAATTTGATGGTATGGGTTTTCATTTCATCAATATCAATACCGTTTGGTATGATTGAATAATGTTTTATATTGTGTTTATCGCCAAACACTTTATCAATATAATTTGCTGAATGATAAATAATATGACTGTATTTTCCTAAATATATAGGCAATCTCCTAAAATAATTCCAGTAAAATATTTTTTTTGACCATAAAACCAATCCAGAATAGCCACAAGGAAACAAAACCTTTTTTGCATCGAGCTTATCTAAAAGTTCGAGTGTTAAATCCGTTGGCCAACTTTGTGCGGCATAATTACATATTATGTCAAAGTGAGAAGTTATTAAGAAATCCTTATATTTCTTAGTCTCTCCGTAAAAACCTCTTACTTTATTTCCGTAAATATTAAAACTTACAATCTTTACTCCATTTAGTTCATGGGATTTCCTTTCGGGAACGCTCGAAGTTGCCACGGTTACCTGATGACCTTTTTTTGCCAATCTTTCAGATATTTTGCGCACTACTTCCTCTGCTCCACCGACAATTGGATAGTATTGCTCTATGGTAAAAAGGATATTCATCTGGTTTTCCTAATAAAATTTTCTAACCACTTTTATTTAAGACAATTTCAAAAATTCTTGAAAAATGTTTTGTGTAAGTATGTTCGTTTAATACTCTGAGATATCCTTTTTCTTTTATTATTTCTCTTTCGTTGTCGTGCTTGAGATAATATTTTATTTTTTCGACTAAATCAGTAATATCATTATAAGTTACAACCTCTTCACCAACTGAAAAATAATCAGATAAATCTTCGCTATTTCCTCTTATCATGAATCCGCCGCAGCCAGGTATTTCAAAATCTCTTCCTTTCATTTGATTTACTTGTCCTCTTGAGGCGTTGCTTAAATTTAAATTTATCTTGGTTTGATTAAATATCTTAATCATTTCATAAGTACCCACTCGTCCCTTTGGCCATCCAAAGCCGAAAGTCTCAACCTTAATTCCAGCGTTTTTTAGGGCTTTTATTATTTTAGGTCTATCACCATGAGGTTGGCCTATGAACGAGACATCATATTTATAAGGTAAATTTAGTCTCTTGTACAAAAAATGATTACACGCCCATTGAGAGAGCATCACTTTTTCACATCCCAGCTCCTTATACTTTTCCAATGCTTTTCTATAGGTCGTCACGACATAACTAAAATATGGGGCATAATATCTAGAGAAATTATCGAATCTCCAATGGTCGTCACAAAACCAATTCAGCGTTTTTATCCTCATTCTATCTTTAATTTCAATAAGTGTGTCACATTCTATTTCATCTTTAAACAAAACAAACAATACAATATCAGGATTCCAGCGATAAACACTTTCTATAAGTATCCGGTTCATCATTTTTTTACCATATCTTTTCATTGTAAAAAGAGGATCAAAAGCAATGACTTCATAACCAGATTGAATCATGCTATAAAGAAAATTATTCTCCTCAAAACTGAGACCTCTGGTTTCATCTCCATAATCATATTTTGATGCTACAAAGAAAATTTTAATTCCTTCTTGATTTGAAGGAAAATATCTAACCGAATCATCCATTAGCGATTCTTCATTGAGCCGATGTGATATTTTTTCCTTATATCTATATATTACTCTCTTTGGGTTTTTTATAACTTGTCTTATTCTATCAATCATTTATGAATCCTTGATGGTAATATTGCTCCAGATTATAGAATGTATAATCCAGTTATAAAAGCTAAATATTTCTACATTAAACATATAAGATGTTGCTAAATAGATTGATGACAAGAAAATACTTATTCTTATCCAATCGCTGCAGCCTGCTTTGATTCTCTTGTAGAGCATTATCATTGGATAAAATATAAATATTGAAAACCCTATAAAGCCAAGTATTCCATGCTCAGCAAGTATATGAAGATAGGTATTTTCTGCGTGATTAACATTTAGTCCGTAAGAATTATAAAAATACCTTAAGTTATCGGTTCCAACACCTAAAGGATTAGAGAAGATGATATTAGTAGTAACTTTGAGTATTTCTAATCTTTCTTCATTACTTATGGATTCCTGTAGATAGTATCCCGCTTTTTCATGTGAAAAAATGCTTATCATCCTGCCGATAAAATAATCATACATTTCGAAATAATTCAGGAGTTCAGAAACAATTGTTAAAACTACAATGATTCCAAAAATTAAAAGCAATTTGTTTTCTGGACTTTTTCTTTTTGAGATTCCATGTTTTTTCAAAATCATGAATATAAGAACTATAATAGTAAGAAATGTTGAAATCCAGGATCCTCTGCTGAATGATAGCAGGATTGAAGCAAAAAACATCATGCAGATACTAATCAATAATATTTTTATAAAGAGAGATTTTAAATTGCCATAAAACAGAAGTGCTGAAATAATAATAAGGGGTATTGCAATATAATATATATCTGAATTCCTGGTGGAAGGTAGATAGTGAATACCCCAATATTTCGCATAAGTCCACCACCATATCTTTTGAGGCTCTTCTCCCACATTGCCAGTAAAATATCCATAAAAACCATAAATACAAAGTACTGAGCCAACTGTAATTATCAAATAAAGGGAAGTTCTTAGGGATTTATAATCATTTAATACACCGCTGAAAAGAACAGGCAAAGACATAAATACTGACAACTTAAAAATTCTTTCGGCCTCCAGACTAACAGAAAAAAAACTTGATAAAGGAATAGAAAAATATATTGGAAATAAACTTAATATGAGAAATTTGCTTAAAGTAACTTTTCTTGAGACAAAATACCTTACGAGCAGCAAGAAACAAGATAATGGTATAAATACACCCCCTACAGGAAAAATAAATTTTTCGGTATTTATTCTCAAAAATGGAATTGCATATGTAGCCATAGACAGAATCATACCGTAAAGCAAGTATCGTTCCAGATTAACAACTCCGAGCTTTGTTGGCCCCATATCTATCTCCTCAAACCTAATCTACAAGCCACCATACTGATTATCGTTCTTGACAAATACCAAAAGGTCTCCGGGTAAACTCCAAAATATTTAACAGCCTGCAATTGGATTTTCAATCGGAAGGAATAAATATCATACCTATTTAATCCTTGATGGCATGGTCTTGTGTAAAGGTTTCTATTCTCATACCTCAATATTAGAAATAGAGGAATATTAGCAACTTTATAATTTTTAGCAATCCTTATCCATAAATCATAATCTTCCATAACTTTTATAAGGTTGTAGTAACCGACTTTTTCTATAGCGTATTTGCTAAACATTACGGAACTATGTATAAACGGATTATCTTTTTGCATATATTTTCTTATATCTTTGTCTTTAGTTGGTGGCTTGCACTCTTTTTTTATGTTATTGGACAAGTTAATTAAATAGCACCATGAACCAACCAAGGCAATCTCTGGGTTACTCTCTAAGTAATTAACTTGGATTTCCAACCTTTTTTCATCTGCAATATCATCTGCATCAATTCGTGCAATAAAATCACTCCTTGAATTTTTTATGCCGAGGTTGAGAGAATCAGCAAGGCCAGTATTTTCCTTAGCGATAAGCAGTATTCTGTTCTCGTTGTATTGATATTTCTTCACGATTTCTTCCGTTCCGTCAGTAGACCCATCATTTATAATAATAAACTCGAAGTCTTTAAAAGATTGATTTAGAATACTTTCGATAGCCTTGGATATATTATTCTCTTCATTATATGCTGCCATTATGACGCTCACTTTTGGCATCGGATTAAAAACCCCGCTTTTCTGTTACGCGAATTTCCAGACATATTTCAATTTAAATGGGTCTTTGTTCAGAATCACCTTCTCATCAAACAATGAGTGCATTGGTATCCAGTAAAAGTGTGAAAACAACATTCGGGGGTCAAACCTAAATTATATATTTTACTAAAAGCTACAAGCTATTCAGGCTATCAACCGATAACTGAAACCCTAAGAATATCTCAATTTTGAAAAATATTTTTTGATTAGTGAATGTCTAGCTAGGGAAAAGATTAAATCGCTGTGCCAGTCAAATCTGAACTTTTTGTTTACAATATCCATGACTCCGTTATTCAAGGCAATTTCAAAAAACTTGTCGATCAGCCCATCGTGTAGATTAAAGAAAAATCTTCGAATCATATGGCCTGCTTTCAGCTCTTTATTAAGCGCGCTTTTCCATCGCCTCTCATAATTTTTCATAGTATAAGAACCGAAATTTCCACTCCTGAAAGCCTCTTTTAATGTGTCCACTGCAAGTTGAGAACTTATAAGCCCATAGTAAATTCCGCCATGAGTGGTAGTCTTTAGAAGACCGGCTGCCTCACCAACAACAAGCATCCTTTCCGAATAGGTCTTTCTCAGGTTTCCAACGGGTATAAACTTACTCAGTATTGTGCCCTTGTCTTTTATTTTATCTCTTAAAGTGGGGGTTCTAAGGAATCTTTGCAGAAAAACAGGGGCATGGTTTTTAGCAGTCAGCCCAATTCGTGCATTGCCTTTTTCAAGTCCCACAATCCAGGCAAATGAACCAGGAGCAATATCATTCCCAATGTAAATCCTTGTTTCTTCAATTCCTTCCATTTTAACCTCTGTTTGCACGCCTTGAAGATAATCTGATGGGCTCCCCAGACCAAGGCTTTCATTTAATTTCCTATTGAACCCTGATGCAACAACCAGGGTCTTTGCTCTAATCTTTTCTCTGCAATCATTGACCCTGATCTCCACATTCGCATCTCTAATCTGAATCTCTTTGCAGAAAGCGCCCAATCGAATACTTGCCCCATTCTTAATTGCTCGTTCTCTAAGCACTTGATCGAACGTAAACCTATCTACCACAAATGCCAAGGTTGAGTTAGGGCGAAAAGGAAGGATCTGTCCCGAGGGTGAGAAGAATAAAATATCCTTAATGCTTGATAAGATTGAATCTCTGGGTAGATTGAACTCCTCAAAGGCTTCAATACTAACAATGCCTGTGCATACAGGAGGATGAACAAAGGAGCTATTCTTCTCTAATACCAGTACATCAAAACCTTCCTTAGCCAACTGAAGGGCTGTATAAGAACCCGTGGGACCTGCACCAATTATAATAACGTCATGCATAGATAGAATAGAATATCCAAAGTAATGAAGATATTGCTAAAAAATTAATGCATTTTCCGCTGGGCAATGCTCCGCCTCCTCGGTTACATTCATAACCGAGAAGGCATGTAATTTAAAGGCGATGATTAACCAGAATTTAAAAACAGCGTTCAGCCAAAGGCGCAACAAGGCATCGAAAAATAATTTTTCCCAAAACATCTTCATCGTGTAAACTCATTTTTTTGGTTTTATTAACTCGTCATCTTGTAGGCTTGTCAGCCTCGAAGTGGCCACTGCAATGCCAAAGATGGCAGAAAGCATAAGTGCATTTGACGGGATATGGAGATTGAAATCGAATATGCTATGAACAATCATTGTGGTTATTGAAGAAAGCAGGGATATCTTGATAATACCCTTGTCTCCTTCCCACGTACCTTTACTAACACGTCTTACAAAGAAGAGTAAGAAGAGCAGAAGCAAAACTACCCCAATTGTACCTGCCTCAAGGATGAATTCGAGGTAATCATTATGTGCGTGATCATATAAAGCATTGACACCTTCTGGTGAATAAAGGGGAAAGATGTTTATAAAGGTGCCAAGGCCACTTCCTGTCAAGTAGAAATCTTTAAAGGCATTTAATGTCCCTGACCAGACAACAAGCCTCTCTTCAGTTGTTATATCCGTTTTATAGAACCTTTCTATAATTGGGTCTATACCGAGATAAAGTATGTATAAGAAAAGCACAAATATGAAGGCTCCCAAGGCCCACAACTTTTTTGCCTTGAATCTATTCCATGAGACAAAAAGTGCAAAAACAGCAACGCCAACAAAAAAACTGATTATGCCACCCCTTGAAAGTGAAAGAAATAAAGAGACAGCCATGATGAGGCTGAAGAACCCAAACAAAATCTTTCTCTCCGTATTGCCCCTCGTAAATGCAACCCCGAGGCTAATAGGTATAAACATTCCAATCAGTCCCGCATAGTGATTTCTGTTCACAAACGGCCCAAAAGGACAACCCTCAGTTATTTCCCTGAACCAGTAAATCTTGCCGCTCCATGTTGCCTTCTGAATTATGGCGAAGATGGCAAGCCCAAACCCGAAATAACACAATATCTTAAGCATCCTCTGAACCGTTACCATATTGTTTATACTGAATGAGATAAAAAGGAAAAAGAGAGAGTAGGTAAGTATTCTCAGGAACTCAACCTTTGTCTTATATGCATGAATGCTTAGATACATCTTTGGGTCACTATCAACTGAATAAAAGGAATAGATTTTATACGATTCAGGCGAAAGAAATTTCAGAATCTCTGGTGGAAGAGGAAATGTCTGGATAAATGTATAGGCGAGAAAGCTGAAAAGGATGGCAGGCATATATATTTCTTCTTTACTCCACGGAAGAATATGTTCTTTTCTCCTGCTTAAGGGCCAAATCAAGACAAGTGTAAAGACAGTCGCTTCAAGGATTGCCGAAGACCAAATCTCAACAGCACCAAAGGTGAGTATGGAAAATATTAAAATAGCTATTCCAATAATTGCTATCTTTGAGTCAGGTTGATTTCGTCTATCCATGCAATTCCACTTATCTTGTTGTTTAACTTTTGGGACTTTTCTCTCCTTATATTTACAGATATGGCATTGCAATCAGGGGGGGCATCAAACTCTATGCTAAGTTCCCTCCAGAAGTTTGTGCCAGTTACAACCTCAGACCTTTTAGAGAAATCTTTACAGTCATGCCCGTCAACAGAAAGAAAAAGCCCATTTGTCGTTGTAAGAGAATTGACCTTTATATATCCTCTCAGTAAATATTTCGCTTTGGGAACAACCCTGACAATCTGTGATGCAATCGTAATATCTGGATTTTCAGTCCCATCAAATTTTACACCCAATGAACGGTCTCCCGATATACGAACGTCTCTATCTAAAAAAACCTGGACACCCTTTGCCCTACCTATTCTCCAGTCGAAGCCGCTATTCTGGATATCATGTTCAAAACCACCGTTCCAGGGAAGAGAGGGCTTGTCTTCTCTCTTTTCTTTGAATTTTTTATCTACAAAAATCTCCCAGATTTTTTCTGCCTCATCGTAGAGACGTTTGGAAATGAGAAAGTCTATGTAGCGTAAAAATAATTCATCCTCCATAGGTAAGTTCTCCAATCTTTCCCAGAGTTCTTTCGATTCTGTGATTCTCTCTGTAGAGATAAGGTAAAAAAGGTATCTTTTGTAATAAGGGTAAAAATCGGGTACAAGATTTTTGAGAATATAATGGGGTTCAAGCTGAAGCTTCCAGAAGATGTCATAAATATCTTCCTGTCTTTCAGATCTGAGAAGGATGAATTTCTTGAGTACCTTTACTGCTTTCTCGACATTCCCCTCCGTCAGGAAAAATATTCCTGCCTCCCACATGATTTCAGGATTGTTTGGATTGAGCACTAATGCCTTTTCTAAAGCAGTCTCTGCATTTTTTGTTAGTCCTGCTATCTGGTATGCCTTCGAGAGGTCAAGCCAACATCCTTCTTGCAGGGGACTCAATCTTAGAGAGCTCCTATAATAGTCAATCGCCCGATTAATGTTTGTGGCATCACTGCCATAATGGTAAAATCTACCGAGGATGTAGCGATAGGTAGCATTCTTATTATCAAAAGAGGCTGCTGAAAGCAGATCTTTCTCATTCATCTGTCTGAAGAAGATCTCGCCTATAAGGGGTCTGAAGGCAAACCAGAGGAATACTAAGTAAAGAGGAGTTATGATCGATACTAACAATATACGAAAGCTATCATTTCCTTTCATTGCCATAGTAGGATCTGTAGTAATTGTAGTAGTGGCTGTATCTCATAGCTGACTTTTCTACTGAGTTAAGAACGATGCCGAGTATCTTTGCGCCAACAGCTTCGAGCACCTTCTTTGACTCAAGAGCTCCTTCCTTTGTGGTCTTTCCAGATTTAGCAACTACAACAACACCATCAGTCTGAGGACCAAGAATTATGACATCCGGGATGCCGAGTGCAGGAGGGGTATCAAAGATGATGAAATTATATAAGAAAAGGCTATTTAAAAGTTCCTTTAATCTGGGGGAGCTTAAAAGCTCTGCTGGGTTCGGTGGAGTAGGTCCTGATGGAATAACATGGAGGTTTGGTATCTGAGTCTCTTTTATCAAATCTTCAGTAAGTTCCTCAATGCCTGAAAGATATGTTGAAAGGCCTTTGGTATTATCAATATCGAAGACCTTGTGCAGTCTCGGTTTCCGCATATCAGCATCTATGATTAAAACCTTTTCATTTGACTTTGCAAAACTGATAGCAGTATTTATCACTGTAGTAGTTTTACCCTCTTCACTCTGTGGACTCGTGACTACCATAATCCTCGGTGGTCTGCTCCCTGTCGAAAGAAGCAGGAATGTTCTGAGAGTACAGAATGCCTCTGTAAGAGGGCTTTTGGTATCTACATGAGTAATATATTCAACAGGAGTGTTTTCTTCTTTACTGGTGTACCTTGGAATAAGCCCGAGTGAAGGAAGATATATCCTCTTTTCAACATCCTCAGGTGACTTGATGGTGTTATCTATGTATTCAGAGAAGAAGGCAAGCCCGATACCCCCAAATAGACCCACAATCATCGATAAAATGATATTCAGACGCTTATTTGGTTTGTATGGCGTTTTAGGAACTTCTGCCTTATCGATTACCTGTATATTGCATTCTTTTAGTGTCTCAGAAACACCGGTCTCTTTAAGCTTCTGGAGAAGTCCGTTATAAAGTTCCCTATTCGTGTCGACCTCTCTTTTAAGTATCTGGTACTGAACGGAAAGTTCCTTCAGGTTTAGGGTCTCTTTCTTCTGGTCATCAAGTGCTGATCTTAAATAGTTCTCTCTATTTTTTGCAGCCTCGTAATCCTTTTTTACACTCGTGACAATCTTTCTGGTCTCAAGGTCTATCTTCTTTTTTATCTGGTCAATCTGTTCCTTAAGTTTTATGACCTTAGGATAATAAGGTTTGTAGGTCTTAACATTCTGGTTATATTCAGATTCGAGAGTTGCTAAGGTTTTTTTAAGTTCCATAATCAGGGGGTTACTCATCACCGCGGAGCTTGAATCAAGTTCTCCTGATTGAGCTGCGTTATAAATTGCCTCTTTGCTCATTCTATCTGCAGTTGCCTCTGTAAGGTCAGTAGAGAGTTCAGAGAGCTTTTTTGTAACTATGTTTTCGCCCTCAATGCCCTTTTCTTTTTCTTGAAGGAAGATGATTCCGTGTTTTGAGGCATAGTCATTTAGCTTTTCTTCTGCCTGTTCAAGCTTTCCCTTCAAGACATCTATCTGTCCCTGAAGCCACTCCCTGGCCTTATGAGTTGCCTCAAATCTTGATTCTATATTCAACTCAATGAAGGATTCGCCGATTGCGTCTGCAACCTTTGCCGCAAGTTCTGGGTTCGATGACATAAAGCTTACATTAACGAGGTTAGATCTTTGAACAGGGCTAACATCAATCCTGTCAATAAAGGTACTTACAAGTTTCGGGTTAATTTCTTCCTCAAAGGGCTTGTTATTGACTAAAAAGGTATTGACACCAGACTTAGTCCCTTCATTTTTAGGAGTCGGAGTAAATTCAGGATCAGTATTAAGCCCCAGCAAACGGATGATGCGTTTCGCAAGGTTCCTTGATTTTAGAACTTTACATTGCGTCTGAAAATAATTCTCTTCATTTAGATCAACGCCAAAAACCCCTTCGGAGACAACGAAATTAGGCCTTTCTTTCTCGATCTTTATAGCTATCGTTGATTTATATATGGGTGTCTTTAAAAATGTACCAATGGTTACAGTAGCCACTACTACTAAGAAAAAGGTAATCATAATCCACTTCCGCCTCAGCAATATCTGGAGGTATTCTCTGAGGTGAATCTCTTCTTCTCCACCGGGAGAATAATACGGGGGTTGAGGAGGGCCTACAGGATACTGGCGGGGTTTATCGAGTGCCTTCTCTCTGTCAGGATTTTCTATCATTTTAAATCCTTAGAATACGGGTACAGGTGCAAAATATATTAATCCTTTGATAGCATTTAAAAACCCGCTGAAAAAGTTTTTAACACCTGCCTCTGGCACAATTACAATGTCATTGTCTACAAGTAGGATATCAGGATTTTTTCCCATTCTAACGGCATCATAGTCAACTGGAATAACATCTCTTTCTCCCTTGCCGTTGTCCCTGAATATCCTTATTTCATCGGGTTGTGCACCTGAATTAAGGCCTTCGGCCATAGCAATCGCTTGGATTAGGGTTGTCTTACCCTGCGTATTGAATACACCAGGTTTTTTTACAGCCCCATCTACAAAGACAACCCCACCTTTTGGCACATTGATTACATCTCCTGTAAAAACAGGAATGTTCAGATTGACATTGCCATTGATGAGGAGTTCGTTTAGGTCAATTATAATTGTTTCAGCAGATCTGCTCGGTGGGTTCTGAACTTTAGGCCGAATAACATAACATAAGTTACCTGCGTCTTTTGTAAGCCCTTCTGCCATAGCGAGCATATCAATAAGATAACTCTGGCCGGTAACTGCATATATCCGCGGCTTTTCTACCGCCCCAAAAACAGATATCTTCTGGCTTTTATACTCCTTTACGAGTACAGTGACCACAGTCTCTTCTACATACTTTTCGAGTAACTTATCAGTAATTTTCTTCTCGAGCTCTGGGATAGTCATGCCTTCTGCCTTGATGATACCCACAAGGGGAAGAGCAATCTCACCCATAGAATTAACTCTTACAGTCTTTTTAAGCTCTTCGACATTATATGCCTCTATCTCAAGCACATCCTCAGGCCCGATACGATAATCCTCCCTTGTGCTAACCTTAGTTGCTGTACTAAGCATGATAGCCTCGTTTAATTTGCTTGTCTTGTCTTTTGCAGCAAAATCAACAGTGGATGGAACCTTGGTAGTATGTTGAGTAGTGCTACATCCATAAGTAATAAACAGAGAAATAGAAAGGAACAAGACAAGATGTTTTCTATACATTTTTAAACTTTTAAAAAACAGGCATCAAGGTGAAGGTGCAGATGGGCTTGCTACTTTTCCCCCTTCCCCTCCACTTTTACCAAAAGCTGCAAGAGCGGCAACAGTGCCTCCTGCGATAACTAATGAACCTATGACTATATTCCTTAAATGATGTGACTTTGATTCTGTTACTTTTGCCTCTCTTGTCTCTTTCTTTGTTTCTGTTTCTGCCTCTCCAACAGTACCTGCGGACGAGACAAAAAGCTTTTCACCAGCTTTGAGAGTTTTATCACGCGAACCGAGACGACTTACTTTTATATCCCCAGAGATGCACCTGATCTCTGTCCCCTGCCCTGAGCTACGGACCATTCCTTCTATATTAGTGTAATTAGTCCCCGGTACTGCTGAAATAGTTGCCTGGGCTGCAATAATAGAAAAAGGTATGGATGGTATCGCACTAAAGGAAAGAGCTCCATTTGTGAGATTAACAGAGTAATTTGAGTTTTCTGTAACAATGGAAGCCTCTGTATTTTCTAAAAGCCTTATCTTTAATTTGTCCTTTGTTGCGATAAAGGCTGTCCCTTCCTTAGTTAAAAGTTTTGTGTTTTTTAGCAATGGATAGATATCATTCAACTTTAGCCATTCATTAGTCGAGGTCCCAACCATAACATCTCCTATGGGCCTGATCTCACCAAAAGCCATAGGTTCCTGGGCTAAGACCTGTGCTGTGAAGACAAAATTCATAAAGACAAGGGAGAATATAAGAATTATGGAAATGAAACGATTTCTTTTCTTCATCATTTTTTCCTCCCTCATGCCCATTATAATATAGCTCGAAGTATATGGATTTGCAATATTGAGCAAAAGAAGTCCGAAGGGTCTGGACTTATTTTTTTGTAATATGTTATACGTGCTTACGCAGTATATTGTCAATCCGTTCCACGCCTTTCGCAGTGAGAACGTCTCCTTTCAGACTTAGAATATGACCATCCTGATACTCACTATATCGAGCATACTTGTCAATAAGATGATGAGGTATTTTATATGCTACAAGAATTGAAAAGTCCTTGTCAAAAAGAACAACAACGAGAAAATTAAACTTCTTTTCTGCAAGGTTTCGGATTACACCCAATTGACGAGATGAATTTGACGGATGGAGCCTGCGACCTTTGATTTGATAGCGTATGCCTTTAGAATCTATGGCATCAAATCCTGCACGGCTAAAAACGGAGCGGACATTTTTGCTATACAGAGTTTGATGGGACATATATCCATCGCGATCACAAAGAGGTATCTCTATCACGCAGAACAGTTTAAGAAAGATGCTGTCAGTAGATTGCCGATTCTTAACTGGGAATCCGTTGGAAAAACGGAAAAAGTGGCTGATTTAGTCCCCCAAAATTAGTCCCCAGAAAGGGACGTGCGTTAAAAGTGACTGACTAAGTGCTTGATTTGGCTGGTCGGGGCGAGAGGATTTGAACCTCCGACCCCCTGCTCCCAAGGCAGGTGCGCTAAACCAGGCTGCGCTACGCCCCGAATATAATTAGTATTTCAGAATCTCCAGGTAGTCGTTGATATCTTTTAGTTCTTCATTCTTTGTCTGCAGTCTTTTGTTTTCGAAGTACTCTGTTGCCTTATCCTTGTCTCCACCAAAAAGGGGGTCGAGATTTATTGCACGTGTAATAGCAGTAGCGGCATCTCCGTATTCGCCCTTAGTGTTGTAACAGAGGGATAAACCATAATAAGGTCGGTAAAAATCCTGGACGCGCTTTATTGCCTCCCTGTAAGATTCGATTGCCTCATCAATACGTCCCAATCTGTAGTAGGCATCTCCTATGCTATTATATGCAAGCTCCTGTTTCTGATACACAGGATTTTTGAGTGCGGCCTTAAATGAATTCACTGCATCAGCCCACCTTCCCATTCTTCCATACGTTGCACCAAGATTGTTATAAGCCTCAGAAAAATTCTGGTCTAATGTTACAGCCTTTAAAAAAGCGCTCTCGGCTTTCTGCAGGTCCTCAAATTCAAGATAGACTACACCAAGTGCATTGAGCACTGTTTTATCATTCGGATTAAGTTCAAGAGCCTTTTGAAACTCAACATATGCCATCTGTATTCTGCCTTCATTAAAATAAGAAACCCCTAACTGGTAGTGAGCGCTTGCTTTATCAATGGTCTCTTTCCCTGTAGTCGCACAGGAGCTAATAAAAAAAATGAGGAACATAATAATGATTCCTTCTCTCATTTATTGGCCTCCAATAGGAATTACTTATTACTATTAAACCTATCAGAAACAATAAGATAAGTAAAGAGTGATGAAACCTCTTTATAGATACTCCTCCAGGGAAGCCCTCTGAGGTCGAGTTCAAAACCCTCCGGCAGAAATTTAATCTTTCCATCTATTTTTTTGCGGAGTTCAAAGATATCTTGAGGCTCTACTTTTGTCTCTGAAGAAAATGTTATAAGGATTCTCCCTTGTATATCCTGGATCTTTGTTATGAGTAATTTCCTTGCCATTATCTTTAGTCTCATTATATCGAGAAGGTTTTTTACTTCCTCTGGTGGCTTTCCAAACCTATTTTCTGTCTCAAACTCAAGGGTTTTTAACCCCTCATGTGTCTTTGATGATGCAATCTTCCTGTATAAGCTTAGCCTGAGAGTTATATCTTCTATATATCCTTCTGGTATAAAGGCATTAACCTTTAAACTTATTGAAGGTTCAAACTCTTCTTCAATCTTTATGCCCTTTAACTCAGCCACTGCCTTTTCTAACATTTCCATATAGAGGTCGAACCCTATGGCAATGATATGACCTGATTGTTCAGGACCCAAAAGGTTACCTGCGCCCCTGATTTCGAGGTCCTTCATAGCAAGCCTGAGACCAGCTCCAAGATAACTCATCTCCTGTACTGCCTGAAGCCTTTTTCTGGCTTCTTCAGTGATGATTTCCTCTCCAGGAATAAGAAAATACGAATAGGCTCTTACATTGCTCCTCCCAACACGGCCCCTTAGTTGATAGAGTTCAGAAAGCCCCATCATATCTGCCCTATTGATAATAATGGTATTAGCTGTTGGAATATCAAGGCCTGAACCAACAATAGCAGTAGACACAAGAACATAAATTTTGCCTTCATAGAATTCGAGCATTATCTTTTCAAGTTCTCTTCCAGGCATCTGTCCATGTGCAACAGATATTTTTATTGAAGGAAGAAGTCTCAGCAGATATTCGGCAATCTTATATATATCCTTTATCCTGTTATGAACAAAAAAGACCTGGCCATCTCTCTCGATCTCTCTGCTTATTGCCTCTTTTATAAGTTTCTCATCAAAAACAGAAACAGTACTCCTAACAGCAAGCCTTTCTTCAGGAGGTGTCTCAATTGCACTCATATCTCTGATATCAGAGAGTGCCATATAAAGTGTCCTCGGTATAGGCGTTGCTGTAAGAGTAAGAACATCAACACCTCTTTTAAGCTCTTTTATCTTTTCTTTCTGTCTCACTCCAAATTTGTGCTCCTCATCAATAATGAGAAGGCCAAGTTTATAAAAATTTATATCTTTACCAAGAAGGCTGTGTGTTCCTATAATAATGTCTATATCTCCATTCGATAAGGCTTTGCTCGTCTCCTGTTGATCTCTTTTTGACTTGAACCTGCTCAAATAGTCTATTCTTACTGGAAAGGCAGAAAACCTTATCTTAAAAGTCCTATAATGTTGTTCACACAGTATTGTGGTAGGCACTAATACCGCTACCTGCATCCCATCATATACCGCTTTGAAAGCTGCCCTTATTGCGACCTCTGTCTTCCCATATCCAACATCACCACAGATGAGCCGATCCATTGGTCTTTCTGACTCCATATCTCTCTTGATATCTTCTATAGCCACTATCTGGTCAGGCGTCTCTTCATAGGGGAAAAAGCTGTCGAACTCCTTATGAAGTTCTGTATCCGGGCTGAAGGTAAAACCTTTATAGACCTCTCTTGCTGCATAAAGGGCGAGAAGCTTTTCTGCCATCTCGTGTATTTTTCTTCCTACCCTTTCTTTTGTTCTCTGCCAAGTCTTTCCCCCAATCCTGTCTATTTTTGGTATGACTCCTTCTTCTGAATGATATTTATGTATGCTGTTAATTCCATGGAGGGGTAAATATAGCCTACCACCTTCATAATCGAGCATTATAAGATCTTCTTCGATACCTTCAACACTCTGGCGAACAAGTCCATGAAATTTCCCTATTCCATGCTCCCTATGGACAACAAAATCGCCTGGCATAAGGTCATCAAGGGATGTAAGAAGCCGTGATACCTTTGACTTCTTGATAGGTCTATAGCGAGGCCTCCCACCAAAAATTTCTTTTTCTGTCAGTATTAAAAGGCCTGGAAAGAAAAGCCCTGATGAAAGATCGCCGATTGTAATCGAAACATTGCCTTCATAATCAAGAAGATCTGGTTTATCAATAAGAGGTGCAATTATATCTCCATCTCTCAATATCTCCTTAAGTCTTTCTGCCTGACCACTTGATGAAGAGATAAGGGCTATCCTGTTTTCTTTCTGAAGGAGCTTAAGCATTTTCGGCAAATCCTCAATATTTTTCCTCTCCTCGGGCATTATTCCAAGACCTTTAATAGAAAGCATGCCGACTTCGTAACCTGCACTCTTAAGGGAAAACCTCGAAAGAAAAGTAACATCCGTGGAAAGTCCATCTCTGTCTTGAATAGAATCAGAAAAGAAGCACTTTACATCACACATCATCTCCATAATTGTCTTGCCTGAAATAGGCTCTTCTGCCGGCAAGATTGAAAGTTCTGAAATCTCTTCTTTTGATATCTGTGTTTCGACATCAAAGGTCTTTATTGACTCAATCTCATCACCGAAAAACTCAATCCTTAAGGGATTATCTGTTGTCGAGGGAAAAATGTCAAAAAGCCAGCCACGCTGACTGTATTCTCCCTTATCAGAAACAAGGGAAACGCTTCTGTAACCCATCTCTGTCAATCTTTTATTTATTACTGCTCTTTCTATCTCCATTCCTTTCTTGAGGTTCAGAATGATTTTTTCTATCTCTCCCTTAGGCCATATCGGTAATTTAAGAGTTCTAAAGGAACAGACAAGGGAGTCAGTCTCCCCAAAAGAGTATAGGGTTTTTGCCCTTTGACCTGAAATGGAAGGTCCATCTGGTTCGGGAAGGAGGTAGACAAGGTCTTTCCTAAAGATTTCTCTGAAGAAATTGATGTCTTTATAGAGTTCTTCTGCAAGTTCTTCTGTTACTTCAACAGCGAGATAGGGCTTATCATAAAGGGTAAGAAGGAGGGCTTCGGATGAGCCGGTGAGATTATAAAGGCGAACATCCTTTAAGCATTCCTCAATAATATTCAGTAAGGGTGAAAAATCTATTGACATTGTTATCTATCGGTAGCAATCGGGTTGTAACGATAACAGCAATATGATAGAGTATATCAAACTAAGAAATGTGAAATGAACGTTTTTAATTTTCCCATATTTTAATCAATGTATAAAGGGTAAGGCGATGAATAAAAAAATATTAAAGCTTGGACTTCCAAAGGGAAGTCTCCAGGAATCAACATTAAAGCTCTTTAGAAAGGCAGGATATCACATAACAGTATCAGCTCGTTCTTATTATCCGTCCCTTGATGACCCTGAAATTGAGGCCATGCTCATCAGGGCACAGGAGATGGCAGGATATGTGGAAAATGGTGTACTTGACTGTGGTCTCACAGGCAAAGATTGGATATTAGAACAGAATGCAGACGTCTATGAAGTTGCTGAGCTTATTTACGCAAAGGAGGGGTTAAGGCCTGTGAAGTGGGTAATAGCTGTTCCTAATGATTCTAAAATAAAAACCTTGAAGGATTTAGAAGGGAAACGTATAGCAACTGAGCTTGTGGGGTTCACAAAAAAGTATCTCAAATCAAAAGGGATCAAGTCGGAGGTAGATTTTTCATGGGGTGCAACAGAGGTAAAACCTCCTCACCTCGCTGATGCAATTGTTGAACTTACCGAAACAGGTTCATCCTTAAAGGCGAATAATCTGAGGGTTATTGAGACCATCCTCGAATCAAGCACAAGGTTCATAGCGAATAAAAGGTCATGGCGGGATAAGTGGAAAAGGCGGAAGATGGAGAATATCTTGATGCTGCTTAAAGGTGCCCTCGCCGCTGAGGAAAAAGTTGGACTCAAAATGAATGTCCCCAAGGATTCTCTTAAAAGGCTAATGAGCCTTCTTTCCGCAATGCACTCACCCACAATATCTCCCCTTTCTGATAAAGGATGGTATGCTCTTGAGGTTATGATTGATGAGAAGATCGTTCGGGATATTATTCCGAAACTCAAGATGGCAGGTGCATCCGGGATAGTGGAGTATCAGCTTAATAAAGTAATACCTTAATAATTAAGCCCGGATTATCTATTACACTTGTCCAAAACAAGTGCTTAAAGTCTTGACTTTGTTAACTCCTAAAAATGGAATTCTTCGTCCCCCCGGCGGACTCAGAATGACAAACACGCAGCATGTCATGCTGACCTCGAACTTGTTTCGGGGAAGCATCTCTTATTTTGGAGACTATTGATACGATATAATCCTGCAGTCTCTATACCTTTAAGAATCTGTTTGATCACTTTTTGGCTTAGGCACTTCTACTTCTATCGTAGTGGTAACAATCTCTCTGCTCTTTAATTCTTCCTTTATTTCTTCCTCTGACATATCCTCTAAATAAATTTCAATCATCTCTTTTATGTTTTTCATAACTTCTTCCAGGGAATCACCTCTTGCCTCCCCAACGTCAACATCGAGGCAATGTGCATAATAGTCACGCTCATCTTTTTCGATAACAATATTAACTGTATATAACATTCTTTTTCTCCTTTCTTTTGCTTTTATTATACTTTAGTAAAGTTGTGCTTTTATATTTGCTGGGTTCTCTTCAATATCAGGTTAACTGTGACTATTTTCTCCTTTTATGACCTTCTCTGCTACATCTTTATCTTCTTTTCTGACCAGTATCTTTATTTCCCCCATTTTACCAATATTTACAGGATAAGGGCTCACCTTGGACGATCTCACAACTACTGATATTCCTCCGCTTTCCAGAAGGTCCCTTATCATCTCAGCCTCAAGAGGGTCATATGTCACAAAAACCACAACCCATTTCTCACTCATTTACCCTACTCTTTCTCCGTAATATAAAAAGTTTATCAAAGAAGCTGGAAAAAGTCACTGAGATTTCCCAAAAAGAAAGCATCTTTTTTCCGTGGTGAAAATTAGCCCCCAAATAATGCAATTGAGATAATGCAGATGTTGCGAAAAAATTTATTTTTCGATACATTAGTGTACCTTTAACTGATGGTTATTGGATTATTTTTATGGATATAACTAATAAAGATATCCCCAATAAATTCATCGAGTTAAATAAATTTTTGAACAATGTCTGCATTATCTGGGGTAACGATATTCATAATCTGTAATTATACAGCCAGTATATAGTATCTTCGCTCATTCTCGGGCTATCGCCCCCCGAGGCTTTCGCCTCTTTATATTTAAAATAGTCTTAAGGACTATCGGCAAAAGAAACCGCGAAGATACTATATACTGCTATCACAGAATTGGAGAGACTTCCTCCCAAAATAAGGTTCTGGGGGTTGTGTTATAATTCATTTCCAATGAATATTATGAAACTTGTAAAGCCCAAAATTCGCTATTTATCAGCCTATGAGGCAAAAGAGATTCCATGCAGGGTAAAGCTTGATGCAAACGAAAGTCCTTACGGATTTAAGAAAGTATTAAGGGTATTAAAACCCATAGAGACTAATAGATATCCTGATCCAGAAGCAAAAGCTTATAAAAAGGCCCTCTCCCAGTATTTTAGAGTTAGCCCCCCAAACATACTCCAGGGTAATGGTTCTGATGAGCTGATTTATTATCTCATCACTACCTTTGGCGGCCCTGTTCTTTATCCAATCCCTACTTTTTCTATGTATGGAATTATCACACAGGCTATCGGAGAGGAGAAGATCGAGATACCACTTGATAAAGAGTTCGACCTTAATCTTGAGAAAATTCTTAAAGCAATCAAAAGGCTGAAGCCCAAGTTAATATTTTTGAGCTCCCCAAATAATCCTACCGGGAACTGTTTCTCGTCAGAAAAGATTCTAAAGATTATCGAATCAACCTTGTCACTCGCCATAGTTGTAATCGATGAGGCATACCAGCCCTTTTCGAGTAAAATGGGATTTCTGCCTCTATTGAAGGATTACAAAAATCTTGTGATAATGAGAACATTAAGCAAGATCGGGCTTGCAGGCTTGAGGGTCGGGTTCCTGATAGCAGACAAAGAAATAATCAATGAAGTAAATAAGGTCAGACTCCCTTTCAACCTCAACTCCCTTTCTCAGGCAATCGCAATTGAAGTATTAAAAGACAAAAAGATACTTCAATCTCATATAAAAACAATTATCTCTGAGAGGGATAAACTTTTCAATGAGCTGGCAAAAATAGATGGTGTAAATCCATATCCATCAGAAGCAAACTTTATATTATTCAAAGTGAAAAACCCTGATGGGATATACAAAGGGCTCCTGAAAGAAGGAGTGCTTGTAAGAAATATGAAGGGCGTTGTGAATGGTTGCCTGAGGGTAACAATTGGAACACCAGAAGAGAACAGGATTTTTATAAGTGCCCTGAAAAAAGTTATAAGTATTGAAAAAACTTAATATATATTATAGAGTATTACTAAGAAATACAAGGGAGGCTATACATGAGGACTACAAAAGTAATGACTTTGTCCCTTCCGCCTGAAATGGTCAAGGAGGTCGAAAGACTTACTAAGGAAGAAAAACGTACAAAAAGTGAGCTTTTCAGAGAGGCTTTGCGTAAATACATAAATGACAGACGTTGGCAACAGGTGCGCCAGTGGGGGATGAAGACGGCCCAGGAACTTGGTATCTCTACAGAAGAAGAAGTTGACGAGTTAATACACAAGCACCGCAGGAAGCTGAATTGAGGGTTGTCCTCGATACGAATGTATATATCTCTGCGATACTCTTTGGCGGTAAATGTGAGGAGATATTGAAACTTGCAAATCTGGGGCTTTTTGAAATTGTAATCTCAAAGAAGATAATTGACGAAATTAAATCTGTTTTAATGGAAAAGTTTTACTGGCCAGATAAACAGATAGCTGAGGCAATAAAATATATCAAAGAGACTACCTCCATTGTGAACCCTGAGATTTCACTTACCATAGTAAAGGAAGATTATGCAGATAATAAAATCATTGAATGTGCTGTTGCCTCAAATGCTACCTATATTGTTACAGGAGATAGGCATCACCTCTTGCCTATTAAGGAATACGAAGGTATAAAAATAGTAAGCCCGATGGAGTTTTTGAGATTGTAAGTATGGGTAAAAGAAGGACATAGGTCTTGACTGTTAAAAGAATTATTAGAAGAAAGCGCTGTAGAATTGCGGTAAGATATTAGAGGCCATTTGGTTTACGGCTTTGATGACCGAAGAATGGACTTGGAATGGGGGTAATTGGGAGTGTAGTGCAAGATAAAAATGCAAAAGGGCGATATCGCAATGGAATATCCAGACTTTAAAGTTTGTAAATGTCCAATAGATTATTGGGAAGATATTGTTGTTAGTGGTGATGAGAACTTTGAATATCGGTCAACTATATATTATCACTGTGATTACTGTGGTGAAGACTTTGCGGTGCTTGGTTTTGAAACAGGCGAAATTTTATATCTTAATCCACTTGTTAAGAAAAAAAGTAGGAAATTGAATGTCAAGCAGAATAAAAGAAATATTTGAAGACGTAAAACTTGTAGAAAAAATTCAGAAGAGACTACCTTATCTATTCCAACTTGCAGAAATGGAAAGCTCAAGGGCTGGAAGAATGGGGATGGAAGTGGGTTCTGTCCGTGAAAAGATAATAGTTGCTTTGCTTATATATAAATTTGATGAGGCAAATGTAGAAGCAGAGATTCCAATTACCAAGTCAGAAGTTGATGTAAAATTGTTTGGAGAGCCTATATCAATAAAAACATTTACCGGGAAAACTTTTAGCAGTGTTAAAATAGCATGGACAGTTGATGCTAAATCAGCAAAAGGATTTAGAGAAAAATATTATCCTCGCTGTGACATCCTGCTTATTCAGATAAATAAAGATGATGAAGGTGGTTTTTATTGGATACCCCTTGATGTCCAGAGAAAGGTGTTTGAGGAAATGGGACGAGAGGGTTATATTAAGCTACCGAAGCCAGGTACAAATCCAAGAGGCATTGAATTCAGTAAAGAAGCCTTGTCAAGGTTGGTTACCGATAAAGATTCTTTCAAAATTCCAATATACTGGAAAAGAACAAGCATAACATTCAATTCCTACAAAAGATGGGTTGATCTCTGGAGGGAAGATTAGAATGGGAGTTAATCAGAGAAAGAGAGGCACTAAAACAAGTGCTTTTGGATCTCCAGGGAGGATTAATCACGATTCTACTCCTTTTTATGCTACTAGATTATACGAAGGCCTGCCCAAAGAGGAGATAGTTAAGTATGTAGAGAATCCTATTGCTCCAGAGTTCTTAGATAAAATTTTTTGCAAAACGAGTGAAAAGATGGAAGAATTGCCAGATAATAGTGTTAATTTAATGGTTACCTCTCCGCCATACAATGTAGGAAAAGAGTATGACGAAAATCTTACTTTAGATGAATACAGAGCATTTTTGAAAAGGGTATGGAGCGAGGTTAAGAGAGTCCTTGTCCTAGGTGGTAGGGTAGGCATTAATATCGCCAATCTCGGAAGAAAACCTTATATTCCCCTTCATGCCTTTATCGTTGAGGATATGCTTGATTTAGGATTTTTGATGAGAGGTGAAATTATCTGGAATAAAGCTTCAAGTGGCAGTCCGTCAACTGCTTGGGGTAGTTGGCTCTCTGCTAAAAATCCAACCTTGCGGGACATTCATGAATATATTTTGGTTTTCTCCAAAGGTACATTTACAAAGGAGAATACTTATAAAAGAAAGAGTACAATTTCCAGACAAGAATTCCTTGAATTTACCAAAAGCATTTGGACGTTTCCTGCTGAGCCAGCAACAAAAGTTGGTCATCCTGCTCCTTTCCCGGTAGAGTTACCTTATAGGTTAATTCAACTATATACTTTTGAGGGAGAAGTTGTTCTTGATCCATTTATTGGAAGCGGACAGGCTGCTATTGCAGCTATAAAAACCAAACGCCATTATATCGGATATGACATAAATAAAGAATATGTAAAATTAGCGGAAAAGCGAATTAAGGATTTTTTATCTACATTTAATCAACAAAGATTGTACATTATGTAGAAAATAAGCAAGACATAATGGAAAGTAAGACAATATAATGAAGTATCCAAAGTTTAAGATTTGCAGCTGTCCGATCGACTCGTGGGAGATAACCATTGTGGACTATGATGAGAATTTTAGAGATAGGAGTACAATTTATTACCATTGTACTGAATGCAGTGAAGATTACGCGATAGTTGATTTTTATACAGGGGAGATACTATATCTTTACCCGATGCCTCCACGGAATAGACCCGACATCTGTAGAAATTTAGTACCTGTATTATTGCAAATAAATATATATCGTGGCTATAAATACTTTATTGGTGGCAACTGAAGAAATCTACTGCAAGTGGACTCCATGAGACATCTCGGCATGTAGTGTATAAGAAAAGTATTTTTAAGAACACATTAGTCTCCAAAAATTAATAAAGGAAAGATTGGGGTTGAGGATATAATAGTCTTTTAAAAATAACAGATAGGGAGATAACTAATGAGAATAGCAAAAATTGAAAGGAAGACGAAGGAGACGGATATAAAGCTCACTCTTAATCTTGATGGAAAGGGGCAATACTCTATTGATACATCTATTCCCTTTCTTGATCATATGCTGTCCTTGATGTGCAAGCACGGTGTTTTTGATATAAAGCTGAAGGCAAAGGGAGATATTGATATAGACTATCACCATACAGTAGAGGATATTGGTATTGTTTTTGGCAAGGCCCTTAAACAGGCCCTTGGGGATATGAAAGGTATGTCACGCTTTGGCCAGGCGACTGTGCCGATGGACGAAGCCCTTGCTTCAGTAAGTCTTGATATCAGCGGTAGGCCCTATCTTGTCTATAAAGTTGAATTTCCGAAGAAAAGTAAGATCAAGAATTTCGATCCTGACCTTATCGAGGACTTCCTTCAAGCCTTTGTAAGCAACAGCAGCATAACCCTTCACGTGGATTCTCCTTATGGCAGGAACACGCATCACATAATCGAGTCTATATTCAAGGCTTTGGGAAGAGCACTAAAAAATGCTATATCTATTGATCCGAGAATAAAGGGTATTCCGACTACAAAGGGCAAATTATAAGATTCTCATGCCTCTAATTCCTTTCAAAGAGATACAATACGTTCTTCTTGATATGGACGGTACGCTCCTGGACAGATATTTTGATGACTACTTCTGGGAGCACTTAGTTCCCGAAAGATATGCTGAAAAGCATAAAATCACCTTTGGAAAAGCAAGGGAAGAACTGTTCAAGAGATATAAGGCACATGAGGGAACCCTTAATTGGACAGATGTTGATTTCTGGTCAAGGGAGCTTGCCCTCGATATCATAGCTTTAAAAGAACAGATAAGACATCTCATAGAAGTTCATCCCCATGTTGAGGATTTCCTCACAATGTTAAAGGGCTTAAGAATCAAAACCTATATTGTTACAAACGCACACTACAAGGTACTCGATATGAAGTTAAAGAAGACTGACCTTGGTAAGTATCTGACGGGCGCGATAACCTCTTTTGAGATCGGGTTTCCTAAGGAGAAGATTGAATTCTGGCAGAAGGCCGAGCAGAAAATTAGCTTCAGCAAAGAAAAAACAATACTCGTAGATGATACTATTGATGTTTTAAAAACAGCTAAAAGATTCGGCATAAAATATCTTATCTACAAGGCAAGATCAAATTCAAAACTCAAACCATTGCTGTCTTCAGAGTTTATGACTATTCTCGACTTCGGGGAACTTATTCCAAAAGAAGTGGTTCGTTCGACGACATGACGAGCTCTATCGCTGAAAAGATAGTCCTTTATTTGAGGATGATCAAATTTCCTCATTCCATCTTCGCCCTTCCTTTTGCATTTATAGGTGCAATTATGGCTGCAGAGGGTATACCTTCTATAAGAAAGGTGGTGTGGATAACTGTCGCGATGGTAGGAGCAAGATCAGGCGCCATGGGGCTCAACAGGATAATTGACAGGAAGATTGACCAAGCCAACCCGAGGACCAAAAACAGGGAGCTTCCAAGAGGGATCATACAGGTATCAGAAGCAATCCTATTTACAGCGGTAGCCTTTGCAATGTTCATCCTGGCGGCATACATGTTAAACCCTTTGTGTCTTAAACTTTCTCCCATTGCCCTTGCAGTACTTTTTATCTATTCTTATACAAAAAGGTTTACATGGGTTACTCATTTTGTATTAGGATTAGCGTTATCTGCAGCACCCCTCGGCGCATGGATAGCCGTAAGGGGAAATTTTGATTTAGAGATACTTCCTATAGCAATAGCTGTTGTTTTCTGGCTTGCTGGTTTTGATACCCTCTATGCCCTGCAGGATATCGAGTTTGATAAGTCACATGGTCTCTATTCTATACCTAAGCGGTTTGGGATAAAGAGAGCTTTACTCTTAGCAAGAATATTCCACCTTATAACGTATCTTCTGCTCCTCTTCTCGGGTATTTTATTCAAGCTTGGCATTTTTTATTGGGTCGGCATGATGGTTGTTGCAGGGTTGTTCATCTATGAACATTCCCTCATCAAGGAAGACGACCTGAGAAGACTCGATGTAGCATTCTTTAACATGAATGGGTACATAAGCATAACAGTTTTCATCTTTACAGTCCTGGATTATATTTTCTGGCATACAACTTGGTAGAATATATTTAACGACATGAGAGAAACGTTTAAAAAGATTTATAAGAAAAAATACTGGATCAATGCCGTAATCTCCCTTATAGGTATGGGGATTCCATTTCTCTATAGCCTCTGTGGTGAATCATGTTCATATCTGAGGGGGAACATCTTCTCTATAGACCTTAAATATCTGGGAATCATTTATATGGGACTGTTAATACTATTAAACTTCCTAAGGAGGAATTCAATCTTTCTTTTTCTTCTCTCTTTTGGTTTAGGGGCAGAAATATATCTTATTGCATTCCAGATAAAGAACTTCCTTCCTTGTTACTATTGTCTTGCTTTCGGAGCTGTTGTCTTAAGCCTCTTTTTGTTAAATCTTGATATGTCTAAAAAAATCCTTATTGGTGTCTCTCTCGTCCTCGGCTTTATTATATTTTTGATCTTCTTCCATGGTATCGCTACTCCACTTTATGCAGAAGCTCCGCCTAAGGCAGACCTTCTGCCTTCCTTCGGAAAAGGCAAGATAAATGTAAGGCTATATACTGATTACTTCTGTAATCCCTGCAGGTCTTTGGAACCAAAATTAGAACCACTCATTGCAGACTTGGTTAAAAGAAATATTATAAATATTACTTTTGTTGACACTCCGATTCATTCTCAGAGTAATCTCTATATAAGATATTTTCTTTATATTTTAAAGGAGAAAGGAGAATTCAAAAACATTCTTAAGGCAAGGGCTGCCCTTTTCGAAGCTGCAAATAATAAAATAAATGAAAAAGAAAAATTAGAGGAGTTTTTGAAAAAAAGAGGTATAGGTTTTAAACCTTTCGATATCATGCCCACATTGAATCTTCTCAGTGCTTATCTTAAAGACGATAAGATTAATGCCACGCCTACCTGCGTTATATCTAATGGGGAGAAGAAAAGCTTCACGGGAGCGGATAATATCCTGAAATCCCTCGAACGCTTAAAGTGAACCCCTGTTGGAATTATTATCATTCCTGTGGCGAGCCATCGAGCGTTCCTACGAGGTGAAGGACTATTCTATATATTCAAACTATCAGTTCTTCATATCTCGGCCAAGAATAAATCTTTACTTGAAAGAGATGGATGAAATCCTTACACTTTATAGGGAGGTAGGGTTTATATAAACGCCACAAAAACTGCATAAAAGCGAAATTTATGGAACAAACCTTTTCAAAGAGGTTCTCTAAACCCACCAGAGAAATAATAAAATCACTGGGGCTTGTCTTTGGGGATATTGGTACAAGTCCTATTTATACACTTACTGTTGTTTTCCTTCTTACAAAACCTACAGAACAAAATGTCATGGGAGTCCTCTCTCTCATTGCATGGACACTCATAATTCTTGTAACTATAGAATATGCATGGCTTGCAATGAGCCTTGGGGCAAAGGGGGAAGGAGGCACCATTGTTCTCAAGGAGTTGCTTTCCTCATTATTAAGGTCACGCAGAAAAGCAGCCTTTGTCACAATCCTTTCCTTCATTGGCGTGTCCCTACTTGTTGGTGACGGTGTAATCACCCCTGCAATAAGCATACTAAGCGCTGTAGAGGGTTCACTTCTAATTCCGGGATTTCAGAATAGTAGTCAGGGGTTTCTCATTCTTATTGCAAGCGTCATAGCAATCTTTCTATTTGTCTTCCAAAGAAGGGGAACTGAAAAAGTTGCCGGAGCATTCGGACCTTTAATGCTTTTATGGTTTTTCTCTTTAGCTGCTTCAGGGATTGTCTCGATACTTTATGTCCCCTCTGTGCTTAAGGCTGTAAATCCCTATTATGCCTTTAAATTTTTTTTAGAACATGGTATTGCTGGGTTTTTTATCCTTTCAGGGGTTATTCTCTGTGCTACTGGTGGAGAAGCATTGTATGCTGATATGGGACATCTGGGCAGAAAACCTATTGTAAGTGCATGGCATTTTGTATTTGTGGCCCTTTTGCTCAATTATCTCGGTCAGGGTGCCTTTCTCATAAAGCATCCGGAAACAAAGAATGTGCTTTTTGAGATGATATTTAACCAGGCACAAATTCTTTATGTCCCTTTTCTTCTCCTCAGCATTACTGCCACCGTTATAGCCTCTCAGGCAATGATTAGCGGGATGTTCTCCATAGTCTATCAGGGAATAACAACGCATGTTTTGCCAATATTCAAGGTTGATTATACCTCTGCTGAATTGAGGTCTCAGATATATATAGGCTCTGTCAACTGGTTCCTTCTCTTTGCTGTTTTATTCATTATGGTTGAATTTAAGGAATCCCATCGTCTTGCTGCTGCCTATGGCCTGGCAGTTACAGGAACTATGACATTAACAGGCATAATGATGAGTTGGATTTTTTATTTAAGGGGCAAGATATTTCAGACAATTATTTCTATAATTGTGACCTTTGTTGATATTGTTTTTCTCTTGTCAAATTCTTATAAGATACCCCATGGTGGCTACTGGTCACTCGTGATAGCCTTCATTCCTCTGTGCATAATCATAATATATACATCCGGGCAAAAGAAACTGTACAGGTCGCTTAAGCCAATCGATTTAGATGTTTTTCTCGAAAGGTACAGGCTTATATACAGGAGTACAAACAAGATAAAAGGAACTGCCCTTTTCTTTTTAAAAGAAAAAGTGAAGATTCCACCCTATATTATTCGCACGATTTTCAATAATAATATCATCTATGAAGACAATATTTTTGTCTCCATTGTGAGGACTGATGAGCCTTTTGGTATTACAGGGCACTTTATGGATGAGCTAGCACCTGGTTTGAGAACATTCGAGATATGTCAGGGATACATGGAGGTTATAGATGTTGAACAAATATTGAAAGAGGGAGGAATAGATGAAAAAGCGATTTTTTATGGACTCGAGGATATTATTACAAGAAATCCTCTGTGGAAGTTCTTTGGAGTGATTAAGAGGTTGAGTCCAACATTTGTGCAATTCTATAAACTACCGTCCCACAAGCTCCACGGAGTCATTACAAGGGTTGAGATGTAGCTAACAATTTTCTCCTTGTGGAAAAGACCTTTTCTTGAACTTCCTTGTTATAAGCTTCCTTACTTCATCGGCAAAGAAGAGTAAAAAAGCAAAGGGAATAAGGATTAGCCATGTATTTAATGAGATAGGATGTGTCAAGAATATTTTGTTGCCAAATGGATGATAGACAATGAATAATTGCAGAAGTATTTCAAATGCTATACCTCCAAAGATTAATTTGTTTGTGAAAACACCGAGGCGAAAAACGGATTCTTTATAAGACCTGCATGCAAAAACATTAGCAATCTGTGTAACGATTATTGCTGTAAGGCATGCCGTTGTTGCCTGTAGATAAAGGATGTTATTGGGTCCCAGCATCTGCCCCCACTCCCATCCACCACTGTTTAACACATAGAAGTATCCAAAGAGCCCTGCTACGGCCTCAATAGGACCGAGGAACATGTACGACCTGCTTATTAAGGGTAGGTCAAGCAGCCGTTCCTTCAATCTTCTGGGTGGCTGCTTCATTACACCAGGGGCGGGTCTTTCTGCACCGAGTGCAAGCGCGGGTAACATATCTGTGCCGAGGTCAACGGCGAGTATCTGAATTATCGTCAAAGGAAGCGGAATCCTTAAAAGGATATAGGCAAGGTAAGGCACTGCCTCTGGAATATTTGATGCAAAAATATATGTTATAAACTTTTTTATGTTTTCATATACTGCCCTCCCTTCCTCAACTGCATTAGCAATAGTTGCAAAATTGTCGTCGAGCAGGATCATATCAGATGCTTCTTTTGCTACATCAGTACCTGAAATACCCATTGCAATACCAATATCTGCTTTTTTAAGCGCAGGTGCATCATTCACACCATCACCTGTTACCGCAACTATCTCGCCTTTTTCTTTTAAAACTGACACAACCCTCAACTTGTGCTTTGGTGTCATCCTAGCAAATATCACCTCTTTTTCTGAGAGTTTTTCTCTTAATTCCTCTTCACTCATCTTATTGAATTCATGGCCTTCTATAACAACAGGATTTCCTTTAATGAGCCCCATTTCTTTTGCAATAGCAACTGCGGTTCTGCTCCCATCTCCGGTTATCATTATTACCTTTATTCCTGCCTCACTGCATTTTGTTATCGCGTCTGGTACCTCTGGCCTTGAAGGATCTTCGAGACCTATCAGACCCAAAAAAACCATATCCCTCTCTGCATCTTCTATCCCTAAAATCTCTTCGCCATTTTTTACTTCTTTATATGCAAATGCAAGAACCCTTAATCCTTCATCCATCATTGAATGGTAAAGGTTAACTGCCTTACTCTTTAGCATTTCTTCAAAATTCAAAATTTCTCCATCTAAGAGACAGTGGCTACAAATTGCTAATATGCTCTCTGGTGCACCTTTCGTCATGACATAATTATTGCCACCCAAGAAATTTATTGTGCTCATCCTTTTCCTGTCAGAGTCAAAAGGGAACTCTTTTAACCTTTTACTTCCCACACGACCTATGGACTCAATTGCTACTCTATAAAGTGCAACTTCTGTAGGCTCCCCCTTCAGATTGCCTTCGACTTCTTTTGTATTGTTACAGAGAAAGGCAACAGTAAGCAGCGAAGGCCTTTGACCTCCTGTCTTTTTTGCCTCACCAAGAGAAGCTATCCGTTTTACAGCCATTTTGTTTTGAGTGAGGGTACCTGTTTTATCAGTGCATATCACTGTTACAGCGCCGAGGGTTTCAACAGATGTGAGTGTTTTTATTAATGCCTTTCTCTTTGCCATTCTCTGGCTTCCCATAGCGAGAGAGAGGGTCATTGTAGGGAGCATGCCTTCAGGAATAAGCGCAACTGTTATGCCGATAGCAAAGATGAAATTATCCCAGAAACTCCTTCCTATCACAAAACCTAAAGAAAAAAAGAATATGCCAACTACTGCAGCAATTGCAGCTACAAGCCTCGTTGCCTTTACAATTTCTTTCTGGAGTGGACTGAGCCCTACCTCAACAGCGCTTGTCAGGTGTGCGATACGGCCAAATTCTGTCTTCATACCTGTCGCAAAGACCGCTCCTTTTCCAGAACCGATCACAACAGTTGTCCCCGCAAAGGCTATATTTATACTTTCAATGACTTCTCCTTCAAAGGGCTTAGGATTTAATGGCACTGGTTCTGATTCACCTGTGAGAGATGCGTTGTTCACCATTAGATATGTTGCTTCTATGAGTCTTGCATCTGCAGGAATCTTATCACCCTCTGAAAGCAATATGATGTCACCTGGCACAACTTCTCTCGCATGAATCTCTTTTTCTTTTCCATTTCTTAAAACCTTTACATAAAAAGGCAAAAGCTTTTTCAGGGCTTCAAGCGCCTTTTCTGCACGATATTCCTGGACAAAGGTAAATGTGGCATTGATGAATATAACGGCTACGATTGCTAAGCCAAGGGTAAGCATCCCTTCTCCTGGATGGAGATATCCTGACAGAAATGACAATACGGCAGCTATCCAAAGAAGAATAGCAAGAAAATGTGTTAACTGACTTAAAAATCTAAGGATAAGAGGTTTTTTCTTTACTTCTTGAATTTCGTTCGGGCCGAACTCAAGGAATCGCTTTTTTGCTTCTTCTTCTGCCAGGCCATTTTCTGATGTTACAAGACTGCGAAGGACCTCTTCTTTCGTGAGGTTATTAATCTTCATATCTTGGATTTAGTATTATAAGGTCACAGGTAGTTTCTCTGAGTACATCCTCTACAGGATTACCTTTCAAAAGAGTGCTCAGAAGGCTCCTCTCGCTGGCACCCATTATAACAAGGTCATGTCTCTTTGAAGCAGCCTCAATGGTTATGCTCCTTCCTATGGCACCTGGCGCAAGCCTTCCTTCATAATCAATCTCGTACTTTCTGAGATATTCCATAAAATCCGATATGTCCTTTGGTAATCTTTTTCCCCATTCCACAGGAGTAAGATGTATCTCTCCATGGAAAAATTTTGTTAGAGGTTTTGTAGCATGAAAGACAAAGACCTTTGATCCAAAACTCTCTGCCATCTTTACAGCAAAATATGCCCTTTCTTTTATATGATTTATTCTTGCTTTTAGAGGAAGGAGTATTTTTTTCGGATGTGTCCTCCCCATGTGAACAACTCTTACAAGCGCTACAGAGCATGGAAGATGAAGAGACAAGCTCCGTGCAATGGTACCTGCATAAAATCTCCTTTGGATGTCCTTTTTTCTTGTGGATGCAAAAACAATATTTATTTTTTCACGTCTTACAATCTTATCAATCTCTTTTACAGGTTCCCCTGTTTCTGTGATGCTTTCCACTTGAATATTTTTATTCATTGCTTCATTAAAAAGTCTTTTTACAGCATCCCCTGCTCTGTCTAAACTTGAGCGGGACATATCCTTCTCAACAATAAGGCAAATATATAATTTGGCCTCACATGCCTTCGCAAGGTTGAGAGCATATCTTGCCGAGATTTCTGAATTCAGGTGTTCATTGACTGCTGCGAGTATCTTGGTATACATAGTTGAATACTTTATAAAAGCTTTAATTATAGGGAAACAACTTCACATGATGTTTTTTCGATTATACCATTTCATCAGATGCTGCTTGAAGTAAGAAACCCAAATGTAAGCATCTCCAAATCCGTGACAGCAGGATATAGTATCTGAGCGGTTTCTTTTGCCGATAGTCCTTTAACCCATGTTAAATAATAAAGAGGCAAAAGCCTCGCAGGGCGTTAGCCCGAGAATGAGCGAAGATATTATATCCTGACGTCATATTCACAACTTATAAATAAATTTTGACAACGAAAAAAGAGAGGCTTCCACTGCAAATCGGTCCACGTTTGCATATTAAAACTAAAAAGAGTAAAAATATTCTATGAATTTTGATGAGATCATTTCTCTTAGAAAGGCTTTCAATTCTGTTAAACAGAGACAGCGGAAAAACCTACCCCTGAATCTTCAAGACAGAATTAAAAGACTGTGTACTGTAAGGGAACTGTCTGTTGGGAATGAGGAACTTCTCCAAAAAACTATTAAAAGAGTGGAAGAAAATGGCATAGGGGTTTTTTCTGCTAAAAGCAGCAACGAGGCTATAAATATAATACTCAAGGAATTAGGAGATGAGAAGCTCATTGTAAAATCAAAATCAAATGTGACCAAGGAGATTCATCTCACAGAAGAATTAGAATCACGAGGCATCAAGGTTATAGAAACTGATATTGGAGATAGGATACTGCAGGTTCTAAAAGAAAAACCATCTCACCCTACGGGCCCTATCGCACATTTATCAGCTAAGAAGATATCAGAAGGGCTTTCAAAAATCTATGGCGAAAAAATAAGTGAAGATCCTGAAGATATAGTCAGGTTTGTTAGAAAAGAAATAAAAGGTTACATAGATAGCTCAAATATTGGAATAACAGGTGCGAATGCTGTTACTGCAGAGGAAGGTTCAATAGTGTTGGTGCATAATGAAGGAAATATTGCTGAGATCATGCGCAAAGAGAAACATATCGTGGTCACTGCTATTGATAAGATTTATCCGACAATTGAGGATGCGGTAAACATGATCAAAATCATTACATACAATGCTACGGGTTCTCTCATTCCATCTTTTATTGAGATTATCAGCGGGGTGAGCAAGACTGCTGACGTTGAAAAGAAGTTCTTCAAAGGTGTCCATTCACCAAGAGAGGTTGTCCTTATCCTTCTCGATAATAAAAGGACCGAGATAATCGAGAAAGGGTTTCGCGAACTTCTTTTCTGCATTGATTGCGGAAACTGTCTTCTCCACTGCCCTATGTTCAACACAGTAGGCAATTTCTTTGCAGAAGAGAAAGATCTTGGAGGTAAAGGCCTTGCTCGGCATAGCCTTTCAGAAGGAGAAGCTCATAAGAAACTGGAGTTCTGTCTTACCTGCGGGAAGTGTAAGGAAAATTGTCCTCTATCAATAAATATACCTGCTGTCATCAGAAGTATCAGAAGTGAAAGCTATCCTGAAGAAGCCTTTTATTTTCTTAAATCCCATCTTATGTGGCTTTACTATATGGTGAGACTGAAGATATGGTCTAACCTGAAAATTTAATCAAAGAATTCCTCGAAGCTCAGCTTCGGGGTATAATTACCATAATTTTTGTTTGTCATTCCTGCGGAAGCAGGAATCCAGAAAAAAAGACAATCTTGATTCCGCATCAAGTGCGGAATGACAGACTTAGTACTATGTTTTTAATATTTGATACCTCCCAGCTTGCTGCGGGATAGTTCATTCTGTGTTGTTCACAAAATCCCCTCATTCATCTTAACAGAATTTTTATACCATAAAGCCCATTTTTTGCACTATTTTTATTTAACTTCCTGATACTCTATAACCAGAGGTCATAAGCTGGAAGCAGATCCGGCAAGACCACGTTTCTTGATAAATGAGCCAGGTGTAGGATATAGGTTAAAGCTTGATCTGGAAGAAAAATCGTAGACAACTGGTCCAGAATCTTATTGTATCTATCAGCTTATTCGAATAAAGGCACTCTCAAAATCTTGAAAGTAAGCCATAAAGAATTTTTTGACTTTATTCCAGGATGCAGCAAGTCTTTAATTTGCTTTGGTCTTTAAAACATATTCTCTTCCTGTGTATAATTGAAAATAAAAAATATGAAAAAGAGTAGAAAACCAAATGGGAAAAATATCGAAATAGCTCTTGAGCTCCTTGAACTGTCTTTATTCCTAAAAACTGCTCTTAAAAAAGCAACGAAGAAAAAATAGTGTCAATCATTGAATCTTTCAAGAAGACTATCATCTTTTTTGATGAGATTCAAAAAGAAGGTCTCATCTCTGACTATGCTTTGATAGGTGGACTTGCTCTTTCAGCATGGATTGAGCCTCGCACTACTAAAGATATTGATCTTGTAATTGTGCTTTCAAAAAATTTAATATGGCAAGATATTGCTTCTCTAATCGAAACAAGACTACGAAAGAAAGTTATCATTAAAAAGGGTAACAAAAGAACAACCATCCAGGAAAAGCTCTCTTTTATGATGGGTCAAATAGAGGTAGATGTCATAAGCACGAAAGGCTTTGAATTAGCTGCCGAGGCTATTGAAAACGCTATGCATGCACAAGTTTTTGACAAAAGCATCAAAGTTGTAAGTCCTGAGTATCTTATTTTGCTCAAGCTTCTGCCTTTGAGCAGCCAGGACGAGATTGATATCAGATTGCTTTTAAAAAAAGCAGATATGAACAGTCTCAGAACACTTGCAGAGAAATATCATCTACTGCCAAAACTAACATCTTTGCAGACTAAGATAAAAAAGCTGAAATAATCTGCCCTGCAAACATTCTTCTCCCGAGGAGATAGTTTTTCACCTTTTGACAGCGTGAACGATATTGAACGGCCACCCGCCGAAATGCATTGTAAGAATGTCCCGAAAGAGTTCTTTCTATGCACAAAAGGAACTAATAAAAATATGGGAAGTGTTCCTTAACCCTCTAAATAATCAAGTCTGACCCTATACTCTATCTACCTATACTTTCTCTATACTCTATACTTCCCTTGTTAGAGGTGAAGATTTTTTTATAATAAAATTCTTAAATTATGATATCATTTGTCAAATAGTAACTTTTCGAACAAGCCAATCTATTGGTAGGGGGAATGTGGTGGGGTAAAGAAGTTTTCATCTATTGCCAAGATAACTCACCCTGTTGTTACAGGTATTTTCCCAAGAAAAAGACTGTTTCAACAATTGGAAAGCAGCAGAAACAAGCCGATTATCTGGATAACAGGTCCTCCGGGTTGCGGTAAGACGACGCTCGTTGCAAGCTATCTTGACTACTATAAAATACCTTCCCTCTGGTACAAAGTAGATGAAGGAGATGTAGACATTGCCACATTCTTCTATTACATGGGCCTTGCAGCAAAAAAGGCTGCTCCTCATAAAAGAAGACCCTTACCACTCCTGACACCAGAATACCTGCTGGGCATTTCAACCTTCACCATAAGATATTTCGAGGAGTTCTACAGCCGCCTAAAAACCCCTTTTTTCATTGTCTTTGATAACTACCAGCAGGTACAGTCAGAATCAAAGTTTCATGACGTTATAAAGGATGGACTGAGTGTAATTCCAGAAAAGATAAATGTCATCCTCATCAGCAGGGGAAGTCTGCCCCAGCAACTTGTCAGATTACAGGCGAATAACAAAATGAGTTTTTTGGGATGGAACGAAATCAGATTTACTCTAAATGAAACCAGAGAGATCGTTCAGATTAAAAAACGAAAAGACCTGACTGACCCTAATATTAGAATATTAGGGTCAGGTCTTTAATCTTGGCATTAGTTTATGTCATGTGTTATAGATACCCATAGCAACACCTTTAAGAATTGAATATGATACCTTAAGTAATGGCAAACCCTGGATTTCCCGGTCAAGCCGGAAAATGACGATATTGGAACAAAGAGTCCCATGAATTAATCTTAACTACCTTTTTTAAGAATCCTTTCGTAATCCTCTTTTGTATCTATGTCGAGGATAACCCCTTCATCTTGTACATCTAAAAATCTTAATCTGACAAGGTCTATTTTTATTATGTCCCTTAAAGTACAACCCTCAAAGATTTCCTCAATGATATGCCTCGGGAATATGGTCGGATGGCCTCTTTTACCTTTATATAACGGAATAATGATTTTATCAGGAGTTTCAAGATAACAATGAACAAGTCTTTTTAATGTAGCTGCTGTCACTAAGGGATGGTCTGAAAGGGACACGATGACCCCTGATGAAGAATCGTTAACGGCGCGAAGGCCAATTTTTACAGACTTTGCCATTTCACTCTTTGGGTCTCTATTAAAGACCATTTGAAGTGGAATGTCTCGAATAGTGTCTACTACTTCGTGGGCATGAGGACCGAGAACAACTATGATGTTTTGAATACCTGCTATAATCAGATTATCGAGACAGTGCCTGATGATTGGTTTATCATGAATTGGAAGGAGCTGTTTTAATTGTCCCATCCTCCTCGATGAACCTGCCGCAAGGAGGATTGCTGAGATCTGGATGGGCATTTTCCCTCCTGTGTTTGATAATCTGTGCCATAATGCTTATGGCTATTTCTTCTGGCGTTACAGAACCGATGGAAAGACCTACAGGAGTAATAACTCTATCAACGTCAGCCTGAGAAAATCCCTCATCCTTGAGAGCCCTGTAGAGAATGGCTTTTTTGCGCCTGCTTCCGAGGAGGCCGATGTACTTTGCCTCTGTCTTCAATGCGGCCTTCAGTGCATCGAGGTCGTGATTATGTCCACGTGTTGCGATAACGAGATAGGTATTGTGATTGATAGGAACTTTTGAGAAGATATTTTTAAAATCACTCACGATGACATTATTCGCATCGGGAATATTCTCACTATTTGCATATTCTTCCCTATCATCAATGATGGTTACCCTGAACTCCGAAAATCTCGCAACCTTTGACAATGCCTTTCCCACATGACCAGCACCAAGGATGACGAGATGAGGCTCAGGAATAATGGGTTCAATATAGACCAGGACTTTTCCTCCACATACAAGCCCACCATGGTTTTCTGTAAGTTCAAAAGGAATAGTGAGAGGATTACCATCCCTGATTGCCTGCAAGGATGCCTGCACTACTTCTGCTTCGATGCATCCACCACCAAGGGTACCAACTACTGAGCCATCATCCCTGATGAGCATCTTTGCCCCTTCCTTTTGGGGAGAAGAACCCTTGCACTGGACTACCGTTGCGATAGCCGAAGATCTACCCTCTTTTTTTAACCTGAGTGCTTCCTCAAAGATTTCCATTCAAAAATTACGCCTTTTTCAATTCTTCTGCACTGATAGGCAAACGCCTAATGCGTTTGCCTGTAGCCGCAAAGATAGCGTTTGCTACTGCTGGTGCAATGGGTGGTACTCCTGGTTCACCAATGCCTCCAAGTTTCTCCTTGTTCCTTACAATATGAACCTCTATTTCGGGGGCCTCGTGCATTCTCAGTAACTCATAATTATTGAAATTGCTTGTTGCAACACCACCCTTTTTAAGTTCAATCCCCTCTTTCAAAGCTACACTTAATCCCATAACGATTCCGCTTTCCATCTGTGCCGTTATGATTGCAGGATTTATGACATCACCACAGTCAACGGCGCACACAACTCTGTGAGCCTTGATTATTCCTATTTTTTCATCAACGGAAACTTCTGCAACCTGTGCCACATAACTTCCAAAGGAAAGGTGTTGGGCAATACCGCGGCCCTGTCCTTTTTTCAGTGGTTTCTTCCATCCTGCCTTCTCAGCAGCAACCTCAAGAACCTTATATGCACGTTTATGGTTTTTCAAGAGATTAAGGCGAAACTCCAGGGGATCCTTGTTCGCCGCATGTGCAAGCTCATCTATAAAACACTCTACAGTAAAGGCATTATGCGTACTTCCTACAGAACGCCAGAAACCAACTGGGACAGGCATATCGAGCCTCACATATTCAACATAAACATTGGGAATTTCATATTCCATGTTTGCGATACCTTCTACCGCGGCAGGATCTATTCCATTCTTCATCATTTGAGGAAAAACACGGGAGAAAATTGAGGGGACAACAACCTTGTGAGACCATACAACGAGTAAGTCTTTTTCATCAATTCCGCCCTCAATTTTACAAGAGTTCGCAGGCCGATACAGATCATTCTTCACATCTTCTTCTCGCGACCAAATGAGTTTTATTGGCTTGCCGGTCTCCTTCGAGAGCTGGACTGCCTCCTGCACAACATCCGTTTCAAACCGTCTTCCAAACCCACCCCCGAGATAGGTAGTATGGACATTAATCTGACCGGGTTTTAAACCTGTTATTTTTGATGCCACCTGGAGAACACCGGTTTGATTTTGTGTCGGAACCCATATATCACACCCACTTGGAGTAACATAGGCAGTGCAGTTCATTGGCTCCATCGTTGAATGGTAAAGATAGGGAAGAGTATATGTAGCTTCAACCTTTTTGGAAGCCTTCTTCAAAGCAAGCTTTACATCGCCGTCATTCCTCGCAACTACTCCGTCTTTTTTCAAATGTTCGATAAGCATGGTGTGAAGACTTTCATTATTGAGTTCAGGATGAGAACCCCTATTCCATTTTACATTTAGGGCATTCCTCCCTTTCCATGCCCCTTCAATAGTTTCAGCACACACAGCCTTACCTCTGTAGCCGTAAGAGAGAGATTCAACGTCCATCACATGCTTCACACCTACTATCTTCAGCGCTGCTTCCTTATCATACGACAGAACCCTTGCACCATAAACTGGAGGACGTTCGATAGAGGCATAGAGCATATTCGGAACAAAGACATCAATTCCGAATACTGCTGAACCGTTTACTTTTCCTGAAATATCAAGGCGGTCCAGTGGTTTTCCAATGATAGTGAACTGACTTTCTTTCTTTAACGATGGATTCTTAGGTACTGGCAACTTGGAAGCATCTTCAGCGAGCTGGCCGTAGGTCAGTTTACGGTTGCTCTTATTATGTATTACTGTGCCCTTTGAAGGTTCGCATTCATTTACAGGTAATCCCCATTTCTTTGCCGCTGCAGTTATGAGCATTTCACGTGCTGCTGCACCAGCTTTTCTCAAAGGCTCAAACATATGCCTGACACTCGTACTTCCACCAGTTGACTCCATTCCCGAGAGAGGATCGATGTATCGCTCACCTGCCGGTGCCACCTCAAATCGCACCTGTTTCCAGTCAGCATCAAGCTCATCTGCAACGATCATCGGCAAAGAAGTATATACTCCTTGCCCCATCTCTGACTTGTTCACAACGATAGTTACAATATTGTCAGGTGTTATCTGCAACCATACATTCGGACTGAATGATTTATCCTTTGCAATTTCCTCAGCAGACAATAATCTGTATCCGGAGGGAGCAAGAGAAATAGCTACGGTCAGGCCAGCCAATCGTAAGAATTCACGGCGTGTAAGCTGTCTGCTCATTTCCTAACCTCCTTTACCGCCATTTTAATGACCTTTTTAATCTTTGTATATGTTCCGCACCGGCAGAGGTTTCCATCCATCACGCTCATTATTTCCTCATCGCCGGGGTGAGACTTTTCTGAAAGCAAGGCTACTGCCTGCATGATCTGGCCAGGCTGGCAGTAACCGCACTGCGGGACCTGCGCCTTTATCCATGCCCTCTTTACAGGATGATCTTCAGGTATACCTTCGATGGTGGTAATTTTTTTGCCCTGTGCCTCTCCAACAGGAATCTGGCAAGATCTCTGGGCTTTTCCATCAATATGTACGGTGCATGCACCGCATAAGCTTATACCACATCCATACTTGGTGCCTGTTAGTTTTAGATGTTCCCGTATTACCCATAACAGGGGCAGATCAGGACTTACATCAATTTCATATTTTTTATGATTCACTTCGAGAATAATCATGGCCTTCTCCTTTCAGTGCAAACCTTTTTTCGAAGTATTGTCGCAAAGGCATCTTTTATCCTGCCACAGTAAATTTTGTATCACCCTTTCTCGTATCTGAATCATACATTTTCCTACCCCAAAATATTTTTTGAGCATTATACCATTTTGATAAGAAACTGCTGAAGGAAGAATAAATAAGGATAAGCATCTCCAATTCCGCGATGGCAGGATATAGTATCTGAGCGGATTTTTTTGCTGATAGTACTTTAAGAATATTTCTAATATAAAGAGGCAAAAACCTCGGAGGGCGATAGCCCGAGAATGAGCGAGGATACTATATCCTACCTTTTTGCTTACGGCTTATATATAGCTAATTTTCATAACGGAAAAAGAGATACTTCCTAAATAAGGATAAAAACAAGAGTTGAACTGATGATAAATAATTCTTTGTTTACGGTACGTTATAAAATCTACTTGCATTTTATCTCATGAATCTTGTTTTAATATTATAGTAAGACCGCAAAAAGAGAGGCTGGAGAATTTCTCCTCCAGCCTTAAATCGTGTGTGTGCTTAAAGAGCAGGACTATTTCTTCTTTGCGGTCTTCTTTTTTGCAGTTTTCTTTTTTACTGCCATTTCCTCACCTCCTTTCTTTTCTCTCTTGTATATCTGAATTTAAACTCCTTACATAAATTTATATAACAAAAATTTCTCTTTGTCAAAGAAAATATTTTGTAAACACTCGATGCATATTTGTGAGCAATCAATCTAATGCGCATATTATGTCTAAAAAGGGTAAGTCTTACTTGTATGAAGGATAAATGAAAAGGTAGGGCCATTGCTGACTCTGCCTCAGTTCTTGAACAATTTAGAACATCATGCCTATTTGTCCACCAATTCTCCAGTTGTTGTAATTGTAACCCCTATCTTTGAGATTTTCTGTAAGTTGATATTTTGCATTGATACCTATGAAATAATTATCCACCTTATAGGTTAAGTCTGCGAAGAATTGCCCACCTAAGAGCCAGTCATCAGTCCTAATAGTGTGGAAGATGCCTAATTCAGATACAGTAGCTTTTTCTTTAACATAAATATAAGAGCCCCCAGCACCGAAATCGATCACAAAGTTAGGAATAGTCTTAATTTTAATTGCGTATTTTAAGTTTATCTCAATGGGGAAGAAGGTTACTTCTGTATCAACATGAGTTCCGTTGATATCTACACTGCCATCAGGGTTAGCATAACCTACTTCCATACCGACGTATAAATTTGGCGTGATCTTGGTCTCGGCATACCCTTCAAGCCCAACATATAAGCCCGTATCAACATCAGAATTCTTTAACTTACCCTCAGTAAAATTGATATAATCCAGCTTTAGTGCTACATTGAGATCCTCAAGAGGACCCCTTTCTGCTGCATACATGACCCTGGATGCTAAAACAATAGCCATGATTAGCAAAAACAAAAATAATCTTTTCATTTTTTCCCTCCGAAATAATTATTTTTGTAAAATATCAGCACCCTAAATAATCTTCTAATAATCACCGCTTTTCAAGGAAAATGCAGGACAATAGAGATTAGATAATTGTAATTTTGTGTAGGGAGTTATAACGAGATGAGAAAAATGTTTGGCTTTGTCGAGGAGAGACATTTTCTTGAGAAAAGCTTATTGTAAAATGTCTCATATGTCAAGCAAAAATAAATTGGAACTATTTGCTTTATATAATTTTTATAATTATTAATCCATGATTTCAATTAGAAAAAGAATTCAATCACATATTGATTTCTGTTGTAACACTTTATTTATACTCAGCGACCGAGCGATTAAAATTCAGTTCTGGGGTATTATTCAGTTTAATCCAATATTTCAAGAACACAACGCTTTTCAAGCTTAGCACCAGCAGCACTCAGTATTGTTCTCATTGCTCGCGCTGT
>Ga0315268_10000538_pt1 | contig 44150 bp, 30 predicted proteins | sample C1_top_MG_FD_204535 | JGI IMG/M metagenome (GOLD analysis project Ga0315268, IMG submission 204535) | Sediment microbial communities from Yellowstone Lake, YNP, Wyoming, USA - C1_top | ecosystem: Environmental > Aquatic > Freshwater > Lake > Sediment | place: USA: Wyoming | collected 2017-08-01 | reverse complement strand
CAGGAGAGCCGCCAGAGGCGGTCAGGCGACCATGCGGTCTTCATCAGATCGCTTGCCGCACTTGGCCCTTAAACTCAACTACTTTTCAGATACGTGTTAAAGTGTTACCCAAATTGTGAACCATCCCGCGCGGGTACACTACAACCGGTGGCCACAGGAGCGATGAAACAAACCACTGAAATCCTCGTCTTTATTGCCACGCACGACGTCACGTGCGGCGAGTGCGGCGAGGAACTCGGCCGCCACGCCGAGACAGACTACGATGCGCTGCTGGCGCAAGGCCACGATCGTTGGGAGGCGCGTGCCGCGGTAGAGGGGGCAGTCAACCGCATGCTGGCCAGGTGGGAAGGCTGAGTTTGCGGGTCAAGACGCACCAGAACAAATTAGGGGGTGGCCAATGGCCGCCCCCTAATTTTATGCTCTTTGCTCTATGCTCTATCTCGGCTCGAATTTCACGGCGTCAAAGCCGATGTAGCGGGTGAGGTTACGCTCTGACGTCAGGTCGCTCAGGTACACCGACTCCCCACCCTTCGCATCAAAGTCGTAGGTGCCCAGGCTGACCCATTGGTTGTTGTAGATGGATTGATTGACCACGCGCTCGTCCTGGCGGCCAGCGTGGGTGATGCGATAGCGGGCTGCCGTCGTGGTGGCGTAGTGATCAGGGATGAAGACGAAGACCTCGTAGCGACCGGGGCCGGGCAGCGCGGGCGTCCAGCGCCCCCAGTTGCTCGTCGCCGATTGGGTATTGCGTGTCCAGAACATGTGCTGACCGTAGCCGTAGGACGCCTCTCGCCAGTTGCCCGCCGGGCCGCCACGCTGGAAACCCGCCTCTCGCTCATCCACGACCACTGTCGCCCGCACAATGGGGGTGGCGGTTGGCGGCGGGGTCGGCGCTGCGGTGGGCGGAACGATAGTCGGCGTGGCAACCATCGTCCCCCAGCGCAGGCGCACCGTCGCCGGGCCGCTGCGCTGGTAGTACTCCAGCTTGACCTGGTGCTCGCCGACGCCCAGGTAGCGCGTGGCCTGGTGGGTCGTGACGGCCTGGTCACGCCACTGGTCAATGAGCAGCGCGCCAGCCACCCACAGGCGCACGCCGTTATCGGCGGTGACGGCAAAGGTGTAGACGCCGTCGCCAGTCACCGAGATCGTCCCCGTCCAGCGCACGGCGAAGCCATCGGCCGGCAGGCGGGGATCGGGCGCGCCCGTGCCCCAATCAAAGTCAATGGCCGGATCGGCGCGCACCAGGGTGGGGATGCCGGTCAGATTGGGATTGGCAAAATACTCGCCGGTGAAGCCGGCCACCGGTGTGGGCGGCGTGGGCTGCGGGGTGACGGCCGACACCGGCCAGTACCAGGCGGGATCGGCATCGCTGAAGCCGTTGTTGGTCAGGCGGACCACAATCGTCCCATCGGCCTTGAGCAGATAGAGCTCACGGGCGTTCACACCATCGCCCTCGCCCGTGGCGGCCACGCAGACCAGCCATTGGCCATCGGGCGACCAGGACGGGTGTTCAGCGCCAGCGGGGAAATCGCTGCGGCGCACGGGAGCGGAGCCGTCGGTGTTCATCGTCCAGACCTGGGGTGTGCCGTCACGATCAGAGATGAAAGCGATTTTGTCGCCCTGGGGCGACCAGGCGGGGAACCAGTTGCGGCCACCGCTGGTGAGGCGAGCGATGCTGGAGCCGGTAGCGCCGATGACGTTGATGTCCCAGGCAGCGCCACGGCTGGAGGTGAAGGCCAGGCGCTGGCCATCGGGCGACCAGGTGGGCTGGCCAGCGAAGCCGTCCCGGGTGAGGCGGGTCTGGTTAGCGCCGTTGCCGTCCATGAGGTAAATGTCCTCGCCACCATCCCGGTTGGAGACGAAGGCCAGGCGACCATCGGCTGACCAGGCGGGGGCATAATCGCTGGCCGGGCTGGCGGTCAGCCAGGCGGCGCCGGAACCATCGGCGGCCATGCGCCAGACGTCCAGGTCGCCGGCGCGCTGCGTGGAGGCGTAGGCCAGAGCGCCAGTGCGGCTCCAGGCCGGCTCACGGTTGGTCAGGCCATTGCGCGTGAGTTGCCGCAGGTCGCCACCGTCCGTGCGCATGGTGTAGATTTCCTCGTTGCCGGTGCGATTGGAGACGAAGGCGATGAGGCCCGGCGGCACCACTGTGACCGTGAGAGGCGCGGAGATGCTGACACGACCGCTGGCATCGTAGGCACGGACGAGGAGGGAATGCGGGCCGGGGGTAGTGGCTTGCCACTGCTGCGGCGCTTCCCAGGGCTGGCCGCTCTGGGGCTGGGGGTTGGCCGCGCCGCGCAGCGGTGCATCGTCCACCCACAGCTCGAGGCGTGCCGCGCCCGCCTCCGCCCTGACGACGATGGTGTAATTGTCGCCAGCCGTGAACAGCGCTCCGGCTTCGGGCGAGACGAAGCGGGCCGCTGGCGGCGGCGCCCAGAAGCGCTGCCATGCCACGTAGCCCAACACCCCCAGGATCAGCATGGCCACCACGGCCAGCACGATCAGGATAACCGCAAGGCGACGGCAACTCATAACTTCACCCCAGGTTGGACGCAGATAAACGCTGGCTACGCACGCAGGTTTTTTGATTTGTAAAATATAAAAAATCTGCGTTTTTCCGCGTTCATCTGCGTCCTATTTACAGCGGTGGTGTCCAGAGGTTCTGCAGCAGGCTGTTCAGGCGGAAGAGGACGTCGGTGAGCAGCAGCAGGCCCATCAGGACGAGGAAACCCCCGCTAATCAGGTAAATTACGTTCCCGTAACGATTGATGCGCCGCAGAAGGCCGCGCATCTGGCCCAGGGCCAGGCCCACCAGCAGGAAAGGCACGCCCAGGCCCAGGGAGAAAATCGCCAGGAGGAAAGCCCCCTGGGCCACGGTCTCGCTGGTGCCGGCCAGCACCAGGATCGCCCCTAAAATCGGCCCCACGCAGGGCGTCCAGCCCAGGGCGAAGATCAGCCCCACCAGAAACGAGGCCGGATAGCTAGGGCTGGCGGGCTGCCACTGGATCTGCCTCTCCTGCGCCAGAAGTGGGATTTTGAGCACCCCGGCCACCGAGAGCCCCAGGACGATAAGCAGCAGGCCACTCAGCCGACGAATCAGAGGCATGTGGGTGGTGAGCAGGCCGCCCAGCAAGCCGACGGCCGCGCCCAGGACGGTGAAGATGAGCGAGAACCCCAGGACGAAGGCCAGAGCGTGCCCGAAAGTGACCCAGCGGCTAGGGGCCGTCTCGCTGACCGCCGAGCCAGAGAGGTAGCCGATGTAGATCGGCACCAGCGGCAGGATGCAGGGCGAGATGAAGGCCAGGATGCCCGCCGCAAAAGCGGCCAAAAGACTGACGTTCTCCACCGGCATGAAGAAAAACCTCCCGGAATTGCAGATTGCAGATTTTAGATCGCAGATTCGGTTGCCAAATCTGCAATCTGCAATCTGAAATCTAAAATCATCTGTATCTTACCACAAAAAGGCGAGGCGGGCAAGGTATGGCAGATCATATTCACCACAGAGACACGGAGGACACAGAGATTTTTTGATGTGTTCTCCGTGCTCTCTGTGTCTCTGTGGTGAGAAGGGACTGGCTAGCGTCGCCGCAAGCCGCGCAGGGCCGCCAGTTCCTCAGACCGCAGGAGCAGGGTCGCCCCCAGGTAAACGAGCAGGCCCACGGCCACGCCCCCACCCACCAGAACGAGACGGCCGCTCAGGTGCGCCAGGTCGAGCCGCCCGGCGGCGAGGGCCAGGAAGCCGCCCACGGCCAGGCCCATGGCCAGGGAGGCCAGCAGCACACGTCCCACTGAGCGCAGGAGGCGCCGGTCGTCCAGGCCACCCAGGCGGCGACGGATGAGCACCAGCAGGGCGGCCGCTTCAATGGTGTTGGCGATGGTGTTGGCCAGGGCCAGGCCGCCGTGGACGCCCACATTGCTGCTCGGCCCACCAGCAGCGACGGCCGCCTGCGGGCCCAGCCCCAGCGCCCCAAACAGCCAGACGAAGAGCAGGCTGAGCAGGATGTTCGTGGTCACGGCGACGGCGGCCACCAGCACCGGTGTGCGCGTATCGTGCAGGGCGTAGAAGCCGCGGGTGACGATCTCGGTGGTGGCAATGGCCCCCAGCCCCAGGGCGTAGAACAGGAGCGCCCAGGCAGTCATGGCGGTGGAAATAGCGGTAAACTCGCCGCGCTGAAAAAGCAACTGCACGAGCGGCACACGCAGCACCAGCAGGCCCACGCTCGCCGGGATCGCCAGGAACAGGGTGACGCGCAGGGCGCCGGCCAGGGTGGCGCGCAGTTCATCGTTACGAGCCTGGGCTGCCTGCTCGGCCAGGGTGGGGAAGACGGCGGTGGCAATGGTCATGGCCACGATGCTCCAGGGCAGCAGGTTGAGCTGCCAGGCCAGGTTGAGGGCGGCCAGGCTGCCCACGGCCAGCAGAGAAGCCAGAATCGTATTGACGAAGAAGTTGAGGCGCGCCACGGCCAGACCTGCCAGGCGCGGCCCCAGCAGTCGTCCCACCTCGCGCACGCCGGGATGGCGCCAATCCAGGCTGGGTTGGTAGACCATGCCCAGGCGCACCAGGCCCGGCACCTGAATGCCGAAGTGCAGCGCCGCGCCCACGACCACGCTCACGGCCAGCCCGCGCACGCCCCAGCGCGGGGCCAGCAGGAGCGCCCCGGCGATAATGGCTAGGTTGTAGACTACCGGCGAGAGGGCGGGGAGCGTGAATCGCTGGTGAGAGTTGAGGACGCCGGCGGCGATGCCGGAGAGCCCGGCCAGGATGGGGGCCAGCAGCATCAAGCGCACGAGCTGCACGGTGAGCGCCTGTGCCGCTGGCTCAAACCCCGGCACAATGAGGGGCACGATCCAGGGGGCCAGGACGAAGACCACGGCGGCCACGGCCGCCGCTGCGGTGCAGGCGATGGTCATGACGGCGCTGGCCAGGTGCCAGGCCTCGTCCTGGCGGCCTTTGGCCAGATAGCCAGTGAAGGTGGGGATGAAGGCCGCGGCCAGAGCCCCACCGGCCACCAGTTCGAAGATTAGGTCGGGGATGTTGAAAGCGGCGCGGTAGGCATCCAGCGCCCGGCTGGTGCCGAACTGGTTGTAGATGACCATCTCCCGCACCAGGCCCAGCAGGCGGCTGGTCACGAAGGCGGCCATGAGGACCAGTGTGGCCCCGGCGATGGTGCGGCGGCGGTCGGTGTGCGCTGGCGATGTGGCGAGGGGGCTAGACAAATTACCTCGAATCGTGTATACTTACGGCTATCAAAAAGGCCATTTACCGCGGAGAACGCAGAGCTCGCAGAGGTTTTTATTACCTTGCCTCTGCGCCCTCAGCGATCTCGGCGGTAAAATCTTGAAAGGAGAAACAGAATTGGCGAACACTAAATCGGCGATCAAGATGATCCAGGTAGCGAAGCAGAGGCGGGAGCGCAACAAACCAGCGCGCAAACTGGCCAAGACCCGCATTGACAAGGCGGAGGAGCTCATTGCTGCCAGGCAGGCGGAGACGGCGCAGACTGCCGTAGCGGAGGCGATCAGCGCCCTGGACAAGGCGGCGGAGAAAGGGATTCTGCACAAGAACAATGCCGCCCGGCGCAAGTCCCGGCTGATGAAGAAGCTGAACGCCATGCAAGCGCCAAAGCCGGCCACTGCTTAGAGCCTATCCTCAGAATAGCTGGCCGGGCTCCCAGGCCCGGCTTCCAGCGGTGGGGAAACCTGCCCTATTGTTCTCATACTGAGCCCCTCTTCCTGAGATTGGGAAGAGGGGCTTTCTGTTTATTGGCCAGCAGATTGATTTCCCTTGGACATCAGCGCTTTAATTGCACGATTCCAGCCCGGTAGTCGCACGTGCGGTAAAACCACCCCCACAACCAATCTTACCATCAGGCAACACTACTGTCCATCATCAAAATCTGTCTCTTCTCCTTCTTCCTCTTCCTCTACCCAACCTGGCCTCTGGGGCATACCGATCAGGAAGTCAAATCCGCCTGGGCCTACGGCCCTTTCCAGTTGGGCCATGATGCGGGGGACATTGTCGTAAGGGCCGGAACAGAAGAAGGGCTTGCCATTCTTGCCTCCCAGGGGAACAGGGACGTCGCAGGCATCAGGATTAGCATTACCCAGGAGGATGGACGTCGGCGCGTAGTCTTGGTGCGGGGCAAAGCCCAGCTTGCGGGCGTAGGCGATGCTCTCGCTGATGATCTTAGCGGCCAGGTTCAGATCGGCAGGCACCATGGCCTGCCGCTCCGTAGTTCTGTGGCGCAGTTTTTGGTTGTACTCGGCCACGGAATCAAAGACGGCGGGGAAGGCATCCTTGACGCCGAGGCAGGCCAGGTCGACTAAGAAAAGCCCGGCAGCCACTTGCCCCAGAGGGGAACGCCTGACTACCAGGACCTGGGTCAGTGTCATGGTGTCCTGCCATTCTTTGGTCACCAGGCACTCGTAGATGGGCCAGCGGGCGGCGGTGCGTAACACCGGCTGAAGGCCGCCGTAGCCGCGCTGCGAGGCGGCCCGCTTTTGCTTACGTCTCTTCTCTTTGCGTTCCAGGGCTTTTTGGCGTCGCTTTTGGTCTTGTGGCATCTTGACTTTTCCTCACTTCTTCTTACGGCCGTGGCAGTGCTTGTACTTCTTGCCGCTGCCGCAGGGGCAACGCTCGTTGCGCCCCACGCGTGGAATGGGGCGACTCTCCGTAGGCGTGGTTGGTGTGCCTGCTTTGGCCTTCGGCGGGGCGCTCTGGGCCGGGCGGGCAGGCTGTGTTTTGGTGGCCGGCCCAGGCGAAGGCTTAGCCTTGTCTAGTATAGGCGGTCCTACCACATAGTCAGGCTTTCGCCGGGCACGTAGCGCACGGAGACTCTCGTTGGCCAGTTCCAGAACCTCCTGGCGCTTTTGCGGCGGCATATCGCTTTGTGGCAGTATGGCCAACACACGTTCCCAGTGCGCGATGGCCGTAGCGTAATCTCCTCTGTCCTGGGCCAGATAGGCCAGATTGACCCAGGCCTCCGGGTAACCCGGATCAAGCTCCGCGCCGCGCTGAAACTCGGCCTCCGCCTCGTTCAGGCGTCCCAAGAGTTTGAGAACGTTCCCGTAGCCTACATGCAGGGTAGCATCATCTGGGTGTCTGGCGATCTCGGCCTGATAGCGCTCAATGGCTTCAAAGGGGTGCATGGGCCCCCAGCGGCTCGTGAACTCTATGAACTTGACTCGCTGGTCCTCACGGAGGAACTGTCGCAAGGTAGGCTCTTTGTGAGCCAGCAAATCGGATATAATAGCGAGATGGCCCATGTCGCCCAGTTCGTATTGATCCACAGCACCACACTTCGGGCACACCACTCGCTGGGGTATGATGAGTGGATCGTACTTTGGCTTCTTCTGGCGCGCTATGCGCAGGTCGTAATAAACTACGGGGAAGAGGTGGAACCGCTCCCGCCCACAAACCTTGCAGCGCAGCGACAGCCGCACGCCGGGCTCCTCTGGCGGAAGCGGGAACTTGCTGTAGTCGGGCTTGGGGCGCAGGCCCAAATCGGCCTCCACGTCCTCCAGGCCGACGATCTGTGTATCCACCTTGTTCTCGTCAAAGGCGCGCTTGATAGCCGGATATGCCGCACGATCGCCCAGATCACCCAGATCGCAAATAACAAAGCCGGTCAGGGTTTCTTCAGTGGCACTGGCACCGGCCGCAGGGCGGTCAAGGAAGGCAGCCAGGTAGGCGACAACGTCTTTCTGCACCTCAGGGTGTGCCTGAGCAATAGCGGCCAAAGATCCTGAGGCTTTGGCTCGCCCGTACATTTCGTGGGTGCTATCCTCCAGGTATTGCTGCAAGAAGGGGATAGCAGCCGGGCCGATACCCGCGTAGACATCGGTTATGGTCTCAGAGGTCCAGTCGTCGTCCCAATCCAGGCAGGCTGTCAGGGGCCCGGCCGCCTCCGCAGCTCCCAGAACGCCCAGGATTTGCAGGGCGTGTAGTGGGGCCCAAACTGCCGGGTCGTCTTCATAGCGCTGGTTCAGGTCTTTGTCCAGAGCCATGCGGATGAGGTCGGGTACATCGTCCTGTAACCGGTCTGCCCAGTCCTGGTAATTGGTGTCAGCGGTAGGCTCACCCAGGGTCAGGAGCCCGGCCAGGGCCTCCGGGTATCTTTTGGTGGCCGGATCAACCGCCGGCTTGCGGCGAAAGAGATTGCGCATGTATTTACCTCTGATGGATATACATGTTTCTTGACTATTATACATCAACTGCTATCTACCGTCAAGATCAGTGCCACAAGAAGGTCGTGCTCATAGCTCAAGCCCCAACGATGGGCTGCGACTGTCAGCCCGATGGTCTACCCAGCGGGACAACTCAGCCCACAGCCAACAAAACGAACGGGCATTCTAGCAGAAGATACGATACAATGCCCTACCCAACTTTGGCCACGTAGATCTTATCCCACTTCCCTACCTCGGCGTAAACCAGGGTGGTATCAATCTTGTGGAAAATCTGGCCGCGATAGCTAACACCTCGGATGGTGAAATCAAACTCGTTGGTCAGAGGGATACCCAGACTGTTAACCATGGCGTATTGGAAGAAGGCTGTTGCCGGGTTGTAGGCCACCTGGAGGGCATTCCAGGCGACCTCCAGCAGTTCGTCCGCTGGCGGGGTAGGCGGTGCACCGGCTACCAATTCCCCAAGCAGCCGATCCCACGGTACACCCGTTCCGGGGCAGTTCACTCTGTCTACCGCGTTGAGGCGATAGTGGCCGATAATGTGGTCCCGGTCCACGGGGATATTCCACCGCTGGACGATCTGGCGGATGAGCCAGACATCGGCCAGGAACATGGCCTCGGTCCAGGGCTCGCCATGGTTCCCCTCGTGCTCGATAGAGATTGTGTAGAGGTTGGGGTTGACGTCTGGGACGAGGAGTGGCCAGTCAGGCTTCTTCACGTCGCCGTTGCACCAGGCGGCATCGGCCTCCTCCACAAATTGCCAGATACGTCCGTCTTTGCCGAGGCCATAGTGCGAGGAGGCCTCGGACTGGGGATCATTGAACCAACTGAGTGCCCCCTCCAGCGTGCCTTCCATGATGTGCAGCACCACGGCGATAGGCTGGTAGCCATTCCGCCCCTTGGTTCCCCTGGGGTAGCCAAAGTTTGGGCTCCCCTGCCACTCGATCTTAAAAGCCTCTACGCCCCTGCGCACACTGCGGGCTAGTGCGGCACGGCGGCGGGGCAGCGGTCCCTTGGTAGCATCCATCTCTCTTTCTCCTCCAGTAGAAATATCCGCTTCAGCCAGTGATGGGCCTCCAGTGTAGTCAATACCCCACACTCGCCGCATACACAATCAGCGCCTGGGCGGGGCCATAGGTGAGCCAGACGACGTCGTCAATGAGGTAGAAGTGCGCGCCTGAGAAGAGCCGGGCAGCCAGGATCAGGTCGCTGAGCAGGAATAGCGCGCCACCAAGTGCCAAAGGCACGAAGGCTGACGCCTGCACGGCCAGGCCGCTGGCCAGGCCGGCCGTGCTGGCCAGCAACAGGGCGTAGGGCAGAGCGGCCCAGTGCAGCACGGTCGGCTTTTGACCCCGGTAGACGGCGAAGTACCAGCCGATCAGGCCGATCAGCAGCCACACCGCTAAGGTGCCCCAACGCGGGCCAGCGGCATTGAGCCCCCGCAGGTTGCCCAGGCGCCAGAAGGCGCTGATGTAGGCCACGTGACCCAGGCCAAAAGCGCCTATCCCCCCAAGGACGTACTGGGGCACCGGTAGCAGCCTGGCCATGAACACGTCACCCAATGCTCCTAAGGTCATGCCCACGGCGATCAGCAGGGCCACAGCGTTGGCCGCGCTGCCGCGGGTGAGCCAGTACCAGCTCCAGGCGGCCACCACCAGCACCAGCGAGGAGGTTATACGCGTCCAGGTGGGCATGCGCCGGGTTTGTTGGGCATCCAGCTTGCCAAAAATGAAGCCGCCAAAAAGCAACGCCGCCCAGAGCAGCAGCAAGCCGAGCAGCCACAGACCCTGGGGCCTACCAAGAAGACTGGCCAACATCGGTGCTGACCTCCACAAAAGAGGGGCGACCTTGCCCGTCGCCCCCAAAGCAAAGTAGCCCCAACTGGTTCCAGTACAAGCTAAAAGAAACCCGTTTTCGGGGCGAAAACGGGTTTCTGAGCACTGCGGACACTAACCTACACCCGATGACAGGCCGCCCAGTGGCCATCCCCAGTCTTGTCCACAAACTCCGGATCCACCTCTTTGCAGACGTCAGTGACAATCGGGCAGCGGGTGTGGAAGCGACAGCCCTTGGGCGGGTTCACCGGACTGGGCACGTCGCCCACCAGAATGATGCGCGCCCGCTTCTCCTCTACCGTCGGGTCCGGAATGGGCACGGCAGAGAGTAGCGCCTTGGTGTAAGGATGCAGCGGGTTAAAGTAGAGCTCATCCCGGGTGGCTATCTCCACAATCTTGCCCAGATACATCACGGCCACACGATCAGAAATGTGCCGCACCACCGACAGGTCATGGGCGATGAACAGATAAGTCAGGCCAAACTCCGACTGCAACTCCTCCAGCAGGTTGATGATCTGCGCCTGAATGGAAACGTCCAGGGCCGAGATCGGCTCGTCGCAGACGATGAACTCCGGCTGCACGGCCAGAGCCCGCGCCACGCCAATGCGCTGCCGCTGGCCGCCAGAGAATTCGTGCGGATAGCGGTTGGAGAAATAGGGGTTCAACCCCACCACGCGCAACAACTCCTGCACCCGCTCCAGACGCTCCTTGCGGCTCTTGGCCAGACCATGAATCTCTATCGGCTCACCAATGATGTCCCCCACGGTCATGCGCGGGTTCAGCGAGGCGTAAGGATCCTGGAAGATCATCTGCAGCCGCCGACGCGTGCGCCGCAACTGCTCCCCCCCAATCTTGCACAGGTCTACGCCATCAAACAGCACCTGACCAGCCGTGGGGCGATAGAGTTGCAGGATGGCCCGCCCCGTGGTCGACTTGCCACACCCACTCTCACCCACCAGCCCCAGGGTCTCGCCCTTGCGCACAAAGAAGTCTATGCCATCCACAGCCTTGACATCGGCTACGTGGCGCTGGATGATAATCCCCTGAGTTATGGGGAAGTACATCTTGAGGTTTTTAACTTCCAGCAGAATGCCGTCTCGCCCAGCCATTTATCCTTTACCTCCCTTCACATCCACCCAGCAGGCAATTTGGTGCTCCGGGGCCACGCTGCGCAACCCCGGCCGCTCTTGGCTGCAACGCTCTACGGCGTAGGCACAGCGCGGCACAAAGGGGCAACCAGGCGGCGGATCAATCAGATCCGGCGGCAGCCCCTCAATGGGGGTCAGCTTGGACTTGCGCGCCGCGTCCAGACGAGGAATCGAGCCCAGCAGCCCCAGCGTGTACGGGTGCCGGGGATTGCCATACAGCTCCTTGATGCGAGCCTGCTCGATGATGTGCCCAGCGTACATGACGATCACCCGCTCGCACAGGCCGGCCACCACCCCCATGTCGTGGGTGATCCAGATTACGGCCATCCCCAACTCCTTCTGCAGGCGCTTCACCAGATCAATGATCTGCGCCTGGATGGTCACGTCCAGGGCGGTGGTCGGCTCGTCGGCGATGAGCAACTGCGGGTTGCAGGACAGGGCCATGGCGATCATGGCCCGCTGGCGCATGCCCCCGGAGAACTGATGGGGGTAATCATCTACCCGCCGCGCCGCCTCCGGGATACCCACGGTTTCCAAGAGCTCGATGGTGCGTTTGCGCGCCGCCTCCTTGCTCATCCCCAGGTGCAACTCCAAAGCCTCGCTGATCTGCTGGTTGATGGTCAGCACCGGGTTCAAGGAGGTCATGGGATCCTGGAAGACCATGGCGATCTTGTTGCCGCGTACGCGCCGAATCTGCTCATCGCTGACCTTCAGCAGGTCCTCGCCATCAAAGAGCACCTCACCGTCCACGATCTTGCCCGGCGGCTGGGGGATGAGACGCATGACCGAGAGCACGGTGACGCTCTTGCCGCAACCAGACTCCCCCACGATCCCCAGGGTCTCCCCTTCGCCCAGATCGAAGGAGACGCCATCCACGGCCTTGACCACGCCGTCTTGCGTGAAGAACTGCGTCTTCAGGTTTTTCACTTGCAATAGTGTACCCATGATACCTCCAACCTCAAAATTACTGAATTTTACTGCTTGAGCCGTGGGTCCAGAGCATCGCGCAGGCCATCACCCAGGAAAGTGAAGGACAACATCACCAGGGCGATGCAGACCGCCGGTGCCAGGGCCAGGGCTGGCTGGGCATACAGCGAGTTGAGACCCGATTGGATCATGGCCCCCCAACTGGCCGTCGGTGGCCGGATGCCAATGCCGATGAAGGACAGGCCAGCCTCAGCCATGATCGCCCCCGGCACGGAGAAGGCACAGGCCACGATGATGGGGGCCAGGATGTTGGGGAAGATGTGGCGTACCATCAGGCGGGTGCTGTTAGCCCCGATGGAGCGTGCCGCTTCAATGAACTCTTTCTCTTTCACCTGTAAGACCTGGCCGCGTACCAGACGGGCATAACCCTCCCAGCCCACCAGGGCAATGGCGATGAAGAGTAGACCCAGGCCGCTGAGAAGATCACCTAACGGCGTGTCGCGGAAGGTGGCGACCATGATGATCATGAACAACAGGCCGGGGAAGGCATAGAAGACGTCGGCGATACGCATCAGGATGTTGTCTACGTGGCCGCCAGCAAAACCGGCGATCATGCCGATAGTGCCACCGATCAGCAGATAGAGCGTGATGGGCACCAGGCCGATGGTCATGGAAACCCTCGCCCCATAGATCACCCGACTCAGGTTATCCCGCCCAATAGAGTCTGTGCCCAGGATAAAGTTCCAATCGCCCGTCTCCCAGGCCACCTTCTGCTGTGTGTGCTCATAGTATTGCCGATTGGGGTCGTGTGGGGCGATGAACGGGGCAAAGATAGCCACTAAATAGAAGGCGATAATGATCATCATGCCCAACACGGCAGCCTTGTTCTTGAGCAGGCGCTGCCAGGCATCCTGCCAGAGGCTGCGTTGCTTGCGGGCCAGTATATTAAGCGCCGCCACCTCATCCCGAGTGCGTGCCACAGTTGTCGTAGCCATAACCTGCCCTCCAGTAATCAGGGATCAGGAAATCAGGGAGTCAGGGAATCAGGCAATCAGTAATCAGGAAATCAGGAGGGCAGCCCCTGATTGCCTAATTCCTGATTCCCTGATCCCTATTTACCAACTTTGATACGCGGATCCAACCAGCCGTAGACCAGGTCCACGGCCAGGTTGGCCAGAGCAATCAAGAAAGCGTAGAACAGCGTGTTGCCCATAATCATTGAGTAGTCCCGCTGCTGCACGGCCTGAATGTACAGCCGCCCCATACCGGGGAAGGAGAACATGAACTCAATGAAAAAAGAGCCCGTGATTAACCCGGCCAGAGCTGGCCCCAGCACGGTAGCCACCGGGATAAGAGCATTCTTCAAGGCATGCTTAACGATGACCACCCGTTCCGCCAGGCCCTTGGAGCGAGCGGTGCGAATATAGTCCTGCCGGATAGCTTCCAGCATAGTGGCCCGGGTCATGCGCGTCAAATAGGCCGTCAAACCCAAACACAAGGTTACCGTGGGCAAAACCCAGGGCTTCCAGCCATCCCAATTGGTGGGGGCGATGGGGAACCAGTGTAACATGAGCCCAAAGATGACCATCAAGAAGATGGCCATCACGAACCCAGGCGTGGCGTTACCGACAGTAGCAAAAAACAGGCTGCCATAGTCTATAATCGTGTTCTGTTTGAGGGCCGAGATGATACCCAGAGGCAAGCCCACGCTGACAGCAATCAGGAAGGCCATAAGGCCCAGAGTAGCTGTGCGTCCAAAGCGGCTCTCCCAAATGGGGCGCCCTTGCGGCGGAGCAAACATGATATCCGTCACGTTGCGGTCCTTGTACTGATAGGACGGCCCCAGGTCGCCGCGGATAGCCCCCCACATATACAAAACGTATTGCTTCCAGGCCGGCTCATTGAGGTGGAACTTGCGATTGAGGTTCTCTATAACTGACGGCGGGAGCTGCCGCCGCCCCACGTCCCGATCCCATGGCCCACCCGGAGCAATGTGCATGAGCGTGAAGGTGATGATAGAAATCACAAAGAGGACAGGTATCAACCAAAGAAGCCGACGAATGATCAGTTGCTGCATCTGCTAACCTCGTCTAGCCAAACCTGACAGGTCTCTCATACCTGTCAGATTTGAGAAATCAACCTATACTTTTAGGGCGGGCCGACCTGTCGGCCCGCCCTAAACTAACTCATCCGCGGGAATGCGGCACACCAGTATCAGACTAGTGCTTCAGGATCTTGACGTCCATGATGGTAGTACTGCTGAAGTAGTAGTCCAGTGGCGTGCTGGTCCAGCCCACAACCCACGGCTTGACCACCATGGAGGTCACGTCATGCATGATGTTGACGTGCGGGGCCTCGGTGACCAGGAGCTGAGCCGCCTTCTTGTACAGTTCGTCGCGCTTGGCCTTATCGCAGCCGGGGTAGATGTCCGCCTGCTGGCACAGCTTATCAAACTCGGCGTTCTTCCAACCCGTGTGGCCAATCGTGGAGGTGGACAAGTAAACGGTGGTGTACCAGTCCTGCGGGTCCGGGTAGTCCTGGCACCAGCCGAGGAAGAACATCTGCGGCGTGGTCTCCATCTTCTTCACCATGGCGCTGAAGGCCTTGGACTCCACCGGATCCAGCTTGAGCGTAACGCCCAGGTTGTCCTTCAATTGCTGCTGGAAGAACTCAGCGCGGGCCTGGTTGCGTGGCGTGGAGGAGTAGGTGAACTTGATCTCCGGCAGGCCCTTGCCGTCCGGGTAGCCCGCCTCGGCCAGGGTCTTCTTGGCCGCCGCCGGATCCAGCTTCCAGACCTGCAGATCGGGGTAGTAGCCAGGGAAGCCCGGCGGCAGGAACTGGTAGGCGGGAATGCCCAACCCCTGCTGCACGTTCTTGACGAAGGTCTCCCGATCAATAGCCTGGGCGATGGCCTGGCGCACCTTCATGTTGTCGAAGGGTTTGATGGTGGTATTGAAGCCCAGGTAGAAGGTGCAGGTGCCTGGCTGCCGCACGTATTCCTTAGAAAGCTGCGCATCAGCCTGCACCACCGGCAGCTCACCAGAGCCGACACCAACGATGTCCAGTTCATTGTTGCGATAGGCGGTGAAGGCCACAGTGGCGTCGCTGATCATGAGCTCGGTCCATTGCTGGATCGTGGGAGCGCCCAGCCGGTAGTTAGGGTTGGCCGCGTAGACCATCTTCACCTGGTGCTCCCAGGTCTTGAGGACGAAGGGGCCATTGCCGATGTAGGTGGCTGGTTCGGTCCACTTCTCGCCGCCCTTCTCCACCATATCCTGGCGAGTAGGTACACCGCACCAGGTAGCCAGCACGCTCAGGAAGTAACAGGCTGGGTTCTTGAGGGTAATCTGCAGGGTGAGGTCATCCAGGGCCTTGACGCCCACGGCATCCCGCAGCTTCTGCATCTCTTCCTTGCTCAGCTTCTTGGGATCGGCGGTGTTGTACTCCTCCGCCCCCACGATTTCGTAGCCGGTGAAAGCATAGTCACCCGCTACCTCGGGGTCAAGGTGGCGCTTCCAGCCGTACTCAAAGTTCTTGGCCGTGAGGGGCTGGCCGTCAGAGTACTTGAGGCCCTTGCGCAGGGTGAAGGTGTAGACCTTGCCATCGGGCGAGATGGTGTACTTCTCCGCTGCGGCGGGGACCAGGTTGCCCTTGCTGTCAAAGGTCAACAGGTTCTCGAAGACCTTCATGATGGTACCGATCTCGCCTACGAAGGAAGCCTTCTGGGGGTCAATGGTGTCGGGCTCTGAGCCCTTGTTGGTGGTCAGTGCTTGCTTCTCCGCCAGAGGTGGCTTCGTTGGCGCCGGTGTCGCCGTAGGCTCCGCGGGCTTTGGGGTGGCCGTGGGGGCCGCCGGGGCCGGGGGCTTGGTGGCGGTGGGCACCGGTGTGGGGGTGGGCGCCGGCCCGCAGGCGACTAGAACCATGCTGAGAATTACCAGCAAACCCACCAGGGTCAGTAATGGCTTGCTCCTAAACATCTTTTCCTCCTTTTTGTTTTGGGACTGAGCCGCGCCTGGTGGCGCGGCGCTAAAGGCGCCAAGAAGTACTCAGCGTCTCTGCTACCAATCTAAGCCGTCAACCACCTCCTTCCACCTTCCACCTAGCGTATTATATTCCAGGAAACGGTTACGTGTCAATAGTAGGGGCGAAGCATTTGCCAGGCAGCACTTGGTCACATCTCCACAATGGCGGGCAAATGCTTCGCCCCTACTCCGTCGAAAAGACCGCCTTGCCCTTGCCATAGAGACTGCCATCGTATGTGATCTTGAACCCGGTGGCTTGAGGGTTGGAAAAGAGCCAACAGACCAGGCCACGCATTTTCTCGCCCTTCAGAAGCACGCCCCCCACCGTGCCTGCCCCCATGCAGGAGACGCTGAAACCCTCCTGACCAGCGTTGTCTACAACCGGGAAATTAGTGGAGGAACTCACCATGACCTCACTGCCAAGCTGATTCTCCACTTCGATGTCAGCGGTGAGGATGCCATTTTCAAACTTGGCGCTGTACACGGTAACGAGGATGCCGCCTACATCAGCAGTCTCCCCTACCTTGTACTCCGCCCGCGCTGGGCCCGCACCTGGTTTTGCACCCTCTGGCGCTGGTCCACCGCCGCAGGCCATCAGGGGAAAAACAACTAGGCTCAGAAATAAAACCACCAAAAGCCAACGCCTGTAGCTATTCATCGCCTCTTCCTCCTCTGGCTATGTGACAATTATAGCAAAAACTAGGGCCTTGTCAAGGCCGCTTGGTGAGCCCGCAGGGCCTTGTCAAAGTCATTTTTGGGGTCATTGCGAGTCCCCAATGACGCGGCGGCGTCATTCCTGAGAGCAGAAACTTGAGCGCAATCCGTAGACGACCATCAGATGGTCGTCCTCATAGCTAAAGCCCCGTCGAACGGGGCTGAAGTGAGCCAGCGGTGGCAGCCCGGTTTTACCGGGCTTTAGCTTTTAGCCCGATGGTCTGACCATCGGGACATGGCTAGCAGCCAAGGCTCGCCCGGGGCTGAAGCCGCCGGGCTTATGCAACGAAGCCCTGCGGGCTGGTGAAGCGCCATCACGCCTTACTCCCCGAAACGGTGGGCGTGATGGCAAGTCAGGGCGTGATGGCGCTTCAGAGGAGCCCCGGGGGGCTTCGTAGACTCAGCCCGGCTCCTTCTAGGGCCGGGCGATCTCTGTTGTGCCATGAGAGAGATTGCTTCGCTGCGCTCAGGGCTTCGGCTCACCCGCTCGCAATGACGAAATGCTGACCCTTCGTTCCTCAGGGCAGGCTTTTGACAGGGCCCTGGTGAGGCGCGCTACCTAGCGCTTCAGTTGCGGATCCAGGGCATCGCGCAGACCATCCCCCAACAGGTTGAACCCCAGCACGGTGAGCATGATGGCCAGGCCGGGGAAGAGGAGCACCCACCAGGCGCCAATAGTTAGGTATTTGTAGCCGTCGGCCAGCATAGCCCCCCACTCTGGCGTGGGTGGCTGGGCTCCCAGCCCCAAGAAGCCCAGGGCTGCCGCCTCCAGGATGGCCGCGGCAATGGAGAGGCTGCCCTGCACAATGATCGGCGAGAGGCTATTGGGGAGAACATGGCGGATGATCTGCCGAGAACTGCTGGCCCCAATGCAGCGGGCCGCCAAAATATAATCCCGCTCCTTGATGGAGAGGGTCACGGAGCGAGACAGGCGGGCGTAGACGGGAATCTGCACAACGCCAATGGCCAGCATGGTGTTATTCAGGCCGGGGCCACGGGTGGCCACGATGGCGATGGCCAGCAAGGTGGCCGGGAAAGCCATCATGATCTCAATGAGGCGCATGGCGATGATATCGGTTGTCCCGCCAAAGAATCCTGATGATAAGCCAACAGCACAGCCAACGACCAGGGCCAGAGCCACGGCGATGATCCCCACCCGCAACGAGATATTGGCGCCATGCAGCACACGCCGGAAAATGTCCCGCCCCTGGTCGTCGGTGCCAAAGAGACGCGTGGTTGCTGGCGCTTGCAGGCGATTCGCCAGGTCACTATCCACGCGCGGATTATAGGGCATGATCACCGGGATGAAGATGCCAATGAAGACAAAGATCAGGATCACCGTGGCTCCCACCCGGGCGTTACTGCTTCGTCGCAAACGCTGCAGGGCATCACCCCAGAGAGAAGCCTGTTTACGCGGAACGAACAGATCATTAGCTGTCATGCTAACCTTAATTCCTTGCTCTACTGATACCTGATCCGGGGATCAATCACCGCGTATGATAGGTCTACAAGCAAATTGACCACCACAAAGATCACGGCGATCATCAGGGTCACACCCTGAATTACCGGATAATCGCGATAGATGATGGATTCGTACATCCAGCGACCGACGCCGGGCCAGGCGAAGATGGACTCCGTCAGGATAGCTCCGGAGAAGAGGTATCCTGTCTCCAGGCCGATAACCGTAATCACCGGCAACAAGGCGTTCTTGAGGGCGTGCCGTAGCACCACCACGCGCGCCTGCAAGCCCTTGGCGTGGGCCGTGCGGATGTAGTCCTGATTTAGAGCCTCCAGCATGCTGGAGCGAGTCATGCGCGCCATAATCGCCATGGGCACGGTGCCCAGAACGCAGGCCGGGACGATAAGATGCCTCAGGACGTCACCCAGAGCAGCCCAATTCCCGGTGATTATGCTGTCCAGGATATAGAAGTTGGTGATATGTCGCAGGTTCACGTCCACACCCATACGGGTGCCCACAGGAACCAGGTGTAGAATGACGGCAAAGAGCATCAGGGCCATCATGCCCAACCAGTAAATGGGCATAGATACGCCGATAAGGGACATGATCATAGCGGCCGTATCAATTACCGAATTACGTCGAACGGCGGAGACAATACCGGCCGGGATGCCTACGGAGATGGCCACCAGGATGGCCGCTATGGCCAACTCAACAGTGGCGGGGAAACGCTGGCGTAACTCGCTGATAATCGCGTCCTTGGTGACCAAAGAGCGGCCCAGGTCGCCACGCAGGATGCCACGGTAAGGGTTCTTGATGACTGGCGGCTGTACAGATGGGCTGGCGAGGCGGGCTACTCTGTACTCTAGTTGCGCCGCCGTATCGTTGCCTAGCAGATAGATGAGGTACTGCTCGTAGAGGGGTTTGTTCAGCCCCAGCTCCTCGCGGATGCGCTCTGCCAACTCTGCGGGGGCGTTCTCCCGCAGCATGGATGTAGCTGGATCCCCAGGGATGAGGTGGATGAAGAGGAAGACAATAATAGAAACCCCCAACAGCGTGGGGAGCGTGGCCACGAGGCGGCGGATGATGTATCTTATCATGAGAGTACCAAGGCATCAGGTAGACAAGTAGACAAGTAGACGGGAGCACCAACCCCTTATCTACTTGCTACTTGTCTACCTGCTACTTGTCTACTTGCTACTTGTCTACTTGCTACTTGCCTACTTGTCCCTTCCCTTACGGTGCCAGCTTCACCGTCTTGAAGAACTCGGTGCCCAGAGGGTTGGCGATGTAGCCGGAGACCTTCTTGGAGAAGAGGAGCGGTACAGAGGTGTGGGCGATGGGGATGCGCGGGAAGTCGTTGGCGATGATGACCGCAGCCTGCTTGTACATCGTCTCCCGGGATTTCTGGTCGGGTGTGGTGACGGCCTTGTACAGCAGGTCGTTGAGCTCCTTGCTGGCATAGCCGCAGCACTTTGTGCTAGCACCACTGCCCAGAGGGGAGTCGCCAAAGAAGGTGAAGAGGAAGTTGTCCGGGTCGCCGTTGTCACCGGTCCAGCCGAGCATCCACATGGCGAACTTGCCCTCGCGGGCGTCTATCTTGTACTGGCCCCAGTCCTCAGTCTTCACGTTGGCGGTGATGCCCACCTTGGCCAGGTCGGCGGCGATGGCTTCGGCAATGGACTTAGGGGTGGGGTAGTACGGGCGGCTGACCGGCATGTACCAGAAGTCAATGGTGAAGCCCTTCTCCAGGCCGGCCTTGGCCAGCAACTCCTTGGCCTTGGCCGGATCACCTGAGACGTCCTTGATGTCCGGGTTCCAGCCCCACATAGAGGGCGGCAGGAACTGGGTGGCCAGGATGCCGTTGCCAGCGTAGAGGTTATCCACAATGGCCTTCTTGTTGATGGCGTAGGCGATGGCCATGCGGACGTCCTTGTTGTCCAGCGGCTTGACCTTCTGGTTAAAAGCCACGTAGCCGACGTTGAGTGGCGGCCGGGCGATAACCTGCAGGTTGGGATCGCTGGCTGCAGCCTTGGCGTCGTCCGGGTTGGCCCCCTCGCCCATGCCATGGATGTCGCCAGCCTTCAGGGCCAGGTAGCGGGCCGAGTTGTCCTTGATCACCCGGAAGACCAGCTTGTCAATGTAGGGCATGGGCTTGCCCCAGTAGTCTGGGTTCTTGACCAGGGTGATGTGGTCATCCTTCACCCATTCCACGAACTTGAAGGGGCCGGTACCCACCGGGTTCTTGAAGGCGTCAGTCTTGTTCTTCTCGAACGAGGCGGGGCTGGCAATGCCGTTAGAGAAGATGGCGATGTTGAGAAGGAAGGGACCTGACGGCTCTGACAGGACGAACTTGACCGTGTAATCGTCCACCTTCACGATGTCCTTCATCAGGGCGTCCTTCTCATCCTTGAAGCCCCAGCCGATGACGTCGTGCCAGTACTCCCACTCCAGGGTGGCGTACTCCTTGGTGTGGAAAGGATGCTTGGGATCCCACTGGCGGGTGAAATTCCAGACCACGGCGTCGGCGTTGAAGGCGGTGCCATCATGGAACTTTACGCCCTTGCGCAGCTTGAAGGTCCACTCTTTGCCGTCAGGGGTGACCGTGTAGGACTCCGCCAGAGCCGGGCGGACGTTGGTGGTGGCACCGTCGAACTCGTAGAGGGTCTCAAAGATCTGCTCAGCACGGGCTGCCGACTGGCCATCGTCGTAGTCGGCCGGGTCCAGCCGCACAGCATCGCCAGCCATGCCCATGACGAAGGTCACCGGAGCTGCGGTCGGCGCAGGGCCGCAGGAGGCCAGGAGCATGGCCGCGATGACCATGAGTCCCAGACCCAACCAGAGCTTCTTGTGCTTAAACATCGTCTTTAACCTCCTTAGTTATTGTGCCTTCACCGTGTTTGCTTGCGTCGAGCAGCGAAGGCCGAGGATACCGCATGTGACCTGAGTTGCCTCTAGCGATGTGTGGCACCACCTCCTTCCACCACAACACTATACAGCCAACCCACAAGGGGGTTTCAGATTGTCGATTGCAGATTTAACGAATCAGCGAATCAGCAAATCGCAAATCGCAAATCGGCAATCTCAAATCGCCTTACATTATAGCACAAACAGGCCATTCGTCAAGGGGGCAGCGGCCAATTTTCAAGCACAGGCCAGAAGAAACCCCATATCTGGAGGAGCAAGCACTCCCTGGGGCGGGGCATTGGGCAAGAAATCCAGCATCTGGGATGCCTTGCTCCTCAACTCTAGAGACCCCCGGAGTCTATTCCCCAGCGGAGGCGCGGTGTGCAGGGCCAAGAGCGCGGCAGACTCTGGGGTCTTTGCTCCTGGCAGGGTCATTGCATTGGCTGCCCATTTCTGCTATAGTAGCCGCCACAAAGGAGGCACACCATGCTTGCTCGCTACCGCATTCTGGGCGTCCGCGTCCTGCTCGTTCTGCTTGTGGGGCTGTTGCCCCTGAGCAGCGGCGTCATCGCCTCTTTGGGCCAACCCACCCAGCCCTCGCTCCGCCTCGTCCGTGTTGATTACCAGGCGGCCGATCTGCCGCGCCTGGCCGCTCTGGGCCTGCGCGTCCTGGATCGCCAGCCCACGGCGCTGCTGGCCCTGGCCAGCGACGAGCAGGTGGCCCGGCTAGCGGCGATGAACCTGGCTGATGTGCTGGATGCCAGCCCCGACGTGAGCCTGTACTACCTAGCCTGGAGCAGCGAGCCAGAGGCAGCGCCCTCGCCCGGCAGCCTGGCCTACACCCCCGGCACCTGGCTCATCCGCGCCTCGCCCGACGAGGCAGAGGGCCTGGTGGCGCAGGGCTATCGCCTGAAGAAGCTCGGCGGGGCCATCGTCCTGGCGGCGCCGGCACCCCCGCCCGCCTTGCCGCCGTCTCTCCCGGCCAGCCAGGACGTGATTCAGGAGATGGTAGACGCCGTCTCCACGACGCTGCTCTCCGACTACATCCTTCACCTCCAGGATCGGCCGGGACTGCCCGTGGGCAACGGGCTGGGCACACGCCACACCTACACCACCACCCACGCCCTGGCCGCCAATTTAATTCGTGACCAGTTCGCCCAGGCTGGCCTGCAGGTCACTTTCGATCCCTTCTCGGTCAACGGGCACGACACCCAGAACGTCGTGGCCACCCTACCGGGCAGCGATCCCGGCAGCACTAAGGTCTACATCATCTGCGGCCACTACGATTCTACGGCCAGCCGCACGCCCGGTTGGAGCTGGCAGACCGGCGCTGCCCCCGGCGCCGACGACAACGCCAGCGGCGCGGCGGCTGTCCTGGAGGCCGCCCGGGTGCTGAGCCAGTATCGTTTCAATCACACCCTGATCTTCATCGCCTTCTCCGGCGAGGAGCAGGGCCTGTACGGCAGCGCCCACTACGCCCAGGCAGCCAAAGCGGCGGGCATGGCCATCGGCGGGGTGATCAACCTGGACATGGTGGGTTACAACATCGCTTGCGACAAGCTGGACGTGCTCGGCGACCCACCCTCGGCCTGGCTGGTAGACGAGATGCTGGCCAATAACACGCAGTACAGCATCGGCCTGGTCACCGAGCGCGTGATTGACGCCAGCATCTGGTACAGCGACCATTCCTCCTTCTGGAATCAGGGTTACAATGCCCTCCTGGTGATTGAAGACTACCAGTTGCGCACCAGTAACTGTTACACGGCCACGACCTACTACCACACGGTGAACGATTTGTACAGTACCCTGAATATGAATCTGGTCACCAAAGGCACCCGCCTGGCCGTGGCGACCCTGGCCGAGCTGGCCCAGCCACTGGTGACCACGCCCACCGCTACACCTACGCCTACGGCGACGTTCTACGTTCCAAGTTCCACGTCAACGCCTACGCCAACCCCAACGTGGAACGTGGAACCTGGAACCCCAACGGCCACGCCCACGGCCACACTGCTGCCTCGCCTGCACTTAATGCCGCTGTTCAAGGGCTACGCCGGAGGGTGGTAGGGCGGAGAAGCAACGGCGGCAACGGATGCCCACACGAATAAACGAATGAGCCCCAGTCTAACATTCGTTTATCCGTGCCTATCCGTTGCCACCTGTGGCCACCTATTGTCCCCCTCCCCTGCGTGCGGGGGAGGGCCGGGGTGGGGGTCCGCAACACGCTACCCTTCCAGCGGGGCTTTGGGCGTGGGGGCTTTAGCCTCGCTCATCTCGCCCAGCAGGGCCGACTTCTGGTAGGCCGCCCAGATGGCCTTGGAGAGCACCGTGCGCAGGGTGCCTTTCTCCAATTGGTATAGCGCCTCGGCGCTGGTGCCGCCGGGCGAGGTGACCTGATTGCGCAGCTCCGCCAGGTGCTTAGTGGACTGCTGGGCGAAGAGGGCCGAGCCGCGCACCGTCTGGATGACCAGCGGCACGGCGATGTGGCGCGGGAAGCCGAGGTGCACGGCGGCGTCCACCATAGCCTCCATTACCAGGAAGATGTAGGCGGGCCCGGTGCCACTCACGGCGGTGGCCATGTCCAGGAACTTCTCGTCCTCTACGTAGATTTCGTGGCCCAGGGCGCGCAGGATGGTCTGCGCCTGGGCGCGCTGCACCTCGCTCACCTGGGGCGTGGCCGTCCACACGGTCATCCCCTCGCCCACCTGCGCCGGCGTGTTGGGCATGGAGCGCACGATGGCCTGGTGCCCCAGCCCAGCGGCGATGGCGGCGATGCGCGCCCCGGCGACGATGGAGAGCACGAGCTGCTCCGGGCGCAGCAGCCCGTGGAGCTCCGGTAAGACCTTGGGGAGCACCTGCGGCTTCACAGACAAAACGACGATGTCCCCGGCCCGGGCAGCCTCACGGTTGTCTGCGGTGACGCCAATGCCGTAGCGCTGAGCCAGCTCCTCCCGCCGTCTCTCCCGCGGCCCGCTGGCGATGATCTGCTCTTTGGGTAGCAATCCTTGTCGCAACAGCCCGTGGATCATCGCCTCGGCCATGATGCCCCCGCCGATGAAAGCCAGGTTAGCTTCGTGTAACATATCCCCTCACCTGATCTGCGATTTTCGATTTTCGATTGGCGATTGGCTCAATCTGCAATCTAAAATCTGCAATCTGCAATCCACACTCCCCTTACGGCCAATAACACTGATCAGCCGTGTCCCTGCTGGGCTGCTCTACGGAGCGTATTTGGAAGCTCTGTGTGTCCACCAGGTACACCACTCTGCCCTGATCCAGGCTGATGATGTCCTGGTTCGGTTGGATGAAGCCAGCGGGCAAACGTACCAACAGGGCCTGTTTGTTTGTCCCGGGAATGGCGACCACCTCCTCAATGCTCACGCCCAGGCTCACAAACCGGGCCCGCCAGCGCCCCGCCTCCGGTATAACCAGAAGTAGGCGCTGATGCCGGCCGATGGTCAGGCTCAGCGCCACCTCTCGCTGGCCGTCGCCGTCCAGATCGGCGGCGACCACCTGCTGGAAGGGCAACCCCACAGCCTGCAGGCTCCTGGTCAGGGCCTCCAGGGGCAGACTCGCCGCCTCCGAGTGCGCCGTGAAGTAGGTGGCAAAGGCTGTCTGCGGGGCGGACAACGTCAGGGCATCAATGAAACTCAGGTTGCCAGCCTGGTCGGTGTTCAGCTTGGACAGCAAATCGCTGCGCAGGACAGCGGCCAGCCCCTTGACCGCCCCATCGGGATTCTGATATGCCTCCAGGAAGGTAGTGGCCAACTCGCCCAGGGTGGAACCGGCCTGCCGGGCCTTCTCCAGCGCGGCTCGTGCCGGGGCCTCCTCGCTCAGCAAGGCGTAGCATTCGCCCAGCCGGAACCAGGCATAGCCCGGCCAATCCGGCTCGGGGACGCCCATCTCGTCCGATTTAAGGTGGGGGTCGTTGATGGCTTTCTGGTACTCGGCGATGGCCTGCCGGTAATCGCCGCGGGCGAAGGCGGCCTCGCCCAGGTTCACCTGCTGGCGGTGCGTGGTCGGCGGGGTGAGCTGGCTGCTGGCCAGCACGTAGGTGTCGCCAGCCCAGCGGTAGATCATGGTCAGGGTGGGATGGGGCATGAGTTTGTGATCGTAGGCGCCGAAGACGACGCAGGTGGTGCGCAGGTCGTACTGGCCAGCGCGCGGCACCAGCTCCCATTCCCCCGCGCCGCCCCAGTCGCTGACGCTGGTGGTGAACAGCGAGCGGAAGCCCTGGCCATCCCAGCGGGTGACGTGCACCTCCGTGATGGTGGAACTGGCTCCCAGGATCTCGTAGGTCACTACGACCTCAGGCCGGCCATCGCCGTTGAGGTCAGCTACCCGTTCAATCTGGCCGCGCCCATGGGCCACGATGTACGATGGTTCCTGGCCCGGCGCCAGGGTGGGCAGGCGAAAAGCGGCGTAGCGGCCTTCCTGCCGACGGAACACCAGAGCTGGCGTGCCGCCGAAGGCGAAGCCCAGGCTGAGCAGCAGGTCGCCCTGGCCATCGCCGTCGGCATCGGCCACGGCCAGGCGGGGCCGAAAGCCGTCGTCCAGCTTGAGCAGGCCAGCCAGCTCGTCCAGGCGAGCCTGTTGTTGCGCCAGCGACTGTCCTGGATCGAGCCGCGTGTTCAGGTAGGCCGTCACCACGGCGATGAGCTCCTCAGTGACCGCCGGGTCGAGGGGGCAGGTGGGGCAACCCTGCTGCCGCAGTGCCCTGGCCTGCTCCAGGTGCGTCTGCACGTCGCCGGACGGCGTGGGCGTGGGAGTTCCAGGTTCCACGTTCCAAGTTGGGGTTGGTGTGGGTGTCAACGTGGAACTTGGAACTTGGAACGTCGCCGTAGGTGTTGGTGTCGGCATGGGGCCACAGCCTGCCAGGAGCAGGGTAAAGGCGATCAGAAGCAGAATGGTTGGGTTGTGTTTCATGGGGGCCTCGGGTATCAGGGAATAAGTGATCGGGAAATCAGGAAATCGGGCAACCCCTGATTCCCTAATTCCCTGATCACTGATTTCCTATCTTGTCAGTAACATCACCGCCCCAACGACCATCACGCCGCCCACCAGTTGCAGCGGCTGCAGGCGCTCGCCCAGCACCAGGAAGGCCAGAAGCGCGGCCATCACCGGCTCCAGCGTGGCCACGATGCTCGCCACACCAGCGGGCAGGTGGCGCAAGCCACTGACGAACAGCAGATTGCCGCCCAGGGTGGGCACAATCGCCATAGCCAGCAGCCAGCCAATCTCCGCCGGCGAGGCCAGGGCGCTGGCCAGGGTGGCCGGCGACTGGGTGAACAGCAGCAGCCCGCTGCCAATGCCGATGGCGTAGACCAACACCGTCCAGGGTGAGTACTTGCGCAGGGCATATTTGTTGAAAATAATGTACAGCCCGTAGGTCAGGCCGGAGGCCAGGCTGAGGACAATGCCCGCCAGGTTCAGGCGCACGTGGGCCAGGTCATAGGCGCCCACGATCAGCAAGCAACCCGTCAGGGTCAGGAGCAAGGCCACGATCTTGCGCCCGTCCACCTGCTCGGCGAATAAGCGCCAGGAGAGCACCACCACCCAGGCGGGGGCCGTGTACATTAGTACCGCAGCCACAGCCATGCCCGCCAGGTTGATGGCATAGGCATAGACGATGTAGAAAAAAGCCACGCCCACCAGCCCAAAGAGGGCGAAGAAGGGCAGGTCGCGCCAGTCAATGCGCAGCCAGTCCCGCCGCCCCAGCCCCAGAGCGACGAGCAGGAGTAGAAAGGCCAGGCCGGCGCGAAAGGTCACCACCGTGAGCAGCGCCAGGCCGTAGGTGCCGCTGAGGACTTTGTAGAACAATCCCAGCGTGGCCCAGGTGCTGGCCGCCCCGATGACCAGGCCATAGCCGCGGGCCGACCGAGGCGCGGCCTCCTGTTCTGCGGTCACAGGGCCGCCTCCAGTGGCGGGCAGCCAGCGGCAGACTGCCGAAGTCTTGGACCGCCTGCTGGCGATAGTTGGCAGGCAGTGCACAGGTGCCTCATGGTGCTCTCAGTTTACCGCATAACTACCTCGCCGTCAAGGGCTTTGGTGACGTTGGGGGCGTAAAGTTTCAACCACAGAGGCACAGAGTACACAGAGAAACAAAATCAAAGACTCTGTGTTCTCCGTGTCTCAGTGGTTTTTGACTTTCCGGTTCGCCTTGACGCCAAGTAGTACCTGTGGTATGATGTGCCTGCGGGGAGGGACGAACATGCAGATCGAGGTGCGCCCGGCGCAGGCCGAGGACAAAGAGGCTGTGCTGGCCTTCACCGCCCACACCTGGGAGGACGAGGAAGGCGATTACATCCGCCTGGTCTGGGACCGCTGGCTCCGCGACCGCCACGGGCGGATGTTCGTGGCCACCGCCGACGGCCAGCCGGTGAGTGTGGCCCACGTGGCCCTGCCGAGCCGTACGGAGGCCTGGTTCGAGGGCATGCGCGTGGATCCCAACTTCCGCCGCCAGGGCATCGCCGCGCAGGTGCAACAAGCCTGCCTGGCCTACGCCCGTGAGCAGGGGCGCCGCGTGGCTCGCCTGGCCACCGGCGCCGAGAACTATGCCTCGCAAAGACTGACGGAGCAGGGGGGCTTCCGGCGCGTGGCCACCTTCCGGCATTACCTGGCCCCGGCCAGCGCCGAGACCGTCGCTGGCGTACGCCCGGCCACCGCCGCCGACCTGCCCGCCATCCTCGACCTGTGGCGAGCCTCCGCGGCACGGCAGGTGGCCGCCAGTCTGGTGCCCCACGGCTGGTCGTGGCAAGAGATGACGGAGGCCAGGCTGCGCCGCATCGTGACCCGGCCGCCTAAGGCGCACCGGGCGATCAGCGCCCTGGTCGCCAGCACCGCCGGCGAGGTCGGCGGCTTCGCCCTCTGCCGCACGCGCTACGGCGATCTCCTGGAGATCAACTGGCTGGAGGGCGCGGAGGAGGCCATGCGCCAGCTTGCCCAGGCCGGGCGGGCCATCGCCCAGGAGCGTGGCCTGAGCGAGGTAGCCTGCTTCGCCGCCGATCATCCGCCCGTGCGCCAGGCCCTGGTCGCCGCCGGCTTCCAGCCGGATTCGGAGATGTGGGTCTATGCCTGCGATCTATAGGTGCGACGCACCTCGCAGGTGCGTCGCACCTCCTCACCAGGGCAGGCCCGTGGCCTGCCGCCTAGATGCGCAACAGGGGACGGCGCGCGGCGCCCGCCCTACGGCTGCTTCCCCTTCGCTGCGGCTCAGGGCTTCGGCTTCTGCGCTGCTCAGAAACTTGGCTCGGAGTTGCCGTAGGGCAGTGCCCGTGGCCTGCCGCCTAGGTATTGTACAACAAGGGACTGCGATCTATAGGTGCGACGCACCTCTGAGGAGGTGCGACGCACCTGCGAGGTGCATCGCACCTCCTCACCAGCAAGGAGAGACGATGAAAGCCCTAATCTACGATGGCCAGCTCAAGCTGGCGCGCCGCTACCCCCGGCCTGACCCGCCGCCCGGCGAGGCCCTGGTGCGGGTGCACCTGGCGGGCATCTGCAACACCGACCTGGAGATCACCAAAGGCTACATGGGCTTCCAGGGTGTCCTGGGGCACGAATTCGTGGGCATAGTCGAGGAGTGCGCGGCGACGGAGTTGGTGGGCCAGCGCGTGGTGGGGGAGATCAACGCCGCCTGCGGCGAGTGCACCTACTGCCGCGCCGGTCTGCCCACCCACTGCGCCAATCGCACCGTCCTGGGCATCGTGCGGCGAGACGGCGCCTTCGCCGAGTACCTGACCCTGCCCATGCGCAACCTGCACGTCGTGCCGGACAACCTGCCCGACGAGGTCGCCGTGTTCACCGAGCCCCTGGCCGCCGCCCTGGAGATCCTGGAGCAGGTGCACCTGCCGCCCACCAGCCGCGTGGCCGTCCTGGGCGATGGCAAGCTGGGGCTACTGGTGGCGCAGGCACTCAGCCTGACCGGCTGCGAGCTCACGGCCCTGGGCCACCACCCGCAGAAGCTGGCCATTCTGCAGGAGCGCGGCCTCCCTACTCTTCTGGCCGATGATGCACCCGGCATCAAAGCCGACGTCGTGGTGGAGTGCACGGGGCGCCCGGAGGGCCTGGCGATGGCGCGGCAGATGGTCGTCCCGCGTGGCACCATCGTCCTCAAGAGCACCTTCCAGGGCAGCGCCGACGTCGCCCTCTCCCCCCTGGTCGTAGACGAAGTGACCATCGTCGGCTCTCGCTGCGGCCCCTTCGCCCCGGCCCTGCGCCTGCTGGAGCGCGGCCTGGTGGCTGTAGAGCCGCTCATCGCCGCCATCTACCCGCTGTCCGAGGGGCTGGCCGCTTTTGAGCACGCCCGAACCCCCGGCACGCTCAAAGTGCTGCTACGTGTCACCTAACCTGTTACCCTTGTTACCCCTGTTACCCTTGCGAAGGTTTCCGAACCTTCGCAAGGGTTGATGTTACCCCTGTAAAGGTCGCCATGCCTACCCTGTACGTAGTTGCCACCCCCATCGGCAACCTGGAAGACATCACCCTGCGGGCGTTGCGTGTGCTGCGTGAAGTGGCTCTCATCGCCGCCGAAGACACGCGCACGGCGCGCAAGCTCCTGGCCCGCCACGACATCCACACCCCACTCACCAGCTTCTTCGAGCACAGCCGGCTCCCGAAGCTGGACTACCTGCTGCAAACCCTGGCCGAGAACGACGTGGCTCTGATCAGCGAGGCGGGCATGCCTGGCCTCTCCGACCCCGGCTACGAGCTGATCCGGGCGGCCATCGCCCGCGGCCTCCCCGTGGTCCCCATCCCCGGCCCCTCGGCCATCACCACCGCCCTGGCCGTCTCCGGCCTGCCCAGCGACCAGTTCGTCTACCTGGGCTTCCTGCCTCGCCGCCCCGCCGAGCGTCGCCGCCTGCTCAGCACCGTCGCCGCCGAGCCACGCACCCTGGTGGCCTTTGAAGCCCCGCATCGCCTTTTGGCTTGCCTGTCCGACCTCGCCGCCATCCTGGGCGAGCAGCGGCGCCTGGCCGTCTGCCGGGAGCTCACCAAAGCCTTCGAGGAGGTGCGCCGGGAAACAGTGGCTGAGGCCCTGGCTCACTTCCGGGAGACAGCGCCGCGTGGCGAATTCACCCTGGTCATCGCCGGAGCCACTGCCGTAGGACAAGCTACCAGCTTGTCCTACGGCGATGTAGCGCAAATGCGGGAGCGCGTGGCCAGCCTGGTAGCCACCGGACTGCGGCGACAGGAGGCCATCAAGCAGGTGGCGCGGGAAACCGGCCTGCCCCGGTGGGAGGTGTACCGGCTCGTCACTCAGTAAGGCCCGTGGCCTGCTAAAGGCAGGGCAGACACGAACAGCCCCCGGATTTGGCAAGTCCGGGGGCTGTATGGTTAGGCAGGGCAGGCGGCCTGTCGCCAGAGTAAGTGGCGGGCGCCGCGCCCGCCCTACGGGTCTGCGGCGGGGCCCGCCCTACCGGCTTTACCAACCGCCGCCATAGTTCTTGTACAGGACCGGCAGGTAAAGCTTATAGCGAGGTGGCAAGTAAAGGACTACGTTAGCCTCGCCCAACCGTGAGCCGACAATCACCCGCACTGTGACCGTGGTCGGCGTGGTGCCCGCCGTCAGGGTCGCCGTGACTATCCCACCAACAGTCGGGGCGCTGAGTGGAGCAATCGTAGCCCCGGCCGTGACGAAGAAGTTGGCTACGTTGCCGTCGGCCACGGGATTGCCGTAGATTTCGGTCACGGTGGCCGTGATGGTGGAAGTAGATGCACCATCGGCCGGGATCTGTAGCGGATAGGCCGTGACGACCACGTTCTGCGGCGGATAAGGAGTTGTGAAGGTCACGTTGGTCGTGGCCCAGATGGTGCCTACCGTGGCCGTTACTATCGCTGTCCCGGTCTTGGTGCCTGCGGTCAGGGTCGTCGTGGCGATGCCGTTGATCGTCAGAGCAGTCGGCGGGTTGATCGTGCCCAGGCTGGTGGCAAAGGTGACCAATGTGCCGTCCGCCACCAGGTTGTTGCCCACGTCACGCACGGTGGCCGTCACCGTTGACGAGCCAGTCACGATAGAGATGCTCGGCGGCGAGGCGGTAACAGTCACGGACGCCGGCGGCCCGATGGTGAAGGTCACCTCTACCACGCGCAGCACCCCACCGGCTGCGGCGGAGACCTGCGCCGTGCCTGTGCTCAGGCCAGAGACGAGCGTGGTCAGAGCGACGCCGCCCATGGTGGTTGTGTTGTAAGTAGTGGAGCCGCTCTGCTGGAAGGTACCCAGCGTGGTGGCGAAGCTCACGCCTGTGCCATTGGCCACCAGGTTGCCATAGAGATCGCGTATCGTCGCTGTGACCGCCGATGTGGCCCCGCCGATGGGGATGCTGGTCGGGGAAGCCGCCAGGATCATGTTCGCCGGCGGACCGGGCATGAACAGCACCGTCGTGGTGCCAGAGACTGTGCCGGCTGTGGCCGTTACCACTGCCGTGCCCGCTACTGTGCTGGCACTCAGGGTGGCCTGCGCTATGCCGTTGTTGGTAGTGGTCACGATCGGAATGATGCTGCCCAGGCTGGTGGCGAAGGTCACCAGCGTGCCATTAGCCACCGGGTTGTTGCCGATGTCCAGCACGGTGGCCGTGATCGCCGCAGTGCCTGTGGCCACCGGGATGGTCGGCGGTTGGGCCATCACGATGATCGTATACGGCAACCCGACAGTGAAGGTCACATCCACGAAGCCGCTCGCTACTCCACTGTAGGCATGCACGCGAGCCGTGCCGATGATGTTGACAGACGTTAAGATCGTGGTGACTACACCATTCACCGTACCCGCAAAGAGCGGAGAGACGCTGCCCAGGCTGGTAGAGAAGTCTATGCGTGTCCCATCGCTGACCAGATTGCCGTACTGATCTCGCGCCGTGGCTGTCACCGTGGACGTGTACCCACCAATGGGTATAACCAGCGGCGAGGCCACCACGGTGATGGTGAAGGGCAAGCCTGGGGTGAAGGTCACGTTGGTTGTACCCCACTTGGCTCCCGCCGTGGCCGTGACAATAGCCACGCCCACGACGTTGGAGGTCAAGACCGCAGCGACGGTGCCGCCGGTGGTCGTGCCAGTGGGCGGGGCGATGCTGCCCAGGTTGGTGGCAAAAGCGACTACCGTCCCATCGGGCACCGGATTAGCAAATTGATCCTGCACCGCGGCGGTGATGACTACCGGTGCGCCGACGACTGTGCTGGTTGGGAAGGCGGCTACGGTTACCGTGAAAGGTGGCCCCGACGTGAAGGTGACCGGCAGTGTCCCTACAGCGATACCAGCCGTGGCGGTGACCAGGGCAATACCGGCGATGTTGCCGGAGGTCAGCGTGACCGTGGCCAGGCCGCCACTCGTGGGGCGCGTAGGTGGGGCGATGCTGCCCAGGGTGCTGGTGAAGGCCACTGTCGTCCCATCGGCCACGCGATTGCCGTACTTGTCCACTACTGTGGCCGTCACCGTGGACGTGCTGCCCCCTATCGGGATGCTCGGCGGCACGGCCACCAGGGTCACCGTGAAGGGCAGGCCCGCCGTGAAGGTCACGATGGCCGTGCCCACCCGCGAATCGGCTGTGGCCGTCACCACCGTCGGGCCGACAATCAGGGAGGTGACGGTGGACGTCGCCACGCCTGCCGCGCTGGTGGTGTTGGTTGGTGGGGCAGTACTGCCTGGACTGGCCGTGAAGGTGACTACCGCGCCGCTGATCAGATTGTTGAACTGATCCCGTACCGTGGCCGTCAAGTCGGCGGAGGTGCCCACCACCGTCGTTGTAGGTGAGGCCACGAGTGTAACCGTGAATGGTGCACCGGCGGTGAAGGTGACCGGCGTCGTGCCGAAGGCGGTGCCAGCGGTGGCTGTCACCGTTGCCGTACCAGCGATGGGGCCAGCCGTAAGTGTGGAGGTAGCTATGCCGCTGGTGGTAGGGCGCGTGTAGGGGTTACAGGTGCCGCCCAAGCTGGCGGTGAAGGTCACCACTGTGCCGTTGAGCACCGCGTTGCCATACTGGTCTGTCACCGCGGCCGTAATAGCCGAAGTGCCCGTACTCACCGGAATGCTGGTAGGCGACGCTGTCACGGTCACCGTGAACGGTGCTGCAGGCAGGAACTGCACGTTGGTGGTGCCCGTGCGGGAATCGGCCAGGGCGATGACAACGGCTGTGCCGGCGATGTTGCCAGACAGGAGCGTGGTCGTGGCCGCGCCATTGCTGGTAAGTCGTGGCTGTGCCTCGACGATAGAACCCATGCTGGTGGTAAAAGTGACCGCCGTGTTGTTGGCGACGTTGTTGCCATATTGATCCACTACTGTCACCGTGATCGTGGCCATGTTCCCGCCGACGACGATGCTGGTGGGTGCTGCCGTCACAGTTACAGTGAAGGCGGAGAGTGGCGTGAAGGTCACGGGGGTCGTCGCCCAGGCGGTGCCCGCCGTAGCTGTCACTGTGGCCGTGCCGGCGACGTTGCCCGAGGTCAGAGTGGAGGTAGCCGTGCCGCCGGTGGTAGTTCTAGTAATCGTGCCCGCTGTGGGGAATCCACCCAGGCAGGTAGTGAAGGTCACCACCGTGCCGTCCGCCACCAAGTTGGCGTACTGATCTGTCACCGTGGCCACGAGCGTGGAGGTCACGCCGCCCACCGGGACGCTGGTGGGATTGGCCGTGAGGGTCACTGTGAAGGGCAGGCCCGGCGTGAAGGTCACCGTGGTCGTCCCGGAGATGGCATCCACCGTGGCCGTCACCGTAGCCGTGCCCATGAGAGTGCCGGAGGTCAAGGTCGCCGTGGCCACACCGCCCGTAGTGGGCCGCGGCTGCACCTCGGCCATGCTGCCCAGGTTGGTAGTAAAGGTTACCAGCGTGCCGTTGGCTACCAGGTTAGCGTACTGATCCCGCACCGTAGCTGAGATCATGGAGGTCAGGCCACCGATGGGAATGCTGGTCGGATCGGCCACCAGAACCAGGCTCGCCGGCGGGCCAGGCGTGAAGGTCACGTTGGTAGCCCCCCAGTGGGAATCGGCAGTGGCCGTCACCGTGGCCGTACCAGCGACGTTAGCGGAGGTCAGGGTGGCGGTGGCCACGCCGTTGATCGTGGTGCTAGTAACGGGGTTCATACTGGCGCCCAGGTTGACGGTGAAGGTGACCACCGTGCCATCGTCCACCGGGTCGCCGCCCCAGTCACGCACCGTGGCGGTCACCGTCGCCGTACCCCCGCTGATGTGGATGCTGGTAGGGAAGGCAGTCACAGTCACCGTGAAAGGCGCGCCGGGGGTCACTGTGAAGGGATTGCTGACGCCCAGCTTGCTGCTGCCCGTGGTCGTGATGACGGCGCTGACCCAGGCCTTGAGGATGGTCACGTTCCCCGACCAGACGCCGTTGACGAAGTTGCCCGTAGTGGCAGGCACGATGGTCGCGGTGCTGTCAGCCAGGGTGTTGCTCCCCGCGTAGCCGGTGGCGGTGTTATTGTAGGCATCCTGCGCCGTGATGGTGAGGCCAAAGGCCACCCCCGCCTTCTGCGTGCCAATGGGAGCGAAGACGAAATGATCCACTGGGCCGGGCGTGAAGTTCACGTTGGTCGTCCCGAAGCGGGAGTCAGCAGTGGCCGTGACGATGGCCGTGCCCACCGTCGGTCCCGAGGTCAGAGTGGCGTAGGCCTTGCCACCACTGGTGGTCTTCACAATCGTGTTGGCTATGGGGAACCCGCCCAGGCTGGTGGTGAAGGTGACCGCCGTACCGTCAGAGATGGGATTCCCCCAGGCATCCAGCACCGTGGCCGTGATCGCTGAGGTGTCACCACCTACAGAGATGCTGGTAGGTGCAGCAACTACAGTGACGGTATATGGGGCACCAGTGAAGTAGACTATGGTTGTGGTGGGCGGCGCCTGACCCGCCACCACTGTGACGGTGGCCATGCCCGGAGCGAAGCCAGAGCGCAGTGTGGAGGTGGCCACACCACCGCTGGTGGACCGCGGCTGCCCCTCCACGATGGTGCCCAGGTTGGTGGTGAAGGTCACCAATGTGCCGTCCGTTACCGGATTGTTGCAGGTATCCCACACAGTGGCGGTGATCAGCGCCGTAGAGACGTTGTTGGCGGGGATGCTGGCGGGATACGCCGTCGCTGTCACCGTGCCCGGTGGACCCGCATTGACCGTGAGGTTGGCCGTGTCAAACACCGTCACTGCCGCCGTGGCCGTGAGCACGCCGCTGCCGGCCGTGGTGCCAGTAACCATGGTCGTGACTACACCGTTCACCGTGCTGGCGGGGTTGGGGCTGAAGCTGGCGCCGGCCACGTTGGTGGTAAATGTCACCGGCGTACCGTCAGTGACCACATTGTTGCCGTAGGCCAACACAGTGGCCGTGACCGTGCCGGGACTGCCGCAGGCGACCGTGTAGGCACCTTGCCCCAGGGTGACGGTCATAGGCGGACCGACCGTAAAGGTGACCGTCGTGGTGTTGGTGACCACGCTGCCGGAAGCCGTGGCTGTGATCGTCGCTGGGCCTACCTTGCCATCGGCGGTCAGGAGGCCGTTGAGCTGGCCAGTGCCGCTCTTGGTCGCCCCGCCGGACTCAAAGGCATCAATGACACCATAGGTGCCGGAGCCCGCCTGCAACGTCACGGTCATAACGTGCGGGCCGTAGGCAAGGCTGTCTGTGATCAGGGCCCGGAAGCCGCACTCCACAGTAGCACTGCTACTTGTCTGCGTCACGACGCCAGCAGAAGAGCCATCAATCCAGACCTGCAGCACGCCGTAAGAGCTGTGTTTGGTATACCAGAGAGAAGCTGCCGTTCCAGTGAAGGTGTATGTAATCACATCGGCGGAAACGTTGGTCCAAGCAGCACTGGTACCCGAGCAGTAAGTGTCCTCATTGGTCCAACCAGACCGCGTGACGTGGGGATCGCCGGCCGACTGCTCCGCCTCAGAGTGATCGAAGACAGGGGCGGTGGAACCGAAGCCGGGCGTGATGGCGAACCCGCCCAGCGTGCCGTTTGGTGAGGGGTTGCCGAAGGCATCGCGCACGGTGGCCGTCAGCGTGGTGGTATCCACCCCGTTGGCGACGAGCGTGTACTTGCCGGGGACCACCGTGAGGCTGACCACTGGCTTACCAAAGACAACAGAGGTGGTGCCGGTGACGGTGCTGCCGTAGACGGTGCCGGTGATGGTCACCGTCCTCGTCACCGGATCGGCGTCGGCCAGCCGTGCCGAGGTGAGAATAGCGGTAGCTACACCGTTGGTTGTGGTGCTGGTCAGGGGCGCGATGCTGCCCAGGTTGGTGGTGAAGGTCACCGGCGTGCCGTTCGCCACCAGGTTGCCACAGGCATCCGTGGCCGTGAGGATTACGGTAGCCGTGGTACTGCCCGTAGCGACAAGTTGGCCGGGGCTGGCGGAGAGAGTGGATGTGATGGGCGAGCCTGGATTAACCGTGATAGGCAGAGTGTTGGAGATGCCCGCGGCCGTAGCCGTGATGACCCCCGTCCCAACTTTGTTCGCCGTGAAGACGGTGACCGCCTGTCCAGTGACGTTCGTCGTGGCAGTGATAGGGCTGACGCTGCCCAGGGTGCCGGGGCTAACGGCAAAAGTCACCACCGTTCCGGAGATGGGGTAGCCGCCGTCGCTGACGGTGGCCGTGATCGTGTCTGTGATCCTGCAGGAGAGGACGACCGGCGTGATCGTGGCGGTGAAGGTGATTTCGGGCGGCCAGGCGAAGATAACCTGGGTTTCCGTGTAGAACAGAGGGCCACTACCCAGAGCCGTGGCCCGCACGGTGGAGACGACATTGCTGGTCTCGCTGCTGGAGCGCAGCCAGGTGACGACATTGCCGTTGGTGTAAGTCCTACTGCCAGAGCGGAAGGCGTCAACGTAGATAAAATAGCCACCAGAACTAGGGTTCTTGGATGGAGGGAAGGTGGCCTGCTGCACAGTGATAGTATGCGGTCCGGCGCTTAGCCCCGTGGCGATCTCGGTCTCGGCGAAGGTGGTGGCCGCGCTGTACATGTCTATGGTGATGGGCGGGCTGCTGTCCACCTGGACGGCGGCAATGCCGCCGAGGGAATTCTGGACGTAAAGCAGGGAGATGGTGCTGGCCGTGAAGGTCCAGGTGGCACTGGCTGTGGGATAGGTGCCGCCATTCGATTGGATGTACTGGCCACCGCTAGCCAGAGGGTTAGCCACGGTGCTCCAGGCACCACCTGGTGATTTGGTCACCGCAGCACTCTCGCCCTCCACGAAGGGCAGACCAGTAGTGCCTCTGGTCGCCGTGATTCCTACCGTGACGTTGGGCACCGGGTTGCCGCCCGCATCCTGCACAGTAGCCGTAACCGCCGCTGTGGAGATACCGTCAGCGCGAATGATGGAGGGTACTGCCACGGCCGTGATCGTGCTGGGCTGGCTTACAGTGGCCATTTCCACGAAGGTTACAGGTGAGCCCGCCGCCCCGGCCGCCTGGGCGGTAATCGTGTAAGTACCCACCTTGCTGCCCAGGGTGAACTGGCTGGCGGCCTGCCCGTCGCCCCCTGTATTGGGAGAGGTGGGCGACAAAGACTGCCCCGTGGCTCCAGGGGGCGTGCCAGCGATGGTAAAGGTGACAGGTACGCCTACCGCGGGCTGGGTAGTGGGAACGGTCAACCAGCCGCTGGGCTGCATCAGCGGGTAATAGTCCCGCGCGCCAGAAGCGCCAGGCACAAGATAAGAAGCGTTGCCGATGCCGTCACCGGTGGCACTGACAACGAGCGAGTTGAGCAACGTCGTGAAGATAACGCCGCTCTGACCGTTGCCAGAAACCATGGCTAGGGTATCAGCGTCCTGGCCTGTGTAGTCGCCCCAGTAGTTGCCAGCCGATGGATAGCCATTGTCCCAAAGGTTGCTGCTGCCGCTATCCCATCCCTGGCCGCCGGTATTGGCATAAAGGTTGTTGTGGAAAACTCTTGCCCCAGAGGCGCCTGATTCAAGATCAATGCCCCAGCTATTGCTGTAGACGTTGTTATCCCTTATGATTGCGCTACTGGCCCCAGAGCCATAGCCCGCTGTGATGCCCTCTGTGTTGCTGAAGATACTGTTATTGTTGATCAAAGCGCCGCTGGCGCCGCTATCCACGACAACGCCGTAGGAGTTGTTGCGGATGACGTTGTTGGTAACCGTCACGTTATTAGCGCCCTTGATCCAGACGCCGTAGCTAGTCATAGTATCGCTGATGGTGAAGCCGGAGAGCAAGGTGTTGTTAGCCGTGATCACCACCGCCGGGGAGCTACCCACGATAGTCGTGCTGGCCGCTCCCGCGCCGGTCAGGGAGATGCCTTTGGTGACCGTGATGGGCCCGGTATAGGTGCCGGCGTCGGCGGCAATGGTATCACCGTTGACGGTGCCGGCGTCGTCAATGGCCGATTGAATGTCGGCGAACCACTTGCCAGTGCGCGTATTGCGCACCTTGCCCATGACCACCGTGGTGGTGCCGGTCGCTACGCTGCCCAGGGCCGTCGCCATGACGGTGGCTGTACCCCCTGTTGTGCCCGCCGTAAGCGTAGCCGTGGCTTGACCATTGCCACCAGAGGTAGTAGTGCCAGAGCGGAAGGCATCCACGAGGACGTTGTAATCCGAGGACGAGCCGTTCTTATTGTTGGAGACCGTCACCGTGATGGTGTGTGTACCCACAGGCAGGTTGTTGAAGAGCACCGTTTCTACCTGCCAGGTTTGAACGGCGCTGTACATGTCCACGGTTGTGGTGTAGAGACCATCAACGTCCACATCGGCGATGCCCGCATTGTCTTGGGTGTTGTGAACCAGAGAAATAGCGCTTCCCGTGAAGGTCCAGCGCACGTAATCGCCGGTGGTGTTTGACCAGCGCAGGTCACCGCCGCTGGCCTGGGGACTGGCTTGCGCGGTCAGAAACCCACCCGTCTTGGTCACGGTGCTGTCGCTGGACTCCACGTAGGCGTAGGGGAAGCTACCCAGGCCCGTGGTGACGGTGAAGCCCACCATGGTGCCGTTAGCCACGGCTGTGCCGGTCAGGTCCGTCACTGTGGCCGTAATGGTCGCTGTGGAGGAGCCGTTAGCGTGCAGGCTGGTGGGGTTGGCGGTCACGGTCACTGTGGCCGGTGGCCCGGCCGCCAGTAGCGTCGCCGCCTGTGCATCCTGGATAGTCGGGGCAGGAGCGGCTGCCTCGGGGAGGCTTTTGATCTCTAGACCCGGCCACCAGGGCGCGATGAACACCCTGGGGGTGGGGGCAGCGAGGGCCTCCGCCGCTGGTGGGGTCAGGGGGGTGAGCGCCAGGGAGGTCAGGAGGCAGAGGATCAGTAGTACGTCCAAGCACCTCCCCAGACCATGGTGTAGAGATGCCTGTGGCCGCGAGAGGCGGAAAGGCGTCACCAGCCGATAAAGGGTGCGGGTCAACCAGCTACCGGTTGAGGGCTTCATAGGGCTCCTCCTTTCGGGCTAGGGCCGCTAAGCTTAGGGAAGTGCGGTTACTTGGCAGAGGTGTGAGAAGAGCGCGGAATAAACGTCCATGGAAAGCAGAAACACTACCTCAATACTGAAAAACGTCTGGAGAGGGCTTTTGGATACAGCTACTCAGGGACAATTACGAAAATCAAGAGATATTTTAAGGTTTGCGGAACACTAAGTCCAGCCTGACCGTGTTGCTGCCATCCACCGTGATCGTCTGGCTCTCGCCTGCCGTGGCCCCACTGGGCGGCACGACGGTGAGAGTGTACTTGCCGGCGCACAAGCCAGCGAAACCATACAAGCCATTGGCGTCGCTCGGGGTTTTGGCACTCCAACCCTCGCCCTTGATCTCCACCGTCACGTTGGGTTCACCAGCCCCACCCGCCGACACGCTACCCCAGATGCGCGATTGGCACCTACCGGCAGGAGGCTGGACAGCAGGCGTGGGGGCCGTGGGAGCTGCCACGGTAGGAGCGGCTGGCAGGGGCACAGACGGGGCCGGCGTGGAGCCACAGCCAGCAGCGGCCAGGCCGGCGAAAAGCAGAATCCCAAGCACAATCAACATCGCGTGTTGTTTCATGATCTTTTCCTTTCCTTCAGCTAATGGTAACGAAACCGGGCCATTGTCGGTAGAAGTGACCAGGGTGAAGTATAACCAAAAACCTGGCGAAAGTCAAGTCATGCGAGCAAAGGGGGTGTCCGTCAAAGTTTTGCGCCGATGCTACTTGATAGGGACGATTGTCAAGTTACAGGATACTACGACCTGAAACGTCGTAGCTTAAGGGGCCTCAGCCCGCAGGCTACGGCGTTCCAGGGGCTGGCAGATCACTAACGCCTGGAGGCGCAGCCAAACCTTGCAGAACCTGCACGACCCCCGCTACGCCGATTACGCCCAATGCTTTGGCTTCCAAAACGGCCTTTTCCCTACAGAAGGCGGGATGCGCTACTTCCTCACCACTCTCGGTGCTCACTCCCAGGCCGATGGCCAGGTCGTGGCGGTGCCCCAGGACGAGAAGCGGCAGGTCACCGTGGCCGTGCAGGCCCTTAACCAACTCATCGCTGGTGCCATGAACCTGATCCACCAGGCGGGCATCGTTAGCCCACAAGCCTGGCAGGAGGCCCTGGTCTGCCCCGATGGCATGCTCTATGATGCCGCCTCGAGGATGCGCTGTGCTTTCGTCCAGGCCGGTTGTTACCAGCCCACTACCCCCAAAAACCCACGCCCCTGCCCGGCCAAAGAGGAAAAGGGTTACTCGGGCTGCCCCTGTGGTGCAACTGGCCAACGTGACCTACCCACCCGACGATTGCCCTTATCAGGCTGTGGAGCACCCCCACGGCCAAGTCATCAATGGGGGCGAACGCTTCGCCGACGGTTCTCTTCGCCTGGTGCGTGATCTCCCGGTGGGGACACCGGCCTGGAAACGCGCCTACCATCGGGCACGTAACGCTACCTACCCCTTTGCTCAGAAGCAGGTTTAGCCACCTCACGGAAGCGGTTTTGGCCCCCGGTGTGGCCTTTTCCCCTCTTCCTAACCCTGCGGCGTATCAATCCTGTATGTCTGCCTGCCTTCTGCTTCGTTTGCACCCCCCGTTGGAGACTACTTTATGTCTATCAATCCCCACCCTGGCCTCATCTCTGCCCCTTCTTATCTGCGCACTCTTCTGCTACGAAAGCCCTAGGGAATTGTAGACGCCAGCCTGCAGACTTGTGTTCGCACTCCACAACGAGGCAACGGGGCGACGGCTGCCGGAAAGCCGTAGGGCAGGCGCCGCGCCCATCACCTCTTTCGAGGGCGGATTTTACTTTTGGGCGCAGATGGTGTACAATAAGGACGCCTATGGAAACCTACGCCATCATCATCGCTGGCTCCGGGCCGGCGGGGTGTGCTACGGCCATCGCCCTGGCACAGCAGAGCCCCGCCCTGGCCCGGCGCACGCTGCTCCTGGAAAAACAGCGACACCCGCGCCCCAAGCTCTGCGGCGGCGGCCTGACCACCCACGCTGACGCCTTCTTGCAGCGACTGGGCCTGATCCCCGACGTGCCCGCCGTGCCCATTCGCGAGGTGCGCTTCCGCTTCCGTGAGGCGCAGATTCGCCTGCGCGCCAACATCTTCCGGGTAATCCATCGGCCGGAGTTTGATGCCTGGCTGGCCAATCAGGTACGCGCCCAGGGCGTGGAACTGCACGAGGAAGAGCCGCTGCTCGACCTGCGCCTGGCCGGCGACGGCGTGGAGGTAGTCACCGCCCGCCGCACTTATCGCGCCCAGGTAGTAGTCGGCGCCGACGGGAGCAACAGCCTCGTCCGGCAGCGCCTGGGCTTGCCAGGGCCCAGCCGGGTGGCGCGCCTGCTGGAGATCTTCACCCCTGCCGATCCCGCCACGGCGCCGGAGTTCCGGGAGGGCCTGGCCATCTTAAACTTCACGCCGGTGCTGCAGGGTATCCAGGGCTACTGCTGGGACTTTCCCTGCCTCATCAACGGTCGGGGGTACATCAGCCGGGGCATCTTTGACTGTCGTGTAGACGAGCGTCGGCGCGGGCCGCTCAAGGAGGCCTTCGCCGCCACCCTGCAGGCCCAGGGCCTGCGCCTGGACGATTACGAACTCAAAGGCCACCCGGAGCGCTGGTTGGACCGCCCGACGGAGGTCGCCCGGCCGCATGTGCTGTTGGCCGGTGATGCCGCCGGGACAGAGCCGCTCTTCGGCGAGGGCATCTCACATGCCCTGGCCTACGGCCTGGTGGCGGCGGAGGAGATAGCGGCGGCTTTCGCTCAGGGCGATTTCTCGTTCCGTGGCTACAAGGCACGGCTGCTGCGCAGCGAGTTGGGGCGGCAGCTCGTTCGCAAGCGACGTCTGGCCAAGGTGTTGTACAGAGTACGCCATCCTATCCCCTGGCTCATCGGTTATGGGCTGGTGAATCTTGTCCTGCGTTCGTAGAACAGGTTGCTAACCTGTTTCTCAAGGCGACAGGTTGGCAACCTGTCCTACCAGACTGCGGTAGTTGTGTACAAGGGTAATAGGGTTACAAAGGGTAAGGGGGAAGCTTATGCAAGTCAAGATCAACCAATCTCGTCTGGAACTGGTAGAGGGCGACATTACCCAGCAGGACACGGAGGCCATCGTCAATGCGGCCAATCCCAGCCTGCTGGGTGGCGGCGGCGTGGATGGGGCCATCCACCGGGCGGCCGGGCCGCAGTTGCTGGAGGAATGCCGCAAGCTGGGCGGCTGCCCCACCGGGGAGGCGCGGATTACTAATGGCTATCGCCTGAAGGCGAAGTACGTCATCCACACCGTAGGCCCTGTCTACTACCTGGAAGGTAATCGGGCGCCACGGCTGCTGGCCAGCGCCTACCGCAGCAGCCTGGCGCTGGCTTCGCAGCGCAGCATCAAGAGCGTCGCCTTCCCCTCCATCAGCACCGGCGCCTACGGCTACCCGCTGGAGGAGGCTGCGCCCATTGCCCTGCGCACCGTAATTGACTACCTCCAGGCCCACACGGACATCGAGCTGGTGCGCTTCGTCCTCTTTGGCCGTCACGCCTACCGTGTGTACGAAGAGGCGCTGTCGGCCCTCATAGTCATTTGAGATTTCCGATTGCAGATTGAATAACTCCAAAATCTGCAATCCTTCGGACTGAGTCCTCAGGACGAAGTCTAAAATCTGCAATCTCCCGCCTTACTGTGACAGCGAACGAAAAGTGGAGGAACAAATCTTGCAGCAACTGAATCCCTGGTTGGCCCAGTATGGGTTCTATCTCTGGCTGGCGCTCGCCGTGCTGGCGCTGGCCACGATTGTCTGGCTGGCCCTGGTACAGATCCGCCTCAATCGTCTGCTGGGCCAGTATCGCACCGTGTTCGCCGGGGCTCAGGTTGGTAATCTGGAGGCTCTGCTCGGCCAGAACCTGGAGGAGGGGCGGCGCAACACAGCCAGGGTGGAGGAATTGGCCGCACTCTGCCAGCGCCTGGAGACCACGCTGCAGCACGCCGTGCAGGGCGTGGGCATTGTGCGCTTCAATCCGTTTGGCGATACGGGCGGCGATCAGAGCTTCGCCATCGCCCTGCTGGATGCCCAGGGCGATGGTCTGGTGCTGACGAGCATCTACGGCCGGGCGGAGAGTCGCATGTATGCCAAGCCAGTGCAAGGCGGCCAGTCGCCCTACCCCCTCACCGCCGAGGAGGCTCAGGCCATCCGGCAGGCCCGCGAAGTGCGGCGCTAGCTGGCAGCAGATTTCAGTAGCAGATTAAGCAGATTCTCTACCAGCCGGCCAATCTGCTAGCTCAATTTGCTGTCCGCATCTCTCTCCAAAGTCACCACCTGCCCCGTTTTGCCTCCTGTATTGATGGCTTTGACCTAACCATCCCAGTCAGCTTTCGCTATTGACGGGGCAATTCGTATGTGCTATCATTTTCGCCAGATAGGTTTAAGGAGCCGAATCCATGCTTAAGAATATCAGTAGTTTTGCAGTTTTAACAATTGGGGCTTGGCGCATAGCGCGACTTGTGGTAAACTTAACTGCAGGAGCCACAAAGTCATCAGGAGGAAGCTATGCCCCAGCCAATTCACATCCGAGACGCG
>Ga0315268_10000537_pt1 | contig 44168 bp, 46 predicted proteins | sample C1_top_MG_FD_204535 | JGI IMG/M metagenome (GOLD analysis project Ga0315268, IMG submission 204535) | Sediment microbial communities from Yellowstone Lake, YNP, Wyoming, USA - C1_top | ecosystem: Environmental > Aquatic > Freshwater > Lake > Sediment | place: USA: Wyoming | collected 2017-08-01 | reverse complement strand
GAAAATATGGTGCCCAGAGGGTGATTCCTGCCGATCAAGGCGACCGCGATCCCCGCGAAGCCATAGCCCATGATATTTGAGAGTTCTGTGAAAACGGCGTAGTCCGGAGGAACGCCCATAACTATAGCACCACCCGCCAGTCCAGCCGCCAATCCCCCAATAATAAAGCCGATCATCATGGCGCGTCCCGGATTTATTCCCATATAATGAGCGGACTCCTGATCAAAGCCGACTGCCCTTATTTTACAGCCGAGCCTTGTGTGCCACATGATGAAGTAGACGATGATCGCGAACAGGATGGCCACGAATATGACCGCGCTCAAAGTGCCAAATAGAAGGGGGAAGCGAGAGTTCTCGGGCCACTGTATTGACGAATGGGTCCCCGGTTTTGTGAGGGGCCCCAACACCAGATACAAACAGAGGTAAAATGCTATCCAATTTAGCATGATCGTCGAAACGACCTCGTGGACCCCTTTTTTGACCTTGAGGATGGCGACGGGAAGGGCCCAGAGGGCTCCGGCTAACATAGCAAAAATAACCCCCACTAGGAGATGAAGCCCAGGGGGGAGGGAAAAAGTGCTAACAGCGACGGCCGCTAGGGCCCCTACCATTAGCTGGCCCTCGGCCCCGATGTTGAAGAGCCCGGCCCTCATCCCTAAACCAAACGTGATTCCAACCAGCATAAGGATTGTCGCGTAACTCAGCGTCGACGCAAGCCCTATCTCGGTGAAAAAGGCGCTTTCAAACAAGTGGCGAAATCCAACTAATGGGTCGTAACCCCAGACAGCTAATAGCAAAGCCCCAACCGCGAGCCCTATAACTATCGCAAAGAGACTTTGAGTCACAGGCTTGGTGAGTCCCGAAAAACGTTCACCAAGCGAGCCAAAAATTTTTTTAATTTTCATCTTGCTTTTACCCCCGTTTATCCATAGATTAAAAAGAAACTGTTATGATAAAAGTACATGGGGAAGAACATGGGAAAGAAAAAACCCCTTGTGGAAATGAGAAAGATCAGCAAAAGGTTCGGCGAATTTTGGGCGTTGAGGCGTGTAGATTTCAAGGTTGACTACAATGAAATTGTGGGATTGGTAGGGGATAATGGAGCTGGTAAATCAACGTTGATAAAAGTTCTAACAGGGGTATACCCCCCAGATGAAGGGGAAATATATTTTGAGGGAAAGAAAGTAAGATTTTCTTCTCCTGCTGAGACTAGGAATCTGGGGATCGAAACGGTTCACCAACGTCTGGGATTGGTGGGCCCGATGAACATCACGGAAAACTTTTTCCTGGGGAAGGAAATTACCAAGCGCGTGGGGCCGCTCAACATCTTGGATAAGAAAAAGATGAACGAGACGTGTAAGAACACTTTGAAAGATCTCGGCATCAGAATCAGATCTCCGGAAAAACAGCAAGTTTCAACTTTGTCAGGGGGAGAACAGCAGGCGGTGAGCATGGGGAGGTGCATATATTTTGGAGTTAAACTTGCAGTTCTGGACGAGCCAACCGCCTCCTTGTCGATCAAGGAAACGGAGAAAGTGATAGAAAGCGTAAGGGGGATGAGGAGGCGAGGGCTTTCGATTATTTTTATATCCCACAATCTCGCCCATATTTGGCCTGTCGCGGATAGATTTGTGGTTTTGGATCACGGAAAGAAAGTGGGAGATTTCAAAAAGGGCAAGACATCGAGAGAAGAACTCAGAAAATTGATAATGGGGAAAATAGAAGAATAGACCTCCAAGCACTTGAAGCCCAAGAATGATCGTGAACTCGAAGGTGCTAATTTTCAGCGGGAGAAAGCCTTTTTATCGGGCTAACTCTAACTAAGAACGGAGGTAAAAAATGGATATTAAAGGAATTGCAAGGTCGGCCGTAGCTATCGTAGTGATTGTAATTGTCATTATCGCTGGAATCGGTGCATGGCTCGCGACTCGTCCTCCCGCTGGAAAACAGCCAGGCGAGATTTGGATTGCCATGGTCACCGATGTCGGTGGGCGGGGTGACATGTCTTTCAACGATATGGGGTTCCGGGGATGTGACCTAGCCAAAGAGCAGGGAATCGTGGACAAAGTTACCGAGGTCATCAGTACCACCGCAGCAGACTACCTTCCGAACCTGAGAATGTTAGCCTCTTCGGGAGACTATGACTTAATCATACCGATCGGGTTCCTGCTGACCGAAGCCACCGCGACAGTAGCGAAGGAGTATCCCCAGCAGAACTTTGCCTGCATAGACTTTTCTCCATCCTGGACAGAGTTTCCTTACACTCCTGGTACACTCGCCGTCCTCTTCCGCGAGGAACAGAGCGGAGCCCTTGAAGGAGCCCTTGCGGGACTGATAGCGGCCCAGTATAGCAAGCCCAACGTTGGCATAGTGCTTGGCATGGAGATCCCACCCGTAATAAGATACGAGATCGGGTTCAGGTATGGACTCTATTGGGCCATAGGTCCCAACGGCTGGTACGAAAACAAATTCGGAACGACTGCACCCGGGATAGGGGCAACTGCGACGAAGATAATTTACGACTACACTGGGGCATTCGACAACCCCGCATTGGGGAAGACAACCGCTGAAGCTCAGCTCGCTCACGATTTGGCAGTTGACTGGGGGGCGGCAGGTGCTACGGGGCTCGGAGTATTCACCGCAGTTGAAGATTACCACACGGCGCACAACATACCAACTGGGCAGCCACCGTTCATCATGGGGGTCGACGCGGACCAAGACTGGATGAAACCAGGTTTGGTCATAGGTAGCGGGATGAAGCGAATCGATCAGGCTGTCGTGCACGTCTGCCAGTTAGTTCGTGAGAATCAATTCAAAGCCACCGTGCAAAGTACCGGCGGAATTCTCACGCTCGGAATGGCAGAAGGTGCATCGGGCATAAGCAACCCCGATATTACACTTGACGACGCCATACAGTTTGCAGTCGCCCACGAACAACTCACGGGAGAGAGTGTACTCCCAGCGACCCCAGAGAATATCAAGGCGACTGTAAAGGCGATGAGGGAGGCCCAGCCCGCTTGGGTATGGGAAGGCCTCTCAGAACTCGAGAACAAGATACGGGCCGGCACGATAGTGGTTCCAAGCGTTTCCGACCACGATACGGCCGAAAATTATAGGGCCCTCTGGGCTTAGTCCTAACGCCCATTTTTTATTTTTTCTTTTTTTACTTAGCATTGCTTTACGAGATTGAATATGCCATCAGCTGAACTTTTTATGTTGGGACTTGCTGCCTAGAGAAAGTTTTTGGGGCCCATCATCAAATATAGCCAAGTGTCGCACCTATTTATTGATATCATGCTAATTCTCGGGTGAACACAACATTAGAGTGAACGGGGTCCTGTATGGGTGCGATTGAGATCGAGATACTTGGAATTGTCGCTGCTTTTTTGGTAAACGCAGCAATGTTCCCGCAGATACCGAAAACAGCTATGACGAAGCAAGCTAGAGACATCTCTTTGCCTTTTTGGATAATTTTATTTACAGGAGCATTTTTCTGGACCGTTTACGGAATTTTGACTAGCGGGGTTGCTCTCATTTTGTCTAGTGTTGTGACTTGTAGCTTGTGCTTGACGATGATTGCATTGATTTTGAGGTATAGGTGACGACTGTGTCGCCCAAAAATTCAAGGGGGTTTAAATCCATTAAGTTCAGCCGGTTTTGGGACAGCACTCTTCCTACATTAGGCTGATATGGTCTTGAATTAATTGGAAGGTTGAAATGATTGAGCTGTTAATTTACGCTATCGGCATTGCGTTGTCGTTTTACATGGCCTGGTGTCTGGGGGCGAATGACGCCTCCAACCCGACCGAATCCGCCGTTGGAGCAGGGGTAATATCGATGAAAAAAGCGATCCTCTTGTTTGTGATCTTTGCTGCCGTGGGAGGCATTTTGCTCGGCCCGCTTGTGATGAAAACAGTGGACCGGGGCCTTGTGTTTAGGGAAAATTTAAGCCTCGAAAAGGTTACCGTGGGGAGTTTCACGGCAGTTCTTTCGGCCGGCATATGGATAACTTTCTCCACTTGGAAGGGTATGCCCATATCAACAACTCATTCTATCATTGGGGGAGTCTTGGGCTTCGGCCTCATTTCGAGCTCCTTGATAAAATGGGACAACTTTTACATTGTCCTCTTGAGCCTCGTTGCTTCTCCTGTTCTCGCCCTCCTTTTAGCTAGCGGGTTGTTCTACTTTCTGCGGGCCTACTTCAGGAAGACGAGAAGAGAGCGGAGTAATCTAGTCATGGTTTACTTGCTCATCTACATTCTTTCTTTTGCCTCTTCCCTCATGATTTTTACGCTAGTCCTAAGATGGAGCGCTATTGAATCTATTGTCAGTAGCATTTCGGCCGCGCTGGTTCTTTCGACCATCGCCAATTTTGTGTTTAGAAAGAGGTATGGAAGGTTTGAAACTAGACGATCTCTGGCCTATTTGCTGATCATCGCACTTTGTTTTTCCGCTTTCTCTTTCGGGGCCAACGATATGGCAAATGCCACCGGGGTCTTTGTAACTCCAACTGAGAAGCTTGCAGGTAGTCCAACGTTTGACACCATGTTCCTGCTCGCGGTGCTTGGGGCAGTCGGCATAGCGCTTGGGGCTTTCACTTGGGGTTACAAAGTAATAATGGTCTCCGCCTACAAAGTGACTCGCCTGGACCCGTTGAGTGGGGCCGCTGCCGAGTATTCAAATGCCATCACGGTTTTCCTTTTCACGGTTCTTCCGACTTTTTTTGTAGGATTTGGCATGCCGATCTCGACCACCCACAGCTCCATCGGGTCGCTCATAGGCGTCGGTCTGGCGATGAGGGGATTGACAGGCATCGACAGGAAAACCACAGGTAAGATCGTAACCTTTTGGGGTTTAACTATCCCATGCGTAGCCTTAATTAGCATGTCGCTATTCTGGTTATTCAGTCGGGTGATGGTGATTCCATGACCTCAAGAGGCCCACTCCTCTGGATGGGGGAAGCTAGGGAGAAAAAAATTCTCGAAATCTGTGACAGCCACATAAAAAAGATAGTTGAAACGGTCGCCAGCATGAACAAGGCCATCCAAGGTTTTTGTAATCTGGATCGTGAAAAAATCAATGAAGGTTTTCAAGAGGCTTTCAAGAGCGAGCGTGAAGCCGATGAGATTAAGCGAAAGATCCTTGAAGAGCTGTCAAAGGGTATATTCCATCCGATCAACCGCGATGAGATAATCAGGTTTACGATGACCGCAGACGAAATTGCCGCAAATGCAAAGGCGGCTACAAGGAAGCTCAAGTACTTAGACCCCAAGAAACTTCAAAAAGAGCTGAGAAAAACTGTCGAGACATTCTCCACCGCGGTTTTAGAGATTTCAAAGCGAACTCATGTAACTTTCATCGCCCTCACAAAAAACCCAAAGTCTGCGATAACCCTTTCCCACGAAGTCGAGAGATTGGAGGAAAAAATCGATGACCTCAGGGCCGATGATCTCACGCCAAAACTGTTAGCTTGGTACAAGAAGATTAAAGAGATCGGCTCGTCACTGCTTCTGAAAGAGATAACTGATAACATGGAGAACATCGCGGACTTGTGCGAGGATGTAAGCGATATCATCAGGTCTATCGCCGTCAGCCACGCTTAGATCTCGCGACAGACGGCTCCCACTTTCAGGTAGGCCCCCGATACCCCACTCTACGCTCTAGATCCTCAAATACGATCGCCGCCGAAGGACCACCTATTCCAGTTGAATATGCAGAAATTTCAATGTCGTTGACCTTACCCGTGCAAGTTGCATAGCCACGATAGTCAGCAACTTTTTTGCTTCATCAAAAAATGACGATATTCTATCTATTCTTCTCGGATCGCTGGAGAGGAGCACGTATTTGGCAACGTCTCCAATGCCGCACATTATGTGAGGCTGTATTCGTCGTCGCATATACTCATTTTCCATTTCTCTACTTGAAGATAAGAGTTTTTAGAGGCACAATAATCAAGCGCAGTACCTATTTAATAATCAGAGGTAATCGAGGAGCTGCGGGAGATGCTTGAAATCGCGGATCACGACGTCCGCCACTTCTGATAAAATGGAGTCGTTTCCTATAGCCACCGCCAGCCCAGCGTGCTTCAAAAAGTTGAAATCGTACTTGCTGTCCCCGACGGCCACGCATTCATCGAGCGTCATTCCGAGATCATCTGCGAGCTTGGCCAGCGTTTCATGTTTCAGGCACGGCTCAACCCTGAAGACGCCCTCGCCGGTGAGGTAACCTCGCTTGTCCACAGCGAGCCCGTTCGCGAGCACGTGCGGAATTCCAAGCTGATAGGCAATTCTCTCCGCTAAAATATCGATGCCGCCCGTGATCATCGCGAGCTCATACCCGCGCTTCTTTATCTCTGAGATGACATCCCCAGCGCTTGACGTGGGCTGGAGGCCCCCTAAAATCTCTTCTATCTGGGAGATGTGCGGCCGAGGCTGCCAGAGCGCTATATCGTGGCGCATGAATTCACAATAGTCGATTTCGCCGCGCTCATAAGCCCTGAGGTTCGAAAGCGCTTTTTCGTGCGTACCGAAGTGTCGGTGGATCACCCCCCAGCAACTGTCCCCCTCTATGAGCGTGCCGTCCATGTCGAAGGCGACGAGCTTGTACTTCATCTTGGCCCCAAAATACTGTTTTATTCTCGAGGTAATATTGCTTGGTGGTGCTGGGTTGATCGAGTGGTTCGTTTTTTTGATTTCCGTGGTGCCTTTCATCGAATTGCGTGGGGCCATCCCGCTCGCCCTGTGGTACAATCCTTCTTTCTCCCCGGTTGCCGTATTTTCGATGTGCGTGGCTCTAAATATTTTAGCAATCCCGATCGCATACTTCATTTTGGATTTTATCCTCCCGCCGATTCGCCGGAGGGTAAAAATCGTTGACAAAATCTTCCGGTGGTTTGTGAAACGCGCCAGCAAACACCAGAGGTTGAGTTTGATCGGATTTGCGGCTTTCGTCGGCATCCCGCTGCCCGTCACTGGCGCATACACCGGCACACTCATAGCCTACATCACGGGAATCGATCGAAAGCGTGCGGCGCTGGCGATCGGGGCTGGCGTCATCATGGCTGGCGTGCTCGTATGGATTCTAGCGACCCTCGGGATAATCTGGATTCGCGGAGTATCGTGACTAAACCGCAGAGCTTTTAACCTTCGGAAACGAAATCAAACCGTATCACAAATCAAGCCAGTCACGAGTCAAATTCACCTGGCTTTTGGAAGGGCGTAAAGCCCATGGAAGGAAAAGAAGGAAAAGATATAGAAGACCTGATTGCCGAGAAAATCGGTCAAAGGGAGGCTTTGTCTATGAAGGAAGATATCGGTACGACCAAGTATCTCATTCATGCGAAAATTGAAGCGAACGGCGTGGTCGAGCGTCCGGATGTCGTGGGCGCGATTTTCGGTCAGACGGAAGGACTGCTCGGGGATGCCCTCGACCTGCGCGAGCTGCTAAAGTCGAGCAGGATCGCGCGCATAAAAGTGGACATAAGCTCGGCCCATGGGAAGTCCAGCGGGTCGATAATCATCCCATCCAGCTTGGACAAGGTCGAGACTGCAATAATCGCCGCCGCCCTAGAGACCATAGACCGCGTGGGCCCATGTGAGGCCACGATCAAGGTCGAGCGCATCGAGGATGTCAGGGGTGCGAAACGCAAGTTCGTCGTCGACCGCGCGAAGGAGATCCTAGGGCAGATGGAGGCAGTAGCTACGGAGAGCCAAGAGATCTCGGAGATGGTGAAGGAGCACATCCGTGTGGATGAGATATCGGATTACGAGGGGCTGCCGGCTGGCCCTGGTGTGAAGGATTCGGATGCAATTATAATTGTGGAGGGACGCGCCGACGTGCTCACCTTGCTGCGCTGCGGGATAAGGAACGCCATAGCGATCGAGGGCACGAGCGTCCCGAAGGCAGTAATAGATCTGAGCCGCAACAAGACGACGACCGCCTTCCTCGATGGAGACCGCGGCGGCGACTTGATACTCAAGGAGCTCATGCAAGTCGCGGAGATAGATTTTGTCGCCAGGGCCCCGCCGGGGAAGATGGTGGAGGAGATGACGCGGAAGGAAATAGTGAAGGCGCTCAGGAACAAGGTGCCAGCTGATCAGGCGGTGATCGAGACGAAAGGAAAGCCCGAGGAAGCTACACCTGCACCGGAGAATAGGGAAGAGAACAATCTCGCCAAGCTAAACGCCGCAATAAACGATCTGCGAGGGACGCTCAGGGCCCGCTTGCTGGACGCAGGCCTCAACACCAAGGAGGAGGTGCAGGTTAGGAACCTAGTGGAGAGCCTCTCGCGGGCCGAGGGGGTCAGCGCGGTCGTCTTCGATGGGGTCGTGACGCAAAAAATCGCTGACATAGCCGCAGATAAGAATATAAAATATATCGTCGGCATGCGCGTCCGTTTGGACAGGGCGCCGCCCGCAAACATAAAAATACTTACTCCCGATGATATGCGTCGACGCCAGCGCTAAAGCTCGCGCGACATGACGATGGCCGCCTCGCCATCCTCATAATAATGCGGGATTTCCTCCCCAAGTTTGAAGCCGAGTTTCTGGTAAAAAAGTTGCGCCGCATCGTTGCTTTTTCGCACCTCAAGCCTTGCGTTTCTCGCGCCCCTCATGTGCAGGATATCCAAGATTTGAACCATCAGCGCGGTGCCCACACCTCTTTTTCTATATTCAGGGTAGACGCCTATCGCCATGATGTGGCCACTCGCCCCCCATCTGAGTGTACCTATCAGATATCCGACGACTTTTCCATCAACCTCCGCCACCAGAAAGCCTTCAGGGTTGTTGATGTAGAGGCGGCTCAGCAGGCTCATGGGGTAGGGATCGGGGAAACAAAATTTCTCGATATCTAAAACGGTGCTCATATCGTAAGGTTTGGCACTCCTCACTTTGATGATGTTGCCGGCCATTTTCTTCCCAACTCACCTTTAAGTCAAGGAGAATAAAAAGGGAAGTCATGGTTGGGGTCGCGTCATGCGGGTAATCCACAAAGATATGAAACACGGGAAGATCAAGCTCGTTCCTGAAACACTCGATGACCTCTGGCACCTGCAATATTTGATTGAGGAGGGAGACCTCGTCACAGCGCTGACTTGGAGGCGAGAGAAAGCCGAGGCGGACAAAATCAGGCCCGAGCGGCTTGAGAAAAAACCGGTGACGCTCTCGATAAGGGTCGAAAGCGTCGAGTTTCACAAGTTCGTGAACACGTTGCGCGTGCTCGGAAAAATTGAGGCGGGCCCCGATGTTGGCAAGCACCACTCGCTCGGCGTCGAGCCCGGTTTTATCTTGACGCTGACGAAGAGCTGGCAGCTCGAGCATCTCGAGAGGTTGCAGGAGGCGGTCAAGGCGAGCAGGCGCCCCCGCGTTTTGCTCGTGGCCCTCGACGATGAATCGGCGGAGCTCGGGCTGGTCAGACAGTATGGGCTCGAGCACGTGGGGACCATTCGTTATCCCAGAGCTGGCAAGCGTTATGCTTCCAAGGAGCCGGGCGTGCAGAAATTCTTTCATGAGCTCGCCGCGGCGATGGGCAACGTCATGGAGCGCGAGGGCGCGCGCGCTGCGACCGTCGCAGGGCCGGGCTTCACGAAGGAGGAATTTCACAAGTTCCTTCGGGAGGGCTACCCAGAGCTTGCTTCGAAGGTTCGTCGTGACGATGTCAGCGCAGGCGGTAGGGCCGGGCTCTACGAGATCGTGCGGCGTGGCCTCGTCGAACAGGTTTCGCACGAGGATCGCCTTTCCTTCGAGACTTCGTTGATGGAGCAGCTCATGGCAAAGATCGCAAAGGAAGAATTAGCGACGTATGGGAAAGAAGATGTCGCACGAGCGGCCTCGCTTGGGGCCGTTGAAAAATTGTTGATTGCGGATGAATTGTTGAGACGAGATAGAGCGAGGTTGGACGATCTGCTGAAACAGGTGAGAGGGACACGTGGCGAGGTCATAGTAATCAGCACGGAGCACGATGCCGGTAGGCAACTCCTCTCCATCGGTGGTGTGGCTGCGCTGCTGAGGTTCAAATCCCATTGAGTTTTTTGTTACACGTGTAACAAACAAATCAGACGGACAATTGCTTCAGCTGGCGAGGAAAACATAGCAAGCTCATAGTCTCACAAAAAGTTTTTTACATCGCCCCCCATCTAAGTTTGAAGGTGAACCATGTCAATCCCGCCGGAAATCGCTTGGCTGATTCCGATCATCGTGCCATTCATCATTGGCCTGCTCGTCGGCGTGTTGATAAAACATGCGCTGAAGCTAATCCTTGTGCTCGCCGCACTCGCCATCGTCCTCGTCGTGACCGGGGCCATAAGTATAGGTTTCAGCGATCTCTACGACAAGGCCATGCAGTTTCTACCGAAGCTCTACGACGTTGGAAGGGCATGGATCAACGTTTTACCCTATTCGTCGGTAGCGTTTCTGATTGGTTTGATACTGGGGTTGTGGAAAGGATAGTGCAACATTTCGCCGATAAATTTGTTATAAATATAACAAGTCTCTATTCAAAGTGCGCAAAAGCGGAACGCGCGGAAGAAACCTCCATATCATGGAAATCTTCCAACAATCTGATATTATGCAAAAAATCAATGTAGGGTGGCACAAGAAGAATAGAATGCCGAAAAACCCGACGATCGAGCAAAGAATCGAATGGCATTTGGAACACCACAAACATTGCAACTGTAGAATAATTCCAGAAGAATTGTCAGAGGAAATTAAGAAAAGAAATATCAAACCAAGGTAGCTTAGGGACGATTTCCTACTTTATGAGCTACTTCCTAGCCTTGAGCAACCGCTCGAGCTCTTCAACCAATGATTTCACGGGGACATCTGGCACGCTTATCCTGCGGCTCTGCCCGCGTTGCCCCTTGCCGGAGGACTGGAGATCGACCAACCCAAGCTCCTCCGCGTGCTTGAGGTACTCCCAGAGCTGGGTGTGTCCTCGCGGTCGTTCGTCGTACTCCTCGCAGATGACGCGGTAGGCCGTCTCGACCTCGCCCGTCATGGCATACGCTTGTCCGGAGAGCTTCAGCCTCCGAGCGAGCGCAAGCAAAACTAGTTGCTCGTGCAGATGTAGTTCATTGAGCGCCTCCTTCCTCACCTCGGAATGTATCTCCGCCTTCGCCTGGCGCACGTGCTCGGGTGTCACTTGGCTCTTCCCCTCATCGTCTGCGAGCGTGCCAGCCCGCCAGAGCAGCTCGAGGGCGAGCCGCGCGTCTCCCCAGCGAGCGGCGATGTCGGCGGTGAGCGCCGTGGTATCGTCTTCCACCGCGCCTACCTTGAAGGCCTCCTTGATCCTGGCGTTCATTATGTCGACGAGCTGCGCGGCGGAGTATTTGTCGAGGTGGATTACATTGTGCATGAACGTGCTCTGGGTGCCCGCGTCCAAGGAGTGCACGAAGTTCTGGTCTCGAGCTATCGCGATGATGCTGATGTGCCCCAAGGCGCCGAGCTCCTCCCCTGAGCGGGTTAGAGCGTAGAGAAGGTCTGGACCATTCTGCTGGATGAAAAAGTCTATTTCGTCCAGAGCGAGGGCGAGATACGCATCGTGTTTCTCCAACCATTTTGTGCTTTCCTTCAAGAGTTCTTCCGGAGAAAAACCCCGCGGAGGCAATTTCAAGTAGTGGTTGGCCAGTTCTTGCATGACCATGTGCGGCGACTTCTGCTTGCGGCAGTTGACATGGATGTAGTCGAGGTTCATGTCGCGCTTCTTTGCAGCAGATTTGAGTTCTTCACCAAATTTTATGGCGAGCACGGTCTTGCCAACGCCGACGCTACCTGTTATGAGCACCCTTTGCCCAACCTTGTTCTCAAGTGCTGGCCTGAAAATTCGCGCCAGTTGCCTGAATTCTTCATCTCGGTGAACCAAAGTCTTCGGTACGTAGTCTGGAAGAAGCTTGCTCGGATCTTTAAAAACGGACCTGCGAGCCATCTCCTCCTCAAGTATGTCTTTGAACATCTTGCCCCTCAATAATTTTTTGATGTTTCAGCATAAAACACTTCGGCTAAATGAGCAACAAGGCGCCGCCGATGATCAATGACATCAATATCGCCACGATCGCTATTGAAGCAGCATGCGCAGGTTGCCAGCTGCGTCGGTAATAGAGAAAACAGCTCACTCCCATCGAGATTGCTGCGACGCCAAGCACGATCACGATGAAAAATGCCGCCCTCATCGGGAACCCGTACTTCCACCGAAGTGCTTCAAAGTCCTCAGCTGCCAGCCTGCGAACGAGTTCGACCCCGAACGCGAATGTTTGCCCCAGCCTTGTCTCATCGACGGCGCCGAGGTTGTCGCTCAAGGTGTGGGTCGGCCAGATCGCCTCATCGTGCTCTGGGTTGACCCAGTATACCCAAGTCCCTGGCACATCGAGGCCGGTGAAGCTTGCGTAGTCGCTGTACCCTTCGATGGTGTAAATGTCCTCAGATTTCGCATAGAAGCCCATGCTTTCCGCCAGCTCCAACGCGTACGCATCCAGCCATTCAGTGGTGGCATACTCGTGCGGTCCTTCGAGTCCGATGCGCAACCCATTTTCGGGTCCGGGAGCTATCGCATCAAAAATGACTACGGCGACGATTTTGTTCTCCGTATGTCTGTGCGCGAAGTCGGCGCTCCCGAGCAGGCCGAGCTCCTCCCCACCAAAGCTCGTGAAGAGAATCGTACGTGAAAGGTTCTCCGCTGCAAGGGTGCGGGCGATCTCAAGCATGACTGCGACGCCCGAAGCGTCGTCGATTGCGCCCGGGGTGAGCATGGAGTCGTGGTGAGCACCCACAACTACGATTTCCTCACTCTGGCCCCGCAGGAGTGCCACGACATTTTGGGACGTCGAATTTTCAACCCTTACCTTAAACTGCAACTCGATCTCGATATTATCCCCCGCGAGAAGCTCGATCAAATGTTGTGCGTCTTCCCATGAGATCCACAGCACTGGAAAGTCGAGTTCAGCCGTCCACATCTCCGAGTACGGGGGCCAATTTTCGTAATATGTCAGGACGGCCAGTGGCGGTACCCCGGTCAGTCCTCCGATGAACTCCTCTAAATTTTCCCTCCCTATAAGTACAAATTTGTTCTGTAGTTGGTCATAATTCGCGGGCAACTCGACCACGCGAGCTAGTTTTCCCGTCACATTTTCCGCCGATGGGGAGTAAAGGATCGGAACAAAATCTATATCGAATTGTTCGGGCGACGTCACACGGAGAAGATTTTCCCCAATCATGCAAGAGTTCTGGATGGTGAAGTTTTCGACCCAAACCTCTAGACCATAGCTTCTGAACTCGTTTTCGATGTAGCTTGCTGCCATGGCTTCGGTCGCGGTGCCCGCAAAACGTGGTCCAAAGCTGGCGATGTTTTCCACGTGCCCATATGCTCGGTCGGCTATGGAATTCGCACTGGCATTAACTAACGCTGAGCTGCACACGAGCGCTGATAGGGCGAGCAAGATCAGGAAGCGTCGCAAGTTGAACCTCATTTTCTTTCTTCTAGGGCGCCCTTAAACGCTATCTTGACCATGATGGGGGTGATCAAAGACGTAAAGAGCACTATTGCGACGGTGATCGAAAATAGCGCCGGAGTGACTATGCCCGCTTTTATACCGATCGCAGCCACGACGAGCGCGACCTCCGCGCGTGGCATCATCCCCACTCCGATGCGTAGCGAATCTCTAAAACTGAAACCGCTGAGCAGGGCGCCTATGCCGCATCCGGCCACCTTGTCAAATATCGACACCCCCACCAATGCTAACGCTAAAACACCAGCGCCCGCCAATGCCGAGACATCTGTGCGCACGCCCATCTCGACGAAGAACAGCGGGATGAAGAGCCCGTAGCCGATGATCGAGATTTTATCTCTGAGCGTCCCCGCCACAGGAGTTTTTGACAAAATTAGGCCGGCTATAAATGCCCCCGTTATCGTTGCTATCCTGACCTGTTCGGCGAGCGCACCTATCAAAAATACCAACGCCAGAGCGACCGCCAGCGTTATTTCCTCCGCGGGTAGTCTGCTGACCCATGTGAACAATTTGGGGGCTGCTTTGAAACCAATGTAAATGATCACTGTGAAGAAAAGAACTATCAGGGCGACCGTCTCTGCAACTCCCAAAGCTGAAATTGTCCCAAACGCTAGACCTGACAGTATTGATAAAATCACGATGCCAAAAACATCGTCGATGACCGCGGCGCCAAGTATGGTCATCCCGATCTTGGTGTGGAGTCTGTTGATGTCTATCAAAGTTCTGACTGTGATGCCCACGCTGGTGGCCGTCAGAACAGCGCCCACGAATGCTGCCTGCATGCCCGTCCAACCGTAAAGTGTGGCCACCACGAACCCGAGGATAAAAGCCATGGTGACCCCCGTGGCAGCCACGATGGTCGATGCCCTGCCCTCGGCCTTGAATTCCTCGACATCGATTGATAGGCCTGCAAGGAACAGGAGAAGGACTATGCCGATATCCCCAAAAATGCTTACCACCTCTCCTGCTGGGCTACCTGAGCTTATCGGCGCGGCCCATCCAAGCTGCCCGGCTATCCAACCTGCGACCGATGGCCCGATGATAATGCCCCCTAAGAGTTCCCCGAAAACCGCGGGCTGTTTGATCTTGGCGGCGAATATCCCGCCGACCTTCGCAGCTATGAGAAAGGTGGCCAAATAGAGCAACACTAGCGAAAACTCGACCGGCATTTCGACCGCCTATTTAACAATGCTGTATAGGCTTATGATCTCTCGAAGAGAAATTAACCCAACTAACGTGTTGTTCTTATCAACGACTGGAAGATGGCGATGCTTATGTTCCACCATTATGCTGAGTGTATCTTGGATCGTCATGTCCGGCGTCACGGAGACCGGATTCTTCGTCATGAGCTCGCCGGCGTTGCTCGCGACTTGTTTCATCGCCTGCCGTACCATCGCGCTGCCCACCGTGCCACGGCGCGGAGGGACACGTAAAGCGTACAATATATCGCTCTCTGTAACTACGCCCACGAGTTTTCCATCCGCGTCCACCACAGGCAAGCAGTCCTCTATCTGCTGGCGAAGGCGCTGCATCGTCCCTCTTATCGTCGTATCTAGATGTATTGTCCTCGGCCTGGAATTCATGATCTCCTTCACCTTCATTTTAAGCAGGGTTTCCTTGTCCAAAGGTGATCCGTTTTCTTTCATTGGTGAGGCTTTTTCCATTTCACCACTGCTAAAGCTTGGCGATTTTTTGGCTTAAAGTTTGGCCAAGCAGTTGTTATATCTATAACAATTACGCCGAGTGAGCCCATCCTTCAAGATTCGAACAAGAGTAATGAGAGGGCTGGAATGAGGACTAAACCACGTTCTATAAGCATAGCTTCCGGCAAGGGCGGCACGGGCAAGACCACGATGACCGCAAATCTGGGGGTAGCGTTGGGTTCACTTGGAAAAGATGTCACAATTCTCGACGGCGATCTGGCGATGGCGAATTAGGGATCGTTCTCGGCATGACTCGTTGTGAAATAAGCTTCCTCGATGTCTTGGCCGGGAAAGCCGACATAAAAGACGCGATATACAAAAACTATGGGATCAAGGTCGTCCCGACGGGTTTTCGATTTGAAGATATCCACGACGTCCTCTCGAACCTGAAGCGCGAGCGCGTTGAGGGCGCAATCACGGAGCTTCTTCGTCAGACCGAATTTCTGCTGATGGATGCCCCCGCTGGGATAGCGGACGCGACTGTAATTTCTATAGCGGCGGCGCGTGAAATGTTGCCGTTTGTAACCCAACATACACGGGCCTAGTCGATTGCTACAAGACGATCCGCCTAGCGAACGTGCTCGGCGCTTGGACCCGCGGCATCGTCGTGAACCGCGCGGGCAAAGCTGTGGATGTTTCGACAGCGGAGATAGAGCACTTCATGGACAAAACCCTGGGAGCGATGCCGATCCTCGCGGAGATTCCCGAGGACAGAAGGTGTAGGAGGTAGAGCGCGAGGGTGTGCCATTGGTCGTTTACGAGCCAGAGTCTCCAGCTTCGGTTGCGGTGAACGAGCTCGCAAAAGTCGTCGCTGGCGAAGCTGATTTGCCATACACTCCAGGAAAAGAGCAGGAGATAGGCGAAATAGTAAAGCGTCTGACGAGGGCGCTTACTGGGCGCCGCGTTTAGTTCTTTGAGTTTTGTTACACGTGTAACAAACAATTTACGAGGCGATCTTCATCAGCATGGCGATCACCGCGACGAAGACGACGCTCGCTAGGAGAAGGCTCTGGTAAAACCCCATCTTTGGAATGCAAATGAAAAGCACCGCTGCAAACCCAACGTTCGCGATCATCGAAAAGAGCACCCCCCGCGATAGGTCGGCAGCTTTCGCCTCGCCTTCGTGAAGGTACTGCAAGAATATCGTGCCACCCGCTCGAATGGGCGCCCCCGCCAGGATGCCGCCGTAAACTGGACCCAAAAATGATGCGATGAGAAGCGCCACAGCGACGATGACCCCACCGAAGATGAAGTCGAATGTTATCGCTTTAATTTTCGGATGCATGTTTCACCTCACTATCGTCGGTGCCAACATTAAAGAAGTTTATGCGACTGAAGTTGTTTGGGACGGAAATGAAACCTCTGCCAAGATTTTCCCAGGCGTTCGTTCGTACGTCCTCTGTAATATGCGCGGTGATTCTCCTGTCTGTTGCAGTGGAAATTGCGAGCACAGCATATTATTCGGCGACGTACCAGAGATCCAGCTTCATGAGCAGAGAGGAAGTCGAGGATTACGAAAATCGCGTCGAAAATGTAACCAAGATGGATGACTGGGATCGAACGAGGTATTATTGGACGAACAACTTGAGTGTGGCGGGATACCGCATAATTTTGACGCCGTGGTATGTGGGCGTTTCTGGCGAGGTTTTTCAGTCATACATTGTAGGCATCGTCAACACTTTTTGGTACAACGAGGCCGAGCTTTCACCTTTTCGCGCGGCGATCGAGGTTCACGGCCTCCTCGAAATGACAGGATTTTTCATTATCACGGCGATAACTGCGCGCCTCGCATGGAACCTCTGGAAGGGGCTGGGGTTCATGATAACTTGTCGCAGAAATGTCAAGAGGCTCATCAAAAGATATCGTGGCCGCATCAAAGGAATTTTTGGGGACTTTTTGATTGTGGCATCTGTTGGAGCCTTCTTGATTTTCTTGGCGGCGCCGATTGAAGCCTATATCTCACCTTCAATTTGGGCGACTTTTCGCTCAACCCCGCTGCTCCCATATATCTATCTGGTGGCAGTGGCGCTGCTATATTTGGCGATATTCTTTGTGCAATTCCATGGTTGGATGATGATGAAAAAAGATGCCAAGAAGATCCGAACCGATATAGAGTCACTGCTCAAGGGCAAGTTTGTCCCGGCCCACTTCTCGCTCCTGATGTTCATCCTCTTCACAACATTCGCGATCATCGCTGTTTTGTGAGGTGATTTTGCGCGCGGCCAGGGAGACGCTGTGGACAGTTGTTATATATGTAACAAATATGCAGCGAGTCCGTTTTTAAAGCAGGAGCGAAAATTTGCAGGAGAAAATGTTCAAGCTTAGTAATTTGGCGATCGAGATCAAGCATGGCGACCTGGCGAAGCAAAAGCAGACGCGATTTGTAACCCCGCGAACAGCCTGCTCTACATGGGCGGGGGAGCCGCAGGGGTGCTGAAGCGCGCTGGCGGCGGGGAGATCGAACGGGTGGCGCTGAAGCACGCGCCAGTGCCCGTTGGAAAGGCGATCGCGACCACCGCGGGCAAACTTCAGGCGCGATGGGTGGTGCACGCCCCGACCATGGAGCGGCCAGCGATGCCAACGACAAGCGAAAAAGTCTACCTTGCAACGCGCGCGGCCCTTGAGTGTGCGGAGCGGACAGGCGCCAAGAGCATCGTGTTGCCCGGCATGGGAACGGGCGTTGGAGGGGTGCCGGCTGAAAGAGCCGCGGAGGCGATGGCAAAGGCGCTGAGAGAGTTCACCCCAGCTGCAAGATCGCTCAAAGAAATCGTTTTATGTGACTTGAGCGAGGAGATGGTCGAGGCTTGGAAGAGGGCATTCCCCGCCTTAGGGATCCTGACGAGGCGAAAATAAAAAAGGCAAGAGGCAGTAATTGGAGGGAGAACATCTCAAGTGAAGAATTCGTGAACTGTCCCATCTGCGGGGTCGGCCTCAAACTCAAGCGTATGTTCGAACACTTGAACCGCTTCCACCCCGAGATCCCTCCCCTCGACCAATGGCACGATAGAGAGGAAGGTGTGGAATTCTGTGATGCTCTGGTAGAGCTGGCCTCCATGATGCTGGAGGAGGGAGAGCACGAGGCGGCGGTGGAAGTTCTGGAAAAGGTGCCCGAAGGTTATCCGGGAATGGCGGCTGTGTGGTGTTACAGGGGAATCGTGCTTCAAGAGCTGGGTGAGCCGGAGGAGAGCCTGCAGTACTTCAAGAGAGCGGTTGAGCTGGATGACAAGTGCCCGGAGTACTGGTACAACTTGGGCTCGGCGTACATCCAAGTGGGCGGGCCGCTGAGCGAGGCTTTGAAGTGCACTAAACGGGCGCTGGGCTTGAACCCCGATCGGGAAGTGAAGGAAAACGCTGAGAAGCTGATTGGTGGAATCATGGAGGCGGTCGAAAAAGAGCTTGAACGGAAGGAGAGCATGAGCGTGGAGACGTGGCTGGAGCTGGATGAGCATTTCCATCAGGGAATCGAACACGTTCGAGAAGAGCGGCTCGACCTCGCGGAGAAGGAGTTCTCTTACGTGGTGAGCGTGGACAAGTGTTCGGAGAAGGCCCTTGGGAACCTCGGCCTTGTGCACATGCTGAAGGGGAAGTTTGATGAGGCTGAAAGGTGCTTCCAGCGTGCGCTTGAGATAAATCCGACCTATCCCCTAGCGCTGGAGAATCTGGCGAGGTTGAAGGAGATAAAAGCCTCCCCGGGAAACCTGGCCGAGCTGAGAAAGCGAGTGGTTTTCAAACACTACTGACCGTTCCTCCCGGACTGGAAGTGGCGCAGGCATAGCCGCACTCCGGAGCGTCCTTATTAGGGATCTGGAGGCCAAGCCCCCATCGGTCCGCCGCGGGCTTTCATCCGGTTTGCTCGCTGTTCCCTACGCGGTTACCTGCGCCAAACGTTAGTACACATTCCTCCATTTTAAAAGAGCGGGATGGGGCAATGCAGGTGCTTGAAATATATGGGTGAAGCGTTGTCGCACTCTTCGTCCGCGCTTGGTATCAGTTCAAATCTGGGTAAAGCTTAAGAAGAATTTGGGGAAATCTCTTGGGGGATGATGATGTCATACGCGGAGTTCAAGGCTCCCAAGGGCGTGATCAAAGTCGAGCTTGAGGTCACGGAGGGTAGAATATCGCACGTTTCCTTGAGCGGTGATTTCTTCCTATATCCCGAGGAGGCCATCGAGCAACTGGAACAGGCGTTGGTGGGCGTAAAAACAGACAGAGAAAGCCTGCTGGCGGCGGTTCAAAAGTTTTACACCTCGACCGGCGCCCAGACCCCGATGGTTGAGCCAGAGCATTGGGTCGAGGCGATTTTGCAGGCGGCTGGAGGTTAAAGCTTGGCGGGCATTTGTTATAAATATAACAATTGGAGGCGATGAGGTTGGTGAAGGAATGGCGGTTGCTACCATTGCGGATCGATGATGCGTTCACGAGTATGGCGATCGATGAAGCGTTGCTGAAGCTCAACGCAGAAGGCAAATCTCCAAATACCATCCGCTTCTGGCGCTGGCTCCCTTCAACGGTTTCGATAGGCTGCTTTCAGAGCGTCGAGCGCGAGGTAGATTTTGATGTGGCTAAAAAGTATGGCGTTGACGTGGTCAGGCGCATCACGGGCGGCGGGGCAGTTTTTCATGACTACGATGGTGAGCTAACCTATAGCGTCGTATGCAAGCAAGGCGATGTCCCCAACGACATCATCGAGTCCTATCGCTCGATATGCGGTGGCCTCGTGCGGGGTTTTGAGCATTTGGGTCTACAAGCCGAGTTCAAACCGGTCAACGATGTTCAGGTAAATGGAAAGAAAATCTCCGGCAGTGCCCAGACGCGGCGATGGGGCTCTGTGCTTCAGCATGGGACGATACTAATCTCTCCGGACATGCGGTTGATGTTTGAACTGCTGAAGGTCAGTCCAGAAAAGATCTCCGACAAGTTCATCGCCTCAGTTTACGAGCGGGTGACGTCGGTCGAGCGGGAGCTGGGCCGAAAGCCGGATTTCGATGAGGTGAGAGCGGCGATGGTAGATGGGTTCGCTGATGCGCTCGGTGCCGAGTTTGTTGAGAGCGAACTGGCGCAGGAAGAATTCGAACTAGCAGAGCAGATTGAGCCAAAATACGCGTCGAAAGAATGGTTGAGGGAACGCTGATGCATAACCCACATTTTCATCAAAATCATGGGACACTTTTGGCATATTATCCTAGTCCTAAATTTCCCGCGCTCTCGATCACTGGTGGGGAGTGTACACTAAATTGCAAGCACTGTGGCGGGTACTACCTACGACACATGATTCCCTGCCCTCAGCCGGATGTCTTATTTACGACATGCCTCCGCTTTGCTGAGAATGGCGCTAGGGGAGTTCTGATAAGTGGCGGATACAACGAGGAGGGCTGGGTCCCGCTAGATGGGTTTATCGACGCGATCGAGCGGGTGAAACGCGAGACCGGGCTCTTCCTGAACGTTCACACGGGCTTGGTTCCGCCCATGTTGGCTAAGGAGCTCGGCCGCGTGGGCGTAGACATGACGAGCGTCGACTTGATCGGTAGCGATGAGACGATAGAGCTTGTGCTCGGCATCAAAAAAACGACGCGAGATTACGAGCGAACTCTAAAAGAGCTTAGCCAAGTAGTACCGCGTGTAGTGCCGCACATATGTGTTGGTCTGCACGAGGGCAAAATCAAGGGGGAGGCAAAGGCACTAGAAATCGCCGCAAAAATTCGGCCGGCCGCGCTCGTTTTTCTTGTTTTGACCCCAACGTCAGGTACACGGTTCGAAAAAATTTTTCCACCTTCCCCATCTGAAGTCGGCAGAGTGATAGCCGATGCGAGGCTAAAATTTCCAAATGCGACGCTGGCGCTGGGGTGCATGCGGCCGCGAGGGAACAAGAAGACGGAGTTTGAATTGCAAGCTTTGCGCTCAGGCGTGGACAGGATCGAAATACCGAGCGAGCGGACGATCGAAGCAGCGCGCAAGTTGGGGCGCGATGTGCGGAGATTAGAGGCGTGCTGTGCAGTGCCTTGGAACGGAGGATATTAGGTTGGTCGAGCATGTGAGGGTCGCGTTTGGCACGGGCATCGTGCTTGGCCTCTGGTGCGGGCAGCTCGCGGTACCGCCGACAACCGCGCATCTTCTCACGTATCACGATGGCAGGTGCAACGCCAACTGTCAATTCTGCCCTCAGGCGCGCGGGAGCACAGCTGACATGAAGATGCTTTCTCGCGTGGTTTGGCCGCGTTGCGACTTCGAGCGAGTGCTGTCGGCCTTCGAGGAAAAAAATGATGAATTTGTGCGAATTTGCGTTCAGACCGTCAACTACAAAGGTGTGATAGATGATGTTTGCGAACTCGTTGCACAAATAAAAAATAAATGTGACACACCGATTTCAGTTTCATGTCAACCTCTAGAAATTGAGGATATCGAGAAACTCAGGGAAGTCGGAGCCGAGCGGGTGAGCATAGCGCTCGATGCCGCAACGCCTGAGCTTTTCGATCGACTCAAGGGCGAAGGTGTTGGTAGCAGTTACACTTTGGAAGGACACATCAAAGCATTGGATGATGCGCGTACGATTTTTGGTGATAAAGTATCGACGCATCTGATCGTTGGACTAGGTGAGAGCGAGCGGGACATGGTTCAAACGATTCAACTTTTGCACGATCGCGGCATCACAACCGGCCTCTTCGCATTCACACCGATTGTCGGCACACCACTCGCAGACAGGCCCCAGCCTGATGTATTGAGCTACCGCAGGATCCAGCTTGCTAGATTTTTGATATCCAACAACTTGGGCAGAGTTGAACGGATGTGCTTCGTGGATGGTCGAGTCTCCGATTTTGGAGTAACCCAAGAGGAGCTGTGCACGGCCGTGAACTCCGGTGAGCCCTTCCGCACCTCCGGCTGCCCCGGCTGCAACCGCCCGTTCTACAACGAGTCGCCCCGCGGCCCAATCTACAACTACCCGCGGAGGCCGACGCGGAATGAAATTGAATCGATTAAAGAGATGCTTGATTTAGAGTGATCTCAACTTTGCCCGAAACATCGATGGCACCTGGTGTCTTTGGCACAACTTTCAGCAAGAACTTGTTGCTCAAACTGAGATAGCACGAAAGCCCAAACACCTGCAAATTGTTCAGTTTAACTGAAAATGGATTGGCCATGAATCTCGCAACCTTGGCAGCACTTCCTTTTGCCAATCCACCAATTTTGAATTCACCGAGGAAAATTTTGCCATCGATATATAGATTTTCACCCATTACGGCCCCCCAACCATAGTGGGGCACACCACCGTCGAGCACGCCAACTCGTCCATCGATTGAAACCGACAATCCAGTGAACACTCCAACTTTTGCCGTCGGAACTCCTCGCAGCAGCACATATTCAGGCTTGCACGAGGCAACTTTCGCTTTGAAGTCCATCCTCGGTCCCTTGATCGGTTTTACTTTTCCAAGCTTTGGCTCAAGCAGCATGCCACCTCGCGCCCGGATGAAATCCTCTTTTGGTCGGACTTCCACATGCAGGTGCGGATCAGTCCAGAAGTCGTAGAAACCGCTTCGCAGGATTCTACCCAGTTGATCGCCAACCTCGACGAGCTGTCCGATCTCGATGTGCGGAGTGACATGTAGAATTCGCACCACTTTGGCGCTACTCTTAGGTTGGATAACAATGATGTAATCGTGCCGTGGGGCTCGGAAATATTTTGGTTTCCGTGCAGCGAATTTTCGGATGGCCACTACCTTGCCAGCTACCGGTGACGGAGCAAACGGTGATTTCGGGTAAATGTCAACTGCACGGAGTTCGAAGTGCATACGATAAGGGCTGTTGAAAAACGATACTCGCCCACCTCGAGGGGCACAGATTAAAATCTCGCCGGATCTCGCGACCTCAATGAATTGCAAGCTCCCCCCATTTTCCTTGGAACCGCCTCCAAAGTTAACTTTGTGAACGACGAATCGCGCCGTACCTAACCTTTATAATTTGGGATGAGAGTTTTAGCTGATTGAGGTGATTGGATGAAAGTAGGCGAGCATGAAATTCCTGAAGGACTCTATTATACAAAGGACCATGAGTGGGTCAAGCTGGAGGGCAACCTCGCTCGAATAGGCGTGACGGACTACGCCCAGAAGCAGCTCGGTGACGTTGTTTACGTTGAACTCCCTGAAGTAGACAAAGTGGTAAAACAAGCCACGGAATCCAAGACGAAAGAAATGGAGCTAGGCGCGGTGGAGTCGATCAAGGCGGTGTCGGCGATATATTCTCCATTGAGCGGAACGGTGAAGGAAACAAACCAAGCGCTGCAGGATCGCCCCGAACTCATAAACACGAGCCCATACGAGGATGGCTGGGTCTGCGTGCTCGAACCTAGCAACCTCGAGGCGGAGCGCGAAAGTTTGCTGAGCTCAGATGCTTACGCTATCTTCCTCAAGACCTTGAAGTAGTGGTGGTGAGGATGGGCCACCCCTACATTCCAAATACTCGCGAGATCAGAGAGCAGATGCTTGTCGAGATAGGTGTGGCTAGCATCGACGATCTTTTCTCCGACATCCCTGAGAAGATTCGCCTCAAAAAAGAGCTGAAGCTTCCATCACAAACGTCAGAGCTTGAGGTCAAGCAAGATGTGCAAAAGATGCTGGCGCGGAACAAGCCTTTCACCCAGATGCTCTCCTTCCTCGGCGGCGGCCTCTGGCCCCATCATATCCCGGCCCATGTGCGCTCGCTCGTGCAACGCTCCGAGTTTCTTACCTCCTACACCCCTTATCAAGCGGAGGTCAGCCAAGGCATGCTGCAGGCGCTGTTCGAATATCAGAGCATGATATGTGAACTCACGGGCATGGATATTTCGAACGCATCGATGTACGACTGGGCGACGGCGGTCGGCGAGGCGGCGTTGATGTGTGCCCGCGTCACGGGGCGCAAAAAAATCTTGGTGCCGGAGTTGATGTCGCCCGAGAGGTTCTCGGTGTTACAAAATTATGCTCTTGGTCCAAGTTTGGAGCTTGTTAAAATCGGCTATGACTGGGCAACGGGGCAAATTGACCTATCGCAGCTCCGCGGGAAGCTCGGGCAGGATGTGGCGTGCGTGTACATCGAGAACCCAAGCTATCTCGGTTTTCTTGAGACTCGAGGGGAGGAGATAGCCGATGCCGCACACAAGGTAGGCGCCCTTTTTGTTGTTGGCGTGAATCCAATATCCCTGGGGTTACTGAAAGCTCCCGGCGACTATGGCGCCGATATAGTTGTTGGGGAGGGGCAGCCGCTCGGCAATCCCATCAGCTTCGGCGGCCCAACGCTCGGCATCTTCGCGTGCCGTGATGATACAAAACTTATAAGACAAATTCCAGGTCGGCTCGTGGGAGCGACGACTACACTAGATGAGAAGACGCGTGGTTTCACCATGGTGCTACAGACACGCGAGCAGCACATTCGACGTGAGCGAGCGACTTCAAACATATGTTCGAATGAAGCCCTGTGTGCAGTTGCGGCAGCGATATATCTAGCTTCGCTCGGCCCGAGAGGTCTACGTGAGTTAGCTGAGACATGTGCGGCAAACGCTAGTTACGCTATAAAAAAACTTGACACCATCGACGGGCTCGAGGCCCCAATCTTCGCCTCGCCGCACTTCAATGAGTTCACGCTCAGATGCACACAACCGAAACTTACAATCAAAAAATTCAACGCCAAACTACTCAAACAGGGCATCCAAGGGGGCAAGCCGATAGAGGGCGAGTTCCCTGAATTCGGCGAAACGGCGCTCCTCTGTACTACCGAGTTGCACAGGAGAGAAGATATCGATCGACTCGCAGATGTCGCGGCCGAAGCGGTGGGGGCGAGGAAGTGAGATACCAACAGGCACGATGGGCGGATGATGAGCGTCTGGAGCCGCTCGTTTTCGAGTTGAGCAAGGCAAAGCGAACCGGATACACCCTCCCACCGAAGGCACCATCGGAGTCGAATATTCCGAACAAACTGATCCGCGCAGAGCTGGAGCTCCCAGAGCTATCTGAGCCGGAAGTGGTCAGACATTACACGCGGCTTTCGCAGATGAACTACGGCATTGATTCTGGATTTTACCCTCTCGGCTCGTGCACTATGAAGTACAATCCAAAGATATGTGAAGAGCTTGCCGCTCTCGAGACGGCGAGCTCCATCCACCCGTACCAAGATGAGGATACAGTTCAGGGCGCGTTGGAACTGATGTACAAGTTGGGGCAATGTTTGGCCGAAATAGCGGGCGTGGCACGGGTGTGTTTGCACCCATCTGCGGGAGCTCATGGTGAATTTTTAGGCATGCTGTTGACGCGGGCGTATCATCGATCGAGGGGGAAAGAGCGCAAAGAGGTCATCGTCCCGGATTCGGCGCACGGCACAAATTTTGCGAGCGCGGCGATGGCAGGGTTCGACGTGGTTGTCGTCCCCTCGAATTCTAGAGGCAGGGTCGATCTGGAAGCTCTGCGCAAGGCGGTGTCGAAACGAACGGCGGCGCTCATGCTGACCAATCCGAACACCCTCGGCCTGTTCGAGGATGAGATACTGAAAATAGCAGAGGTAGTGCACAAGGTCGGGGGCTTGCTCTACTACGATGGCGCCAACCTCAACGGCATCTTGGGGAAAACTCGCCCGGGCGATATGGGCTTCGATATCGTCCACTTCAACCTTCACAAGACCTTCAGCACACCCCATGGTGGTGGTGGGCCTGGTGCTGGGCCGATAGGCGTCTCGCGCAAACTTGAAAAGTTCTTGCCAGTTCCGGTAATAGAATACAACAAGAAACGCAGGCGCTATTATCTTGACTACCACCGCCCGCAATCGATAGGTAAAGTAAAAGCTTTTTACGGAAACTTCGGCGTGCTCGTTAAGGCGTACGCGTACATATTGTTGATGGGTACGAGCGGGTTGCAAGAGGTTACCGAGACGGCAGTCCTCAACGCCAATTACGTAATGCACAAGTTGCGCGGTGTGAGCGGTTACGAGTTGAGGTTCGATGCGAGCGGGCCGCGCAAGCACGAGGTTGTTTTCAGCGCCGAGCCCATCAAGCGTGAAACGGGTATTACGGCGCGGGATATTGCAAAGCGGCTGCTCGATTATGGCATGCATGCCCCCACATACTATTTCCCCCCGATCGTGCCCGAGGCGCTGATGATTGAGCCGACCGAAACAGAGCCAAAGGAGGAGCTCGACCGCTTCGTGGAGACACTGAAAGTGATAGCCGATGAAGCCCGCTCTGATCCAGAGGAGCTACGCTTCGCCCCAACGCAAACGGCGGTCGGTAGGCTTGATGAGGTCAAGGCCTCTCGCGAACCTATTTTGAGTTGGCGGATGTATAAGAGGGCGTCAAAGAAATGATTTTGTTTTTGAAACCGAAACCACCATACTTTTTCAAACCATTTCTCGGTTTATTCTCTTTCGATAGGCCCCATCCCGAGGTGTGGGATGGTGAAGTTTGGAGGAGGGCATTGAGGCTTAAATCTGGAAAGTTGGTGCCGCTTGGGGTGCAGTCTGTAGGGACAAAGAACAAACCGAAACTCAAAGTTGCGATTAAATCAAGAGCGAGTGAAGAAGGGAAACAAGAAGTAAGAAATAAACTTCGATGGATTTTCAACACTGATGAGGACCTCACGAAACTTTGCGCTTTCATGGACAAGGACCCAACCCTCAGATCCGTGAAACGAAAACTCTATGGGTTAAGGACCTTCAGATATCCAACCGTTTTCGAAGGAGTGATAAAATCTATAATACAGCAGCAGATCGCCCTGATCGCGTCGATGGACATGACGAACAGGCTCGTCGAAAAATTTGGAGATAGCATAAAAGTTGGTGAAGAAATATTTTGGGAGTTCCCATCGCCCAGCTCTTTGGCCGAAGCGAGCTTGAGGCAACTGAGGAGCTGCGGGTTGAGCAGGGGAAAATCTAACTACATCAAAAATTTTTCTAAAAAGGTCGCTAGCGGAGAATTTGATGTGGAGAGCTTGAAGCGATTGACGGGCGAAGACATCGTCGAGAAACTTATGGAGCTCAAGGGTATCGGGCGATGGACGGCTGAATTGGTCGTTGTCACGAGCACCGAGCGAGAGGCCCTGCCGGCGGATGACCTCGGTGGGAGAAGGGCAACATCGAACTTTTTCTTCGACGGAAATTTGATCTCTGGGGATGAAGCGAGGAAATTTACGGAGGAGTGGGGAAAGTTCAGGGCGATGATAACATACTACTTAATTTGTGCGGAACATCTAAAGTCGGATTAGACGTACGGTGGTTTCTTGGCCAAACTTGGACTCATCGTTAACCCCATCGCCGGGCTCGGTGGGCGAGTTGGTTTGAAGGGCACAGATGGTGAAGATGTGATCAAAAAAGCTCTTGATCTGGGAGCTGCGCCGTTATCGCCCGCCAGAGCAATCGAGGCGTTGCAGGTAATCAAGCGCTCTGGGTTAAAATTTGAGTTGATAACTTACCCAGCCGAGATGGGGGCAGATGAGGCCAGAGAAGCCGGCATAGGAACACGAACTATCGGCGATATTGTCTCAGGTAAGACGACGGCCGAGGATACCAAGCGCGCGACCAGGGAGATGCTCGCCGAAAACGTCGACTTGATCTTGGTGGCGGGTGGCGACGGTACGATGGCGGATGTCATCGAGGTGATCGATATGCGCGTGCCCATCTTGGGGGTGCCAACCGGCGTCAAGATGCACAGCGCGGTGTTCGCCAACACTCCCAAAGCTGCCGGTGAGATAGCAGCACGTTTTTTGCGCGATGGGCTGCCTCTACGCGAGGCCGAGGTCATGGATATCGACGAGGAGGCGTACCGCCAAAATCGTCTCTCGGCTAAACTCGAAGGTTTCGCGAAGGTTCCTTACGAGCCGACGATGATTCAAGCGACGAAGGAAGGGAGCACCGGCTATGAGCTCGCCGATCAAAAGGCGATCGCCAGGTGGATTTTCGAGTTAATGGAAAAGGGACGTACATATATCTTAGGGCCAGGCACAACGACTCGCGCTGTAGCTGAGGAGTTGGGCATATACGACTCAACTTTGCTCGGCGTAGATATCATTCGTGATTACAAAATGGTCGCGAAGGATGTGAACGAGGAGCAGATCCTACAAGCGATCGAAGGCAAGCCAGCGACGATCATCGTGAGCCCGATAGGCAGGCAGGGCTTCGTCCTCGGGCGCGGCAACCAGCAGATAAGCCCCAAAGTTGTGGAAAAAGTTGGGAAGGAGAACATTTTGGTCATCGCCACGCCACAAAAATTATCATCGACGCCGACGCTGAAAGTTGATACTGGTGACGCAAAACTCGATGAAGTTTTTCGTGGCTACATCAAGGTGATCACAGGTTATCGTCAATCGCGCATGGTGAAAGTCATCTAGCCGTAGAGCTTCTTTCGACATTTCTCACACAAAAAAGTCGACTTTTTGTCCACCTCGTGGATGCTGTTCGAAAAACTCATCACGCAGCCGGTGTTTTCGCAATGTTCGAGCCCAAATGCATGTCCGAGCTCGTGGATCGCCTCTTTGGTTGTGCGCTCGATGAGCAGTTCGTAGTTTGGTGGGTAACCATAGAAAACCGGGTCGAGACGGCAGATGGACACTAGCGCAACGTTTCCAGGGCACTGGGCTTGACCGAACACGAAGTTCAGCGAGCTATGAAAAAGATCAGCGTTTGTTAGGGCGAGCACTTTGTCGTTTCCGGTCGTCCTGCACCGGACGTGGTCGAGAAGGACATCTGCATTGTGTTGCTCTCGAAGTACATCGTACGCCGTCGGTGGTATCTCGACGGTTTCATCCATCCTACAATCGTCGACGAGCAACGCGAACGATCCCATGAGGCGCTGTGGCAGGTCTCGGACAAGCTTCTCCGGGACATCGCCCACTTCGACAATTTTGATGATCAAGCGATCACTCAATTTTTTGTTTTACCCTCTAGATATTGGATTTTATTGTTATAAATATAACAAGTATACAGTTCAGATGGCAAAAATTCTATATTGACAAGTACCAGCGCCAAGTCGATGGATAAATCTAGCCACGTTTTTCCCTAGAGAACCGCTTTTTCGTCGACATGGCCGCCGCAATACTTCCGCGCGTATGTCGACACCGCCACGAGCGCATTCTCGACGCGTTCTCGAGACACACCCGGAGCGTTCCAGAGGACCATCATGACGTTGCTCGTCTCTGGTTTTATCATCGTCGCTTTCGCATCGCCGAGCGTATACGCGGATAGCAGCTTCTCGTCGTCGCGCAAAATTATCTCGTCGAGCTTCGGGCTCAGCTTGCGCCCGTCGATAAGCTCGAACGGCTCGGCCTCTGCAGCGAGCGTCGTGACGGGTTGCCCCTTCACGCGGTCCGCATCGTAGACCCCTATCACCACCCAGTTCTCCACCGTGGCCAAGAGGCAGGAGTCCACGAGGTTGTTTATCGCCGGGAAGCGGTCGTCCAGCGCGCGCCTGAGCAGGAACTCGGGGGCGGGGCGATAGCTCGATGGGTCAGCGCCCATCGCCTTGAAGAAAGCGCGGTATGCTTTCACTTCGGAGATGTCGAGTACCGGCACCGCACCGTATCTAGCCTTTAGGTCGCTGAATATCTCGCGTTTCCTCTCGACGAGCCCCTCGACAGCCGGTTCGATGGTCACGCCGCTCACACGGATGTAGCCCGCGATGAAATCCGGGTACTTCTCCCGCACAAGTGGGTCAATCTTCATTTTCAACCTCCTAACCTACTTGGACTAACGTTCTTTTTAACCTTCTCTCTAAAATCTTGGTGGTTGATCGGATGAAGCCGCTTCCCAGATCATTTTACGAGCGCAACCCGGCGCAGGTCGCTCGGGAGCTGCTGGGCAAGGTGCTGGTGCATAGATCGCCGGAGGGCACGACGAGCGGTAGGATAGTGGAAACCGAGGCGTACTTTGGCAGGGGTGACCCGGCCTCCAGGGCGTCGCGCAAGCGCACGAAGCTGAATGAACTCATGTGGTGGCGTGGAGGTCTCGCGTTCATCTATATGGTTCACGCCCGGTGGATGTTCAACGTCACGGCCGAAAGAGAGGGAACACCAGGAGCGGTTTTGATACGGGCGCTCGAGCCGTTGGATGGAATTGAATTGATGAAATATCGTCGCGGTGTCGAAGATAAAAAATTGTTGACTTCAGGTCCGGGTAGATTGACACAGGCAATGGGAATAACCTACGATCATCACAAGCTTGACCTGACCCGCTCGCGAGTTTTGACGATTTTGGGTGGCGCCTCAACAAATTTTAAGATCGCGCGCTCACACCGCATCGGAGTCAGCGCAGACCTCAAGCGGAAGCTCAGGTTTTTCATCCGTGGAAATCCATTTGTATCAAAATAGCTCTGTGGTGTGGTCGACCCAAGAAATCCTGCTGTGGCCGTTTTCGAAGGGGCGAGCTTTAAAAAGAAGGCAATGATAATTAAACGGAGTTCGATATCGTAGTCAAAAAGAAAATGATGATGGTCGCCTGGGTCTGTGGAATTCTCGCCTCCATTGTGATGTTTTCATCCGTGCTTGCCGCCATATCTCGGTCCCCCTGGTTCAGGCTGAGCGACCTCGGCGTGAGCGGGGCCGCTTCGATATTCAACTCCGGGTTGATAGTCGGTGGGATCCTCATGATGGTGTTCGCGGCCGGCCTGTTGGTCGTCAGGGGTAGAGCCCTTGAACGCGCTACTTTTCATCGGCGCCATCGCCCTTTCCAGTATAGGGGTGTTCACGGAGGCGGCCGGGTTCTCGCCCGACTTCGTGGTGAGCGACGACTGCCCCATTTACGATCGTGACGTGAACGTGCTCGGCAGGTGCACGAGGCACGTCCGTGCCCACTTCGAAGGGAAGCTCATCCCTTATGGGAAGGGTGTCGTCCTGTTAAGCAACGACCGCATCGAGCGTTGCCACTCGGAGATCGCCCCGAAGATCCGCTCCATGCGAGGCATCAAGAACTTGGGGTGGGGAGACCACTTCTTCCAGCTCTATAACTTCCTGCACAATTTCCTCAGGTTGAAGCGGGTTTTAAGCCAGCTCGGTCTAAAACCGAGCATAAAAGGGCCAACGAAGTTGTTCTACGTGGCAAGAGATTTTTGAAATAGAATTTCATAGCCGGAGCGGGTCGGTAAAATATAGCGAATAACTTTGGCTGCTAAATTTTACCTCACAACCGCTTCACAACCTACGAGGGGGCATCTTTATAAATATCTGAATTTCAGAGAAGTTGGGCTTTAAGATGGATACGAAGCGGGGGGCTGGGTTGGTAAGCCTTTTCGTCCTAGTTCTCCTCATCTTTTCCCTTCCCCCCAAAGTTCAAGCTCAGGGTGCAGTCTCCGTATCTATCGATCCCCAAGAGCGGCACGCGAAAGTGGGCACGGAATGTACATTTAAGATCACGATAAATAATCCTGAAGGTAGGGGCACTGACAACTTTTTACTTGAGGCCAGCGACAATTTAGGGTGGGATTTGACATTCAGCGAGAACTTGCTCGAGGTTCCCGAAAACTCGAAAAGCACGACGATATTAACCATCACCATTCCAGAGAATGTTGAACTCTACACCCAGGATAACATCATTGTCATAGCTACCTCCCAGCGAGAACCTACTCTGATCCGCAACGTCAGCTGTAGAGTGGTGGCGGTCTCGCTCGGGGTAAAGCTCTTTATCTCACCCTCTGAAAATATTCAGCCACCTGGTGAGATAGCCACTTTCGAGGTTACAGTTAAGAACATCGGCAAGGCCACCGACAACTACAGATTGAAGGCAACGGAAAGCGCCTCCACAGGTCAGAGTTGGGAACCGACGTTTAGCGAGAACTTTTTCGAGGGTGTCGCGCCGGGTGAGAACCGCACGACCACGCTCACCTTGACGATCCCAAGGAATGTTGAGCAAGGGGATTGGTCTACAGTTGGAGTGTGGGTGACCTCACAGACCGATGATTCTACACATGATTTTTCGAGCTGCACCGCGAAGACACCAATGGAAACTAACTGGAATTACTTTTATACGGGGATTGGCATAGTATTGGCTGCGGGGGTTATAGTCATGGTACTCTGGAAGGGGCCATTAGCGGGCGGGTGAACACATGGTCAAGTTCGGTAAGAGTACAGTGTTGATAATTGTACTTATAGCGGTGTTTATCGCGTATGTATTTTTGTCGAGGGGACCAGGACAACCCTCAGCAGGGTGGATTGTCATCGCTCAGCCAGCGGATGCTGATACATTAGATCCGGCTAAAACCGTCTATCCCTGGGCCGTCAACGTCAACAATTTGATGTACGAGACCCTCCTAACTTATGATTGGAACATGAACCTAATCCCGATGTTAGCGGAGGACCTTCCGACCTACAATGAAGCGGGGATGTTTTACGAGTTTAAACTTAAGCACGGAATCAAATTCCACTGCGGTCATCCCTTCACTGCCGATTCGGTGGTGTATACTATAGGTAGAGATATTAATATGCCTGGATCAAAACAAACAGAGTCGCTGAGGAACGTTCTGACAGCAGAAGCAATAGACGACTACACGGTCCGAATATACCTCAAAACGCCCGATCGCTTTCTCAAGGACTGGTTCGCCAGCAGTTCTAGCGTCATAGTATGCGATGAATGTGCGAAGAAATACGGATCAAAGTTTGGCACCTCTGATGGACCCCCCTGCGGCACGGGCCCGTTCAAATACGAGGGATGGAAAGCGGCTCAGAGTATAACGCTAGAGCGGTACGATGATTACAACTGGGGGCCCGATATGTATCAGAACAAGGGCCCGGCCCATCTTGACGGAGTTCAGTTCCGAGTAATTCCGGGCTATTCGACGGCCGAAGCGCAGCTCGAGGCAGGCATAATTGATTTCGACCTCAATGTGAATCCCAGCCAGGAGTTATTCGACCGTTGGAGTAATAATCCCGACATCGTGCTCTATAGGGGGGGGCTGGTTGGCGATTTGGTTTACTTGGGCTTTAACTGCGCTGGAACGGAAAATCATGGTTACGGTTATGAGAACGGTGAACTCTCTCCCGGCTCGGTGTCCAAAGCTGTGCCCCTGAAGGTCAGGCAGGCCATAGCCTATGCCATCAACGAGAACAGGCTCATAGATTTGGCATATGCTGGGGTGGCCACCCCGCCGACTAGTTGGCTCGCGAACACGATATGGGGCTCCATCGATTATCAGGAGAACATGTATCCCTACAACCCGGAAAAGGCGAGGCAATTGGTGAGCGAGGCTAGAGCAGAAGGAGACAGCCTCAATCTCGAGGTCATACACTGGACAGACCCACACTACGATGTCATTTGCACTGAAATGATTCGGGAGCTCGAGAACGTGGGGATAACACTCACCATGCAGTCGCTAGACTACAACACAGTGGAGGATAAGATCAAAAATAAGGACTACAACATGCTTATCGGTGGCTACAATTGGCCACTCGCGGACATGATATGGTGGGAGTGGCATACGTGCAGGATCCCGAGCCCCAACCGCTTCTGGTGGGGCGACAACTACACTGACGCGATAATAGACAACACTTGGTCGATGGTCGATGAGGTGGCATTAAAGGCTCTACGCGAGAGCCAGAGGCTCATCGCGGAGGATGCGGCAAGCATCGGCCTCCTTAACCGAGGCTTGGTTTCGGCTTGGAGGAGCGATGTGAAAGACTACAGATGGGGAACCTTCAAGATACACCCGATACCCTCGAACTGGAAATTCCTCGATACTTATAGAGCAGGTCTTCATCCACATGCGGTCTCCATGTCAATCTATCCAAGTGAGAACAACGGATCTCCGGGGAGTACACTAGATTATACAGTTACAATCACCAACATGGGAACAGAGGACGACACCTATAGCTTGACGATAAGCGATAATGCCGGATGGTCGCCGAGTCTCTCGCTCACATCCCTCGCGGTTCCGGCTGGAGAAAATAGGACGGCAACGTTAACCGTCACGATTCCAGCGGGCGCAGTACCTTGTACTCGAGATCTGATGATCGTTACCGCCACTCCTCAAAAAGACATGACTGTGAGCGAGAACGCCATCTGCATCGCACACGCGGTTGCCCCCTAGAAGACCATAGTTTCTGGGCCCTTTCTAACAGGACATTAGAATCCATTTGACGGTCTAGATAGACAGCTTTTTATTGCAAGTGTTACAATTTTCCGCTGGTAGATACGTGCTGAGCGGTATGTACAAGTTCGTGGCGAGGAGGCTCATCCTAATAATCCCCTTGTTCTTGATAGCTTCGGCGCTACTTTTTTCCTTACTTTGGCTAATGCCGGGCGATCCCGCTATGATAATGGCTGGGCCACAGGCTGGACCAGAACAGGTCGCAAAGATCAGGCACGATATTAAACTTGACAGGCCACCTTATGTAGTGTACTTTGAGTGGTTAGGTGGAATATTTCACGGTGATTTTGGGCGTTCCTGGATAATACAGCCGGGGGTTAGTGTGTCGAGCATTGTACTTGAGCGCCTGCCGCGGACGATAGAGTTGGGTATTGCGGCATTATTGTTTTCAATTGCGATTGGGATCCCCCTCGGCATTATCGCCGCACTAAGACGAGGGACAAAAGTGGATTACGCGTGCATGGGGGCATCTTTGTTTGGCGTTTCGATCCCCAGCTTCTGGCTAGCCATGATTGTGATACTTATTTTTGGCGTCTGGCTTGGTTGGAGACCTGCCCTTGGTGGAGGCCTAGGCCCCGAGTATCTTATCCTTCCTGCGGCCGTGCTTGGTTTGCACATGGCAGGAACGGTGAGCAGATTGACTAGGTCAAGCATGCTAGATGTGTTGAATCAGGATTACATCAGGACCGCGAGGGCGAAAGGCTTACGGGAGCGGTCAGTCATATACACCCATGCACTGAAGAACGCATTTATCCCAATCGCAACGCTGCTCTTCATGAGGCTCCCTCTCATCTTCGGCGGATCGATAATCATCGAAACGATATTTCAGTGGCCCGGGATGGGGTGGCTTATGATTAGTGCGATAAGAGCGTCCGATTTCTTGGTGATCCAAGCGGTCGCACTGATATTCGTCTTACTTGTGATGATAACAAACTTGCTGGCAGATATTTCGTATGCATATCTCAACCCACGTATAAGGTATGGGGAAAGAAAATGAGCGTAGTTAAAAAAGGGAAAAGGGTTGGATCGTCCATCTTGGGGTATTTTCACAAATTAGTTCGTTCTCCAACTTGGACATACTTAAAGCGGGACAAAAGGGCATGGGGTGGAATCGCACTCATTCTCGTTATCCTCGGGATGGCCATATTTGCCAATTTTATAGCCCCATTTGGCATAAATGATAGTGTGGGCGATCCTTCCTTACCTCCCTCAAGCCGGTTCATCTTCGGCACGGATGGGCAGGGCAGGGATATCTTCAGCAGGGTAATTTATGGTTCACGGGATTCGCTGGAGGTGGCTCTCCTACTGCTAGTAGTTGAGACTTCGGTAGGTGTGATGCTTGGGCTTGTGGCCGGTTTCTACGGCGGGTGGGTGGATGAATTGGTGATGAGGATGGTGGACCTCGCGCTCTCGTTTCCAGGACTTGTGCTTGCAGCTGCATTTGTCGGCTTCTTCGGGCCGGGCCTGCGTAACCTAATTATAGCTCTGTCCTTAACAGGATGGGCGCCTTTTGCCAGAATAACAAGGGCACAGACCCTGACCGTAAAGGAGGAGGTTTACATCGAGTCCGCTCGGGCCATTGGTGAACGGGATAGAACTTTGGTATTCAAATACATTCTCCCCAATACCATGTCTCCTCTGATAGTGATGGCCACCATGACCATACCTGCGGCGATCCTGCTTACGGCGTCTATGAGTTTCCTAGGGCTCGGAGTTCAGCCGCCATCGCCGGCGTGGGGGATGATGCTTAATGAGGCAATGCCTTTCTTTAGGGCTGCATGGTGGATGGCAGTATTCCCAGGGGCTGCTATCATGATATCAGTTCTTGGATTCAACTTCCTAGGGGACGCTTTAAGGGACGCATTGGATCCGAGGTTGAGAGCGTATAGGGTCGAGTGATAATATGCCTGAGCCCATCTTAAAGATTCGTGGTTTGAAGACATATTTCTTCATGGAGCGCGGGACGGTGAAGGCAGTCGATGGAGTGGATTTGGACATAGAAGAAAAGCAAATATTCGGCCTCGTAGGAGAGACGGGATGCGGCAAGAGCATCACGGCTCACTCCGTCCTGAGGTTGTTACCGTACGGGGGCACGATCGTTGATGGAAAGATCCTCTTTGGGGGGAAGGACCTAGTCAAGCTGAGCGGGGAGGAGATGCGAAGGCTGAGGGGCACCGATATAGCGATGATATTTCAGGACCCCCACACCTCCTTGGATCCCGTCTTCACCATAGGCTACCAGATAGCCGAGCCGATAGAGCTACACCAAGTCATCGAGCAACATCTCATAAGTGCGGACGAGGTGCCCAGAAAAGTCATTGAAGTTTTGAAAGCCGTTGGCATAGCGGATCCGGAGGAGAGAGCTGTTTCGTATCCACATCAGCTCAGTGGAGGGATGAAGCAGCGTGCCATGATTGCCATGATGATCACCGGTACTCCCAAGCTACTCGTGGCCGATGAACCAACAACTGCCTTGGACGTGACCATCCAAGCGCAAATCTTGGACCTCATGCGGAGGCTCAGACAAAGACTCGGCACCTCCATCTTCCTCATCACCCATAACTTGGCAGTTGTGGCCGAGATGTGCGATCGCGTGGCCGTGATGTATGCAGGGCGGCTCATCGAGGAAACGGATGTCATACCGCTCTTCGAGCAGCCACTGCATCCTTATACGCAGGTTCTGGTGAACGCGATCCCTAAACCGGGAGCGGTGCGGGGGAAACTCGCGACCATCCCGCCAACGATTCCAGACCTCATGCAACTTCCAACGGGTTGCAAGTTTCACCCCCGGTGTCCCTACGCGAAACCGATATGCGCGCAAAGGGAGCCAGAGTTCAAGGATGTCGAGAAAGGACATCGCGTGAGATGTCACATTTACAGTTAGGTGATAGCATGAAGAAGGATAAGGCTATGGAACAAGTGCTCATAAGGGCAGAAAACCTCAAGCGCTATTTCATGGTTGAGAGGGGTATTTTTTCTCGGGGAGAGAAGAGGTGGGTGCGTGCAGTCGACGGGGTTAATTTGCATATACGAAAGGGAGAGATCTTCGGACTTGTCGGTGAATCGGGATGCGGGAAGACGACGGTCGGAAAACTTCTTTTGAGGTTGGAGAGACCGACCTCGGGAAGCATTTACTTCGATGGAGTTGATATTTCAAAGTTGGATGGCGAAGAGCTGAGGAAGCTTCGCAAGGAGATGGGGATAGTCTACCAGCACCCGCAGTCCTCCCTTAACCCAAGGATGCTCATGGTGGAGACACTAAGTAGACCAATCGAGGCTCATAACCTAGCCAAGGATGGGGGGGAGAAGATGAAGATGATTCACAACGTCCTAGATGCCGTTGGCATTGAGCCATACCTCATCGATCGCTACCCCCACGAACTCAGCGGCGGCCAGCTGCAGCGCATCGCAATAGCGCGGGTGCTCCTCCTGAACCCAAAATTTATAGTGCTTGATGAACCTACCTCGGCCCTCGATGTAATAGTCCAAGCCCACGTCCTGAACCTGCTGAGCAGATTCCATGAAAAGTTCGGCTTTACTTACCTCTTCATCTCCCACGACTTGAACGTGGTCGAGCACATGAGCGACAGGATAGCAGTGATGTACGTGGGCAAGATAGTTGAACTCGCCGACAAGGAGGAGCTGCGCAAGAATGCCCTGCACCCCTATACACGGTCGTTGCTAGCCGCAGTCCCAGTCGCAGACCCCAAGCACAAGCGCAAGGGTGTCATCATAAGGGGGGAGATACCGAGCGCGATTGACCCCCCGCCGGGTTGCAGGTTCCACACGAGGTGCCCCTACGCGAAGCCCGTATGTAAAGAAAGGGAACCCGAGTTCAGAGGCGTTGACGGCGGCCATTACGTTGCATGCCATTTCGTGAAAAGTAGGACACACAAGTGGCCCAGCCCTTGACCATTTTAAGGATATTTTGAGCGGCGATCAGAGCACGTACGGATAGTTATCGGCTAACCACTCATTGGCGTCGAACTCTGAGCTGTAGTAAGAATACATGAGCCAGTCATGATTCGGATACGCGTTTTGTCCCCACCTGAGCACCTCGGCGTTCACGTTGACCCACTTGCCGTCCTTCTTCACATAAACCACGCCGAGGAGCCTCCTACTGGATGTACTGTCATGGTATGGGTCGTCTGACAAGTTGTCGAGATCTAAGAAAACTTCGATCGGGGGGTTTCTATATGGGCAGAAGTTGTCGCGCACGAAGCTTTTTGCCTCTTCCCCTCCTTCGTTCGCCAACTCTGGGGCATCTATTCCTCCCGAGAACCTCACCTTTTGGCCGGGCCCCGTATGGACCCCCGCCGTGGACGGGTTGACCCAGGTCAGAGTGACTTGGATAGTGTCACCATCCACTGTGTAATCCACAGTTCCATATGCCTCATAGTTCAGGGGTATAGAATACGTTTCAAACCAGCAAATCGGACTGGAGATTACCTCCAAATCGTGCTGCAGGACGGCTTTGAATTCGTAGCGAGTGCTGGGAGTTAGATTATCGATATCCTCGTAGAGCATCCCGTTTTCCACATTCTCCCGCCAACCGGTGCAACTCCACGTGTCCGAAGAACCCCCCCTATACTCGAACCTGACTTTTACATCTGACCATTGGTTTTCAGTACTATATTCAGCCTTGAGAGTTGCATCGGAGGAGGTGATGTAAAGCGCCTCCAAGTTCCTAATCGCGGATGGGGCCCTTCCCTTGAGATATAGCACAACGACTCCAGCACAGACACAGATAACTGCTACGACAAGCACCAAGATTTTTTTGTTTATCGCCCTGGCGTTCAAATCCATCCCTCATGCTTTCGAGAGCGTTGGTTTTTAATCGAGACCAATTACGGTAAAATCTGATCTAACGCCTCCTTATGTAGAGCACAAGTACAATGCCAATTACCGCTACCACCAATACTCCACCAACTATATATGGCGTATAATTTGTTGGAGCGGCAGTCGGCGGGGGAGATACCCCTGCTTGAACGACTCCGGTGTACCATACATTTGCTAAAAGCTGGGCGCTCGTCCGAAGCCTGTTCTCCGTCATGTCTTTTATTTTATCGTTCCATAAAATGCCCTGCTCCAAGTAGGGGCTCAGGGAACCTGTACACGAATAGCTATCGTTCAACAGCTGCATAGTCGAGTCGAAAATGTTATCAAGTTCGTGGGGTACAAATCCGGGCATTTCCATGTTTATCTCGTCCAGATGAGAGTCCACGATAGTCTCGAAGCTTACATGTTTCCCACCGGGGTTATAGTCCGAGGTCGCGTGGAGCGGCTGGGACGCATCCCCTATATAGTGGCTTATCACACCCGCGAGCTGCGCTGCATGGTCCCAGTCATTCTCCCTCAAATATTGAACGAACGTGTTGAAGTTATCCTCCACAGCCCAGGGCAACACTCCATCCACGTAATCGTCCTCGCCGTGGGGGATGTCGCTGTCATAGTAATGCCTATATCCCTCGTACGTGTCGCTGTATTTCCACTGGTCTGGCTTGTTGGAATAATTCTCGATGGTACTTGAGTACGTTGAGAAAAACCAATCCAAATCATGGGGCATGAGGGCGATAGCCGTCGAGGCGATGGATTGATGAGTTTCCCAGCTCCACGAATGCACGCTGGGAACCTGCGCGTAGATAAAAATAGAGACGGTCAGCAACAAACACATTGAAATTGAAAATTTGGACTTTAAACTCATCTTTTGACCTTCTTCATCTCCAGTTCTCGGGCTTTTTCATAGAACGGCATAACCTAAGCGACTTTGACTGAGAAACTCATGTTCTCGATCATCCTGCCATCTACCGTCGGGACGCTTATCCATTCGTGATCCAGGTGATTTCTGAACTTTATCGTGACGTTGACGGTGTCGCCTTCACGCTGTAGGAATAAGAACACCCCGGCGTAGTTATTTGCCCAGTCGAGGGAATTATCGCAAATTTCCATGAAATTATAAGGTTGGACGTTTTCATTTATTTCCCACTCGTGGTCGTGCCCGTAGAACCAAACCTTTACATCCACATTCTCACTTTGGATCAACGACCCCAGATCGGACCATTTATTCCACGAGGAAGGCGGTTGGTGGGAGAACATGAATATGGGTTGATTTTTGTGCGAGTACAATTCCGTCCAGAGCCAGTCGAATTGTTTCTCCCCCATCACGCCACTATAAACGTAGCTCGTGCCCGAGTACCCGGCCTCGGTGGAGATGAAGACAAATCTAATGCCCAAAACGTCGATCCCATCGTAGAATACCGGAAAGACGTTTTCTCTCGTCCCCCGGTCAAAATCATGATTTCCCAAAACGTAGTACCATTTCTCAACTTTTAGATTGCCCATCAGCTGGATAAAATTATCCGCGTACCCGCCCAAATTATTGACCAAGTCGCCCAAGATCGCGGCGTGGTCTGCTATCCCCAAGTTGTTCACGTCTTCTATTGCCACTCGCAGGCTATCCACGTTGTCAAAAAGATTGCCCAAGTGGGGGTCGCTCGCTATCCACCACACCTGCTGTGTTCCTCCTTTCTCCCCCATAGAGAAAAAAAGATAGACAACTGCAAAAGCGGCTACTACAATGACAACAACAGCGATCCCTATTGTCTTCCGTGAATTCAACATTTAGATGCCTTTTCCTTTTCTGGTCGAAATCCTTATAAAGGTTTAACTCTTCCATCTTAAAAGGTTGAGCCAATGAAAAATTCCAGTACGGCTACAATTGGAATTTTGACTGTAGCGTTGACGGTATCCTCGTTATTCCTATCATTGTTTCTGATGAGCCCGGTGAGCGCGCAAGCGGGGGCAACTGTCGTCGTTTCAGGGAAGGCCACGGCCTATAACATCAATACGTCGGGCGTTGGACCCGACGTGTGGTACGCAAGTTCCCCGCCGATAATAGCGGCGCAGAGGATTGGTTCGGGCGCAGTAGTTGTCGGCGGTATAGCTTCCACGTGCAGGGATAGCCGATGGAACGATAATGCTAACCCGTTCCCCCACCTCGATGTGTTCCTCGACGTGGCATTCAAGTGGATGGTTCCAGGCGCCGACAACGTGCTCTGGTATGAAGGATATGGTGTTTACAATACCGCCGCTAGGTGTTCCCAACTCATCTCGGCACTCGAGAACCTAGGTTACTCTGTCAAGAACGATAGCACGCAGCCGATTACCTCGAGCTTTCTAGCGCCGTACGATATCCTGGTCATACCCCAACTGGAGGTCTCCAATCCAGATTTGTTCCCCGACGCAGATGTCGCGGTCATCAAGAGCTTCGTCGAAGGGGGCAAAGGTGTGTTCTTCATGGATGAGAGCGACTACCTGGGCTACAATTATTACAAGGTGGACAACAAGATCCTCGGGGGGATTGGATTCGCTTACACCTTCCAGCACGACCAAGCGACGGACAACGTGAATAATTGGGGTGGGGCAAATTACCAATTGATTACAGATGTCGACACAGCGACCCCCATTGGAAGCGCTTATCAAGCGAGGACGGGCAGCACGGAGATAGGTTTGTACAGCATGTGCACGCTCGAGCCGACGACGCCTCCCCCCCCATACCAAGTTTCAGTAACAAGTTCAAATGGCGGGCAATTGGGCGATCCTGGGGATCATCTGACGTTTCCGATGACGGTAAAAAACACTGGAACAAAGCCCGATACATATACCCTAACGGTCGAGGATGATCTCGGATGGTCGCCCTCGATTTCCATGACTAGTGTCAGCCTTGAAAGTGACAATAGTGCGCAGTTCAATGTTGGAGTGGTTATCCCCCCTGGCCTAACAGAGAAAGTAGCTGATGAGATAGTCGTGAGGACGGTAGGAGCTTCTGGGGCGGAGGACAACGTGACCCTAGTAGCCGCGGCCCATGTACCGACGGAGCATATCATGTACAACGGGCAAATCGTTCCGACAAGGGAATTACTTCCGGAAGAGATATACTACTGGTTCAGCGCCAACACCATTCGCGTCGAGCCGCCCGCTGCGCCCATTATGTGCGGCACGGAAACGGCATATGGTACCAATTCGGCCGCAGGCCAGACGCTGAGAGAGCCCTGGCCGATGCTCTATGGCATGGGGGAATATCCGCCTATTGCTGCTGTCCAATTGGTCGGCAACGGTCGTGTCCTAGCCTGTGGCGGCCTCCCGATCCTACGGAGTCTGCCGGTTGAGCAGTTCGCCGACAGTAGATTGGCGAGCGTGGAGCTCATGCCGCTGATGGCCCGATGGCTCATAGACTGGGAGAACCCAGCGGGGAAGAAGTTCCTGTTTTACTGTACCTCAGGAGCTTTCCACGGCCCTTCCAACCTATATAAATGGCTCAACATGGTGGAGAACGAACTCGGATTTGAACTCACCACCCAAGAGGGGGGAACGATAACTCCCGAGTTGCTTGCTGGTTACGACGTGCTTCAGACTGTCACAGAGGTACCGATCGGCGATAGTGATATGCAGGCAATTGCGAACTGGGTGGAGAACGGGGGGGCTCTGCTTGTGATGGAGCAGGGCAATTACGGTGGTTTCGGCAATGTCCCGACCTCAAATAAGATCTTGGAGACCCTCGGGTGCAACATCAGGTTTAACGACGATGAGCTGTACGACAATAACCACTGGACCAAGGACGGCCCATGGTTCCCCCAGGTTTACTTGGAAAATGTAACGTTTGTAAATCCCAATTTCGATGTATGGTTCCCGGCAAACGCCGTACACAGTAAAATAACGGAAGCTACACAATTCGGTGTTGATAATTGGAAGCCTGGAGTGGTGGGGAAGGGCAACGGCGAACCGGTGAACTTCAAGTTTGTGATAACAAACATAGGAACCGAGGCAACGACCTACGTGGCAGAAGTCGAAGAAACTACCACAACCCCCCTCGGTTGGACTTGTGACATAAGCCCGGCTGAAGTTACTGTTCCCGCGGGTGAGAACCGTGAGGTCATCATAACGGTAACCGTTCCACAGGTGGCTGAAAATGAAATTAAGAGGACGAACTGGACAGCTACGGCTACTGCCCAGGGAATGCCTTTCGTAAAGAGTGAGGTGGAATTTACGGCCGTTGCGGAATACGCTCAGGGATATACCCCAGTTGTGCCCGGAATTTCGTGGCCAACGATCGCGGCGGCAATTGCAGTCGTCTTAATAGTAATAGCCATCATCGCATATTGGGCAATAAAGATAAGGTAAATACTGAAAGAGCACGATTGCGATCTGGGTGCGGCAGCTGCATACTTTAGATATAGAAACTCAACAAAGGGGCTATATCTCCGGGGAGCCCCGCCTAGTCTTCGGAACCCTCGGCATCTCTGACATCTTCTTTATCACCACCCCCTCGTCGGTGATGTCGAAGAAGTGGAGCTGGTTGCTGTGCTCGGTACCCCTCATCTTCCTTATCTCGAGGGCCCTGTCCCGGGTCAGCCCCTCCCCCTCGTAGTAGAGCACTATGACCCCGTCCGCGACCTCCTCGGCCCTGACCCTGCTCAACTCCTCCTGCCCTTCCCTTATCTCGGAAGTCAGGACTGATGTGCACCCCAACCCTCTCAAACTCTCCTTTAGGTCGCTGAGCTGCACCCTGATTTCCGGTTCCTCGGGGGGGAGCAGAGGGAGGAGGTCGACCCTTTCGAGCGCCATCCTCTTAGATTCTGAGGTTTCGACGACCTCCACCACTTCCGATATCAGGTCCTCGATCTTCGCCTTCGCCTTCCTCATCTCCCTGCTGACGGCCGATAATGAACCACCCAAGATTTGCAGGGTACCTTCCTTTTCGAGGCGCTGGAGGTGCAAACCGAATGCCGAGGCGTCCCGGTAGAGGTCCTTCTTCTCCCTTTCAAGGGAGACGAGGACTCCGAGGTCCCCATAATCGGTGATCCCCTTCACCACGTACTGCATGGCGAAG
>Ga0315268_10000536_pt1 | contig 44175 bp, 54 predicted proteins | sample C1_top_MG_FD_204535 | JGI IMG/M metagenome (GOLD analysis project Ga0315268, IMG submission 204535) | Sediment microbial communities from Yellowstone Lake, YNP, Wyoming, USA - C1_top | ecosystem: Environmental > Aquatic > Freshwater > Lake > Sediment | place: USA: Wyoming | collected 2017-08-01 | reverse complement strand
CGGAACCAAGATTCCGTTCTTCTATTCTGGCCTTTTGACCGATGACTATCAGATCCTAGTTCAGACCGTCGGATACAGTCAACTTCTCTTGACAAAGGTGCATGTTGTGCTGGGGGGAAATAGCGACGTAGCTGTATGGATGATCAAGCGACCGCAGATCAACATGACATTGGTCTTCAAAACGGAAGGCGTCTTCTCTCCAATAGACTCCCGGTTGCCTTTCGCGCAACCAATCAACCATTTGGATGAGACACCAATCAGAATAGAGGTGTTCGATCTGCAAGGAAATTTTGTCGCTGCAGACATTGGATACATCCCTAACCTGACGACCAGCACAGGCTTCCTGTTGGCAGGATTTGACAGGTACTACGGAGATCCGAAAGAGGTGTGGTCAGGATTTTACGATTCAACGGACGCAGTAAGCCAGGACCCGGGCGGCCTCTCATCAGGAAAATACATGATCTTGGTTTGGGTTGATGGATACTACCAAAGTGAACCCCAAGCGTTTGTCACGTTAGGTGAACGATGGAACGCATCGCTGACAGTCTCGGTGGAGCGTGCGTCTCGAATTCACGGTGTAATTGCAGGTCCGGATTTCTACGATGAGGCCCGTCCCTTGTCATGGGTCTCGGTAGGATTGCAACCTGTGGATTACACAACTTCCAGTCTTGATGGCTCCTATCAACTCTGGGTACCTGGGGGAACCTACGATATCGGGTACGTGGCCGCAGGCTACTCACGATACACGATGAGCATTATTGTTCCCTCAGGCTCGGATCTTCAGTTCGACATTTGGCTCGAATACGGATGAGATGACTAGATGATCTGCGCCGTCTACGACGGAAAACTGCTGACGTACCACCCGATGGGCGAATCCGCGTTCGTGGAGCGATTGACGTCGGCGGCTAGTGGCGCGGTTTCTGTTTGGCGCGTTATCTAAAGTCTAAAATGCTTCAACTCTGGTCTCATAGCACGGCGATCAATGGTGTCGCAGATTCCCTTCCAGACCCCGATTGCTTCCACGGGTTCTGTGGAGTTGGTCGCCGTCGCAATCTTCGTTTGGTTTCTCGTGATCGTCTTTCTGCGTCGAAGTTACGGCAAGCAGTTGAAAGACTTCGGCGAAATCGCATTCTTTCTCTTGTTCTTTGTCGGTGTTCTTCTTTTGCTAGTTCTAATTCTCTGAGCGCCTGGCAGAGCTAGGGTGGGATTGCTTACCCGCCTTAAGGGCCAACATCAACGCGCCTCTAACTGGGTCACTCTTGAACCGCTCGACATAGGCGCGAGGACATTCTTGCCTGATCCTTCTGCTTAACGGACGAATCAGAAGCTCGCCCGCTCTGAAAGCCCCGCCGACAAGGACCACTGGAAAACGATCGTTCTTCATTCTCAAACGCTCGGCCACCACACAGATAGATTCAGCCAGCGCAACGCCTGCATTTTCCAAGATTCGTCTGGAGACCATATCGTGTCGTGCGATCTTGACAACGATTGGGGCCAGTGCTGCAATATCCTCCACGTGATATCGCTCAGAGTAAATCGTTGCCAGTGCATCCTCAAGTCTGGTTACGCGGAATCTCCGCTGGAGCGCGGACACCAGCGCCGTCATTGGTGCTCGGCCGTCGAGGGCTCTGAATGCGCTCGTCAACGCCTTCCTACCCATGTCGTAGGCGCTGCCTTCATCGTCGATGATATATCCCCAGCCTGAGGCGCGATGGTACTTCCCCTCTCTGTTGATGCCGGCTGCCACGCATCCAGTTCCAGCGATCACAATGATGCCTTCTCTCCCACGCGTTGCCGCGTAGAGTGCTGCCTCGGAATCGTGGACGACAATGCTCTTTCGGGCTATGCCCGCCTGGCGCACAAACCGTTCCGCGATGCGCCTATCCCGAGCTGAATCAACGGCCGCCAGAGCGACGACAGCAACCTCAGCCCTTCTGCCATTCAGCCCAGCTCGTTTCCGAGCTTGATCAACTGATTTCCTAATCGCTCTGCTTGCCGCCCTTGGGCCAACATTATGGAAGTTGGAGCTGCCAGTTTCTCCGCGGCCGAGAACTTTGCCTCTCATTGTTGCAGCGATGGCAACGGTCTTCGTTCCACCGCCATCAACTCCTACGACGAAGGCTGGAATTGTCAAGGGTGATTCATGATCAGATGCCCACGCATGTTCATATAATGCGCTCATGGACGTGTGGCGGACTCTGCCTTGCATGCATCACAATCGTCAGAGATCCGAGAACTGTCCACTGGCATGCGAAGCTTACTCCTAGCCGCGAGCTTCATGGTCTTCTTGGCGGGGTTTCAGTTGTTCATCCTGACGGAACAGACTGAACATTACTTCGCGTGGACGATTCAGCCGCCACTCATAGAGGCTTTTCTCGGTGCTGGCTACTAGCCAAGCTTCTTGCTGGAGTTTCTCAGTTCGCGGCAGCGCACGTGGGCTAGGGCGCGGGTGGCTGTCCAGGCGATCTTCGCCTTCACAACCATGACATTGCTTGCGACTCTGCTGCATTTCGATAGGTTCCATTTCATAAGTCCAGAGCCAATCGCACAAGCGGCCGCCTGGTTCTGGTTGGCGATTTACGGAATCGTTCCACCAGTCATGCTAGTTGTGTGGATACGCCAACTCCGCCTACGGAGAGGAGACCCACAACGTCAAGCCCCCTTGCGAATCTCCGTGCGCTTGGTGCTGGGGCTTCAATCGGTCTTCACGCTCGCCGTCGGTGTCGCGCTGTTTGTGCAGCCGCCAACAGCGTCCTTCCGTTGACCATGGAGTCTCACGCCTCTAACAGCTAGGGCTGTTGGTGCTTGGTTCGTCTGACTCGGAGTATCCGCGAGCCAAGCACATGGGAGAACGATTTCAGTCGCATAAGGGCGGGGATGGCGAGTTACCTCGCCTTCGGGTTACTCCAAGTGGTCGCCTTGGCACGTTTTGCTTCGACTCTAAATTGGAGTCAGTGGACTTCGTGGATCTGTGTTCTCTTCGTGATTTCCGTAATAGCCATCGCCTCTTATTCCCTGACGAAAAGATCACATGGAGGTGAGAAAAGTGGGGAGGCGGTGCCCCCGATCGGTCTACCGTCTCACTTGAGTTTCGTTGTAAGGTATCGGAGATCGTCGTTGAAATTGCTATCGAGGGTCTGCTTCACTGCTCCTTCCAGCTGTTTATCGTCTAGGAATGTGGATTGCATATCGCATTGAGTGACGACTTTGGTTCCGCCAGATACTTCCGTGTACGTGTTGACCATCTTGCCCGTCATTGGGCCTTCTAGGAATTCAAGGGTCAGCGTGTTAGGTGGATTGGGGGTGATCTTGACGACGATCTTTGTGGTCTGTCCGTTCATGTCCCATTGTTGTTCGACGACGTTCGAGTTTCCTTCTTGTCTCAGGGGTTTGACTGATTTGAGACTTGGATGTATGGTCTGTACGTCAGTCTGATGTGCCTCGATCAGCTTCCAGACTTTCGCGCGTGGGGCTGGGAAGAGTCCGTCATCTGTAACTTTCACCATTCAACTTTCACCCCCTTGCACCCTTGCGGGTTCTTCGCTTCGCTGCGCACAGCATGAAACATATGACATATGTACTTTTTCCACAGTCTAGATCCGCCAGCGGAGAAGAGCCCATGCCGAAACGAACGAAGTCAATCACGCAGACGGAGACGTTTTCCGTCAGACCAATCGAGGTCTACGAGGCGCTCATCGATGCGAAGAAGCATTCGGAATTCACAGGTTCAAGAGCAACAAGCAACCCGAGGGTGGGAGGTAGATTCACCGCTTGGGACGGATACATCTCCGGCAAGCATCTCAAACTCGCGCCAGGCAAAAAGATCGTGCAGGAGTGGCAGACATCAGAGTGGCCAGAAGGATATCCTCCCTCAATCGTGGAGATTACGCTCAAAGAACTCGACGCTGAGACAAGGTTGAGGTTGGTGCATTCTAAGGTTCCAGCGGACCAGGTCGAATCGTACAGGCAGGGTTGGATTGATTTCTACTGGGAGCCGCTAAAGAGATATTTCCAGCGTAGGGCTCATTGAGGAAACGGTTCCAGATCATGACTGACGTGAAATCGGGGCCGGAGCTCGTTGAGAAAGCCTTCGTTTACATGTCGAATCTGAGCCGCGAGTGTCGTAAGGCTCTCACGGCAAAGTTCGGGCAGGCTTATAAGGGGATCCCGTTCGGCTCCGTCGAACCAGCAATGAGAAAGGAGATTGAATCCTGGTTCACGGAACGAGACAAGAACGTTACGGTCAAGCATGAGCAGAGCAGCACCGGCAAGCCGGGAGAGATAATGATGACCTACTCCGGGGCCACCAAAGACGCCCACTTCAAGTTCCACGTAGACGGCCTATTCACAGTCACAGGCTCCGACCTGAGCGCTCCCACGTATGTGAAGAACATTAACGTCACCGTAGACAAGCGAGAGTTCGCACGGTAGGAGTTCCCACCAACGATCCCTAAGTGAGAAGATTTATGTTCACTCGAAGAGAGATAGCTGCTTCTCTGTTGTGACTTGTATGATTGGACAGAAGGTCGAAGGCTCGCTTAACGAGCAGATGAAGAAGGAGTTCTACTCCTCCTACCTGTACCTCGCCATGGCGGCTCACTTTGAATCGGTCAACTTGAGGGGAATGGCTCGTTGGATGCGGGTCCAATCGCAGGAGGAGTATGGTCATGGTTTGAAGATCTTCGACTATTTGGTCGAGAGGGGAGGCAAGGTGACTCTTCAGCAGATCGATGCGCCCCCGTTGAAATGGGAATCGCCCCGCAAGGTTTTCGAGGACGCCTATCAACACGAGCAGAAGGTCACGCGGGCAATCAGTGACCTGGTCGATCTCTCAAAGGCCGAGAACGACCACGCCACACAGGTCTTCCTACAGTGGTTCGTGAATGAGCAGGTAGAAGAGGAAGCAGGCGCCTCGGAGATCGTACAGAAATTTCAACTCATCGGCAATGAAGGCGCGGCACTGTTCATGCTCGACGGCGAACTCGGCAAACGGGGATCAGGCAAGTAGGCCACAGTAAGACACCAGGGTGCCCAAGTTCGAGGTGTGGTACACGCTCGAATGGGTGGAGCACTCTCTTCTGTCCCCCCGATCACGTTCCTGATTCAGAGTAGCCCTCGTTGAAGAGGGCGCTCTTCAGTTTTCGAAGATGGGGCTCTCTTGGGGAAGCATCGGCACGCTAAGCGTTATATTCGATTGGGCGTTACGTGGGCGCAGTGGGGAAAATGGCAGTAAGTCTAGATCAAGCAGTCATACAGATAATCATCAGCACTATTATCATCGGACCAGTTCTCTGGCTCTCGGGACGCGCCCTCGTAGGAAAACAGAAGGCGAAATTCACTGACGGTCTCTGGATCGCAGCGCTCGGAACTATAATCGGCCAGATATTCTCATACTTCTTCTACGGTGTGCTCGCCACAATAATCATGATCATAGTCTGGTTGGCGCTCATAAAGAAGTTCTTCGATTGCGGCTGGCTCAAGGCATTGCTCGTAGCCATCGTCGCGATAGTGATCTTCTTCATCATCGCATTCATACTGGCACTGATAGGGTTCGCCGCACTCACAAGCTTCCTTCCCTCCGCCCCCTAACACCCTTTTTTCCCAAACCAATCATGGTATCGCGTTATGTTAGACTCGACGCACCTCGACGAACTTGTCAGACTGATCACGGAGAAAAGTCGCAGGATATTCGTCGCACAGAAGACCATCGATCTCCGTTCCACCGAAGGCGAAAATTCGGTCTACGTGCTTCAGCTTCCAACCAGCGCGCCTGGCGCGGCGGGCGGACGCGTTGGCGGATTCGGGGAGAGAAGAATCCAGAAGCTGTACTTCTTCAGGCTCGAAAGCGGGAGATGGATGAAGATCTTCGAGACCGAGGATGAGGAGAAGCTTGGACGCTTTGAGCTACCCTACCACGCGGCAGGTCTTGCAGCGTTTCTTCCTGACGGTACGGAGAGGGTTGTTTCCGGAGTCGTCGATGAGGAGTTTGTTGGCAAATACAACGAGACATTCAGACGAATATACGCTACCGCTTGACAACGGAATTGATCAAGGGCATCAGAACTTCTGCATCCTGCCTTGAGCCAAGTTGAATTCGGAGTAGGCGACTCATGCCGCCCAACTGTGCTCTATCAATCCACGCCTTTAAGGCGTCCGGAACAGACCCGTCGGACTTGATCATCGGCACTGCCTTCTCGGGAATGTAGAGGAACACTTCTAACTTCTCACCGAAGAAGACGCGCACCCGCGGGGTCTCGTGAACGTTGTAGCTTGGAGCGTCAGATTCCTTCAACGGCTCATACTCGACCGTCTCCTCCACATTCGAGTTCGTCTTCAACTGCTCTCGGAGAAACGCAAAGGCCTCTTGGCAAGATGGCGAGCCCTTCGCGGCAAGTTCCTCGACAGACAAAATCAGCGCATGCTCCTTGGCTGAAGCTCTCGGCGGATTAGGCGCTCAACATATATCGGTTGTGGAGCCTATACGCCAGCCGGGTAGCTTGCGATGCCTCACAGACTGAGCAGAACGGCGTTCAGGATAAGGAGACGTCAGAAGCGAAAGCAGCGGATGAGAAAACGAACCAAGTCCAGCAGAAAGCCGAACTAGACCTCGCATTGCGAGGGGTTGTTCACTTGTTCAGGAATCTGTGGCATGAACAGATGTATTCGATCTTCCCGTCTGGATATAGCCAACGATAGTGAATCTTGCCATCCTGATCGGTGAAGGTTTCGCAAACGTTCTCAGAGTACGCGCTGACGTGCGAGAACCGCCACTGACTTTTCTCCCCTGCACCGATTGACATGACGGGCGTCCTTTAAGAAAGCCATTCATGTTCCGTAGTAAGCTTTCCTGTCCCGTTTCCTCGCAATCGTGATGCAGTTTTGGATTCAGTGCACAAACCTGAAATACAAACGGGTCGAACGCGCAAAACAGGAGATTTCTTGAGTTGGCTCCTTCCAAGCGCACGCGAGGAAAACCGAAACTGAAGAAAGGGGTTGGCGGCAAGGTTCCCCGCATAACTTACGCTACACTGGCTGTCACTCCAAAGGATGATGAGGCGTACGACAACGCTGTTGCAACTGTACGGACCAAGCTGGGTTCTCACTTCACAATGTTCATCAACGGAGAGAAGTGGACGTCGACGGGAGAGGAATTCTCGCACGTTAGCCCGGTTGACACGCGGATCGTGGTGAGTTATTTTCCCAAAGGCAATCGGGATGACGTGAGATCCGCGATCTCATCCGCACGCGATGCCTTTCCGAAATGGAGCTCCACGCCCTACAAGCAGCGCACGGCCATACTTCGCAAGGGTGCGGATCTCATAATCGAGCGCCGCTACGAGCTTGCAGCTTGGATGGCCTTCGAGGTTGGCAAGAACCGCGCCGAGTCGCTTGCGGAGATCAACGAGGCTGCGGAGCTGATTCGATACTATTGTGATCAGATGGAGCTGAACAAGGGATTCCTACGGCAGCTTGAGTCGCCGGGCCCGAAGCAGGAGACCTACAGCGTCCTCAGACCTTTCGGTGTGTGGGGGGTTATTGCGCCTTGGAATTTTCCGCTCGCCCTAGCTACTGGTATGACGGCCGGGGCTCTTGTGGCAGGCAATGCGGTCGTGTTCAAGCCTTCCAGCGACTCCCCCGTCTTGGGATATGAGATGTGCCGAGCTTTCATCGACGCCGGCACACCGCGCGGAGTACTGAACCTAGTCACCGGGCCTGGTGCAACGGTTGGGGCCGAGCTTCAGGAAAACTCTGGGATTGACGGGCTAGTGTTCACGGGTTCTAAGGCTGTGGGGATGGGCATCTACCACGGCTTCGCCAAGGATTTTCCTAAACCAGTGATCACCGAGATGGGTGGCAAGGACCCTGCGATCGTCACCGCCAGCGCGGACCTGGATCAGGCTGCGGAGGGAGTGATGAAGGCCGCGTTCGGGTTTGGTGGGCAGAAGTGCAGCGCCTGCTCACGTGTCTACGTGGATAACCGCGTAAAAGAGAAGTTTCTCGACCTACTGAAGTCATACACGCAGAAGCATGTGAAGATCGGCGATCCAACCCGCAAGGAGACCTTCCTCGGCCCGCTCATAAACAAAGGCGCAGTGGAGACCTACGCTAACGCAGCGGAGGAAGCCCGGCGTGATGGCGGGCGCTTCGTATATGGTGGAAACGTGCTGACGAGTGGTGAGTTTGCGAATGGGTTCTTCGTGGAACCAGCTATCGTCGATCTCTCACCCCAGCATAGGCTGTTCAGGGATGAGCTGTTTGTTCCGCTTCTGGTCGTCGCGGGCGTTGAGTCATTTGAAGAGGCGATGCGGTTGGCGAATGATTCCGAATACGGCCTCTGCGCGGGCATATACTCAGGAAATCAGAAGGAGATTCAAACTTTCTTCGATCAGATTCAGGCCGGCGTGACGTACGCGAATCGGCGCGCGGGCGCGACAACTGGTGCTTGGCCTGGAGTGAATTCCTTCGGTGGGTGGAAGGGAAGCGGGTCCACTGGAAAGAACGGGCTTGGCCCGTACTATGTGCAGCAATTCATGCGAGAACAATCGCGCTGGATAGTCAAATAGCCCCAATATGCACTGGCAGTTCTTCACCTGACTCCCGCAACGATGCGCCCTCCAATTTCTTGGAGCTGAGGAGGGGCCTGTATGTTGTATTCGACTCGGAGTTCAAGTTCTACTGGAACCCTGCGATGGGCCGAAATCAGCGACTGGCAGGCGACGCGGGATGTGTATAACATATGCTAGACATCTTCTTGTGCCTTCGACCAGCAACTCTCACAGTGATTAGATGTTCGATCTGGACTGTGAATCAGTTTTGCGTACTTGACGCTGTGGGCTTAGCCCAGCGGTCAAAGAGGTATGCGAACATGATGGAGTCAGCGAGGAACATGGGCAGAGTTGCCGAAAACCAACCCTGAGAAAATTAATTCGTCATTTTCTCAATCATTCGGTTGAAGCTTTCATTTAGCTTTCCTGCGGCCCTCCAGGGACTTTCGCATCACACTACATCAGAACGAAGAGCGAAATAGCTGCATTCACATTTGACGAAACAGCCAATTGCCTGCTGAAATCACAAATCAAAGGAAGGGCCGGCCAAAGGATGGTCTGCCATGGATCTGTCGACGATCATTCTGATCTTGACCCTGGCGTTCAACTTCATCATTTCGGTTTGGAATTGCTACGCGTCGGGATTCGTGATGATCTTCGTATTTCGCGTCCGCATTTGGATGCCCTGCATTCGATTGGCGCTTGGATGACATGAGAATAATGGGGTTAGCGGTTTCCGCGCTTGAACCTTCGTCTGGCAAGCAAGGTCGAGAACCACATAACGGTGCCCGCGCCAATAGGTGAGATTATCTTCGAAGATTCCAGAGGACTAGACGCGACATGAGTAGGCAAGCTGCGAACTCGCTCATGGCGGTTAGGATATCGCGTGGTGCATCATACCTCATAACGCAGACAGTGGTCTCGAATGCGGTTCTGGTGGTTTCCTTTGCAGTTCTGGCGCGGCTGATCACTCCGAAGGAGATAGGGATCTGGGCCATACGACTGGAAAACCTTAAGCGGGAGCCCAACGCAACAAGTGTGCAATTGGTGAAAAGTATGAACTTGACGATCCGGAGTCTGAACGAGTCAGTCTTCAGGAAGTTCAAGGCTAGAGCGGTGGAGGAGGGAATGAAGCTCGGAGAAGCCCTGACACAAGCAATGCGTATCTGGATTAAGCAGAGTACAAACAAGCCAGAGGGAAGCCTTCTCGACCTGGAAACTTTCGACTGGGGGAAGGGCGCGGAGAAAATCAGCGCGAAGATTGATGAAATCATGTACGGGTGAAACTGCTGATCCTTCTTGACTCCAGCCTCATAGTCGCCTACTCGAACCGAGCCGATGAGAATCACGCCAAAGCCAAGCAAGTCGTAGAGGACGTAGCCAAGGGGAGGTATGGAACCCCGGTCATCACGGACTATGTGTTCGATGAGGTCGTTACCGTTATGCTCGCTAGGACTAGGAGCCTCGCACGAGCAACGAAGCTGGGTGAAACGCTTCTTGAAGCCACTCAACTAATCAGGATTGATGAAGACCTGTTCGACGCGGCCTGGGTGATCTTCAGGCAGCAACGAAAAAACAAGTTCAGCTTCACTGATTGCACAAGCATAGCTATGTGCAGGGCTAACGGAATATCGAACATGGCAACGTTCGACGGGGACTTCGCCGAACTCGATGATGTGAATGCCATCGGCCCATGAGCCCTCCCACGCCTGCCCAGAGATTTGAATTCGGCGTTGCTGATCAGGAAGCTTGGCATCTTGACTTGCTCGTCCTCGGATGGAGGGTTGTCACCCGCTGAGCCAAAAACCTCTACCTATGCAGACGTTAAGGCATGGGCGAGCAGCGGCATTGAAGCGAGAAGCCCACAGGTTTTAGTCGTAGGAAGACATCACGTCATGGAATAGAGGCATTCCCGACCACGTCTGCTTTTCTGCACGAAACGCTTGGTCGCTAGCAAGGCGAGTTGCTTGCGGGTCCAGGAGTCCTTGTAGTCGTATTTGTCGGTGATACCGCGTGCGATATCTTTGAACTTCATTGCTGATGCCATTATCAGGGATGCTGGGTGCGTCGATAGCGCGCGGACTGGCGATGATAGTGAGCTCTGCCTTGATCGTAATCGTCTTGATGAAGAGCATCCGATTGAGCTTGGACGTGAAGGGCATTTCGAAAATTCTTGTTGCGGCTGGAGTTATGGCGGCGGTTATCCTGGTGATGCAGATTCCTTTCTACAACAAGCTGCTGTTGCCGGTCTACGTTCTTGTTGGGGGAGGAGTGTATGTTCTAATGCTGCGCCTGCTCCGAGCCGTAACAGAAGAAGATCTCACACTGATTGAGAATTACCTCGGCGGAAGACTGTCGCTAGGCACTAGGATTCTGCGGAGAGCACTCCTCTAAGGCTATCTTTGATGAATGCGAGACGTAGCGGTTGATGCGGATAATGGGGTAGTTACAACCACCTTTCTCAGTGAGAACCCTCAATAACATCTCACGTTTCGCGGGATGTAGCTACGGCAAAGCGTGCATCCGATCTCAGCTCTGGCCAAAAGAAAACCGAACCAGTCAGCTCAGTCCCGACAAGTGGAATCTACTCTTGGGCAAGCCAGCTCGCGTCCGAGAGTCACAAGCTAGGTTGGGTTTTCCACTGGTACGTGTGGCCCAACGCGTTCTTCAACAGGGTTCGATACTCAAGCTGTGACGAACAGGTGGCGACGATTCAGTTAGACGATTCTTAACCATGACCGCCCAGAGGGAGATCATGGGCCTCAACAATGTGGCGATCAGAGCAACCGCCAAACCGGGAGAAAGAGCCTGGCCAGGCGACTTCAAGGTTATGCAACTGAGCACTTCAAAGATCAAGAGGCGCGGGTGGAAACCAGGAAGGAACAGCGACGAATCCGTCAGGTTGGCTACTCGACAGTTGGTCAAGGAGCTTCTCACACGATAAGGAAGAAACGGACAGAAGGTTGCGGGGAACTCGGATTTACAGAATCAGTGGAAGAGCATGTCCTCCTGCGGCTACTGAGCGGGAGCGTCTTCTCTCCTCATAATCCCCTTCACCGCGTCGAATCCCTTATCGAACGAGAATAGAGTCCTCTCCCGTAACCTTGCCATATGGAAGATGATGTTAGCATCGGTGAGGCTTAGGTGAGGATGTTCCAGGAACACATCGTATGTTGCCCGAAAGCTGTCTTCGTTATTGTAAAGCGTGGTGATTCTGGGAGATCTGGTGAACATTTCCAGGGTCTCTTTCGCCGTTTCGAAGGATGTCTTTCGCAGCAGGTGGTTCACAGTTTCCAGAGCAACATAGTCAGTCACGTAGGCTCTCTCGCGTGTTCTCTGAAGGATGGTTGGCAGTAGGCGTTTGGCTTTGTCGTGCCATGAGTCGTTCTTGTTCTTGTATGCTATCCAGATGACTGAATCTATGAACATCAGGCCACCAGGTCGTGCTCCTTGAGGGCATCCGATCGGCGCCCATCAACAATCGTGTCGAGCCATTTTTCGAGAGGATCCGGCTGGACGGAGGTTCTCTTGTCGAGGTACTCACGCATGGCAACCTCGATCAAGTGACTTCGAGACCTTACCTTGACCCGGTCTACCAGCCGGTCTATCTCGCGTAGGAAACCCTTCTTGAGGGTTATAGTGACTCGCTCACTCATGACCTGCACCAGACCTTGCTTACGCTGGCGGGTACGGAGTATGAAGGCCACGCATATAAACGCAGTTGTCCCATTGATCGGGTTAATTCTGAACTTCCTTCCTTGGGGCATTAGACTAGCCCCCATCACCGTTTTCCTCTCCCTCTTCGTCGTCTCCTTCGCCATCCTAGCAGCGGCGAGGAGGTATATGAGACTCCGCGAGCCCGCGCAGGGTGGCCGCGTCGAAGATGTCACGTGATAGCCTCCACTTCTGGCGGCCGCGATCGAAGGGGCTGAATCAAATCAAGAGCTTTGAAAGTGGCAACTGAGCGGCATGTCTCGCCGTTTGGTTTTCCTCTTCAGGCGTCGCGAGACAGCATGCGTTGTAGTATGCCACTGAACTCGTCAAGCCTGCGAATGTCAACGTATTCGTCTGGTATGTGTGCGTTTTCTCCTGGGCCGAGTATTACAGTTTTGATACCTGCAATTTGATCGAAATAGATCGAGTCGGTGCGACCGGACTCCACCTTGAATTTTGGCTCATATCCTAAGGCTTCAACAACGCTGTCCCTAGTTAGGGTGACCACTGGGTGTCCGCGGTCCAACAAGTAGGAACGTTGCGGCTTGTAGTAATCAACCTTGAAATCGATCCCACTCACAGTTTCCAGGGCTCCGTCAACCTGCTGCTTCACTTGATCCCAGTCCTCGTTGGGTAGGACGCGGCGTTCGCAGGTGATCTTGCATTCTGCTGGGACGATGTTAATCGCCACTCCGCCCTCGATCATGCTCACGTTAAGCTCGGTGTACGCCTCATACCCGTCCAGTTGCATTTTCGCAGGCGGAACGTGTCGGAGCGCCTCGATGACCTTCTGCATGTCATAGATCGCGTTTCGTCCCAGTCGAGGATCACACGAGTGTGCCTGCTTGCCGATCGTTGTGACTGTGAAGCCGACTCGCCCGCCGCTTCCCAGCGATAGCATGAACTTTCCGTCTTCCACCGTTCCCTCAACATTGATTCCGATTACTGATTCCAAACGGTTGTGTGTCAAGAAGTAGGGGGTGCCCAGCCAGTTCTCCCCGTTCAGGGTTGTGTTGTTGTCTTCGTAGTTCGAGAATAGGACTTCGATCTTCCGAAAGCGCGAGCTCTGGATCTTCCCCAGCGCGTCCAATGTGGCTGCGATTCCTCCTTTCGCGTCCGAGGTTCCAAGTCCGAAGAGTCGATCACCCTCCACGGTTGCGTGAAGGGGATCTCTCGTCCATGTCGGCGACGAGGGAACCGTATCGAAGTGCGTGTTGATGAGGAACGAGCCAGTAGCATTCTCGAACGTCTTCTCCGCGTAAACGTTGTTCAGCTTGTCGAGTCTGACCTCAAAACCAAGTCTCTCCAGTGCGCCTTCTAGGTATTCGGCGCAGTCTCGCATTCCGTGTTCCTCGTAGGTGGGGAACTCGGTGAGTTTCTTCGCGGATTCGATCAGTGTGAGGGATTTGCTCGACACGGGCGTCAGAAGACCTTGACTGGTTGGATCTTCAGAATCACACGCTTCTCGTTAGGTGACGATTTCTGGTACTTGTTTGCGCCGGTGTACTTCTTGGCGAGTTTGTCTATGTGCGCGTCCGAGCCATCATGTGTCTGTCCAATTACTTGGCCTTGGATTACGATTCTGTCGTAGGGGTTCTTGTGATCGAAGACTGTCACGGCCACCCTGGGGTCTTTCGATATGTTTCTCAGCTTGACGCGGCCTTCGGCCGTGTTCATCAGAATAATGTCGCCTTCATGATCGATCCACATCGGGGTCACGTGCGGAGACCCATCATGCCCTAACGTCGCCAGACTCGCAAAATTCTTACCGTCGATCAGTCGAAGCGCTTTTGCAGTTAGTTTCACGGCCAATCTGAAATGGCACCTACTGGTCGATTTCCCGATCGAACGGATGTAAGGCTTACCAGCGAGCTCTGAGGATCTTCGTAGGCGTGTCTACATCATTCCCGGCATTCCACCGGGCATACCGCTTGGCATGCCGCCCATGCCTCCGGGTGGCATCCCGCCTCCCGGCGGTCCTTCCTTCCCTTTCGAGGACACGACATCGTCAATTCGAAGGAGCATGCTTGCAGCTTCAGTGGCGGATTTCACAACCTGCTGCTTTACCCTGAGCGGCTCGATGACCTTGTCAGCGTACATGTCCGCGATCTTCCCACTCTTCACCTGCACGCCAAACCACTGGTTCCCCGGCTCCGCATGCTTAGACCGTAACTCGACCATTATGTCGATCGGATCCAGTCCAGCGTTCTCGGCAATCGTCAACGGGATTGTCTCGAGAGCTTCAGCGTAGGCCTCGATGGCCAGCTGCTCGCGGCCTCCAACTTTCACCGCGTAATCTCGCAGCTGCTTCGCCGTTTCAGCCTCAGGCGATCCTCCACCCGCCACGATCCTGTGGTCCTCAACGGCGTTTCTGACGACGCAGAGCGCATCATGGAACGAGCGCTCTGCCTCGTCAATGACGTGCTCCGAGCCGCCTCTAATCACAACCGTCACGGCTCGTGGGTCTTTGCAGTCCCGAACGTACACCAACTTGTCATCACCAATCTTCACTTCCTCAACCAGCTTCGCCTCTCCGAGGGCATCGGCTGCAAGATCCTTCGTACTGGCGAGGATTGTTCCGCCAGTAGCCTTGGCGAGTTTCTCCATGTCACCGCTGCTGATGTTCTTCACGGCAAGTATGTTCTTCTTGGCTAGGAAGTGTAGGGCCATGTCGTCGATGCCCTTCTCGCAAAAGATCACGTTCGCCCCGCTCTTGCTCACTTTGTCCGTCATCTCGCGGAGCATCGTCTCCTCCTCATCCAAGAACCGTTTCATTTGGTCTGGAGAGTTTATGTTAATCTTGGCATCGAACTCGGTCTTCTCGATCTCGAGCTTCGCGTTGAGCAGGGCGATTTTCGCTGCTTTCACCGACTTGGGCATCTGTGGGTGTGAAACTTCCTTATCGACTACGATGCCCCTGACGAGTTCACTCTCCCCCATGCTCTCTCCTTTCTTCTTGATGACCTTGACTCGGTCGATGTCCGCAACCGTCTTGCCCTCCCGCTCCTCCATAATCTGAGTGATGGCCTTTACGGCTAGACCAGAGAAGTGAGCGGTTGATTCTGCCGTTGCCTTCGTTCCCATAGAAGTCGAAGCGACAAGCAGCAAGGTCTTGTCATCGTCGGGTTGAATCTCAATCGAAAGATTCTGGAGAATCTCGAGCGCCTTCTCGGACGCCTTCTTGTACCCTTCCACAATCACGGTCGGATGAACTTCCTGATCCAGTAGCTTCTCAGCCTTGGTTAGCAATTCGCCGGCGAGGACCACGGCTGTGGTCGTGCCGTCGCCGACCTCGTTATCTTGACTCTTCGCGACCTCCACTAGCATCTTCGCGGCTGGGTGTTGAACGTCCAATTCCTTCATTATCGTCGCGCCGTCGTTCGTTATCACCACATCGCCCATGCCAGCGACGAGCATCTTATCCATCCCATGCGGCCCAAGGGTTGTACGAATCGTTTCAGTGACGACCTTCGCGGCTAGAATGTTGTTCCGCTGCGCGTCACGACCGCGTGTCCTACTCGCTCCTTCCTTCAAGATCAAAACGGGAACAGTTCCTTCAGACATCGAACGCAAACTCCGGCCCCAGCATGGAATCAGTCATACATAAGTTTGTGTCCAACGGTTCTCAAGAAAGCACCAAAAAACATTCGCGGCAAAACATGATATTCAGCCGCCAGACAGGCTGGGGCGCCTGCCATGAGTCACGTTGCAGATCACAGGCAGATAGTTCGAGACGTGTTCACCAGATCATCCAACAGCTACGTTGCCAGGAAGGAGAGTGTCGATCAAGCCTCACATGAGGCAATGGTGCGGCTGTCAGGCGTCAGATCCACTGATGCGGTTCTAGAAGTGGCCTGTGGACCTGCATTCGTCGGACTCCTCTTCGCGGAAAAGGCGCGCATTGTTGTGGGAATCGACTTGGCTCAGCTGGAGAAGGCTGCGACACTCAAAACCAGCCGAGGTGTGCGAAATCTAAGCCTTGTCGAAGGGGACGTAGACAGTCTTCCATTTTCCTCAGAATCCTTCAACGTGGTCGCATGCCACAAAGCTTTCCACCACCTTTCGAGACCAGGCCGCGTTCTGCAAGAGATCCACCGCGTCCTTTCCACACGTGGTCGACTGGTGCTGGGTGATTCGCTCTCCTCGGACGACCCTGCCAAGAGCGAATTGCACAATGAGATCGAGCGTCTTCGAGACCCTTCCCATGTCAAGATGTATGTGTTAGCGGAGCTCCGCAACTTTCTGTCATCTGCCGGGTTCGAAATCGAACAATACGAGAGGCTCGAGGACGAACGCGAATTCGACTGGTGGATGTCCGTAATCAGTCCGCCCGCGAATATCGTGGAACAGATCAGGACAAAACTGATTGAAAGCATGCCCGGGGACGCGACAGGACTGTGGCTTCGACTGGACGGTGGAAAGCTATTGATGAAGCGGCGAAGCATCGTGCTCGTGGCTTCGAAAGCATGAGATTCAAGCTGAATTGCGTCTCGGAAAGGCTTTAACGATGAACTCAGAGGTGGTCTGAACGCTTTCCGAAAACGCGAAGGCGAACAATGATGGAAACTGCCAGCGAACCTAGCCGAGGAAAGGTGCCGAGAACTCAGACCATTACCCTGTTACTGATAGTCGTCCTATCACTCGTGGCCTCTGCTTGGGTGATGGTGACGGTGAGCTCTACCAGCAGGCTTCCCTCTTCAGCCTTCGTAGAGCTACCCACGACACCCCTCTCAGGGACCGGAGAGAGAGTTGTCCTGGTCTCCGTTTCGGCGATTGCTCAACAGAACATGGCGGTGGGTGTGGAAGGATACGTGAAGACTATTTCAGGCACACCAGTTGCTGGCGCGCAGATATACGCGACCTACTACTTGCAAGGTTCCTACAGAACCCAGGTAGCAACCACAGATCAGAACGGCCACTTCGAATTGCGATTTCCCATGAATTGGACTGGGTGGTTGCCGATTGTATTCACGTACTACGGCGACGCTCAACATCAAGGGTTCAAGCAGAGGCTCAACATCGCGGGAACGATTCCGACGGTCGCACCCGCTCCTCAGTAAGGTCTCTCGTGCGTTTGCTTGGGCGCTGATGTCGCAGCCAATGGAAACATGTCTCATACGTCAATATCCTTCCGGTCACTGTCAGAACTCAACTCACAGGTGATCTCATGTGAGCTGTGCCCGAAGCTCAGGCGCTACTGCGCGCAGGTGGCTGTGAAGAAGCGAAGACAATTTAGTCAATGGGACTATTGGGGTAGACCGCTCCCCGGGTTCGGTGATCCGCAAGGTCGATTGCTAGTTCTTGGGCTCGCCCCCGCGGCTCACGGTGGAAACAGAACTGGACGAATGTTCACAGGAGACGGCTCAGCCCAGTTCCTGATGGCGGCGTTGCACCGATTCGGTTTCGCCAACAAACCCACATCTGACAGCGTGGACGATGGGCTCGAGCTACGCGACGCATACATGACAGCCATTGTAAGATGCGCTCCGCCGAAGAACAGACCCAAACCCAAAGAAATTGAAAACTGCAAACGCTACTGGACTCAAGAGCTGACGCTTCTAAAGAACGTTCGAATTGTCCTAGCCCTCGGCAGGGTTGCTTTCGACACGTATGTGCGATTCATGAAGGAACGGGGCGTTCAGACCAAGGATCTGAGGTTCCATCATGCTGCGTTCTACATGCTACCGACACCGTTTCCAGCTCTCTGCGCATCCTACCACCCAAGTCGCCAGAACACCCAAACAGGCAAGCTAACCGTGTCCATGTTCGCGAAAGTCTTCCGAAAGATACAAGGTTTCCTCGTTTCGGAGGTTTCAAATCCAACATAGGACGATCACAGTTCAGGAGTGCCTCAGAATGGAACAGCCTTTGAGGAACCCGAATCTGGTCTTCTGCAACAAATGCGGCATGGCCAATCAGTCAACCAACAAGTTCTGCTACGGTTGTGGCGGTTCCCTCTTCACCGTCACATGCTCATACTGCAGCACCGTTAACCCGCACTTTGCGAAATTCTGTGGTTCATGCGGGCGCTCTCTATCGCCTGGTGGCTCTTGATCGAGCGGCTTTTTTCAGCTCCTTCGCCAGTCTCGTCAACTTCAACGTAGCGCGAGCCATGCTACTTCCGTTCTCTTCAATGATCTTGACGAAGGCACTGCCAACTATCGCACCATCAGCGCCCGCCGCAATGATCTGTTTCACGTGGTGAGGGTGAGATATCCCGAACCCCGCAGCAAGTGGAACTGCGCCGTTCAGTGCTTTTCGGCAGTCCGTGACTAGTTTCAAGGCTGATTCGCCAAGTGTCGTCCGAATTCCTGTGACGCCGTACAGCGTCACTAGGTAAAGATACCCAGATGTCTGACCAACAATCTGCTTGAGCCTGCTGGGCCCAGTCGATGGGGAAGCCAGGAAAATCGTATCGATTCCCGCTGCACCGCACATTGCTTTATGTTCAGTTGCCTCTTCCACAGGAAGGTCTGGTACGATCAGACCTGAAATTCCAGCTTCGCGAGCTTGCCCAAGAAAGTCGGCAAGACCGAATTTGAGAACGGGATTGTAGTAGGTCATCAACACCAAAGGCGTCTCATGCCTTTCTCGAACCCGTCGGGCGATCTCGAAAACGTCCTGCGGTTTCGTTCCAATCATCAGGGATCGAGATACCGCCTTTTGGATGGTTGAGCCATCTGCGATTGGGTCTGAGAATGGGATTCCGAGTTCAACTATGTCAGCGCCGCCTTGAATCAGCGCATCCGCAATGAGCGGGGTTCTCCTCGGTGTCGGGTCGCCTATGGTGACGTATGCAATTAGTGCGCCTTCATTCCTCTCTTTGAGCTGCGAAAACGTCTGAGAGATCTCGCTCATACGCGGACACCCAGCTTGCCGGCGACCACGTTGACGTCTTTGTCTCCGCGACCTGAGAGGTTCACGACCACGGTCTGTTCAGGTTTCATTTTGGCTGCCAATTTCATCGCGTAGTGAACTGCGTGAGCGGCTTCTAACGCCGGAATGATGCCTTCCAACCTACTCATATCCATGAACGCCTTCAACGCTTGCTCGTCGGTCGCGTCAACGTAACGGGCGCGCCCCTCGGTCTTGAGAAAGGAGTGCTCGGGTCCAACTCCCGGATAGTCTAGCCCAGCAGAGATGCTGTGCGTCGGTCTGATCTGCCCGTTTTCGTCTTGCATTATGTATGTTCGCATGCCGTGAAATACACCCTCTTGGCCAGCGCATAGGGGAGCTGCGTGCTTTCCGCTCGCCAGTCCAAGTCCTCCCGCCTCCACACCGTAGAGGGCCACGCTCTCGTCAGAGATGAAGGGATAGAAGGCGCCGATCGAGTTGCTACCGCCTCCGACGCAGGCCACGATAGCGTCGGGGAGGCGCCCCTCGATTCGCAGCATCTGCTCCTTAATCTCTAGACCGATCACGCTCTGGAAGTCCCTGACTAGCATCGGATAGGGGTGTGGTCCCACGACAGAACCAAGCAGGTAGTAGGTCGACTCGACGTTCGTAACCCAATCTCGAAACGCTTCATTGATGGCATCCTTCAACGTCTTTGAACCCGAGTGGACGGGGTGAACCTTGGCGCCAAGAAGGTCCATTCGGAAGACGTTCAGCTTCTGCCTCTCCACATCTTCTGAGCCCATGTATACTTCGCACTTCAATCCAAGCGCGGCGCACGCAATCGAGCTTGCCACTCCATGTTGCCCGGCTCCCGTCTCAGCGATCACTCTGCCCTTTCCTATCTTCTTGGCCAGAAGTGCTTGGCCGAGGGTATTGTTGATCTTGTGTGCTCCTCCATGCGCCAGGTCCTCACGTTTGAGGTAGATCTTCGCTCCTCCAGCCTTTCTTGTAAGGTTCTGAGCGTAGTACAGCGGGGTTGGGCGTCCGGCGAATTCCCTGAGAAGATATTCCAGTTCGGTACGAAATTGGTGGTCATCTTTCAGTCGCAAATACTCCCGCTCTAGATCGATCAGAGCACTCATGAGTGTCTCGGGAACGAAGCGACCTCCGAATCTGCCGAACTTTCCTTCAACGGGCTGCACGTACGACTGCGTCATGTCTTGCTCTCCTTTGCAATTCGAATGAACTCTCGAATCTTGACAGGATCCTTCATCCCGACTCTGGTCTCCACCCCGCTTGAGACATCCACAGCATGAGGCCGCACCTTCGAAATCGCCATCCGCACATTTGCGGAAGTTAGTCCGCCAGCCAAAATCAATGGATGTGGGAAGATTTCATCACGGATACTCGCGGAAAGATTCCAGTCATTAGTGCGCCCCGTTCCACCCATGCCGTCCACTCCCAGACTGTCCGCCAAGACTGCGTCAGAGTACCGAGAGGCGACTCGTGCCTCCGAAATGGATTCCTTGCCCCGAACTCGTGTGGCCAAGATCAATTCAACTTCAGGATGCTTCCTTCTGAGCATTCCAATCGCAGAATTGTCGCATTGATGAAGCTGAAGAGCGTCTGGATGAACCCGCTCACAAATTCTACGCAGTGTCCGAGCATCTCGAGATGATGTGACCGCGACTTTCGTCCCGAAGACCGGGACATATTTCTCAAGCTTTCGAGCCCTAGCCAGCGATAGGTTGCGGCGAGAGCTCGGACTCGCCAGAACGAATCCGAAAGCGTCAGCCCCGTAGGCCGCGGCCGCCGCTACGTCGAACGACCTCATCAACCCGCAAATCTTCACACGCAAACCGCTCACATCATGCAAGCACGAGTTCGCGCACTTTGCTTTCCAAATCCTCAGAAAGCATAATCGAGGAACCCACGAGAAAGCCGTCCACTACGTGTTTCAGCTTGCGTATATCGGCTGAAGTTTCAATCCCACTTTCGGTGATGATAGTCTTGTTAGCACGTTTTCTGTTGAACAATTCGCGCCAAGGGGCGACCAACACTTCTTGATCTCCAAGAAGGCGGGGAGTGGTGAGTAGGTCGATCTCTAGCGTTGCCAGGTTTCTGTTGTTCACGCCTATGATGTCACCTTCGCTCTCTAGAGCTCGGCCGAGTTCTTCTCGGTCGTGAACTTCCAAGAGCACTTCTAGGTTCATATCGTGTGCGAACTCCAATAGCTTCTCGAGTGAACCCACGCGGTGTTTTGAAAAGACAGATTCGATCAGCAGAACACAATCTGCCCCGGACCGTTCAGCTGCCTGAATCTGGGCTTCGTCTATGATAATATCCTTCATGAGTAGTGGGATGTGGACTCGCCCTCGAACTTTTTGGAGGTTCTGTAGGGCTCCTCCGAAATTGTTTGGTTCAGTCAGAATGGACAATCCTACCGCGCCTCCTTTCTCTAGCTCCATCGCGGCCGTCTCGGGATCGATCTCGGGACGGAGAGCCCCTCGGGCTGGAGAGATTGGTTTGATCTCTGCAATAATCGCGTTTCCACTGGCCGATCTCAAAGCATGCTTGAGGCTAATAGGCTTATGATCGATGATTCTCGAGATGGAGTAGTAGTCGGCTTGAACTCGTTTGCGAGCGTCGGAGATTAGCCCCGCTAGGAAATCAGGCATTCTGGGACTCTACCCTTTCCAGTTTGGTTTCGTCTCCGTTCGTGAAGGCGATCAGCTGCCTTAGTCGATTGTACGCGGCTCCGCTCACCACTGCCTCTCGCGCGATATCTATTCCGGAAGCAAGATCATCCGCCTTGCCTCCGACAACCAGCGCTGCCGACGCGTTTGCCAAGACCATCTCAAGCCTAGCGGGGTCGCGTTTCGCGGGTCCGTTGAGTAAGTCCACAATCAGTCGAGCACTCTGGTCAACGTCGAATCCCGAGATGTCGTTGGGGCGTGCTGTTCCTAGCCCGAGATCTTGAGGCGCAATCTGCTTTGTGCTGATCTGTCCATCCTTCAGCCAAGCCATCTTCGTCTTGCCTATCGTAGATATCTCGTCTAGTCCGTCCGTGCCGTGGACGACGATGGCTTCCTCTGCGCCAAGTTTCTGCAAGACGTTAGCCATCGGCCCGACGAGATTGGAATCATAGACCCCTAGAACTTGGGCTGTTGCGTTTGCTGGGTTGGTGAGCGGTCCAAGGATGTTGAATACTGTTCGGACGCCTGTCTCTCGCCTCGGCATGATTGCGTTCTTCATTGCGGGGTGAAATGCCGGGGCAAACATGAAACCGATGCCCACCTCCTCAATGGCCCGCTGAACAGTCGATGGGGGGATGTTCAGGTTCACTCCCATCGCCTCGAGAACATCGGCGCTTCCGCACTTGCTAGTGACGGAACGATTGCCATGTTTCGCTATTGGCACTCCAGCTCCGGAGGCCACGAGTGCAGCGGTTGTGCTCACGTTGAACGTCTTCAGCAGATCACCGCCCGTTCCGCATGTGTCGACTGTTCTGCCATTCACACGCGGATTGATCCTAACAGAATGCTCGCGCATCACGGAGGCGAACGCCGTGATCTCCTCTACCGTCTCTCCCTTCATACGCAAAGATGTCAGGAAAGAGCCGATCTGAGCTGGCGTTGCCTCCCCGCTCATGATCTCTCGCATCGACCGCTGCGCATGCTCGAAAGCCAGGTCCTTGCGCTCAACGAGCAGTTGAATGGCTTCCCTAATCATTCTCGAACCGCTCCAAGGAAATTCTTGATGATTCTGAGACCATCTGAAGTCAGTATTGACTCGGGATGAAATTGCACTCCGTAAATCGGGTGGTCGCGGTGTCGCAATCCCATAATCGCGTGATCGTCAAGCGATGTCGCGGTCTCTTCGAGGCACTTCGGAAAGTTCTTCCGCGAGCAAACTAGGGAGTGGTACCGTGTGGCTATGAGCGGGTTCTCAACGCCATCGTACAACGGGTCGCCGTTGTGTTCGATCTTGCTCGTCTTTCCGTGCATTAGCCGACGAGCGCGGACAATCGATCCCCCGAAGGCATAGGCAATTCCTTGATGACCGAGACAGACTCCAAGTGTGGGAACCTCTGGTCCGAACTCCCGGATGATCTCCATGCACGAACCAAAGGACCTGCCGTCATCTGGTCGACCCGGCCCAGGTGAGATTATGATTCGATCAGGTCCCAGTTCAGCCACTAAGTCAGGGGTTATCTCGTTGTTCCGGTAAACTGCGGGCTCACCGCCGAGTTGGCCCACGTACTGAGCTAGGTTGAAGACAAAGGAGTCGAAGTTGTCTATGATGAGCACCTTCATACTAGATCCCCTTCGCCTTCATTGCGTGGAGTAATACCCTCGCTTTGTGTTCTGTTTCTCGCCATTCTCGACTCGGCTTGGAGTCCGCAACGATGCCCGCGCCTGACTGAACGTACGCGTGGCGTCCTTGCGCAAACAGCGTTCGAATCGTTATCGCAAAGTCAGCGTTGCCGTTGTAGGAGAAGTAGCCTACGGCGCCAGCATACGGGCCTCTGCGATGGAGTTCTAGGCTTTCGATAATCTCCATAGCTCGCCTCTTGGGCGCGCCTGACACTGTGCCGGCTGGGAAAATGGCTTGGAGGACGTCGATTGCATCTGAGTCTGGGCGAAGTCGACCGTTGACGCGCGAGACTATATGCTGAACGTGACTGAATCTCTGGATCTTCATGAAGTCCGATACCTTAACAGACCCGTACTCACACACCTTGCCGAGGTCATTTCTGGCTAGATCGATTAGCATGACATGCTCTGCTCTCTCCTTGGGATCGCGCAGCAGCTCCGACTCCAAGCGAGAATTCTTCGCGGGGTCCGGCAGCGCTGGTCTTGTGCCTGCGATCGTAAAGGTCTCGGCGAATCTTCCATCTACTCGGCCGAGCATCTCCGGGCTGGAGCCTACAATTGTTCTCTCTTTCATCTTGAGGAAGTACATGTACGGCGAAGGATTGATTTGACGTAGCGCTACGTAGAAATCGACCAGGTCGCCTTTGAACGAGCACTCTAGTCGTCTTGACAGTACGATCTGAAAGATGTCGCCCGACCTGATGAAGCGCTTCGCACGCGCAACCATTGACTCGTATTCGCGACGACTGGTGTTGGTTCGGGGTTTTGCGAGGCTGAGTTTGGTGGGGGCAGGTGGGTTCGACATCAGTCTTTCAATTTGGTCCAATCGATTCTTGTTGTACCAGTAGTAGTAAGCTTGCCCCGTCAAATGGTCGAGGACAATTCCGTCATCGTACACGCCGAACTCAAAGTCGGGGAAGTCCAGGTCATCTGAGGTGTGTTTCGGCAGAGATTCCAGGTGTCGCACGAAATCGTAAGAGAAGTATCCTACGATGCCGCCCACGAATCTGAAGCCGCGGTAGGTCGTATGGTTCTCGGAGAGGATCTTACGTAGAAATGAGAGTGGCGTCTTGATGCCTTTGGAATCTGATCGTCCATCTTGGCTTAGCTCTTCGTAGTGTCCATCCTTCAACTGGACGATGGTTGATGGTGAGAATCCGATGAACGAGAATTGCGCGAGGCGTCGAGGGCCGTCGGCGGATTCGAGCAAGTAGCAGTAGTCGTTGCGCTGGCTGAGTGAACGGAAAGTGTCCAGTGGGTTAATAGAGTGTTGAAATTGCTGCAGCTTCAGCCTGTGATCTGGATAGGTTGTGAGTTGGGCGCTGCGTCCAAATGCGATACCCCATGTCAGATCTACCGTGATGGCGACCGTCTGACTTCATTACGCTATTTAAAACTACAGTGTACACAAATGCTGATTTAGGCAACTGGCAAGGGTTCCCCTTTTCTCTTTCAATCGGCGCGTGCACACAATTTGTATACACAAATTATATGTCTAAAGATGACAGAAGTTGCCTGGGCTGAGCATCCTTGGCGATCATAAACCTCAGAGTTTCCGAAGAAATGAAACGGAAGCTGGCCGACGTCGCGAAGTCCATGGGAGCTAGTCAAAGCGAGATGGTCAAAGACGCCGTCCAGGAGAAACTCACGGTCCATATGACCGCCCGATCAGAGTCCAGTACGAGCATTCCAGGCTGGGTTCCCGAAGGGAGATACGTCGCACTTGTGCGAGGAGCGGTTGCCGCAGTCGGAGACTCCGTTGCAGAAGTTGTCGCAGCTGCGCTAGCGAAATTCCCATACGACCCAATCCACGTTACACGGAAGGGAAAACCGATCAAAGCCGTGCACTATGCATTTCTCTCTCAACGAGAGATGAAATGTTGGAAATACGTAACCGTTGACGAGCTGTCCTATCCAGTTCTGCCGACTACGATAATCGGCAAAAAGACGGTTGAAGCTGCAGCTTCCCCGGACACTGGCGCCAGCCTCACCCTCGTAAGCTCCGAGATAGTCGACAACGCAGGCCTTGAGCCAGCCAGCGAGGAAATCATCGTCACCGCAGCGGGCAGCATCAAGATGAATACCTTTAACGCCGCCATTGAACTCCCCATAGGCAGATATGACTCGATAGTCGCCTCATCTGAAATTCCAAAGGCTCTTCCATTTCAGATCCTCTTGGGCAGAAACATACTGGACGAGTTTGACCTCTACACGTCAGGCAAGCGCAAAGTAGTCTGCATCAAAGATCCCTAAGCCTTTCCACACTGACGCCTCGAAGGTTTCAGAAGTCGGAGGACGACGATCACGAATCAATGTGATTCTTCACTCCAACTCTGCAGAAGCCGCAACAGCTCAGCGTTATTGCGTTCTTCAAGAAAGTTCCACGCTTCCTTGTCCGAGGCGAGTTCCGTCCGCAGGGCCTCAGCCAGACTCGCTTGATAAGTCGATAGCACAATACAGTCCGCGTAAGAAGCCGCGACTGAAAGCGCTGACACTAGATGCCTGATCGGCGCTCTTGGATGGCCTGCGTACAGTTCTATGTGATAGGGTTTAGAGAATCTCCGCCTGAAGCAGTTCGCTAGAATGTCGAGCCAGTAAGCGATCGAGTAATCCATGTACAAGGGCGTTGAGATGAAGTCCACGTACTCGATGATCCGATCCAAATCCAACCCGAATCTTTCTTTGCCATAACACGGGTCCGGCTCCAGCGTCAATCCCAGCCCACAGGACACAGTGCTGCGTGCTTCGCGGATGAAGGAGGTTATCTGGTCCGTGCGCCATTCAATCAAATCCTTTCCGGATGCGCGGTGGTTCTCCTTGCAAGTCGCACAATCGCAGTAGCCCTCGCGTGGGAAGCAAACGCTGTCAAGGCGAATGCCCGCGACATCATGCTCGGCGACTTCCCTGACTATTTTCAGGCAATAGTCCCGATACTCCGCTCGACTGGGGCAGATCCAATCCCAAAGAAAACGGCGCGGTGTGCCGCGCATGGCTTTCTCACCCTTGCACGTTGCGATGAGCTCAGGCTTAGTCTGAGACAACGTATTGTCCGCGAAGCAGTTGACCACGTTCCATGCATTCGAAAGCGGTTTCTGCACTCGACCGCTTGACGGTTTGACCTCGTAGAAGATGTAGTCGAATCCGTCAACAATCACAGGTTCGTCAAGGAGAACGCCGATCTTCATCAATCAGTCCTCGACTAGGGTAGACCAACGGTTCTAAATTTCGGTATCGTGCATTTAGGCCTGAGTAGTCAGGGTTGGCTAGGATATACACGCGAACAGGTGATAAGGGCAAAACGGGCTTGGTGGGCGGGGCACGCACCTCGAAAGATTCACCGCGAGTCGTTGCGTACGGCAACGTTGACGAAGCAAACTCCGTTCTCGGTATCGTTCGTTCGATCTCGAAGGATGAAGAAATCAGATCACTCCTTGAGACCCTGCAGAGGGACCTGTTCACCGTCGGAGCAGACCTTGCTTCGCCAGGACGCGATAGTTCTGTTCCGAGAATTTCAAGCGAGATGGTGTCGGTCATGGAGAAGACAATTGACAGGTTCCAAGAGCAGGTGCCACGGCTCACGGCCTTCATACTCCCCAGTGGCGGCCAAGCCGGGGCGTTGCTTCACTTTGCGAGGGCTGTTGTGAGACGGGCCGAGAGAAACATAGTCGCGCTGGCCCGCACGGAGGATGTCAACGAGGATCTAATTCCATACATGAATAGGCTGTCCGATCTCCTATTCGTCCTTGCGCGCGTGGTAAATCATCGAGAACAACAGACTGAGACTGAGTGGCATCCTGCCGAATAGTAGCCTTATCGCAGGGTCGTCCATAGGAGAGTGGACAGGCCCAGAATGCCAAACACGTTGATGATTAGCAGAGGCACAGCAACTGGTGGGCCGTAAGACTGGGCCAGCCCAACATAGAGATACGCCGCCACCAGGTTCTCAGCGAACAGCAAAACCGAGAACACCATCAGTCCGACGACGAACTTAGAACGCAGCCGACCGAAGTTCCGAAAGTACGTCCCGATGAGGATGGCCATCAGTACAGCGCTGAGTAGGACTAAGCCGATGTTTGCGAGCCAGAATGGTCCGATCAACTCAACGCCATCCAGATGATCGAGTCCTGTCTGGGCGATTTAACCTCTTTCCAAAATCGCACAACGTGAAAGTCACAAAGCGGGTCATGGGCATGCAACTCAAGGGTTGGAACCATTTCTCCTCTCAGGAATTCCCGATTTCCCCAAGATCAGAAGGAATATCTCATAGTTTGCTTCCAGCTCCGGACCAATCGAATACACCTGCCCATATCGATCACCGCTCGCAGTCAACAGGCTGTTCTCGGTGAGGACATCGAGATGGTGGCGAATGGTGCTGTAGTCGTAACCAAGCTTCTCTGCGAGTTGATTAGCATTGAGCTGCTGGGCCTTGATGGTCTCTATGATCTGAGCCCGCGCGTACCCCCCTCGCGTCCCCGATATTAGATAGTTGAGTAGGCGCTTCATCGCCTGGGGCGTCAGCAGCAACCCATGCACCAAACAAGCCTCTCCATGCTAGTCTGACATAATTTAACCGATTGAATCTCGACACCGCCACGCAAGCGCGTAAACCTCTTTAGGGGCACACAGAACGTCTCATCGAATTCAGTGTCCTAGGGGAAGCTTTTGGAAGAGAACACGATCACGACGAAGGCTCTGACGAAACTTTTCGGGCACTTCACCGCAGTCGACACGCTGAACCTACACGTGAAGGGCGGCGAGCTGTTCGGCTTACTCGGCCCTAACGGTGCAGGCAAGACCACAATAGTTCGCATGCTCTGCACGCTAATCGAGCCAACGCGAGGCACAGGGAGCGTGGCAGGTTCTGATATCCGCGAGGCCGCCGCGGAGGTGCGGAGGAAGATTGGCGTAGTATCCGAGGGCGTGTCACTTTACAAGGATCTGACGATCGAGGAGAATCTGAAGCTGTTCAGTACGTTGTATGATCTGTCTCGTGCGAAGGCTGAGGCCAGAATTCGCGAACTGATGGAGTTATTTGCCTTCCGCGAGAAGTCTAAGCGGCTCGTGAGCGCTTTGTCGACGGGATGGCAAAAGAAGGCTATGATCTGCGCTGCGCTTCTCCACGAACCAAAGATCCTGTTCTTGGATGAAGTGACATCGGGTCTTGACCCTCAATCCGCCATTGCCCTACAAGATTTCACACGGAAACTTTGCGATCAAGGTGAGACTGTGATTTGGACTACACACTACATGGGCGAGCCCGAGAAGATCTGTGACAGAGTGGGCGTGATATTCGCAGGTAGGCTCGTCAAGGTTGGGACGCCGAACGAACTGAAGCACAGCGTCAGCGAGCTCAGCACGGTTGAAGTGGAAACCCCGGGACTGACGCCCGCTCAGATAAGCAAAATCCGGCACAAGGACGAAGTCTGCAAGTTGTCCTACAATGATCCGATACTTCGCGTGACGTGCGAACACCACGAGGACTTGGCGGAGGATGTCATGAAATCGCTGCTGGGGATTGGCGCGAGGATAAGGGCCGTGAACACGAGAGAACCAACCCTAGAGGAAGCTTTCATCTCTCTCACCGGTGGCGAGGAAGAGATCGACCGATTTATCGAATCAGCCTCACAGAAGAAATGAACACCAAGGATCGAGCACTGATGCACTGCTATAGGAGCTTGTAGCTCAGTTGCTGAAGCTCCTACGAGACCTCGTCGCCGTCGCAGGGAACGAGTTCCGACAATTCAGACGCAACAAGACCGCGATTCTGATCTCACTGGTCGTGCTCCCGCTCTTCTTCACCGTAAGTCTGGGCGCTGCTGGAGGCGGTCCAACTACCACATTCTCGCCAACCGCCAACATACCCATAACATTCATCGACAACGATCTATCCGCCGAGTCAAGCCAACTGCTGCAAGCCCTTAGAAGCTCGGGGGACTTCGACAGAATCATTCTAGGCTACCGGGAGGACAGCGCCCTAGCCGTTCTGGGCACCGGGAAAATCTACGCGGCCATAGTCATCCCAGAAGGGTTCCACACGCGACTCGCGAACAATCAGACCAGCGAGATTATCCTCTATACCGATGATGGCGAGCCTGGGATCGGTGACCAACTCTCTGTCACTCTCCGTTCGGTTGTTCAGGACTTCAATCCAAATGTGGAAGTGCAAGCGGAGAGGCGAGGGCTAACACAAGTGGAGATTGTCCAGAAGGGCGCACTGTTCTCGAGCTTTAACATCGGCCTCGTCATCGTACTCGGAGTCGTGCAGATCTTCGCAACATTCTATGAAATCGCAGGGGGGATGTCGCGCGAACGTGAGGACGGAACCCTAGCACGGCTACTTGTGAGTCCAACCGGGATCGCTCCGATCATGTTGGGAAAGACACTGTTCGTGTCGGTGCTTGCAATCATACGCACCTTCATAGTGCTGGGTTTGGCTGTGTATGTGTTCGGGGCCCGTCCAAGCACAGACCTCGTCACGCTTCTAGCCGTCTCGCTGATCATAGCGCTCGTGACAATGGGGTTCGGATTCGTCGTCTCATCATTCCGAGTTGGAGCAAGAGCCGTTGTCATAGTCGAGTTCTTCCTAGTGCTATTCCTCTTCGCGTTCAGCGGCCTCGTGATCGACAAAGAACTGCTAAGAGGCGTCTCGAAGACGATCTCGAACATTCTCCCGTGGGCCTATGGATTCGAGCTGCTAAGGCGCACCGTATTGATTGGTCGACCACTATTGAGTCTCACAACCGAGTTGAGTATCATTTTCGGTTCGACGCTGCTGTTCTACGTTTTCTCATACGCGATATTCGCGTATTCCCGGGAGAGGCTCGCGTTTTGATGCGACTTGCTCGGGACTCAACGGCGATCGCCTTCAAGGAGCTACGGCAACTCAGCCGCGATCCCGTCTCGTTGATCTTGACTTTCATGTTTCCGATTCTGCTGATCGGGATCTTCATAGTCATCGCGGGTGCCTTCAGCGCACCGAGCTACAACATACCCGTCGTCGTTGCGGACCTTGACACGTCCCCCGCCTCGACGGTCCTCGTTGACAAGATGACCACCTCCCCGATAATTCACGTGACCCAACTCGTCTCGACCGAGGAGCAGGCTCTGCATCACGTGGAGGCGGGTGATGCGATGGGTGCGGTCATCATCCCGCAAGGTTTTGGCGAATCGCTCCTCACAACGGGCCGCGCCTTCATCGTCCTTCAAACCGACAATTCCAAGATCACAGCGCCCACCCTGATCCAAGCCGCAGTCAACCGGGACGCCGAGGACTTGGCGTCTACGGAGGGATCTCAGTTTGGAATCAAGGAAGTCGCCATTGAAGTGGTCGTGCGCCCGATTTCAGGCCGGCCTCCGACTGGCGATGTTATCCTGCCCGGTTTCTTGAGCATGATCGCAATTCTCGGCGCCTTCGATGACATAGTGAACGCGATAACGAGAGAGCGTGAACGGGGAACGTTTCCGCGGTTGCTCCTCAGTCCTGTGAACATCCTTTCCGTCTACTCAGGCAAGATGTTCGCAACCGTATTGTTGACCGCCGTTCGGACGACACTGATGTTAATTATCTTCGTACTCATGGGGTTGGCGATACGCGGGAACATTCTTCTGATTTACATTACAACTGCCCTCATCGCCGTCTTCACCCTGTCGTTGGGTCTGGTGATGTCTGCTAGAATCCGCGGGTCCTCAACTCTGACTGTTCTGGAGATCGCCCTTACTTTCCCGCTCTTCCAGTTGACGGGCGTCTTTCAATCTCCCGAATTACTCGCCGCTGGGGGTAGGGCGATCTCAAGAGCGTTACCGTGGACCTACGGTAACGAGGCGCTGAGAAGGGTGATCTATCTCGGCTTGGGCATCGACGCCATAGCTGGGGACTTGTTGATTCTCCTAATCGGTAGTTTGGTTATGTTGCCAATCGCACTTACGCTGTCGAAGCGCACGATGTAGTGGGCGCAACCATAGCTTTCGCTTTCTCGATCTTCCGCCTGTTGCTAGCCGCGTAACTCCCATGACCGCGCCAAACAGGATGAGAACAATCATGATTGATCGGGGGAATTCGGGGACTGGCATGCCGCTCTCCTCAAGCATGATGGTCGTGGCCCTGCTCGTCTGTCCCGCGCTGACGGTCAGATCGAATTGCTGTGCCTGATGTCCCTCTCCCCCCTCCGTCCACTCGGAGACGACCACGTGGTATGCGCCTGGGTCTAAGTATCCATCAAACCATCCGTCCCAGGTGTACCAGTTGTACGGCTCAGTTCCTCCTCTGATTTGGACGGTGGCCCAGCTCAAGGTTCGCGTGGCGTCATTCCAGTCCGAAGCCAAGACCGAGCCCTGAACGTATCCTCGTTGGTCGAGTTCGAACTCGACCGAGGTCTCGCTGCCCAAGACCGTGTTAGGGATGGTGAGGTAACCGCGTTGACTGTAGGGGCCTAGGTGATTGTAAGGGTGAAAGTACGGTGACTCACCCTGCAAAAGCCCAGGCACAGGGGGATAGGAGCTGCGTGGAAGATACCAGTTCACCATGTCAACCATGACCCTCCACGTTCCAGTGTAGGATCCCGCATGCGTTGACCTACCCCAGACTCCATGATCCGGCGAGAACAATGTGGCACTGCGAACACTCTCCCCTCCCGCGCTAGGCTCCACGTAGTCAAACAGGCCGGCGAGCGCAACATACTCCAACGTTCTCGTACCTGCAGGTATAGGCTGCGACAGAAGCTTCGTCCCATCGGCGAAGAAGCCCGATTCGGAATCGGGAACGAGTGTTCCGGCGTCCGCAAACGGCGTCGTCGCCGACACGATATCGTCACCCTCATCGAATACGCGGATACGAATTGACGAATTGAACGGTGTGCCCGCGAAGATTCCCTCGGTCTTGAAGATGATCCTTATCGTGAAGTTGACTCCTTTGAGTAGGCGAACGTCCGAGTCAGCAATCGAGCCTAACTGCGCCACTGAAACACGAACGTTGCCCAAGTCACCGAGCGCGGCCACATTATCCTGCACATATCCATACGTCCACACATTGATCGCGTAGACCCCCGGATAGATCGCAAGACTAGATCGGAACGTGGGAGTCCGGTATGAGCTGAAGCTCCAGAGGAACCCCGCGTGTAGGATCTGCTGGAGGAATACTGTGGTCGCTAGGTCCTGGGACGGGTCTATTGGAGAGAAACTTGGAAGGTCAGGGCCGAACCTGTCAACGAACGTAGACCCGTTCGTTATGAGCAAGCCGGCGCCAGGGCCGAACGAGGTTTGCCAATCGGCAAATGGCAAACTTGAGAACTGCGAATTCTGCCTAGGTATCGCCCACTGGCTAGAGGTGGCATTCCAGAAATAGATGACATCGATGAAGTTCTGTGAGGCAATATCGTACACCAATGCGCTAACGGAACCTCTGTTCCATGCCCAGTTCCTTTGGATCGGCGGCTTCTCCCAATCCATTGAGAAGACGGTAGTGTTGATCCCACCGCCTCTATACATGTGCGTGCTCAAGAATCCTTGGCACGAGCTAATCGAGAACGTCACGGACAGAGGTTGATCCATTTCTTCGAAACTTATGGCGGGCGGGAGAGCCTGAACATATCCTCGCATGTAGAGGCGCACGGTGTACGTGTCGGTCGGAAGCCCGTAGTCGTATATTCCGCGGTACCTAGCCAGTGAGTATTTCACGAATGCGCGCGGGTCCGGTGGCGTTAGCGGTCCAGCCATACCAAACCCGTTCAGAAGTATTGACGCCTGAGAGCTGGTGGACGAGACCTCGGTGAAGTTGAACGCCGCCAGCGTTCCATCTCGCGCGTAAGCTTCCGCTAACAAGAACCGTCTGGGATCTGGGCCCCCAATCGGGGCGGACGCGAGCGTGCCAGGCACATTGTGGAAGTGGACGGTGACGTTCATCGTACATGAGCGAAGGAGGTCGATTGGGAGGAATACGTCACGGGCATAGCCGGAGTCAAGTAGTTGAAAAGAGTAGTCTACGAATCTCGTGCCGTCGTTCGATGTCTGCACGAAGCCGTTGATGAATACCCGCACGTAGTAGGTGCCGGGCGAGAGGCTGTCGGTCCAAGTTGCGAAGACCTGTGGCACCATCCCGGACAGCTTCGAGGGTGCACCGTAAACGGTCTTCGACCCGAACTGGAAAACGAACTCTCTGCTTGTCGAACCCAGTCGCGTTGCTGGGTCAAGTGAGCTTTGGGGGTCAACCCACCACGATTGCGCTGGTCCGACTCCGTTGAACACGCCAAAGGGGTCCCTGAAGGTCGGAGCCGTCGTGTACGTGTAGTATCCAGCCGGCCCGTCCCATGGGAAGGCTACGAGTCTAGGTGTGTTGGGGCTGGCCAGTCTATTGCCAGAGAACTTTGTGTCCCCAAGGACGTACGATGAGTATGGTGCATGTGTTAGATTCATGGGCGAGTAGGTGACGATGCTGTCAGCATCGTACATGTTGCTGTCGTAGATCACGACCGCGACTGGCAATTGGCCGGGCCAAGCGGCGGTCCCAAAATCCTGTTTCGCGAACACTTCGCCTTTGATCTGTGGACCAACCAGCAAATACGGATCTACTCTGTAGGATTGGCCACGTAGAATCTTCGCGCCTTCAGCAATCTTCTGGTCGGGGAAGCCTCCTGCCGAGGCGTAGAGGTCGTAAATGCCGGGCGCGACGCCTTCGATTTCGAAGTGTCCCAGCGAGCTCGCATTGAAGTATCCCCATGCTTGGACAGATCTACCTGTCGAGACACCGGTAACTGGGTCGATCGCCGTGCCAACCGCTCTCACCCGGCCTGGGAGACTCAGAGGGGTTCCGTACAGCGTACTGTTCGCTGTGTCTCCGTATCGGACGGTTCCCCAGATTATTGCTGGGTCAACTTCGCCTTTGACGAGGAGGACGGGCCAGTTCTCCATTGGAATCGTGCTGTTGATCAGCGAAGGCAGGGCTGCCTGCCGACGGACCGGGTAGTGGTTGTCGAGAAACATCTTGAAGAAATATCGGCCAGCAACCTGCGGCGCCTTCATCTGGTTAATGCGGACGTAGTACCACTCTGACCAACCTCGGTTGGCTCTGAAGGTGATGTTGTTCGGCGCAGTGATGAATAGGATCCACGAGCCGGGCTGGAATGGGTCGTTGCGGTCGGCTCTCGTTACGAAGATGTTGCCATAGTTGTCAGTGATAGTTGTGACAATGTTCGTGTTTTCTCCAGCTTCCCAGTTTATGCCACCGGCTGGCTCAAATCCGTCCTGAATCAGCTCTCCGGTCTTGTCGAAGACTGGTGCAGGAATGTAGATGGCCACCGTGGTGTATTCGAAGTTCGGATTTGGATTGCTTGCCGTGATGAAGGCTCGCGGTTGTGAGAAGTTGATCGCGAAGATCATGTCGCCGACATTATCGTGATCGCTTGTGGAAGTAAGGATGGTTCCCTCGGGGGCATAGACGTTGCCTACGACTTGAGTTGGATCTTCAAAATCCGTGAATGGCGACTGGTACCCCGGCGGATTCGCGGGCAGGCCGCTGTACATGTTCAGCCCACCCCCGGGCCACACGTAGCCCAGTGGGCCGGGAACATGCTGGCCAAACGTATCGGTGGGGTTCAACTCATGGTCGTTTGATCTGAAGTACGGTGCGTTCCCGTTCAAGTCACCGAGGGTCGTGTGGGCGTAGGCGGGGGCGGAGAGAGAGGCTGCCAAAGTTAACGTGAGGAGGATAGTGGCCCATAATCGAGCCAAACCTCTCCCTGCTCCAAAGTCCAAGGATAACTCCGCGAGGAATCCACTATTTGGCAATGGCTTGGTTTGCTTTCATTCTGCGCCTTCTAGCGAAGAGGAACGCGCCTGCTGCTATGAGCACTATCACTCCAACTGCGATTAGAGTCACGGGTGCCCCAGGAGTCGCAACGAACAAGGGTAAAGTCAGAGTGTCATCGAGTGCGTTGTCTTCCTGGGTCCAGTCGATTCTGAAGTCCAGATTATACTGCCTCGGCTCGGCTTTACTGTCTATGTCAACGGTGAAGTATGCTACTTTGGTTTCCCCAGCTAGGATCGTGCCGAGGAAGTCTGTTAGCGTGCCAGTGAAGAAGTTGCCAACCCGCAGTTGAACCCTAACTGAATCAGCTTTCACAGATCCTTCGTTCTTCAACTCCACTTTGATAACGCGGCCCGAGTCTCCTGCCGACACGGTGTCAGGCGTGACGCTTCGGATGTCGAACTTCACTTTCTCATTGACATACAATGAGATCGTGTCTACCGGAAGAAGCTGGTCGCCTACCTGTTCGCCCAAGACTATGGAGTACTGACCGAATAGCGCGTCATCAGCCACGTCAATGACGAAGTCAGCCTCAATCGTCTGACCCGCCGGAATGTTTCCAACATAGATCCTGTCCGAGCTGCTGGACGAGGCTGAGAATGGCAGGTTAAGGTCCAATCGCAGTTCCAGATCCTTTGCTGCTCCTTTCCCGGAATTGACAATGCCAACCCTAACCAGAACTTGTTTGCTGGCTGGGTAGATTTTGGTCGGAAGGGTAACGACGCTTTGAGTGTGCAGTTCGCCCTTCCAGAGCGGAACATCAATCATCACATCGTTACTGATCTGTTGCAGTTCGCGAGCGGACTTGTAACTTAGCTGCACGTGATACCGGTAGATTCCCTCTCTGGCGTTGGAATCGACACTCACCGTGTAACCTACGGTGAAGCTACTTCCGGCTGCTATGTCTCCAGCGATCTTCGTGATCGAAGACGCCGATAGCTGTGCACCATTCACGTAGTAGTTGTAGGTCAGCGGTGGACCAAGGAACAGTGTTGCGTTGACGCCTCGCGCCACGTCATCTCCCACGTTTGACAGGACCAGTGAGACTACACTGTTTACGTCGCCTGGGTGGGCGGTGGATGGATCCATGGGGTTCGATCCCCAGTAGACGCTTGTTACAACAATATTCGCCACCCCGATCGCTCGAACGGGTGAAACCGTGTAGCGAGCCGACATGCCGACCGCCAATAAGACGAACAGTGTCAACAGCGCGAAGTTCCGTGCCCTCAACTCGATCACTCTGAATCATTCGATGGTCTCTGATGAGATGGTTTTAAGGTTGCGGTAGTAATCGAGCATTCGAATTCACCACACGCGTGCTAACCCTCATTTCTCACAAAGCTCTCTTGAACGCCAGAGTTGCGATAACGCACATGATCCCCGTAAACACTGCCAAGAATGCAAGGTCCCCCGCAACTGCACCGACACTTGCGCCCTTGTACATGAGTAGCCGCAGAGCGTGAACCGCGTAAGCTTCGGGATTGTACGTGGCCATCTGACGCATCCAGTCTGGGAAACCGTCGATCGGATAAATCGCTCCGCTTGTGAAATACAGAATGAGGTTGATTGGAAAGGAGGTGAACTGGTAGACCTCGGGAGCTGGAGCTCTAACTGCAAATGCGGTCATCATTGAGATGAGCCCGAGACCCGTTAGGAATAGTGTGAAGATCACCAGAAGAAATCCTGCGGCGTCTGCCATCGGTCTCACCCCCGCAACAACGATCGCTAAAAACAGCATCGTGAGAGATGAGAACATGGCTTTAATGACCCCGGCGAGCAGGACTCCAACCACAATCTCATACTGCTTTAGAGGAGTTACGAGATAGCCCTCCAATATCCCCCTTTGTTTGTCGAATAGAATCGAGATCCCCCCGCCGATGATCGATGCGATGAAGATGGCCTGAACCAGTGAACCTGGAGCCATGAACTCGATGTAGAGCACGTTTCTGTAGAAATCCGCAGTGTCCAACGTGATACTTGGATCGTGAGCTGAAATGATTTCGACTTGCGTGGAAAGCTGCGTGGCCGCGCGTGTCAGTCCAGCTTGGACGGCTGCCGCGCTCATCGGATCAGTGTTGTCCAAGTAAACGGTGAAAATTGCATTGTTGAGTTTGCTGAGACCGCTGTCAAGTCCGCTGGGAATGTAGATCACTGCTTTCGTGCGGCCTTGAACGAGCATCTCTTCTGCCTGATCTAGACTTGGGACGTCAGTTAGGCGGAATGCCTCGCCGCAATTTACTCCGCCGAAAGCGCAGTTCTGTTGCTCTCGAACTATGTCCAGAAATGCCGAGGAGTATGGGCCGTCGCTTTCACGCACTACCGCGATCGGCACGTGAGTTATGGACCCCCCGAAAGCAGATCCTAGTAGTATCAGCATGAGAAACGGTCCGAGCAAAGCCGATAACATCACGGTTGGTTGTCTGACGAACTTGCGGATGTCTCTCTCGCAGACCCATAGCGCGCCTTTCATCGCCGCATCGCGCTCCATGAGCTGACGAATCGCTTCTTCGTGATCGCTGTGTCTTCTCTGATGCTCCTACCAGTGAAGTGCAGGAATACATCGTCAAGAGTCGGTTGTCGGAATGTTATCGAATTGATTCTGCCGCCTTTTCTGTTTACGAGTTCAATGATGTTGGGTACTGCTTCTGCTCCCTGCTTCACCAACAGTGTAAGTGTACTGCCGTGTCGTTTGATCTGAATCGTGAATTCGGAGTCTTTGAGTACGGAAAATGCCTCTTCGGGCAATGATGAGAATTCTGCGTCAACGACGTCACCTCCCATCACCTGCCTCTTCAACTCGGTAGGTGTGCCGAGTGCCATGAGCTTGCCATAATCCACAATCGCGACTCTGTTGCAGAGGGCTTCGGCTTCGTCTAGGTAATGGGTCGTTATGGCGATGGTAATGTTTTCCTCTCTGTGGAGTTTTCTCAGGTAATCCCACACAGCGACGCGAGCCTGAGGGTCAAGTCCAGTTGTTGGTTCGTCCAGGAACAGGACTTTCGGCCTGTGGACGAGTGATCGCACAAGTTCGAGCCGTCTCTTCATGCCACCCGAGTAACTGCCTACTGTGAAATCTGCCCGGTCAGCTAGCCCGACGACTTCGAGCAGTTCCTTGATTCTTTGGCACCGTACTGTAGCCGGCACATCGTAGTATTTAGCGTAGAGTTCCATGTTCTCCTGAGCCGTCAGTTCAACGTCGAGGGTCATAGCCTGAGATACAACGCCTATATTCTGTCGAACCTTCGTCGGGTTACGGCGGACGTCTGATCCGGCAATTATCGCTGTGCCTCCCGTCGGTGGCAGGACCGTTGTGAGCATCCGGATCAGCGTGGTTTTTCCCGCGCCGTTCGGGCCTATGAGGCCGAAGATTTCGCCGTTATTGATTGTCAGGTTGATCCTGTTCACCGCGATTAGATCACCGAATCGTTTAGTGATGTCGATGGTTTGAACGGCAACATCCGACGGTGGTTCAATTCTCGGAGAGGTTTCGCCAGCTTTCGCCTCGACCGTAGGCGAGTTGATTGCTGCCATTCGGTGCACTTCTCTATTGCTAGCGATTCCGGAGTTTCTGTGCGATCTCTTGAATCTGCTTTGTGACTTGTTCCAGCGATGTCTTCGCTTCCAGAACGGCTTCTTTCGAGTGTTCTCTTCTGAATTCGTGGAAGAGTGTCCTTGCAGATTTGCCGAAGTCTCTGGCAGTCTGTCTCATCTGGGCATTGTCTCCCTTGCCGAACGCGAGCCATGCAGGGCCGAAGTGGTGAAGGCGTTTGTTGAGTTCTTCTTGGGACTTGGTTTCGTCTTCAAGGATCCTCTTACCCTGTTCCGTGAGAGTGTACCGTCGCATTCCCGCTTCCTTCTGCTCTGCCTCTTTGATGTACCCCTTGTCCTGAAGCCACGCCAGCATAGGATAGATTGAGCCGGGACTAGGTTTCCAATATCCGCTTGTCTCTGCCTCAAGGTCGCTCATAATCTCCGAGCCCGACATAGGCTTCTCGCCAAGCATCTTGAGCAACCTGTATCGGAGAAAACCCTTCGGCACCATAGCCGTGTGCCTCATCCAGTGCTTGACCCAACGTGCACGACGTCGCTCCCAGTTTCGACGGCCTGAATTTTCCTCCTCATCGTATTGCTCGCGCACTTTCGTCCATCCCGGTCAATTATGATATCGTTATCGATATCAATAACGATATCTAATCGCTGTTCACTGTCTCACTCCAACAAAAGTGAACAGGTGTCAGACCCCCTCGATAAGGTGGCGACACTTCGATTACTTCCTGATTGTAACAGAGCAGCTGTATTTCGCGAGAGAGCAGCTTCATTGAGATTTGACGCGCATTTCGTGTGGCCTAACCCAGTGGGCGACGGTTCCTTACGAGTCTTCTACGCCCTCTGGTTCCGCACAGCCGCTCGCCCCCTAACGTTCAGCTTTCCCACTTTGCATGGCCAACTTGCTAGTCCAGCTGTGACCAGGATTCGGTGACCGGTATTTTTCGGCTGAGCTGAGCCTAATGCTGTTGAACAATTGTGGCCAAGTGTTCAACACTTTGAATCTCTCCAATAACTGCCACACCACCCGCTCATCCCACTAGGCTTGAAGCGCCCCTACGTGGGTCTCTAGTCTTTGATTGCTTCTATGAGGCTGACTATGTTCCAGATCTTGGTGCGGGTGTACGGTGGCATGTTTGGGTCTTGGCTTATGTCGTCTAGAATCGAGATTGCGTTGGCGGCTCTAACACCTAGGCTGAGGTCTGGCAACTGGAGGGTGTCGAGGGCGCTCTTGGCTGCTCGTCTTATGTTTCGAGGTGTTGTGTTGTCGTTGGATACTTCATTTAGAATGACCAAGGCCTGCTTGATTCTTCCCTCGTATTCCTCTTTGCGTTTGGCTTTGGTTGACATGCCGGATCTCTCCGCATGAGAGCAGACCTTTCATTCAACTCCAGCATCTGCAATATCTAAACCCTTTTCTTGACTCAATTGGGCCCTGACATCATTCTCCAACAACCGTAAATGCGCTCTTTCAGTATCTCCAACGGTTAAGGACCATGGCAATCGACGTCAAGAGGATGGCTGAACTTCTGAAATCAGGCGCAACAATGCTCTCAGAAACTTGCCCCGAATGTGGAACCCCTCTCTTCAGAAGAGGCAAGGAAACCTTCTGCGCAAGATGCAACAAGCCCGTTGTCATAATCCAATCCGCCGAAGATGAGAGCCGCCTCATGACCGATCGGGTTCTAGAGACTTCCGAGCAGACTCTGCTCGCCAAGATTCAGGAAATCAACACGGCGCTGAAAAACGAAACGGATCCGGAGAAGCTTGTTGCGTACGGAAACGCCCTCTCAAGCTGGCTCAGTGCCATAGAGAAGCTTAGAAGATTGCGCGGTCAGGACTCACATTGAGTGGGTTCGATGATGGCAGGAACTGTCATGTTCGAAATGGCACCTTTCGTGGAGAAAGCGTCAAGGCTGGAGTTGATCATCCGTTGGCTTTACGGAATCATCATTGGCCTCCTCTTCTGGCTCTGGGGGATCTACGCCTCCGTTCTAGAATTCTTACAGTTCTGGCATATCCTGATATTTGGCCGTCGCGGTGCCCGACTCTACCGATCCACCAGCAGGTTCCTTGCTGCATCAACTCTCGTCTCCGCATACCTGATGTTCTTGACGGACGAGCGGCCTGAGCTCACACCGGACTTGCTCGTATTCTTCAAGGAGGTGGGCGTCGAAACCTCGACAGGCGGGTCCACGGTCAAATACTGCGTCAGTTGCGGAGCTCAGATCGCTTCCGGCGCGAAATTCTGTGGAACATGCGGAACCAGCCAGCCATAGGCCGCGCTCTTCTCATCGGTCGAATGCATTCACACTCCATCCTGATGCGTCTTAGTCTCATTTTATATGCCATGAGTGTATTGTCATCTTTCGAAGGTTTGTTGGATGAATCTTAGTGCGAACCTGAGCAACAGCTTCGACTATGCGAAGAAGCTGTTCAGTGATATCGGGCGTTTAATCATCCTAATCGTTTTGGACATCATACCAATTGTCAATTGGATTGTTGTCGGCTACGCGGCGAGAGTCCTGCGACAATCGCCATCATCACCCGAACCTCCGAAGCTTGAGAAATACGGAGAAATGTTGGTGGACGGTGCCAAAGTCTTCTTCGCTTCTCTCATCTACATGGTCATTCCCACGATTCTAATCGTGTTAGGCGCTGGCTCGCTCTTCGCGAGCATGTTCATGTTCGAACAGTACGGCCAATTCGTCTCCCCCACCGCTGGCATGGCATTGGGCGGCGTCGGAGTGGTGCTGTTACTGGTCGGGATAATTCTAGCGATCATACTACTGCTGATCCTTGGAGTCGGGATCGCTCACATGATAAAGACTGGCAGGTTTGGGAAGGCATTCGCTTTCCGAGAAATCCTCACCATTATCCGCGGCATCGGGTGGGGCAAGTATCTTGGCTGGATCGTGGTTGTCATCGTAATCGCCATCGTCATAGGTGCGATTTCCGGGGTCATCCCGTTTGTGGGATGGATCATATCAGCGATAATCTCACCCGTTCTAAGCGTCTTCATCTTCAGATCCCTCGGGCTGCTCTACAATGACGGCGCCCCCCCGGAACTGCGAATGGCGGCACCAGTCGTGTCGGAAGCCTTGGTTTGCGCGTCATGCGGAACGCCTCTGCAACCTCACCAGAAGTTCTGTCCGAACTGTGGAACCGCAGCACCCGAACGTCCACCACAGCCTCCCGTAGCGGAGACGAAGTTCTGCATCAGCTGCGGAGCAAGAATTCCAGCCGGCGCAAAGTTCTGCGGAACATGCGGAACTAAGCAAGCCTAATCCAGCTCACCCCTTTTAACGGCTCAGCTCAGTCCGTACCGGTTTTCTTTCCGCCGCCCATTGTGGTCTCAGTTTAGACCCTGCCCCTTATACCGCCCGCACTCTCATCTCATAGTGGCAACACCGCCAGAGGATGCAGGATCAATGCAAGCCGACCTTGGTTCCAATCCGTTGCTGAGGCTGGCTTCGATCGAACGCAGAGTCTATCAGGAAAAGATAGCCCACAACGCGCTTCGCACAAATACTCTGGTATGTCTGCCGACTGGTCTAGGCAAGTCCGTGATAGCTGCATACGTTGCAGCAGAACGACTCAAGAAAATGCCCGACAAGAGTGTCGTGATGCTTGCGCCAACCAAACCCCTCGTCCTACAACACTTTCACAGCTTCCAGAAACTGCTCAATATTGAGCCAAGTTCGATGGTCTGGCTGACTGGAGAGCTTGGGCCTGAAAAGCGAGCGGACCTTTGGGGCAAGCGAATGGTTTTTTCGACGCCGCAGGTGTTTCTCAACGATCTATTGACTGGCAAGGTTTTTCTGGCTAAGATTTCGCTCCTGATCTTTGACGAAGCTCATCGCGGTGTGGGCGATTACCCGTACGTGTTCATCGCGGACCGATATGCTGGGACAGGGGACGGTCTCATTCTTGGGTTGACCGCGTCGCCGGGCTCGAGGGAGGCTGATCTTCGCGAAATCTGCGGCAACCTGCATCTGGAATGGGTGGAAGCTCGTACAATCGACAGCGACGACGTGAGGCCCTACGTTGGTGGAATAGAAGTCAAGTGGATCATGATCGACCTACCGCAGATATTTCACGACATCAAGCGCGACCTGGAGGGTTTTCTGCGAGAGAAACTCCGCACGATCCGCGATCACGGCTATCTTGAAAGTGCAGCGATGGATCGCGTACGGCTGCGAGATGTGCTCACGGCGAGACAACGCATACTGGAGGATGCATCACGCGGAAAGCGCGATGTAAAACAATACTTGGCTTACGTATATGCTTCGATTCACGCGATCAGAGCTATCGAATTTCTCGAGACTCAGGGCTTCCTGGCGGTCAAGACGCATCTGGATGGTTTGAAGGAGAAAGGTGAGAAGCGCGCTTCACCTGGATTGAAGATGATTCTGGACGACTCGCGGATAAAGCGAGTCGCTTCGATAGTTGGAGAAGTTGTGGCGAAGGAGGTTGATCACCCAAAGGTGACCGAGCTCATTCGAAATGTGCGGATGTCTCTGAATGCGGGCGCCCGCCGGGTAATGGTGTTCACAAATTACCGCACGACGGCAGCCCGCCTTGTGGAGCTTCTGAACAAGGTTGAGGGAGTTTCGGCGGTGCGGCTGGTGGGTCAAGCATCAAGGGATAAGGATCGAGGCCTCACACAGAAGAGGCAGACTATGATCCTTGACGATTTCAGGTCAGGAACATTCAATGTGCTAGTTGCAACTCAGATTGGCGAGGAGGGGCTGGACATTGTGGAATGTGACGCTGTCGTATTCTATGACACGGTCCCGAGTGCAGTCCGCTACATACAGCGGAGAGGCAGAACTGGAAGAAAAGGCCCAGGCAACGCTGTAATCCTAATCGCAAAAGGGACACGCGACGAGGCGTATTATTGGATATCGCAGCGAAGGGAACGCGCCATGACCACTGCCATTCAACAGTTCATGAAAGCGCAAACGCCTCATGAAGCCGGCCAGATCAGGATTGAGAGATTCATTTCATCTGATATGAAGAGTGAGAAAATGGTTGACCAAATAGTCGTTGTGGCCGATTCGAGAGAGCTAGGTGCCCTGGCAACCCGAGAACTCGCGAAACTTGGCGTAGTCGTGAGATCGGAGACATTGCAGGTGGGCGACTTTGTTCTCTCGGACAAAGTTGTTGTTGAACGCAAGGAGGTAGAGGACTTTGCGTCTTCGATAATTGACGGGCGCCTGTTTGAGCAGGCTGCGCGACTGAAGGACGCGTACTCCAACCCCGTCATCATTGTTGAGGGCGAGAGCCTGACCGGGTCCGGTCGGGTGCGACCCGAGGCGATGATGGGCGCCTACGCCAGCATATTGATCGATTTCGG
>Ga0315268_10000535_pt1 | contig 44194 bp, 41 predicted proteins | sample C1_top_MG_FD_204535 | JGI IMG/M metagenome (GOLD analysis project Ga0315268, IMG submission 204535) | Sediment microbial communities from Yellowstone Lake, YNP, Wyoming, USA - C1_top | ecosystem: Environmental > Aquatic > Freshwater > Lake > Sediment | place: USA: Wyoming | collected 2017-08-01 | reverse complement strand
GAGCGGTTAACCGCTCGCTACTCGATAGTTTGCTTTTCTCTCATCACCATCCCAGATACCGATCAATCGCCTCGGCCGCCTTGCGTCCGGCCACCATCGCAGTGACCACCAGGTGTGGACCGGTCACTACATCTCCGCCGGTGAATACTCCCTTGCGGTGCGTTGCACCGGTATGTTCATCTGCCATCAGCAAGCCGGAGGAATGGGTTTGGATGCCGGGAGTGGTGGAACTGATGATTGGGTCCGGTTTGTAGCCGATGGCCATGATGGCAGTGTCAGCTTCGATGATGAAGTCCGAACCTTCGACGATGGAAAATTTTCGGCGTCCGGATTCATCCGGCTCGCCCAAAATAGTGCGGACACATTCGATCTGTGCCAGATGACCGTCTCCGCCAGCGATGAAACGAACCGGCTGGGTTAGGAAATGATATTGCGCACCTTCATCAACTGCCATGGCGCGGTCTTTGTGTCCGCCAGGCATTTCCGCCTCACTGCGGCGGTAAAGGCAGACCACTTCCTTGGCGCCCATGCGCAACGCGGTGCGCAGGCAATCGGCGGAAGTGTCTCCGCCGCCGATAACCGCCACGCGTTCTCCCACCTCGGGGCGGACGCACATTTCATGAGGCAGCAGATCCATATCCACATTGGCGCGCACTAGGAAATCGGTCGCTTTGTAGATGCCGGGCAGGTTCTCGCCGGGCACGTTGAGCGATATTTCCACCGTTGTGCCGAGTCCTAGAAAAACCGCATCGTATCCGCCGGAGAACAACTTATCCACTGTGATACGCGGACCGATATAAGTGTTACCGACAAAGGTCACGCCTGCCCGGAGCAGGTCATCCCAAATATCGAAAACCACATTCTTGGGAAGTTTAAAATTCGGGATACCGTAAATGAGCAATCCACCCGGGGCAGGCCAGGCATCGAAGATGGTCACCCAATGGCCGCGGCCAACCAGTTGTTTCGCGCACGCGAGTCCTGCCGGTCCCGCGCCGATTATGGCAACTTTTTTTCCAGTGAATTTGCCGACCGGGATATTCACTCCCCGCGTACGGCGTTCGTAATGTGTGGTGAATGCCTCCAGCGCGCCGGTCGGGACCGTGAGGTGGCCTTTCTTTCCCCGAACGCATGCTCCCTCGCACAGCCGTTCTTGCGGACAGATGCGGCCGCATACTTCCGGGAGGGAACTGGTCTGGCGGTAAACGCTGGCAGCCTGTAGGAAATGTCCATTCTCGATCAGCCAGATTGCGTAGGAAATATCATTCCCTGCTGGGCAGGCCTTCTGACAGGGAGCCGGGTCCGGGCAATGGATGCAGCGTTGAGACTCGAACATTGCCCACTCTTCGTCAACGCGGATAACGGCTTCATCAAAATCGTGGATACGCTCGGTGGCAGGACGCAACGGCAAACCGCGCGATTCGAGCGCCATGCGCGCCTTGCGGTCAACGGACGAAAAATCTCGCGGAAATGCTTCATCAACCATGAGAGCCTCCTTTGGCAAAAAACAGTGGCGGTTGTGAATGTATTTTTCAAACAAGTTCTGTTGTTAAAATTATACTTACATTGTCGAACAGGACTTACGCAAAACAGGCGTTTAACCACCAAATATGGGGGGCGTAAGTCCTATCGAATTTATAAAATCTTGGTAGTGGTTAAGTTGAAAGTGATGATTTGGCGAGATTGTAACGGATGATAAATAGTCGAGTAACCAGTTCGTGATTTTTAGGTTGTTGTCTTTGGTATATTGCAAGCCCGTTTTTACAAGCAGGTTGCCAATGCCGCGTCCATCCAGCGTGGGAGGCACACCCGTATGTGTGAAAGTGATAACAGCATCTTGCATGGCATAATCCAATACCGCGAGATGGGTATCTATTTGGACCTCGAAGCGTTTTTCTGATTGGTTATGCGTTGTTTTAGATTTTCATTCATCTATTTGTTCTTTTATCTCGCGCGTGCGATGACCGCGATGAATTCCATGATGATGCGTAACGCCGCGAAGACAGTCGCGTCGCTGGGATCAATCGGCGGCGAGACTTCAACCACATCCAATCCAACCAAAGGCAAACCTTGAAGCGCTTTCAAAAGAGTGATGAGTTCGCGCGAAGTTAATCCGCCTGCTTCGGGAATGCCGGTTCCGGGCGCAAATGCCGGATCAAGACAATCAATATCCAATGAAATATGCACAGCGTCGCAACGCGCCAATACTTTATGTATATCTGCCGCGATAAATTTTATGCCAAGTTCAGCTACATCTGCCGCGCTGTAAACGTGTAATCCGCCGTTTTCAATTAAGTCTATTTCCTGGTCTTCCCACGAACGCAAGCCAACGAGACAAATATCTTCGGGATGAATCCCAAATTCAATGCCGCGCCGCAAAACGCAAGCATGTGAAAGACGCGAGCCGTTGAAGTTGTCGCACAGGTCAGGATGCGCGTCCAGCCACAATACGCCGAGACGTTTTTCCGCGAAGCGCTGACGTTGTCCCTGAAAAATGGGAATGGTTACCGAGTGATCGCCGCCAAGCAGGATGGGAATATTCGGTAGAGTCGCTACTTTTTGGCGGACCAACTCGAAATCCGATTCTGGATGTGCGATCTCAATGTCGCCCAAATCGCAGACGCGCATATCTTTTAGCCGCGTCCTATCTTCGCTAAAAGGAGTCAAATGTTGAGACCAGAAGCGGATTCGTTTCGGAGCATCAGCCGCGCCTTTGCGCGCGCTGGCGAGTCCGTCAAAGGGAATGCCGATTACAGTGAAATCGGAATTAGCCGGCGTAAGATCGGGGCGAAAAAGATCAGCCCAAAGTCCATGAGTTGCAGCGGGATCCGTCATGTTACTCCAAATGATTTTAGAAATTTTATGCAATTATTCAACCGGGTAATAACATAACCCGGCAGTGCCGGGACCGGTATGCACAGCCAATGCTGGAGATAATTCTGCAATTAACGACTCAACCACTTCGACTTTGGATTCTACAATTTCCTTGATCCGCTCCACCTCATGCCGCGCCCCGGCGTGGACATAAGCGATTTTGGCTTTGCCTTTCCCTATTGTGTTTGCGACCATATCTGCCATTTGTTGATAAGCCTGTCCGCGGCTATGCGCGCGCCCAAGAGGGACGATCACCCCGTCATCCATGCCGATCAATGGTTTGATATTTAGCAGACTGCCTGCCAGTTGCTGGGCTTTGCCGATTCGCCCGCCCATGTAAAGATATTTCAAGGTGTCGGCAGTCTGGATCATGCGGGTGATGGGAATCATTTTTTTAACAGCGGCAGTGATCAGTTCCAGTGAAAGACCGGCAAGCGCGCCGCGCGCGGCTTCAATTGCCATCCATCCCTGACAAAGCGAGACGTTATTTGTATCCACTACTTCAATATGCACGTGGGGATATTCATCCTTTATCATCGTCTGCGCCACGCTTGCGGCTTGGAACGCGCCGCTGCCTTTGGAAGTCATATGGATGCTGATGATTTGTTCCCTGCCCTCGTTTACCAATTCCTTATAGGCATTAAAGTAATCGCCGGGACCGGGGCTGGCTGTGGTGGGCAAGATACGGGCAGTCATTAACCATTGTAGAAATTCATCCCTTTGAATTGTAACCAGGTCACGCAGTACTTCCTCGCCGCGGTGAATGTAATAGGCTACCGTATGGATGTGCAAACGCTCCAGAAGATCCTGGGGAATGCTGGAGCAGGAATCTGTTAATACGCCAACAGTTGTCATACGCGCTCCTTTTTTTATTCTTATTCTATTTTACCCAGATTCAATTAAAATTACATCATTGTTCATAACTCCTTTTTGTATTTGCCCGCGCCAAATATGTCATTGACCTTCCTTTTGTTTGCTCTTACAATAATAAAGATAAACGCTTTGCCGATTTATAAATTCATGTGTTTAATCCGCTTTAAAAGTTCCCATTAAATTTTTGAAGGAAAATCCCATGCCTACCCCTTTTATTTCCAAGCGCGCTTCTATTTACGCCGACGTCCCCGATAAAAAATGGAGCGATTGGCGCTGGCAGTTAAGTCATCGTTTGAATACTGCGGAAGATATTGAGAAAATTTTGTCATTGACAGACAGCGAACGCAAGGCTTTACAAACGCAAGGTTTGTTCCGCGTGGACGTAACGCCTTACTTTATTTCTCTGATTAATCCTGACGACCCGAATGACCCCGTCCGCCAGCAGATTATTCCGCGCGCTGAAGAAATGGAAGCCTTTACAGCTCAGATGAAAGATTCGCTGGCTGAAGACCGCCACTCACCCGTCCCCGGCTTGGTACATCGGTATCCTGACAGAGTTCTCATGCTGGTAACGACTCAATGTGCCTCGTATTGTCGTTACTGTACGCGCTCGCGTATTGTTGGCGACCCAGGTCAAACCTTTAATCGCCAGGAATTCGAAGCGCAATTGGACTACATCCGGCGCACGCCGCAGGTGCGCGATGTACTGCTCTCCGGCGGCGATCCGCTTGTGCTGGCTCCAAAAATTCTCGAAGAATTGCTCAGCCGTCTGCGCGAAATTCCGCACGTGGAAATCCTGCGGATTGGCACGCGCGTACCGGTCTTTATGCCCATGCGCATTACCAGCGAATTAACCGACATGCTGCAAAAATATCACCCGTTGTGGATGAACATTCATGTCAACCATCCCAACGAGATCACAGCCGAACTGGCTGAGGCTTGTGATAAACTAACTCGTGCAGGCATTCCGCTTGGCAACCAGACTGTCCTGATGGCTGGCGTCAATGATTGCGTCCATATCCAACGCGATCTGGTACAGAAGCTGGTACGCATCCGCGTACGCCCATACTATCTTTATCAGGCTGATTTGGTGGCAGGTTCCGGTCACATCCGCACGCCAATGGCAAAAGGCATCGAGATCATTGAAGGATTGCGCGGTCATACTTCCGGTTTTGCTGTGCCGCAGTACAGCATTGATTCTCCCGGCGGCGGCGGAAAGATCACCATCCAGCCAAATTATATGATTACGATGTCTGATCACAAAATTATTCTGCGTAACTTTGAAGGATACATCTCAACCTATGAGGAGCCGACCATTTACAAGCCTCACGACTCGAAGACCTGCGTCTACTGCCAGAACAAACGTCCCGAACCGGGTCAGACAGGAATCACCGCTTTGCTTGACGGCGATGAGATGTTCATCAAGCCGGAAGGTTTCGATCAACTGCGGGAACGTAGTGGTCTGCAACACCGTCTTAGGGATGAAGGTGATAGTAAATGGAAACCGCTGGGAATTGGCTCCGGCGGCGCCAAATCGGAAAACTAAAGTAACGAAACGTTCCGTCAAAGATTCTTTCAGCTATTTTTTTATTCCAAGAATGTTTGTAAAAATAGGTTCGCTGAACGGTACGTAACATAAACAGCAAGTTTAAGGAGAGTAAACCATGAAAAAAAATATCTACTTGATGCCGGCGCTTATAGCTCTGGTAATTATTGTGGGCGCGTGTGTGCCGCAACAGGCAACCGTAACACAAAGTCCGCAAGAAGCCGCGGCGCAAGTCGGGACTTCTGTCGCGATGACCATGAATGCCCAGGGTCAGATCGGGACATTTGTGGCGCAAACTGTTGAAGCGCAGAATGCAGCCACAGCCGCGGCACAACCAAAATTTACGCCGACTGTTCAACCTCTGCCTACTTTCATCGGCATATTATCCACTGCGACGCCGTTTGTAATTTCTGGCGGCGGTGGTGGAGGTGGCGGCGGAGGAGGCAGTAATCCTGTTTCTACAAAAGAACAATATGCCTGTTCCATTGTGAGTCAGGTGCCTGGCGATGGCACTGCTATTAAACCCGGCAAAGAGATTAATATACGCTGGGTTATCAAGAACACCGGAACAAAAGCCTGGGAACCGACCTGGTCTTTCTCTTTCTTTGATGGAACCAACTTTTCCACCACCCCTTCCTACACGCTTGGACAGCAAGTCAAGCGAAATGAAACCATCGCGCTTGATCTGGATGCAATTGTCCCGCATGGCGACGCGACCTATGACCAGCCGCAAGTTATTGTCATGCGATGGGCAATCAAAGGCGATGGTTCCAGATTCTGCAGACCCTATGTAGCCATCAAGGTTTCATTGACCGGCGAATAAAATCCCCATCCATAGCAAAAGAAAGCGCCTATTATGATATCGCAAAAAGCACGCACAATATTATTGACGGTAACAATTATCACAATGCTTTCTTGCGCGCCTTTACTTCCATCATCCGGCAATCCTCCGATTTCCACATTGTCGCCGGGTGAACTTGAAGTAATTATCGCCCAGACTGCCGCCATGGCTGCAAGCCAAACCGCGACCTTGATACCTCCTACGTCAACGCCGACCTTGACTCCATCCCCGACAGTTACCGCTTCCGTGACGCCGTCTCCAACCTCTACTTTTATCTTTTTACTGCCGACATTAACAAATTCCCCCGCTGGCATAGGCACCATCGGACCGCTCAATCAAGGATTTTCCTGTAAGGTAATATCCACCGATCCTCCATTGAACTCCGCTGTTTCTGCCGGCAAATCTTTCAGCGCGCATTGGGTCATACAAAATGACGGCACTGAAGCATGGAATAGCGCCAACATAGATTACTTATATACAAGCGGTCAAAAAATGTATGTAGGAGATAAAGCGCGCGACTTCGGCGAATCCATTGCATCCGGTAAAACATTAGATATCGTCGTTGAAATGAAAGCTCCCAAAGCCCCTGGGGTTTACACTACCGTTTGGCAATTACGCAGGGGACAGGAATATTTCTGTTCAATGACCATTAGGATCACGGTATAGCTCCCACGATTAAAACTGACGCCAATAAAAAACTCCGAACTTTTAGTTCGGAGTTTTTTATGCTATTTGCTTGTTGCTTAAGCCGCGGGCGGAATCTGTTCGTTGCTAATAGCTCCTTCGGGTTTCTTGCGAAGCATGAAGAAACCAACCGCTATGGGAATAATGATAGCGATAAGTGATAAGCAGAGAAATACATAACCATATGTTGTCGGCATGGGTTGACTTGTATTGCCTAATGTAAAAGTGCCATTCCCTGTGATAGCGCCAAAGCCCATTATGCAGGCAAATAAACTACAGCAACCGCAAAGCAAAGCAGTTACTACAGTTACCACAATACTTGTAGTTCTATTGTTCATTTTTTCTTCTCCTTTGGTTAATTTCTTTAAGTATACAACCAACAAAAGCGGTGGGCAAGTCTCTAACTTCTCAACTTCGCGCCGGCTTCTTGCTCCAGCCGTTTCACAATTTTATTGCGGATCGCGGCGGCATCGGCATCGGTCATCGTTTTATCTGATTGATAGGTCAAACTATATGCCAGCGATTTTTTGCCCACGCCGATCTGTTCGCCGCGATAGACATCGAACAAGCGGATGTCGGTCACGATCTTTCCGCCCGTTTGCCTGATCAGCGCTTCGACGCGTTCTGCCAGAACAGACTCATCCACTATAATAGCAATATCTTCGTATACAGGTGGGAATTCGGAGACCGGTTTGATCCCATAGGTGGGCGCGGCCTGACGCATCAACTCTAAATCAAATTCCGCAACCAGTGCTGGAGAATCGCCCAATTCGTATTGATCCTTGACTAGCGGATGCAACTCACCGAATACGCCAATCACTTGTCCGTTGACTTTGACTTCGGCGGCTTTGCCGGGGTGCAGGTATTTAACAGAGTCTGTCGCGGCGTAGGTAACGTTCGTTAAACGGAGTCCGCTCAACAGGAGTTCGATGCGTCCCTTGATGTCGAAGAAATCAAGTTTGGGAGAATCCTTCACATCCCACGCGGTCGCGGCGCGGAGACCGGTCATCGCAATGGCAAGTTTGCGCGGCTCGTTCGGGAGGTCGTTTTTCACAGGCTCGAAAACGGGACCGATTTCAAAAAATGAAAGCGATTCGCCGAGGCGGATGTTTTGTTCCAACACATCAAGCGCAGACGCAGTGAGGCTTCTTCGCAAAACGCTTTTTTCGGGCGCGATCGGATTCGCAATGCGGACATATTCGTTATATTGCGCGATGCGCGATTCTTTTTCGATGGATGTCATGCGATAAGTGACGACTTCCTGCAAGCCAAGCGCGGCGAGCATATCGCGCAGACGCTCTTCCCATTCATGGATAGGATTTCCAATTTGCGGCGGGAGCGCGTCAGCCATCGTGGTGATGGGAATGTTTTCGTAACCATAACTGCGCGCCACTTCTTCGAGGACATCCGCGAGACCGACGACGCCTTCACTAATGTCCATGCGATGAGATGGGGCGGTAACACGTAATCCATAATCCGTAACTTCACATGAAAAATCGAGACGAGTCAAGAGGGCGGAAATTTCTTCCGTTGTGAGGTTAATACCAAGCAAACGCTTGACATCGTTTGGCGTGACATCCACCACCGAATCTTTTGGCTTGAGCGGATATTCATCCACGAGGCCGGGCGTGATTTTGCCGCCAGACCATTGCGCCATTAATTGAAGCCCGCGCGAAACGCCTTTGTCCGCCAGCGCGGGATGGACGCCGCGCGAAAAACGGAACGATGCTTCAGATGGAAGGTTGTGTTGCTTCGCTGTGCGGCGGATGTTGATGAAGTTCCATGCCGCGCCTTCGAGCAGGATATTGACCGTGCTTCTTCCGCGTATCGAGATTTTTCCCTGTTGCAATTCACCGGGTTTTATTTCAATGCCTGTCGCATTCAATACTTCTTTTGAAGCGTCATACACCTCGGATTCAGAACCACCCATCACGCCTGCAAGAGACAATGATCCTTTTTCGTCACACACAAGCATATTCATGGAAGTGAGATTGCGATTTACTCCATCCAAAGTAGTGAGTTTTTCGCCTTCTTTTGCAGTACGCGTGATGATCTTGATTTTATTTCCCCCCGCGCGTTCTTTGAGCACATCATAATCAAAGGCATGTAATGGCTCGCCGAGTTCGAGCATGGCATAGTTGGTCGCGTCCACGATATTGTTGATGGGGCGCATGCCCGCCAATCTGAGTCTGCGCTGAACTTGATACGGGCTGGGTTTGATTTCCACGTTGCGAATGAGTCCCAGCACGAAGCGCGGATTAAGTTCGGGGTTGGTGATTTCAATCGAAGCAAAGTTGCCGACCGTGGACGGTGGACGGTGGACGGTCTTCGGTCCATGGTCTACGGTCTTGAGTTCGCGTCCCGTCAACGCGGACAACTCGCGCGCGATCCCGATCACATTTGCATTGCGCGCCATGTTCGGCAAAATGGAAATATCCAAAACCGCGTCACCCATATAATCGGCGAGCGGCGCGCCGACAGGCGCATCGTCATCGAGGATGATGATGCCGTCATGTTCTTCGGATATGCCGAGTTCTTTTTCAGAACATACCATTGAATAGGAATCAATGCCGCGAATTTTTGCACGCTTCAAGATTGTGAGCACAAGCCCATCCGCGTGACCATCGTAAATGGTTGCGCCTTCTTTTGCATACGCGACCTTGATCGGCTTGGCGAGTTTGCCTGTGCCTTTCAAGTGGAAGATGTTCGGCGCGCCGGTGAGAACCACTTGCTCTTTTTGACCATCGTACAGATCGAGCAAAGTCAGCCTGTCTGCATTGGGATGCGGCTTGACCTCGCGGATCTCCGCCACAACGAGTTTGTCTTTATCCCATGCAATGCCATTGGTTTTAAACTCGTGCTTCTCGCCATCTTTGTAAATTGGCATCGGCAGGCCGGCGTAGAGTATCTCATCCACTTCCAGACCGGCCAAAGTTAACTTCCGCGCAATATCTTCGACAGACAAACCGTCAAGGTCAATGAAATCTTTTAGCCAGGAAACAGGTATTTTCATAAGTAACTCCTTCGGAGTGCGATATTCAATTTCGATATTTGTTATTCGATATTTGAGTCTGTTGACGGTGATGAATAATCTTTGATGATGTAGTCTGATGGCGTTTCTTGAAGAGAATAATTTGCGCCAGGCTCGTTCGCTCCCTGTTTGCTTTTCTTCAGAAAACTAATATAACCATTGATCAATCTGTTTAGATTTTCTCCATCTAATGAAAAACTTTTGAAGAGAGACTCGGAAATGTAGTTGACTTTGTAAGCATGTACGATGTGGCTCAGCGATTCTTCGAGTGAACCACGAGCAATATAACAAAAGCGGACATTATCCTGAAAATAAAATCGTCCGTGGCCTTCTGCTATATTTGCGGGAATGCTTTGCGATGAGCGGCGGAGTTGCTGGCTAAGCGCCCATTTTTCTTCAATTGGAAGCAACGGCAACATTTCTTTGTGGATGCGAACAGCAAAGTCGCGCGCCTTGCACCAAACATCCAATTTCTCCAAGCCGCCAATGCTCATTTCTTTTCCTCTGCGTTCAATCGAATATCGAATTATCCATTATCGAATATCGGCTCTTCACTAAAATTGTTCAAGGAAACGAATATCGTTTCCCCAGAAATATCGAATATCGTTGATCTTGTTCCGCAACATCAACTGGCGTTCGGGTCCCATGCCAAAGGCAAAGCCCGTGTAGCGCTTCGGATCGTAGCCGCCATTTTGCAGAACGTTTGGATGCACCATACCGCAACCAAGAATTTCAAGCCAGCCTGAATTCTTGCAAACCTGGCATCCTTTGCCGCCGCAGACAAAACATTCGATATCCATTTCAGCGGACGGTTCTGTGAACGGGAAGTACGACGCGCGGAAACGCGTACGCGCGTTCTGTCCGAACATGCGCCGCGCGAAATCAATCAGTGTGCCTTTCAGATCGGCGAACGTAATTCCTTCGCCCACTGCGAGTCCTTCCACTTGATTGAATTGAATCTCCGAACGGGCAGTGATCTGCTCGTAACGAAAACACATTCCGGGCAACGCAATGCGAATGGTCGGCGGATTCTGGGGGTTGGATGCAACAGCTTCACGCATCGCGCGGATTTGTCCCGGCGATGTATGTGTCCGCATCAATATCGGATTATCGTCGCTTCGCCCTGAGCCTGTCGAAGGGTCGCCCGCTTCGACATAAAACGAATCCTGCATCTCGCGCGCAGGATGATGCGGCGGGAAGTTGAGCATTTGGAAATTCATTTCATCCGTTTCGACTTCGCGCGACGTGTAAACCTGGAAGCCCATTTCGGCGAGAATAGACAACACGCGTCGAAGTTGTTGCGTGGCTGGATGCAATCGTCCAATATGGACTGTTCGGCCGGGCAGGGTCACATCCAGTTCTTCCTCTTCGAGGGATTTCGCGAGAGCGGCATTTTTCACCGCTTCGGCGCGTTCCGCCAAAGCGGATTCAAGCGCCATCTTGACCCGGTTCGCAGCCGCCCCCACAACTGGTCGCTGTTCCTTCGAGAGTTTTCCCAATTCGGCAAAAACTATCATCAGCGGCGAACTGCGTCCCACGTTTGCCACGCGCCAACTTTCCAAAGCAGCCGGATCGTTAACGGCTTGTAAAGCTTCCAACGCGGATTTTTCGACCTCGTTCAATTTATCAAGCATAGAGACCTCCGTTTTTTGTAGGGGCGGATCGCGATCCGCCCCTACAAATAATATAAATAAAAACCTCCCGTCCACAAAATGGGACGGGAGAAAGTTCCCGTGGTACCACCCACATTAATCGCCCTGAACGAAGTCGAAGGGCTGATTCACTTTGCGCCGACCATCATCGGCTTCCCTTATAACGCTGGGATTGCGGTTCAGACTACTTGTGGTACAAAATTAATTTTTTGCGCCACCGTTCACCTGAACGGCTCAAGAGGGAACTTCGATCGGTTTCTGTCGAGCGCAAGTTTCAACAATTCTCTGCGCATCTCTGACGGCATCCGTCAACCTACTTTCCTCTGTCATTGCTTTTATATAGGCTCGCCTGTTGACCTTATTATCTGCAAAAATGAGCGGATGTCAAGCGCTGGCGGCAATTTCAATGTAGTTTTTATTTATCTGCAGATTTCGCGAATTACGCAGAAAGAGCATTAAAAATCTATGCCGACAAAATTTTGAGCTTGTTTATTTTTTTAATGTTTGGTGAGAAATAACGGGTTATAATAAATTTGTCGGTTTCAAGAATGATTGATTATCGATCATTCTTACACACTTTCACACTGAACCATAGGAGGTTCTACCATGAGTTTCTTTAATACCATTCTCGAAAAACTCGGCATTCGTAAGGATCAACCTGCTTCTACTGCGCCCGCTTCCACTACCAAAACCGTCGTAGATAAGGGAGAGAGGGATAGTAGTCCCATAGCGAATAAGCCTGTCACGACAACTTCGCCTCTGCAAGCTGTTTCGGCAACTGTGTCCGCTGCGAAAGTTACGCCGATAGCGGTTTCGGATGTAGATGTGGTCAAAAAACTGGAGAAACTTTCCGCCGGCTCAGGCTTGGATTGGAAAGTCTCAATCGTAGACCTGCTAAAACTTCTCGACATTGACAGCAGTCGAGAGGCGCGCAATGAACTGGCGAAAGAACTTGGCTGTCCTGCCGAGCTGATGAGCGACTCTGCCAAAATGAATGTCTGGCTTCATAAGACAGTGTTGAAGAAAATCGCCGAGAACGGCGGCAACATCCCCCAATCACTTTTTAGCTAAAAAACAAAATATATCAACAGCGCGGACTGATGTCCGCGCTGTTATGTTTTAAAGATTTTGCATCTAAATTTGCAAGAATAAAACGCAAATCATCTAAAGGCAAATTTATCTGCTGATTGCGCCAAAGACTGCCAGTGCCATCGCAATACAACAGCCGGCTATTCCAAGCGCCGCAAAAACTCCGCCGATGATCAAAAATATATTTCCGCCTTTAGGTTGAGTTTCAAGTACCGCCTGCGTCGGGTTTCCCGCATCATAATGGACAATAACCGCCGCGCCGGGTTGATAGCGGTTGACAATGCCCTGGGCAGTACCGTGATCGTAACTCATGGATGCGCCGGGAAAGACGCGGTTGCCTTGATAAGTCTGCCCGCCAACTGTATAGGTGTATTCGATGATCGGGGTATAGGATGTGCTTGTATGAGTGTGACCATCATTCCGTTCTGTGCGCGTCTGCTGATCCAGTCTGGCTGAAAGAATAGAGCCATTTGCTGTGGGCCAGGTTTCGGTGGCTTTGGCTTTTTTTCGCTCGCGCAAGCCAAAGAAAACGAAGCCAATTCCAATGACGGCAAAAACGCTGCCCAAGCAAAGAGGGATCAACAATGTAGTCAAAGAACTGTCCATTTTTTCTCCTTAATAGTTGGCTTTGAAAACTTTTCCGTTCAATTGCAGTATCCATTCTAAAGCGCGGGGAAAGTGGAGTCAAGAGACAAACTTATGCTACCTTTCGTTCACGCTTGGGCTTGGATGGAGATTCGGGTTCGGCGGGCGGATCGAGTCGAATCGGCTCGGGCGCGGACTCTTTGGCTGGTAACGCGGGAACAGGCTGGGGCGCGGCTGGAGGCGTGATTTGATTCGCATTGAGTCCTATAAAATAATCCTTCACGATTACGTCGTTATAAAAGACGAGTGAGAGAATGCCAACGACCATCGAGAAAATATTGCCTGTCATGAAACATAAAATTTCAAAGACCGCGAGGCTGTTGGATGGTTGCAGAGGTTGAGGCGGATTACTTAACATCTTCGCGGCATAGATGATCTCGAAGACGCCGAGGATGGCAGGCAGAATGGCAAGCGGCAAACAGATAACGCCGATAATTGTGCCGATGGCTGTCATTGACGCGACCAGTCCCCAGAACAGATTGACGATGCCGCTGACAAGAGTCAGCGCTACAATGGCAATGATGAGATTGGGTTTTTGATTTGTATTCATTCGTTACTCCTTAATTTTGTCTGATGGATATAACGAATAAAATGCCGGTTGGTTGCAAAAAAGAAGACCTGCTTTCGCAGGTCTTCGGAAATATTATTTCATAAAGTTGTTTTGTACCCAATCGCCGATAAGCCAGTATTTGAAATCCTTCCCTTGATTGATTTGAATACCGCCGATTGTGCCATAGATCAGCGCGGCTAGAGGCAAAAGCCCAAAGATACAAGCCAATGGCAGGCAGAGCAAACCGATAAAAGGAATCACACCGGATAGCGTACTTGTGATGATAGCCAGGACACTGCCGCCAAACCAGCAAACTGCCTGCATGATTAACGATTGCAGGGAATGATATGCAACATAACGAGAACGGTCTTTATAGATCATATAAATAACCAGAGGCGCTACAACGCCTAAAAGACCGGTGAACAAATTCAGCAGCACGCTGAGATGTGCGAACATCGCCCACTGACGTTCTTCTGCCGGCGTGAGAGGCTGAGGCGGTACAGGGATTTGAGGCGGGTTTTCGATTGACATTGCAACTCCTTTTTTAGAAATACTGTGAGAGGCTGTTTAAAAACTTCGCCACTAAGCCACCAAATTTTTTCCTTTGAGTCTTTGAGCCTTCGTGCCTTTGTGGTCAAAAAAACAGACTTATTAAACAGTCTCTGAGTCTATTACAAAGATAAAGACTCGCAATCAAGCGATTGCGAGTCTTTATTCGAATGGGGAAGGACTACGCCCAGCCTTGATTGCGGATGAAGTCTGAGATCATCGGAATTTTCACATCCTGTCCCTGATAAGCTTGATAAGCCCACCAGAGCATGACAAGGAAGAGAATACCGCCACAGCCAAATGTGATGGTAGTCAGAATGGAGAGTACCACAGTAGCGACGAGCGATTGTACGGCATTGAACTTGACGTACGGACGATTCTTCTTGTCTTCCATGAAAAGAACAACGATAGCGATAAGCGGGATGACATAACCGAGCATAGCCCACAGCTTATCATCGCTGGTAACATCAGGAGACATTGGAGCTTGAGACATAATTTTTTCCTCCGAATAAGTGAATTTGAATTTTCAGTATTTTACAACCATTCGCGCCAACGCGCAACCAAGATATTAACCCAAGAGTACTGTATATGCTACAATTATCACATGTCCATTCGCGTTGTTTTTATGGGTTCTCCGGATTTTTCATTACCATCTTTGCGCGCGTTGCAGAAAACAAATCAAGTTGTCGGCGTTATCACGCAACCGGACCGCGCGTCAGGACGCGGACGCGCACTGAAATCGCCGCCGGTAAAAACTCTCGCGCATGAGCTAAACCTGCCGCTCATGCAACCGGAAAAACTTCGTCAGCCTGAAGCGATGGAACAACTGCGGCTTTGGAATCCGGATTTAATTGTTGTGGCGGCGTTCGGTCAAATCCTTAAATCCGATGTTCTCGATCTGCCGCGTTACGGATGTATCAATGTCCACGCGTCTTTGCTTCCGCGCTGGCGCGGCGCGGCGCCGATCAACGCGGCAATTTTGCATGGGGATAAAGAAACGGGCGTGACAATTATGAAAATGGATGTTAGATTAGATACCGGTCCCATATTGACACAGCGCGCCGTCCGCATCACGCGGGACGATACGGCTGGTTCCATTTTCGAATCCTTGTCACATCTTGGAGCTGACCTGCTTATCCAAACTCTGCCTGATTATCTTTCCGGAAAAATTACGCCTCGTCCTCAACCCGAAGACGGCGTGACATACGCGCCGATAATGAAGAAAGAAGAAGGCTTGCTTGATTTCACGCGTCCTGCCGAAGAATTGGAGCGGCGCGTACGCGCATTTAATCCGTGGCCCGGCGCGTTCATGCGCGTTGATGATGTCTTGTTAAAGGTGCATCGTGCGCGCGCGGAAGCTGGAAATGAATCAGCTGGGAAAAGGCTTGTTTATCGGAATCAGCTTGCAGTTGGAACAGGAAGCGGGCTTCTCATCCTTGATGAAGTTCAACCGGCTGGGAAAAAATCCATGAGCGCGGCGGCGTTCCTTTCAGGCGCGCGCGATTGGGAAAAGTAAATAAGGCAGAACGGAGGCGACATGTCAAAATATGTTGCGGCGATAGACCAGGGTACGACCAGTACACGTTTTATTATTTTTGATCACGCGGGGAATGTTGTTTCTATGGATCAAAAAGAACACCAACAAATTTATCCGAAACCGGGTTGGGTGGAACATGATGTGCTTGAGATTTGGTCGCGTACGCAGGAAGTTATTAAAGGCGCGCTGGAAAAAGGAAATATTAATCCGAAAGACATCGCCGCCATTGGCGTGACCAATCAACGCGAGACAACGGTTGTTTGGGATAAAAAAACAGGCGCGCCTATTTATAACGCCATTGTTTGGCAGGATACGCGCACGGATGTGATTATCAATGAATTGGCAAAAAATGGCGGACAAGATCGTTTGCGCGGAAAAACCGGCTTGCCTCTTGCCACGTATTTTTCCGGTCCAAAGATCAAATGGATTTTAGATAATGTCGAAGGCGCTCGTCTCCGCGCTAAAAACGGGGAACTATTATTCGGAAATATCGATACCTGGATAATTTGGAAGTTGACCGGCGCGCATGTTACCGATGTGACCAACGCCTCGCGCACAATGCTGATGGATTTGCACACGCTTGATTGGGATTCTGAAATTTTGGCTTTGATTGATATTCCGCGCGTGATGTTACCTGAGATTAAATCATCTTCTGAGATTTATGGTTACGTAGGGGCGACTCGCGAGTCGCCCCTACATGGCATACCTGTTTCTGGCGATTTAGGCGATCAGCAAGCCGCGCTTTTCGGTCAGACTTGTTTCAGCGCGGGCGAAGCCAAGAATACTTATGGCACCGGTTGTTTCATGTTGTTGAATACCGGCGAAAAACCGGTGTCAAGCAAATCCGGTTTGCTCACCACGCTTGGATACAAAATCGGAAATCAAAAAGCGGTTTACGCGCTGGAAGGTTCGATTGCCATTACCGGCGCGCTGGTGCAATGGCTGAGGGATAATCTCGGTTTGATACAACAATCTTCCGATATTGAGTCGTTGGCAAAAACGGTGGAAGATAACGGCGGCATATATTTTGTCCCGGCATTTTCGGGGTTGTTCGCGCCGTATTGGAGATCGGATGCGCGCGGCGTGATCGTTGGGATGACGCGTTATATCAACAAAGGTCACATCGCGAGAGCCGCGCTCGAAGCGACTGCTTTTCAAACGCGCGAAGTATTGGACGCGATGGAAAAAGATTCCGGCGTGAAGTTGACCGCGCTCAAAGTGGATGGCGGCATGGTCTTCAACGAATTGCTGATGCAATTCCAAGCCGATATTTTAAATGTGCCGGTCATTCGTCCCAAAGTGGCGGAGACAACCGCGTTAGGCGCGGCATACGCGGCGGGACTCGCGGTCGGCTTCTGGAAAGATTTCGATGAATTGAAAGCCAATTGGGGTCATGACAGACAATGGAATCCGGTAATGGAATCGGGAGCGCGCGAGTCCCTTTATCAAAGTTGGAAAAAAGCAGTCACGCGCGCGTTTGATTGGGTTGAATAAAATATCAAAACTGGCGTACAATAATAAAAATCAAGAAAGTGACTGCCGCCCGTAAAAGGATCAATATGAACCGTAATGAAATTTTTTCCGCTCTCAAGAAAAATCCGAATATTTCTGTATTGATTGTCGGCGCGGGCATTAATGGAATCGGCGCATTCCGCGACCTGACTCTCAATGGCGTGGATGTTCTGCTAATTGACCGCGCGGATTTTTGTTCCGGCGCGAGCGCGGCGTCTTCACACATGGCGCATGGCGGCATCCGCTATCTTGAGAACGGCGAATTTCGTTTGGTGCGCGAAGCTGTGCAGGAACGCAATCGCATGATTCGGAACGCGCCGCATTTGGTCAAGCCATTGCCGACCACGGTTCCGATGTTTAAATATTTTTCAGGCATGTTGAACGCGCCGCTTAAGTTTCTCAAACTTTTGGATAAGCCGTCTGAACGCGGTTCGGTCATTATCAAGTTGGGATTGATTATGTACGACGCTTATACAGGACGTACTCGTATCGTGCCGCGTCATCAGTTCCATTCGCGTGCAAGTTCGCTTGCGCGGTGGGGACGATTGGATCCCAAGATCGTAAATACCGCCACATATTATGATGGCGCCATCCTTAACCCTGAGCGCCTTGCGTTGGAAATAATATTGGATGCGGAAGCTGAAAATCAAAATGCGCGCGCACTAAATTACGTCAGCATGATAGGCGGAGGCGATGACAAGATTATTTTGCGCGATGAGTTAACAGATGAGACATATGATGTGCGTCCCAAGTTGGTTATCAATGCCGCCGGTCCGTGGATTGATTTCACGAATAATAAATTGGGATTTTCCACTCGTTTTATCGGCGGCACGAAAGGCTCGCATCTGGTATTGGATCATCCTGAATTCCGTCAGGCAATCGGCGAGAATGAATTTTTCTTTGAGAACAAAGACGGGCGCATTGTCCTGATCTTTCCGCTGTTTGACCGCGTATTGGTTGGCACTTCGGATATTCCCATTGAAAATCCGGATGAAGCGCAATGTACAGATGAAGAAATTAATTATTTTCTTGAAATGATCGAGCGCGTCTTCCCGGACCTAAAGATTGGACGCGAGCATATAGTTTTTCAATTCTCTGGCGTTCGTCCGCTGCCGCGTTCCAAAGCGAAGAATACCAGTCAAATTTCGCGCGACCACGCGATTGAAGTATTAAGCGGCGCATGGACTAATCTCAGTTTTCCGGTTTACTCGCTGGTCGGCGGTAAGTGGACTTCGTTCCGCGCGTTCGCCGAACAGGTGACAGATAAAGCGCTGGCATTTCTTAGCCTGCCGCGCCAAAAGCAAACGCATGACCTGCCCATCGGCGGCGGGCATGGTTATCCGCGTACCGGCGATGAATATAAACGCCAGATTGAAGGTTTTGTCGCGTGGACAGGTTTACCCATCGAACAAGTGCGTCTGCTCTTTGAACGTTATGGAATGCGTACCGAAGCGGTTGCCGCTTTTATAAAGCGCGGCGCGGATCAACCGCTCAAGCATGTGTCGGGTTATACGCGTCGTGAGATTGCATTTTTGGGCGTGCATGAGAAGTGCATCCATTTGGACGATTTGCTTTTGCGCCGTACCATGCTCGCCATGTTAGGACGATTAAATAAAGACTGCGTGGAAGAACTGGCGGATGCGTTGGGCGAACCTCTCGGATGGAACGCGGAGCAGAAAAAAGCTGAGGCGGCGCGTACGTTCCATATTTTGGCAGACAGGCACGGGGTCCGTTTGTGAAGCGGATATAATGGCGTCTCTTATGAATTGTTCCGTTGTTATTCCCGTTTATCACAGTGAACAAACTCTTGATCCATTAATTGAACGTCTGGCTAAGGTCTTGCCAAATATCGCCGAGACTTATGAAGTCGTGCTGGTCAACGATGGCAGTCCTGATAACAGCTGGGCGGTCGTTGAGCGGCTTGCTGAAAAATATGCCTGGGTGCGAGGAATTAACCTGATGCGGAATTATGGTCAGCATAATGCCGTCTTATGCGGAATCCGCGCGGCGCGTTATGAAATTACAGTTACGCTGGATGACGACTTGCAGCATCCGCCGGAAGAAATTCCTTTGTTGATCGCAAAGTTAAACGAGGGATTTGATGTTGCATACGGCGTTCCCAAAAAACTTCCGCATAGCTGGTGGCGCAACGCGTTTTCTGTCATAACAAAATATGCCATTTCTTATGTGATGAATTTTAAAACGGTGCGTGAGATTAGTTCCTTTCGCGCTTTGCGTACATCGCTTCGAGATGCGTTCGTAACCTATACCGGTCCCGACGTTTTAGTGGATGTGCTTTTTTCGTGGGGGACAACGCGCTTTGGTTCGGTGGAAGTGGATGAAGTATCCCGCACGGTTGGACATTCCAACTATACGTTCGGAAAATTGGCGCGTGTGGCATTGCTGGTCCTTACCAGTTACACCACGCTTCCGCTTCGACTCGCCAGCGTGATCGGTTTTGTATTTACCCTTTTTGGATTTGGCGTTTTAGTCTATGTTTTGGTTACGTATTTTTGGGCAGGTTCAATTCCCGGATTTTCCTTTCAAGCCTCGCTTATTGCTATTTTTAGCGGCGTGCAATTGTTTGCTCTCGGCATTATTGGCGAATATCTGGCGCGGCTTTTTGATCGAACAACCGGACGTCCTACTTATGCGATTGCTAAGACCACTCGTAACCGATCCGCCGAAGAACAAAAATGAATGTTGTTATTCTCCAGCCTTCCTATATTCCGTGGCGCGGCGTATTCGACCAGATCCAAAGAGCCGATCTTTTTATTTTTTACGACGACGTGCAATACGATAAACATGGTTGGCGCAACCGCAACCAGATCAAGACCGCGCAAGGCAAACAGTGGTTGACAATTCCTGTCCACAGCAAAGGCGTGACAGAGGGGATTCCCATCAAAGATGTGAAAATTGACTGGTCGAAGCCGTGGGCGAAAAACCATCTTAAGGCATTGACATTTTCCTACAACAAAGCTCCATATTTCAAAAAATATATGCCTATGATCGAATCTTTTTACGCGCGCCATGACGAATCTCTTGCAGATTTTACAATTGTCACAACTGAGATTATTTCCCGTGCATTAGGAATCATGTCCACCCGTTTTATGCGTTCATCCGAAATCACGGATATAAACGGTCAAAAGACCGAGCGCCTGATCCAAATCCTGAGCAGAGTCGGCGCGAAGCATTACATCAGCGGACCGTCGGCTCGCGACTATATCGAACAGGATAAATTCGACGCCGCCGGTATTACGCTTGAATATATCAAATACGATTATCCAGCATACGAACAACTCTATCATCCCTTTGAACCATTCGTCAGCATACTTGACCTGCTTTTTATGACCGGCGAACGCGCGCTGGATCATATCGTTAATACACAGGACCTCTTGCATAAGTAAATGGTTGTAGATCACGAAGTCACCAAGACATTAAGTCACCAAGTTTTTTTTCGTTTGAGTCTTCGAGACTTCGTGTCTTTGTGGCAAACAATGGACTTTTGCAAGAAATCAACAGGAGAAAAATTCCAGATGAATCTTGAAAATGCTCTTAAGACCTATAAAGCGTATTTCACCGAGAAAATCGAAACGCATGGAGCCGACCCGAAAGGCGTGGACTATAACGGCTTTGAAGCCCAGGAAATCCGCTTTGAGCAATTGATCAAGGTAATTAATCCGTCAGCCGCTTTTAGCGTTATTGACTATGGCTGCGGTTATGGCGCCATGTTTGATTTTCTTCAAAAGAAAAAATGGCAGTTTACCTATCACGGCTTTGACATGATCGAAAAAATGGCGATTGCCGGAAAAGAGGCGCATAAGGATTTTTCCAACGCGCGCTTCTTTCATTCCGAAAGCGATTTAACGGTTGCCGATTATCTGGTCGCGGGGTCTATTTTCAATAATAAATTTGAAGCGGATCATGATGAATGGCAAAATATGGTTGTGGAAACTTTACAGCGCATGAACGCGCTTTGCTCGAAGGGTTTTTCTTATAACATGCTGACGAAATATTCCGATGAAGACCGCATGTCCCAGCGCCCCGACTTGTTCTTTGGCGATTCGCTTTTTTTCTTTGATTTCTGCAAACAAAATTTCTCGCGCAATGTGGCTTTGCTCCACGATTACGGCTTATACGACTTCACCATCCTTGTCCGCAAGGATGTATAATTTCGGAGTGCGGGAGCCAGCTCCCGCACTTTTCTAATATGAAAATAATTCAAGCGCCGCGCGCCTCGACAATCCTTTATAACCTGCTGACCACGCGCGCGGATGCGCGTCCGTGGTTACTGCCTGCCAATATTTGTCCCATTGTACCGATCACATTCCTTAAGGCGCGGATCCCGTTTGAGTTCGCGGATATATCAGCCGCAACTCTGCATATTGATCTGGAGCAGGCTGAGGCGCGGATCAAGACGCGCAGGTTTGGCGGATTGTTGTATGCGCATACCTATGGAGAATCATCCACGCCGCGCGATTTTTTCGATTCGGTCAAACATCTCGCGCCCGAACTTGTCCTCGTGGACGACCGCTGTTTGTGCATTCCCGACTTTGAAATTGACACGCCAGCCGATTTGACTTTATATAGCACAGGTTATGCCAAAATCGTTGATCTTAATTTTGGCGGCTATGCTTTTGCACAGGATGATTTGAAATATCGGCAATCATATTTATCGTTTGATCCGCAGGAACATGTCAAACTTGAAGCGTCTTATAAAGAGGCTGTTCAAACCCGTCAGGCTTTTATTTACCATGACAGCGACTGGCTTGAAACCGACGCGCCCATGCCTGCATGGTATGATTATCGTCAGAAAATTGAAAATGGATTGAAAGACTCGCTTGCTCACCGCGCGGCGTTAAATGATGCGTATCGAAAATTATTGCCGCATGAAATACAATTGCCGCAGGCTTATCAAATCTGGCGATATAACATCCGCGTAAAAAACAGCGCGCGCGTTTTAAAAGCCATTTTTGAATCTGGGTTGTTTGCCAGTTCGCATTACGCGTCTCTCGCCGGCATTATGGTCGAAGGTCGCGCGCCGCAAGCCGAAACTTTGGCGAATCATGTTATAAACTTATTCAACGATCATCATTTTGATCTGCAAAAGGTCGAGAAAATTTGTGAAGTGATTTTGGAGAATTATGAAAGTTGATTTCAATTGTCCCATGACTGTTGGCAAAGAATTTGAATACATGCGCCAGGCTATTGATAACGCGCATATTTCGGGCGATGGCGCGTTTACAAAAAAATGTCACGCTTTTCTTGAACAGGAACTTGGCGTTGCAAAAGCTTTGTTGACTACATCCTGCACGCACGCGTTGGAAATGTCCGCGATCTTATTGGATATTCAACCTGGCGACGAAGTCATCATTCCGGATTTCACTTTTGTCTCGACTGTGAACGCGTTCGTTTTACGCGGAGCCAAACCGATCTTTCTGGACGTTCGACCTGATACCCTTAACCTGGACCAATCCAAGCTGGAAGCGGTTCTCTCGCCGCGCGTGAAAGCAATTGTCCCGGTGCATTACGCCGGCATAGGCTGTGACATGGACTCCATCATGGACATCGCCAATCGCCGCGGCATCGCCGTTGTCGAAGATAACGCGCATGGATTGTTCGGTAAATATAAAGGGAAATATCTCGGTACCTTTGGTTCGATGGCGTCGCAGTCTTTTCATGAAACCAAAAATTTCACCAGCGGAGAAGGCGGCGCGTTAATTATCAACGACCGCGAACTGGCAGAACGCGCCGAGATCATCCGCGAAAAAGGGACGAACCGCTCGCGTTTTTTCCGCGGTCAAGTGGATAAATATACCTGGGTGGATATTGGCTCATCCTACCTGCCATCCGATATTCTTGCCGCGTTCTTATTCGCTCAATTTGAACAGCGCGAGAAAATCCAATCGCATCGTAAACAGGTATGGGAAATATACTACGCAGGTTTGAAAGATTGGGCTGACGCGCATGATGTGCAGTTGCCATTTATCCCCGAAGATTGCGAACAGGCTTATCACATGTTTTACATGCTTTTGCCAAATTTGGATTTGCGTCAAAAATTAATTGTGCATTTGCGCGAGCGCGGCGTGACCAGCGTCTTTCATTATCTGCCTTTGCATCTCTCCGACATGGGACAATCGTTTGGCGGCAAGACCGGCGATTGTCCGATAACCGAACGCGTCAGCGACCAGTTGATCCGCCTGCCGTTTCATAACGCGTTAACCGGCGGCGATCAGGAACATGTCATTGATGCAATTCAGGAGTTTGTTTTCTAATGACCCAAACCGCTTCCAAACGAGAAACGATTCTTGCGATTGGCTTGATCGTTCTATCCACTTTGCTTACGTATGGCGCTTTGATCTCGCGGCTTGGCTTTTACCGCGACGACTGGTATTTGCTCTGGACGGCTGAATCACAAGGCACAGCCGGCTTGCTTAACTTATTCCGCGGCGACCGTCCGTTTTTAGGCTGGCTGTATATCTTCGATTTCTCCATGCTTGGCGTCGCTCCGCTTGGCTGGCATTTATACGCATTATTTATCAAGGTCATTTCTGCTCTGGCTTTTTTCTGGCTGGTACGCAGTATATGGCCCCAGCGTAAAATCGAAACTACGTTTATCACCTTGTTATTTGTGGTTTACCCGGGTTTCTATCAACAGCCTGACGCTTTAACTTTCAAGCAATTATTGCTTGCTTATACCGGAGCGTTATTTTCACTCGCGCTGACCGTTCAAGCGGTAAAAACAAACAAGACCAATCTCAAAATTATCTTCACGATTCTTGCCGTCGCGCTGACTGCCTTTTACATCTTAATTTACGAACCTCTGATCGGATTGGAAATTGCCCGCGTCTTTCTAATTTTTTATCTTTTGTATATGCAAAACATAAAATGGAAGGAAAGCCTTCGTTTGGCGCTATTGCGCTGCGCTCCGTATCTTTCATTCGCCGCGCTGTTTACATTTTGGCGCATCTTTATTTTTCAAAGCACAAGAAAGGCGACCAGCGTTGACGTATTGGCAGTCAACTTCACTTCTTTGCATGGACTCACGCGTTTGTTGGTCGAGACCGGAAAAGATTTTATAGAAACATCCATCCTTGCATGGGGCGCGCCTTATTATCAATTTACAGCTCAGGCAGAATATAAAAACATGGGACTGGCTTTGGGATTGGGTCTTTTGGTGGTAACAGCCTCAGCCGGATATTATTTACTTGTCCGCGAGCAGGATGAAGCCGCGCGAGAATCGTCGCTCGACTGGCTGATACTCGGCGCCGCCATCGTCTTTGTCACAACTCTGCCGGTTGTCACGGCGGGACGCAATGTCTTGTTTGGAATTCAATGGGATCGTTATACCTATCAATCGGTATTAGGCGCCGCTTTGCTGGCTGGCGGATTTATCTTTTACGCGCTGCGCGGAAATTTGCGCTGGCTGGCGCTTGCCTTATTATTGATCGGCGGCGTTACAACGCAAGTATTCAGCGAAATATATTATCGCGATTTTTGGTCGGCGCAACGCAGTGCATGGTGGCAACTGTATTGGCGCGCGCCGCAAATTGAAGATGGCACAACCATAATTACCGCCTTGCCGAGCGGTTTTCAACTAGCCGAAGAATATGAAATTTGGGGACCGTTGAATTTGGTCTATCATCGCGGTCAGCCGTTGAAACTTACCGGGCAGGTGATATTTCCTCAACTTGCAATTGATCTCGCGCGTGGAACGGTGGAACAAAGACTCGAGCGCGGCACCATAATGGTTGACCGCGATTACAACCGCGTCATGGTTATATCAATACCGACAACAAAATCCTGTTTGCATGTATATAACGGTTCTTTGCTTGAACTCTCGATTTTGGAAAGTCCGGATATAGCTTTGATCGCGCCGTACTCGCGCACAGATTTTATCCTGACCGACGCGGCTTCTCCCGCGCCTCCAACCCAAATTATGGGAATCGAACCCGCGCATGATTGGTGCTATTATTATCAGAAGATGAATCTCTCGCTTCAAGCGGGACGTTGGGCTGACGCCGCTCGTTTGGCTGATACCGCGCTGACAAATGACCTGCGCCCGGAAGACCTCGTCGAGTGGATGCCGGTGTTGGAAGCGTATGCCAATAACTCGGAAGACGCGAAAGCCAGACAGGTTTCCAAATATATTAATGACGCTTATACGCGCATGTCGCTTTGTCAGCGCTTAAAAGATATTACGAAATGGCCTGCCGGTTATCGCTCGGAAGCCATCCTCGATAATTTATGCCGAAGCCATTAATGAGAATTTGTTATGAATGATTTTTTCAAAAAGATTCGTTTTGGCGAACTCACCATTCCCTTTGCGTTTCTTGCCGTTTTGATTTTTGCCTTTGGCTTTTTGATTCCCAGGCTTGGCATTTATCAGGACGATTGGTTATATGTTTATAACGCCTATGCGCGCGGTCCGCAAGGATTGTGGGATTTTACATACGCGGATGGCACGCCTTTTGCCAGTCTCATTAACATCGCCTTGTTTGCCATCCTCGGCTTCAAACCGTTATATTGGCATATTGCTTCGCTCCTCGCCCGTTGGCTGACTGTGACCGTCTTCTGGCTTGTCCTACGCCGACTCTGGTCATCATCCCCGCGCCAGACATTTTTAGCCGCCTTGCTTTTTTCGCTTCATCCTTTTTTCACCTTGCAACCGCTGGCATATACTTTTCTGCACGTCTGGCTTGGATATTTTTCTCTCGGTCTTTCGTTTTACTGGATGATCTGCTCGGTGCAGGAACCCAAACGTTTTTGGTTTTATACAATTTTGGCTTTGCTGGCTGAAACCGTAACCATCTTCACTCTGGAATATTTCGCCGGACTTGAATTCTTGCGTCCAATTCTGCTTTGGATGGTTGTGCGGAATCAGGAAAAAGATTTTAAATCCAGCGTCATCAAATCCTTGAAGTTGTGGATGCCTTATCTCGTTGTCTTTGGTATCTATATATACTGGCGCTTTTTTATCTACACAGTCCCCATCAAAAATCGCAATGACCCGATTGTGATCGAAACGCTTTTAAGCAATCCGCTGGCAGGGATAAAATTAATTCTCTTCAACCTTGTGCCGGATACTTTGTTGATCGTTGTCGCTTCATGGTTTAACATCCTCAACCCGACATCATTTGATTGGTTTGACCGCGGGAATATCATCCTCACAGCTTTGAGTCTTTTGGTCGGTTTGCTGGCGTTTTTCTATCTCAGCCGTCAGACTTATGACCAGCCCAAAGAAACGCCGACCAAGTCGTTATATCCGCGTGAAGCGTTTTGGCTTGGACTGGCGATTGTCGTCCTCGGCTTGATACCGCCTTATGTTGGCGGACTCTTCATCAACGAAAAAAATCCGCTTTGGAACAGCCGTTTTGGATTGGCATCCATGTTGGGAGCGTCCATGATGGTCGTCGCGCTGGTCGAAGCTTTGTTTGCATCTTATAAAGCGCGGCTGATTTTTTTTGCAGCGCTGGTTGGTCTGACGGTTTCATACCACGCGCGTTATACAAATGATTTTACAAATACATGGAAAAAACAGGCGAACTTTTATCGCCAGTTGGTTTTGCGCGTGCCGAGTCTTCAGCCGAATACCGCGGTCATTACTGAAGGCGAAATTTTATATCACATGGGCGATTATCCGACCGCGTATGCCATCAACATCATGCTGGCGCAACCGCGCGGCGATTCAGGCGAATATATTAATTACTGGTTCTTTTCGATCACCAGTAATTTTGGAAATCGTCTTGATGATTTTATGAACGGCATGGTTATTCAAGACCGTCATCGTTCATTGCGCTTTAGCGGAAAAAGTAACGAGAGTTTGATCGTATCTTTCGAGCCGGAAAAAGGACAATGCCTGTATGTCATTCGCCCGCAGGATTCAACGGTTCGGCTTTTGCCGTCAATGATGAAGGACGCGAGTCATTTATCCGCGCTTAAGCGAATTTCACTGCAAAAAAATTCCGGTCTATTCCTTCAAGAAATCGGTTTGAATTATTCCGAAGATTGGTGTACTTATTATCAACAGGCTGATCTCGCGCGGCAGGCTGGAGATTGGGCGCAAACGGCAAAGCTGTGGAATGACGCGCGCGCAAAAGATTTTGCTCCCGGCGCGCCGTTTGAATATCTGCCTTTTGTCGAGGCGTTTGCTCGGCTTGGCGATTGGGATCAAGCCGTAAGTTTGACTCTTGAAGTGAAATATTTGCCGCCAGCCGCGCGCCTGACACTATGCGATTTTTGGAATTCGCTTCCCGCCGCGCCCGAACGCGATTCCGCTTTCAAGCAGGTCCAAGCCGAGTTAGCTTGTCCCGTTAACTAGGGTACAATCCCTCTTTGAAAAAAATGCACATAGCAATTGTGATTCCTATTTATAACGAAGCCGGCGTCGTGGAGCAATCTCACGCGCAAATTTGCGCGGTGGTGGATAAATTGCCGCATCAATTTACTTTCTATTATGTTGACGACGGCTCCAATGACGACACCGAAAAATCCCTTGACACTCTTGCAATAAAAGATCGGCGCGTAAAGGTTATAGCTCTCAGCCGAAATTTTGGACATCAAGCCGCGCTCAGCGCCGGGCTTGACCGCGCCGAAGGCGATGTGGTCATTTCAATGGATGGCGATGGTCAACATCCGCCGGAGATGATTCCGCAAATGTTGAATTTGATCGAGCAAGGATATGACATCGTCCAGACCCAGCGTATGGATGAAGCCCAGCCTGCCTCGTTCAAAAAATGGACGTCAGGCTTGTTCTACCGTTTAATCAACGTTATCAGCGGGACGCGTATTCTTCCCGGCGCGGCGGATTTCCGCGCACTCTCGCGCCGAGCGGTGGACGCGATCAAGTCCATGCCGGAGTATCATCGCTTTCTGCGCGGCATGGTCGCGTGGATCGGTTTTCCGACAGTCATTCTGCCTTACCAGCCAGTCGAAAGAATCAGCGGACAGTCAAAATATTCATTCCGTAAAATGTTCGATCTCGCGATGAATGCCATCTTCTCGTTTTCGCTTGTGCCTTTATATATCGGTCTAAGCGTTGGCGGAACTTTTCTTTTGCTTGCATTGCTGGAAGCGATTTATGTGCTTTCCTTTTGGGTCACCGGTCATACATCCAGCCTCGCGCCCGGTTGGAGTTCGCTCATGTTCGTTCTTTTGGTTGTCGGCGGTACGCTGATGATCCTGCTGGGTTTTATCGGCGTGTATGTCGGTTTTATTTTTCAAGAGGCGAAACGCCGCCCGGTCTATATCATAAAAGGGGAAAAATAAAATGGACAGTACCAGACCTCAGCCTTTTCACATTACGCTTTTACGTCACGGCGAATCTGTAGGCAATGCCGAATCACGCTGGCAGGGACAAGCCGATTATCCGCTGACAGAAACGGGACGCGCACAGGCGCGCGCGCTTGCCGCACGCTGGAAAAGAGATAAAACAAAATTCGATCTTGTGCTTTCCAGTCCGCTTATACGCGCCAAAGAAACGGCGGATATTGTGGCTTCGGCTTTGAAGTCCACGGTTGAATTGGAACCTTTATTGATGGAACGCGATAACGGCGATTTCTCTGGGCTTACCGCATACGAAGCGCGGACTAAATTTCCACCGCCGATTTTTGTCACGCCGTATGATTCTGTCGGCGGTGATGGCGAAGGCGATTGGGAATTATTTTTACGCGCAGGTCAGGCTTTGCATAGTTTGTTGAAGCGCGAACCGGGCAGTTATCTGATCGTGTCACATGGCGGCTTGTTGAATCAAATTATGCACGCGGTGGTGGGAGTCGCTCCACAAGCCAATAACGCCGGTACGCGTTTTCGCTTTGGCAATACCGCGTTTGCGCGTTTAATGTATTATCCGCACCAGCATCGCTGGGCGATTGACGCGCTCAACGATCACGCGCATTGGAAAGACGCCGATTCTTAATATCATTATCAATGAGATTCTTGCTTTTTGTGTCCGCAGGGTCTTCGACATGATTTTTGGACCGCTAAGCTCGCGAAGAGCGCGAAGATTTTTAAAAGTTTTCTTAGCGACCTTAGCGCGCTTCGCGGTAAAACTTTTTCGACTTGTCCGAGTTAGGAGAACCTTTTGCAACCTAGTTCTACACAATCCACTTTAAAAATCCTTGCATTTGGCGCGGGCGCCATTGGGACATATATCGGCGGCAGTCTGGTATTAGCCGGACATCAAGTCGTCTTTGTTGAACAACTTACTGTCGCGGATGAACTGCGCGTACGCGGCTTGAAACTCGACTTGACATTGGATAAACGCAGGAACACAAAAGATATTTCTGTTCTTGAGCCGTCGTCTTTTGTGATTGCGCCTTCTCTTGAAAAAGCCTTGCGTTACGGTCCATTTGACGTGGCGCTCTTCGCGCTGAAATCCTTTGACACCGAGTCCGCGCTTGCAGATATGAAACCGTTCGCGGATAAAATGCCGCCCATCTTATGTCTTTCCAACGGCGTGGACAACGAGCCGATGATCGCCCGCGCGCTTGGTTCAGATAAAGTCATCTATGGCACGGTGACGACTGCCATCGGTCGCCGCGCGGCAGGGGATATTGTTCTGGAGAAATTACGCGGCGTGGGCGTAGCCGCCGGACATGCATTCTCTGAAAAACTAGCCGCCGTGCTGGATGGAGCATATTTGAATTGTCGTTTATATGCCAACGCACAAGATATGAAATGGTCGAAGATGCTGACCAATCTCATTGCGAATCCAACATCCGCAATTCTTAATATGACCGCGGCGGAAATCTTTGCCAACAAGAAATTATATAAACTTGAAATTGACATGCTGAAAGAATGTCTCGCGGTGATGAAGGCGCAGAACATTCAAGTCGTTGACCTGCCCGGCACACCGGTCAAGGCTTTAGCTTTTGCAACCAAATTGCCGTTATGGTTATCCAAGCCATTTCTGGGACGAGCCGCGGGCAGTGGACGCGGCGCGAAGATGCCGTCTTTTCACATTGATTTATATTCAAACCGCGGTAAATCGGAAGTGGTTTATTTGCACGGCGCGGTGGTGCGAGCCGGGGAAAAAGCTCATGTCGCCACACCAGTCAATAAGGTCCTGACCGATACGTTGATGTCGCTTACGCGGAAAGAAGTTCCTCTGGAAGAATACGCTCATCAGCCGGAAAAATTAATCGCCAGGGTATCATCCAATGTCTAATGTAAAAATTATTTCTGATCGAAAAGATGTGGAAATTCATCTGCCAGATGGGCGCGTCTTATCCGGTCCGCGCGGCGCGGCGATCAGCGAATTTTTTAAGGCGGTTGAATTTGAAGCGCCAATTGTAGGCGCGATCATTAACAATGAATTGCATGAATTAACATATCCTATAAATATTGAATCTATTGTTGAACCGGTTACCATGGATACGGCTGACGGCGCGCGTATTTATCGCCGCTCATTGATCTTTCTGCTGGAGATGGCATTTACCGATCTTTTTCCGAAAGGCAAATTGACTATTGATCACTCGGTCGGGTCAGGCGGATTTTATTGTCACATCACCGGACGCAAGCCGTTGAATGAATTGGAACTTGAAAAACTCAAAACGCATATTCAAGAGATGGTGGACGCAGACCTGCCCTTTGAACGGCACGAGGCGCCGATCAAAGAGGCTATCGCACAATTTGAAAAACTGGGCTATGACGACAAAGTGCATTTGCTGAAGTATCGCAAAAAAGCCTATCTTACTTTGTACCGTCTCGGTACGCGCATGATGGATTACATGCACGGTTACATGGTTCCATCCACCGGTTATTTAAAATGGTTTGAACTCACGCCTATTAACGGCGGCTTCACACTGCACTTCCCACGCCGCAATGCGCCCATGCAAGTAGCCGAGACCATCAACTATCCAAAACTGCTCGCGGCATTTTTACAATATGGCGAATGGTTAACGCGCCTGGGCATTGATAATGTCGGCGCGCTCAACGACGCAATCTCGTCGGGACGCGCGCATGAAATCGTACTTGTCTCTGAAGCTCTGCATGAACTTAATGTCTCAGACATCGCGCAGGAAATCGCCAAACGCGGTTCGCAGATCATTCTGATCGCCGGTCCTTCCTCTTCAGGCAAAACAACTTTCTCGCGGCGGCTGGCTGTGCAACTGCTCGCGCTTGGCATTTCGCCTTTTCCACTGGAACTTGATAACTATTTTATTGACCGCGATAAAACCCCTCTTGGCGAAGATGGTCAACCCGATTTTGAAACAATCGAGTCTTTGGATTTATCCTTGCTTGCTGAAAACCTTGAATCTTTACTTGCCTTCAAAAAGACCAAACTCCCGCGCTATAACTTCTTCACCGGGCTTAGCGAAGCAGGCGATACCGTACAACTCAAACATGGACAGCCGATTATTTTGGAAGGCATTCATGGGATGAACCCCCGACTCATTCCCTCGACTTTAGCCGACCGCGCCTTTCGCGTCTATGCCTCCGCGCTGACCCAGCTCAACCTTGATCGCCATAACCGAGTCTCAACTACCGACACGCGCCTGATCCGCCGCATCGTGCGCGACGCGCGTGAGCGCGGATATACTGCCGCACAAACCATCTCACGCTGGGAATCGGTTCGCCGCGGCGAAAAACGGCACATCTTCCCTTATCAGGAAAACGCGGATGTAATGTTCAACTCTGCTCTGGTGTATGAACTCGCCGCGCTAAAGCCGCTTGCCGAACCGCTCTTGCGACAGGTTCCATACCGCACATCCGAATTTATCGAAGCGCGCAGATTACTCGCTTTTCTCGAATGGTTCCTGCCCATTGATGCAGAAATAATTCCCCACAATTCAATTGTCCGCGAATTCATAGGCGGCTCGATCTTGAGAGATTTCAAGATTTGGAAGAATCACAAATAATCAAGAAGGGATAACTCAACGGTTATCCCTTCTTGATTTAAACAGCATAAACTCAATTTAGCGGGGTGAATTCTCACTGTCCACGTCTTTGTTGGCGCGCTTTTGAGTTTAGAGACTATGCAAATGCAAGTTGCTTTATATTCTTTTCTTCGCTTGATTTGCTTTTTGATATTATTGGAAGTAAGTAATTGGAAATAAAGAGCTCATTTCCTTTATCAGCCTTACCTTGTTTATAATTGTTCATGCCATATTGCAATTCCCATTCGTAGATATTTGCAAAATCAAAATTTCTTCTGATTTCAGGCGAGTCATCGTAAGTAATAAGCCATGAATGATTACATTTTTTCAGCGCAAAAGTAAATTCATCGTGATTAAATCCTGTATGTAAAATACCATTTTTTCCGTACAACTTCGATTTGGTTGCTTTGAAGTAAGGCGGATCAAGAAAGGTAAAGACTTCTTTTCCGCCGCTTGACAGGACTTCACGATAATCCAAGTACGTGATCTTAATTCCTTCCAAAAGTTTTCCAAGTTTTGCAACGCGTTCAATTGAAGAATCTGTAAATCTTCCAACAAAAGCCAGTTGCGAGTACCCGCCAGATTCGACCACACCGGAAAAAGTAATTCGATTTAAGACGAAGAAGCGGATAGCACGCTCAAATTCGGTTAATGTTCCAATTTTTATATTTACTAATTCGTTGAATAATTCCTGACCATCCGCTCTTTCTGTTTTAACTTTCAATACTTCCTTTGCCAATTTTTCCGAATCCATTTGAGCGTATTTCCAAAAATAATATAGTTCTGGATTTAAATCGTTAATCCAAATTTTCAATTTCGGGTAGGCTTGTTTTAAGTATATAAAAAATGACCCGCCGCCAACAAACGGCTCTCGGTATTCCTCAAATTCTTTGGGTAAGAGGAATTTCATTTGCTGTATCGCACGGGATTTCCCGCCGGGATACCTTAAGGGGCTTTTCATAATTGTCATGGTTTGTTAGGTGAAATTTGAATTTCAAGTTTTTGATTATTTGAAGCTTCCTGATTCAATTTGCGTAAAGTTTCCGCTTCTCGTTTGGAATAATTTCCTTTATTCTCGCTTAAGAATTGTACCAATAAATTTTTATCACAAGGCATTGATAATGACCCTGAAATCTTTTTGCCCGTCAATTTTAAACGTGACCTAAAATTAACAGGATTTGAATCAAGGCGAAGAGAATCAAGGTTGGAATACAAAATCAATTTAAATAAACCGTCTTTGATGTCGGAAAGGCTGGGAAGAAAGCCTTCGGTGGAATTTTTCGCTTCTTGAATGATGAAAATGTTTTCTTTCTCATCTTGGATAACTTCATCGGCTGTCAGATAATATATGCCACCAAGATAGTTTTCAATTTGAAAGGTTGCTTTTATTCCATCAGATAAATATTCGAAGCCGTGTGATGTTTGAATTTCTCGAATAGAAGCGCCTTTTGAACCACGCAAAGAAATATTTTTGAAATTCTCGAAATCACGCATGATTGTTGCTAAATATTGCTCTTGAGTATCTCGGTTATGTACCTTTGCGCCTGTCTCTTTAGATATTCTTTCGTAACTCTCTAAAGCCAGTTTGTAAATATTAACAAAACTATCTTCGACGAGAGAACGATTCCAATGAAGCGCGCTTTGTTTATATTGGCTTATCTTTAATATCTGGTCATTGACAACATCAACATTAAATTCTTGACTGGTAATTTTGTTTCTTGAAAATTGCAACGGGCGCTGATTTTTTGACGCTTTATCGTAGTATGCTAAAACGATGTAAATGTTAAGTAGATTCATCCATGAAATTGTCGAATATTGAATCCTGTCCAAGTCACCATCCAGCCCTTCATCTTTGAGAACGGGAATAACTGTCAAACGCATTGGGGAGTTAAAGGTATTGTACAGTCTCTCGAATGGGTAACTGCGTGTCCTTTTTGGCGACACCCATTTTGAAAAAGAAATTTCGCCATCGGGAAATACTATTTTCCCAGATGTTTGAACTTCATTGATATTAAAATCCGCATAATCGTATTTCGATAAATCTTCCGCCAAAAAAGCTTTATATTGAACATCTTTGATAAAGCCTTCAAAGTTGAGCGTCATATTTATTTTTTCTCCAAAGAATTGTGGGAAAAGTCTGGCAAGTAGATTTTTTATGGATTGCAATTGCATTTTCAAATTTTACCCCGCTTTGCAAGGACACGCCAACAGTTCGAGTCCGCGCAGCGTGGATGGTTTTCTTCCCAAAGGACATCTTCATGCACAGTTTCTTTTGCTTTGGTTTTACTTGCAATGACGTTTTATTTTATTGTTTTATTTTTGTAATCGCACAATTTAATGATCGGACATTTCGGGCAAAGCGGTTTTCTTGCGTCGCATATCTCGCGCCCCAAACGGATGAGATTCAAGTGCGCGGCATAATATGTCTCAGGCGGGAATAAGGATTCAAGATACGGGTGCGCCTGTTCAACGGTCATCTTTTCATGGCGCAAGCCGGTGCGTCCGCTGATGCGGTAGATATGTGTATCCACCGGAAAGGCGGGTTTGCCCAGCGAAAAACACAGGACAATCGCGGCAGTCTTCGGACCGACGCCGTTAAACTTTGTCAGCCAGGCGCGCGCTTCCTCGGTTGGCAGATCAGCTAAAAAGTCCAGATTGAGCGAGCCGCGTTCCTTTGTGATGGCTTGTAATACTCCCTGGATGCGCGGTCCCTTTTGATTGGCGAGTCCCGCGATGCGGATCGCGGCAATCACATCTTCGATGTTCGCGTCACGTACATCTTCCCACGTTGAAAATTTCGCGCGCAATGAATTGAAGGCGCGGTCGCGGTTGACATCGTTGGTGTTTTGCGAAAGGATGGTGGAAACCAATTCGTCAACGGCGGGCAATTGCTTGCGCCAGGTCGGTTCGCCAAAGGCTTGGAGCAAGGTTTCGTGGATTTGGATGGCGCGTGTTTTGAGATCAGCCATTTTATGATTCAAACTTTAATTTGAAAACCGGATGCGACTCGCCCGTGACAAGTCCGCGATGATTCTTGAGAATCCTGTTTGGACCAAAAGGCGACAGCGTTTGCAGTTGTTTTTCGTTCAACGCGCCCAACTGCTTTAATATTTCCATGGCAACGGCAGGACGCACGCGGCTGCTCCATTCAAGATCGTCAGACATGCGCGATGCGTCTCCATCGGTTACTTTGAAAGCAATGCCCGCGCCGCGTGGTCGTGATGAGAGCGCGCCGGGTAACAGTCCGATGATTTGAAAACCTTCAGCGCCGCGCTTGCAAACGATTTTGCCTTCCGCGGTTTTCATCAATTCACAATCGAACTCGCCATAACTGCTGACCATTTCCGGATGCGCGCTCATGGCGGTTGTAATTTTGCGGCAGGCGGATGCGCGCGCTTCGGATAAATCGCGCGGATCGGATAAGCGCGCCATGCCAAGCGCGGCGTTATAAAGCGGCAGGGCAAAATTCGGCGCGGAACAACCGTCTACGCCGAGTTTTATTTTTCCGCGTTCGTATTGACACATCTCAGCGAAGGTTGTCAAAATATCCTGTTGGATAGGATGGTTGATATCGAGATAATTCTCCAGCGGCAGTCCGCGCATTTTGGCGTGCGCCAACATGCTGGTATGTTTACCCGAACAATTATTATTGTTGGGCGTCGGTTCTGCGCCGCGCTGAATCATGGATTTGAAAACAGCCGCGTCGCCGGGCTGGTGTGTACCGCATTGCAGTTGATTTTCATGAATACCAATTTTTTTTTGCATACCTTGCACAGTATCAAGGTGCATCTGCGCGCTTTCGTGCGAGGCGCATGTAAGCGCGAGTTCTTTGAGAGTATAACCATAATGTTCCACGCCGCCGCGCTCCACGAAAGGCAAAGCCTGAAAAGGCTTGGCGGATGAACGTAAAAAGGCGACCGTTTGAGGGTCGCCATAGGATGCGATGGTTTTTCCGTCAGAGTCCACGACTACGATCGCGCCGTAGTGTGTGGATTCGACCACGCGACCGCGCGTCAATTCAAGCAAGGGCAGGCATATGCTCACTATTTATTCCTCATCAGAATAGCTTGAATAATGCCGCGTGTAATAATGCTGTAATCCGTAACGCAGGCGTGACGTAAATTGTTTGTGGCGCGCGGCTGGGACTTTGAATCCGCTTGCAAGAGATTCCACCAGTTTTTCGGTCGCGGATGCAGGCGATTTTTTTGCGGCAAGTTTATTGAGTTTATCGTGGATATGTTCGATCAATTCATATTGCGCTTTGACCATGGACGTGGTCACTATGCCGCCGCGTCCGCTGACGATTGTATAGCCTCTATAAGCGGAGCTTAACAGGATTTCAAGATTCTCCAGCCATTGATCGAGGTTGGCATTGGCAAGGAATGGCGGCTGGTGTTTCAGTACCGCGTCGCCAACGAATACGATTTTTTCATCAGGCAATATCACCCAGATCGCGCCCGCAGTCGGTCCCGGATGACTTTCCAAAGCGACAGGCGATTCGCCCCAGTAGAGAGTTAATTGCTGGTCGAAAGAAATCTCAGGCGCCGCCCAGCGCACACTACCGAGACCGGGGATTGATTCCCAATCCGCGCCGGTTTCATCACCCTGGGCTTTGAATGTGCTGGGACGCGCGCGAAAAATGGCGGCTGTTTTTTCGTTCGCGATAATTGTGCAATCCATGCCGCGCGCGCCGAACGTTCGGTCTGGATGCGAGTCTATGTTAATCAGTACGCGTTCATGTCCGCAGTTTAGGTTCATCATGCTGGCGCGCCAGGAGCGGCCGTCTTCAGGCGCGGGCGGCGAATCTAATTGGATCAAGCCGCGTGAACGCGCGATCACTCCCAGCGTTACGCCGGGGTATGTATCTTCAATAAAAACATTATCGTAGATGGCTTGCATAAGACTCCTGAATATCCTTTAATTTAGTCAGATGGCTTGCTGTCTGAATGAACAGGAGTTTGCTCCCGCATTTCAGGATTGCCAGCTTGCTCGTTTTTCACGATTGGCAGGGTGAGCCGGAATGTCGCGCCTTTTTCAGGTTCACTTTCCACCCAAATGCGCCCACCATGTCCTTGCACCGCGAGACGACAGAATGCCAATCCCACGCCAAGACCGCTGGGACTATTCTTGCCGCGCAGGCGCGTGAATTTTTCAAAGATGCGTTCCCGATCTGCGCGTGGAATACCGGGACCGTTATCCTTGACCCAAACATTTACCCAACCGTTATCATCACATGCCCCAATTTCCACACTGCCTTCACTGGGCGTAAACTTGACGGCGTTTTCCAGCAGGTTAATTAATACACGCTGGATCATGTCAATATCCACCCATAAAAGCGGAAGGCTGGCTGAAATATCTTTATGGATCGTTTGCTGGCGGCCGGTTGCGAGTGGCTCCACATTGCGAATCGCTTCTTCGATCAAAGCGGTTACATCCACAGCTTTTTGGTCCGCAATCTGTTGACCCGCTTCCAGCTTGCTGATATCCAGCAAGGAGTTAACCAAACGCTGGATACGCGCCGTCGAATTGGATGCAATCGTCAGCATGGCTTGAACGGTTTCATCCTTTTCCACCATGGAACCCAATATATCGAGGCTCGCGACAATGTTTCCAAGCGGCGAACGCAGGTCGTGATAGATCATGTGAGTCATATCGTCACGCAACGCGTCCAATTCTTTGCGCGCCGTAATGTCGCGCAGGATCCATTGCAAAGAATCAACTTCCTCGAATCTCACGCGGCGCGCGTGGACATCCACAGGAATCGTGCCGCCATCCTGCATCTGCAAAACGGATTCGTAATTCGTGTCCGTATTTTCCTTAAGCGCCTTGAAATCAGATCCAACTTTATCCCAATCTATACAATGCAATTGGTCAACGCTCAACGCGTGAAGTTCCTGATTTGAATATCCGCTGATCTTTACAGCCGGACGATTCCCCTCAAGCACACGTCCCTGCCCATCTGTGATTAAGATCGGGTCTATACTGTCTTCAAATAATTCCTGATAATGCCGGTGCGCTTGTTGCAAGCGTTCAAAGAATTGTGCGTTCTGGATTGTGCTTCCCGCCAAACTTCCCAAGCCGATCATTACCAGCGCGGCATCTGGATCGAACGCGCCTGCAATCGGATTAATAGCCTCCAGCACGCCGATGACTTTTCCCTGCGCCTGAATTGGCGCAACGGCAACGGCTCGCGTCTGGATGCCCCCGAACTGGTCTGCTTCGCTATAACGTTTATCCAGCCTGATGTCTGATACCACCACAGCTTTGCCCTCGCGCGCCACCATGCCGGTTAAGCCAATACCCGCTGGGACTTGCCGCCCAATGATATTGCCGGAGTTCTGTCCCGCGGACGCGCGGAAGACCAGATCGCCGTTTGCCGATTCGATCAATGCCAGCGCCACAGTTTCCACTTGAAGCGCCTGCATGGTTTGATTCATAATGCGCCGCCACACATCCTGTATATCAAGCGATGTGTTGATCGCCGCGGCGCCATCCGCCAACGCGGACATCACGCGCGCTGTACGTTGACTTTCGGTATAAAGCCGCGCGTTCAATACGGCAATACTGGCTTGATCGGCAATCGCCTGCATGAGTTCCAGATGTTCGTTCCCAAACGTATTGGGAATGGGATGCACCAGAGTCAATACCCCAACAATTTGATCGCGCGCCAGCAAGGGTACACAGATGGCGGATTTTGCGCCGCTATTCTCAGCGGAATCATCGGCTCGGCGTAGCCAGCGCTCGTCTTTGCTGGTATCAGGCACAAGGGCTGACTGGCGATTTTTCACCACCCAACCTGCCAATCCGCGCGTGACCGTTTCCTTTAATTGCTGTGTCGTGTGATCGTGGAATCGTTTGCCGTAAACAATGGTGGCGTCCAACGGCTTGCCTTTGTCATCCATCACCACGATACTGCCGCGCTCGCCGCCCACATTATTAATAGCCGCGAAGAGCAGGCGCTGCAAAACCGTCCGCAGATCGAGCGCGCTGGCAACCTCGCGGCTGACGCTGATCAATAATTCCAATAATTCTTGAGCGCGATTTTCTGCCATATTTATGCAAAGTATAGCACAACGAACTGGTTATTTGAGTTAAAATTATATTGCCATGTCCATTAATATTTCAAAAATCCGCGCGCTATGTTTTGATGTAGACGGTACATTAAGCGATACCGATGAGTTGTATGTTGAAAATATCATCGGCTTTTTTCCGCGCTTTCTCTTTCGCGATCCGCAACGCGCCGCGCGCCGCTTCATAATGTGGATCGAATCTCCGGGCAATGCTTTATTGGGATTTGCCGATACAATCGGCATTGACGATGAGATGGCGGCTGTGATCAATTGGATGTATCGCCATAAAAAGAAAGCCTGGAAGAAGTATCTGCTCGTACCCGGCGTGGACGAAATGCTGGCGCGGCTCAAAGGGCATTATCCAATGGCGGTGGTCAGCGTGCGCGATGAAAACGGCACCATGGCTTTTCTCGACCATTTTAACTTGACCCAATATTTCGATGTGATCGTCACCGGCTTTTCCGCCGAACACACCAAGCCTTATCCTGATCCTGTTTTGCTTGCCGCGCAAAAAATGGGCGTGCCTCCGGAATCCTGCCTGATGATCGGCGATACCACCGTAGATATCCGCGCCGGAAAATCAGCGGGCGCGCAGACAGTGGGCGTGCTGTGCGGATTTGGCGAAGAAGCCGAATTAAAGAAGTTCGGCGCGGATGAAATATTAAACGCCACGCCGAATTTAGCCGATATGCTTTTGAGTGGAAAATGAATTTCTCAACCATCACGAACGATTTATTTATCGGAACCATGCCTTCCGCCGTAGACTACGACCAATTGCGCGAACTCGGCGTGCGTCTCATTATCAACATGCGCTTTAGGCGCGGACCTGCGCCCGATCCAAATGTCCCGCCGATTGATTTTCTTTGGCTTCGTACATTTGATAGTCCGATCTTCCCGATTCCAATTGATAAATTAATGCGCGGCGCGCGCGCCGCGCTTGAAACGATTCGCAACGGCGGTAAGGTATATTCTCATTGCGTACGCGGAGTCCATCGCAGTGTAGCGATGGGAGCGGCAATCCTGATCGCGCAAGGTCATGATGTTGACGCCGCCATACAGTTGATCAAGTCTCGCCGCGTTGTCGCTGACCCGAACTTATTTTATATCCACAGCCGCATATTACGTTTTGCCAGTCAATGGAAGGCGAATGAAACAAAGACTCCGAGATTTTAGAAATCTCGGAGTCTTGTGACTAATGGTCTTTCACAAAAGATTATGGCGGAGGCGGGGTAGCATTGATGTCATAGACAAAGACCTGTACATCCAATCCTTCTTTATTGAGCAAGTCAATCGCGGGTTGAAAGGTGGCGTCTTTTATCTTTTGTATATCGCCTGCCGGCGCATAGACCGAGATGCGCGCTTCCTCGTCAGACATTTTTACGACTTTAATAACAACCGCGCTCGAAGCGCCTGAGATTTTTGTTTGCATTAATTTAGTAGCGTCGTCAATGGTCATTTCGATTTCCTCGCGGGCAAATTATAACCGTCTTTAATTTATTAACCAATCATTTTGCTATCATCGCGACTGTCACACCCGCGCCGCCTTCCGCGTCTTTCGGTTCTTCAAATGAAGAAACATACGAACTACTCTTCAACGCATCGCGCACAGCCTCGCGCATTCTACCCGTGCCTTTTCCATGAATGATACGCACAAACAACAGCCCGGCAGAATACGCCTTCTCTAAATATCGTTCCAATTCCTCCAGCCCATCTTCCACAAGTTTGCCGCGCAGATTTAATTCGATGCCCGGAGAAACAGATGATTGACTTTTGACCACAGACGATTGACGATTGACCGTGATCTGTGGTCTGTTGTCTGTTGTCTGCGTTTCGCCTTTTTTCTGCAAGTCGGATAATTTCGCGCGTACGCGTAGACTCCCGATCTGGACTTCCGCATCTGACTCACCCAAAGCTGTTACAACACCTTCAGCCTTAATCGAAGCGACAAACACCTTCTCGCCAAGTTTGATTGACGACTGAGCGCCGGCGATGGACGATGGTCCATTGTCTGTTGTCTGTCGTCTTTCAATTGGCGCTTCCACTTTTTCTTTGAATGCCTCAAGTTTTTCTTCCATTGCCTTGAAGGCTTGCAAAGGTTGTTTGGCTTTTTTCAATTGTTGTTTAAGCGACTCCATGTTTTGCTTAAGCACCGCCACTTCCAGTTCGCCTTCGGCGCGCGCCTTGGCTAAAACTTCGCGTCGTTCATCTTCGATTTTCTCCATCCGTTTTTCGAGTTCGCGCGTTTGAGTCTCAAGTTTGGCGCGGGACTTTTCCAGCTTCTCACGTTCACGCGATGTGCGGTTACGTTCCTTGCGGATGTCGTCAAGCAATTTATCGGCGCGGATATCATCGGGGTTGATCTCGCTTTTCGCAACGGAAACAATTTCAGGGTCCAGACCGAGGCGAGCGGCAATCAGCAACGCGTTGGATCTGCCCGGGAGTCCAATGGTTAATCTGTAAGTCGGGCGCAGAGTCTTGATGTCGAATTCCAAAGAGGCATTGACCACGCCTTCGGTCGAGTGCGCGAATGTTTTGAGTTCGGGATAATGCGTGGCGACAAGCGCCGTCATGCCGCGTTCAAGCAGGCGCGCGAGAATGGCGCGCGCCAACGCCGCGCCTTCCTGTGGATCAGTGCCTGCGCCAAGCTCATCAAAGATGACCAGCGAACGATGGTCGGCTTTCTTTAGAATTTGAATGATATTGGTGATGTGACCTGAAAAAGTGGAGAGCGATTGTTCGATGGATTGTTCATCGCCGATGTCGGCATAAATCGAATCAAAGCACGGCAGTTCCGAGCCGCTTTGCGCGGGGATGTGTAACCCGCTTTGCGCCATCAGCACGAGCAAACCGACAGTTTTCAACGAGACAGTTTTACCGCCGGTGTTGGGACCGGTGATGACCACCGCGCGCGTGCCGGGGCGCGGATCAAAGTCAATGGCGACCACGGTTTCAGGATCAAGCAATGGATGGCGGGCGTGCAGAAGAGTAATGGTTAATGGAGAATGGTTAATGGTTGATTCTTTTTCCATCTTGTGCAGAATTGGCGCGTTGGCTCTTATCTGTTGGGCATACTTGGCTTTTGCAAATGCAAGATCAAGCGCCGCCAAATTTTCAACGCCATAGACGAGCGCGTCGCGATGCTCGCCGACCTGCGCCGAGAGTTCAGCCAGAATACGGCGTTCTTCGTCACGTTCAGCGAGTTCGAGCTCGCGCACTTTATTGTTGAGTTCAACGACCGGCAACGGTTCCACGAATAACGTCGCGCCACTTGAAGATTGATCGTGGACAATGGACTTGATCTGTCCTTTGAATTCCGCACGCAATGGAATGACATAACGCCCATCGCGTTGCGTGATGATCGGCTCCTGTAATTTGGAACCAGACTCTGTGATGTATCTTTGCAGGCGCGTCATCAACCGCCCGCGCGCGATTTTTATTTCACGCCGTAATCCCGCGAGTTTGACCGACGCCGAATCCAATACTTCGCCGCGTTCGGAAAGTGTGCGTGAGATCGAGTCGACCAAGCCGAAAGTTTCCGGCAGACCAACTACCAGTTGCGCGAGACGCGGGTATTCATCGTTTTTCTTCTCAAGTGATTTCTTCAAGTCGCGGCAGGCAACCAGCGTGGAGCGAATATCCATAAAAGATTGCGGATCAAGCACGCCGCCGCGCGCCGCCAAATCCGCTTGCGCGCGGATGTCATGTGCGCCGCCGATGCTTGTATCCTGCGCGGCGAGCAGATTAGACGCTTCGGTGGTTTCGGCGATGCGAGACAGCGCCAGTTCGTAGGAGTTGGTCGGTTCGAGGTCGCGCGCCAAATTCACGGATGCGGAGAAATCGCAGAAAGCCGCCAGCCGTTCAAGGATTTTATGGTATTCGAGGACGTGCAGAGTTTTAGAGTCCATTGCGGGGGGAATTATAAACGACAGTTGAGCTACAGTAGGGATTTATCCCGACGAAACCATCGAGTTGACTCGTTCTGTTAGAGTAGGTGCAACGTGCGCATCTTTCGCCCAATTCAGCACGGATATATAATCTCACCATATTAATTAGCAAGCCGATTCGCTATATCTTTAACAACTTGATCATTCGCATTCGACTCTTTAAACCATAAAATATAGCCTTTGACTTTTCCTATAGTTAGCACTTTTGTCTGACTGTCAGGCGGCTTTTTAGGAATAAAACCTTTATAAGCGATAATACTTCTTGTTTTTAAATTATATCTTTCCCCAATACATTTGTAGCACAAATATCTCGCCCGTTTAACCTGTTGATAGGGATCGAAATAATCGTCATTCTGCACAAATTTTTTGCTCCAATTCTTAACTTCAATAACAAAGATTCCAGATGGGGAAACAACAACATGATCTATTTGTGCGGATCCCAACCATTGTCCGTCCAATCGAATAAACCTATTTACTTTTAATCTAACATCACTAATAACGTAATAATTATCAGGCAATGTTCTTAAACTTTCAATAAGCTCCAATTCCGCTGTTGCTCCTGCCAAGTCAGGAGATGCCAAAACGTTTTGAAGCAAATTGACATTGTATTTCATCTTTCTACACTTATTCTCAACAAAAGAATTTACATTTTTCTGCACCTCTTCTAAAGCCTTCTGCATCAGACGTATCTTTTTTTGAAATACCTGTGGACAGTTTTTATACCGAATTTTCAACTGTGAAAGTCTTTCTTTATTTCTCTTTACTCTTGGGTAGTTAATAATTTTTTGTATAAAACTAAGTAGTTGGTCATAAGTTTTTAGACAACAAGAAGCGCAGATCAGAAGCGGGTAGATTTTGCTCATTCAAGATTTTTTCTGCGCTGTTCACAACAGCCTCGATATGATCTTGAAGTTTGTTGGC
>Ga0315268_10000534_pt1 | contig 44194 bp, 34 predicted proteins | sample C1_top_MG_FD_204535 | JGI IMG/M metagenome (GOLD analysis project Ga0315268, IMG submission 204535) | Sediment microbial communities from Yellowstone Lake, YNP, Wyoming, USA - C1_top | ecosystem: Environmental > Aquatic > Freshwater > Lake > Sediment | place: USA: Wyoming | collected 2017-08-01 | reverse complement strand
AATTTTTGTCTTCGCAAATTCCCAAAACAACTCTTTCACCTTTGGTCGCTTCTGAAATAGGAACTAATAACTCATTATCCAAATCAACCTGGCCTGGGCCGAATATTATTAAAGGCAATCCACAAGCATTCAAAACGGATTTTACCGACGCAACTGCTTTTTCAGATTTGGTTGGATTTCCATTTTCATCATTTACGCTTAACGCCAAAACAATAATATCCGCACCGGCATTTTCCGCTGCTTTTGCCCAATCGGCTGGATTCATCATTACATTTCCCCAGGCCTCACTCAACAAAGGTGACCAATCTTCCGGTTTGTGATCTTTTATTTCGATCGCGACAACAGGTTTGTTTGGAACTGGTGCCTCGAATTGTAAGAAAGGCATCGTGGTTTCGCCGCCAACTGTAACTGTTTTCGACCTGGTGCCTCCTTCCCCGGTTTTAGCTCCGAGGGTAATCGTACGAATAGTTCCCGGCCATTTATCTTTTGGAATTTCGATTGGCATATAATTTACTCCTCTCTTTGTTTTAAGGTGCTACGGCGAGCAGCATCCCTCTTTTCATCAAATAAATCAATAGGTGATCTTCGTTCAGCTTGAATTCCCATGCCAATGGCATTGCCGCCATCACTATGATTCAAAATGATCAATGCTTCCGAATCTTTTTCCACAAATATTTTCGCTAGATTCGCAATAGTGATTTCTGGAGGACAGGTTGTCACACCAATCTGAATTAAATCGCGGACAAGATTGTAAGATCGACTGAATGACATTCCAATCCTAAATAATATAACATTATCGATTAATTTAAGGTCAGGATTATTAAAATCCTGACCTTAAATTAAAACATAGGATCAAGTACAAGCGCTGGATGATTATGTTCTTCCATCCAGGCAAGAAGCTCATCCACAGTACTGGCGCAACTGTCATCAGCTATTTTACTGATCAACTCAGGGTCACCCTCCCGGACAGCCACTGCTTGTAATTCATCTGCCATCGATTCTTTTAATACCTTACTCATCCAAACAACACGTTTAAAACCTCCCTCGGCTGATATGAATTTGGGACTGATCAGGTAGAACTTTCCAACACCCATTACTCCTGGTGTTTGCAGGCCACCTCCTGCGATTCCCGCAAGAGTAGAAAAAGTCATTCCAGCTGGGGTCATACTTATATCTTCACGGCTGACAATCATTACCCCATTTGCTTCAGGGATAAGCATGACAATGCATTCGAAACAACCACAAGCCGTCATCGGGTTTTCCATGATCGAATACATGGCAACTTCTTGAACTACATCATGAGAACCGATTTTGGCATAAGCATTCGTTCCCTCCCAATAGCCTTTTATTGGGTCGACCGACCTGCCTAATTTAATTGGTTGATTTGGACCTGTTGGGTTAATGCTGAATGAAGCTTTGCAATCCAGCCAGTTATAAGCTCCGCAAAGACCCAATCGTTGAGGACTAACCACGCAGACATGGTTTGGTGCGAATGACTGACAAAGGGTACAAGAATAAAAAACATCCACCTTATCATCGGTTAGATCTGCAAGTCTTTTATTTCGGAAATCATAAGCTTCGCGTGCCTTTAAAAGCCACTCTTGTACTTTTTCAGGTTCAGTATAGATAGTAACCTGAACTTTATCTACAATTGCGCCAAAATCTTCGTGGAATCTTGCGTGAAGAATTTTCCCAAAATGTTCCAGGCTAAAACCTTTATCAGCTGCAGCATTGGAAATCCTGATCCAGGCGATATCCCTTTGACCAACGTGTTGAATACCGGAAGCCCCATTGACGAAATAATGGATTTGCCTTTCCAATACCGGTTCAAAATCTTGTTGCATTTGCCGTCCAGCAACTTTTATAACGATCCCCAGATCCATCGAACCCTGTGCTGGTATATTTTCAAATCCATTTCCCACTACTTCTATCTTTCCATCTGTGACTTCTTCAAGTTTTGCCATGTGTAAATATTCGAAAGCTCTTGAATATTTACCACCAAATTCGACCCGCAGATCAGCCTTTCTTACGACTTCTCCTTCAAATGCAGAACCGTAGGGAACTGGAACTGGGACATTGGATACTTTAACTTTCACTCCTCGTATTTCTATACATTTCTGCACCAATCGCTCTGCACGTTCCAAATCTGTTTTCCCGTCAATCTGGTCAAAAGGCATGCTCACGACATGTTCATAAGTAGTAACACCAGTTGGAAGGATTTCGGGAATAACAGTATCTGCAATCACCGGGAACCCAAAATTTATCGCTCCTGCTGCTGCTGCATACTTTAGGTCATCCACTTCTCCCAACGCAAGAACGAAGGCAAATACGCGATCTTTATTGTACATAAGAATTTCGCGTGCCATTCCGGGTTTGAGACCTCCAAATGTCAGGGCAGACCTTGTAGCAAAGCCAAGTGCGTAGATCGCACTCAATGTGTCGGTTCCAAAAGGAACTGTATATGTGTCGTACCCTAACTCGACTCCTTCTTCGTTCAATTGGTGGATGATGCTTCTTCCATTTACGTTACCAGAAAGGAAAGTCAAAATGTTCCTTTTTTGCAATTCGCGAACAATTTGTACAGCAACTTCATTCGACTTTGCGCACCCAACAATTGCTGCAAACCCAGGCATTCTCCCATCAACCAATTGAATACCCCATGATCGAAGTTGAATATCATCAATTGGACCATTTAAATGATCTGAACCGTTTCCCTCGCCATATGAAGTGCCACCGGCAAGGTGGAACCCTGCCATTTTTTCCGGTTGCATCCCGTATACAAAACGAACAGCTTCAATAACTTCTGCAGCAAGTAGAGTTGCCATACCGCTATCCAGAGTCTCCCCTAAATAAGGTGTCCATTTTTTATTAGCTGGCATCGGATGCAGCAAATCGCGGGCATGTTGAAGAGCAGGTGTTAATTGGCTTAAAGTCTCAACTGTTTGTCCGGTCATTCCAAGTATCGTCGGTAGAAAATATGCTGTATTTGGAAAAGCTACCTTTGTATCTGCACCTTTTTCATTGATAGCTTTTTTAAGCATAAGGTCAGCTTCAGTAACAAGTGCTGAAGCTCCGCGCATAGCTCGAGTTGCAATATAACGTGACATAATGTAATCTCCCGTGATTAATCTGCAGCGGTTCCGTAAATAGCTTTACGTTGTTCAGATACAGGCAGAGCTTCCAATGCTAACATTTTTGCATCACCACTTTTCCCGAATTTAGTCGCATCATATTCAGCGATTCCGAGGGCTGCACGTTTCGCATCAATGTGTGCAAGGGTAGCCTTGATCATTTCGTCCGGATCTGGGATAAATTCGAGTTTTCCTCCATAAATTTTTTCCCAACCTGAGCTAATGTAATGAAGAACTTTATCGCTGTCGGTTACACGATCTGGCATTCCACTGATCGGCGAAGATCCTCCAAGAATTACATACGCACCAGATGCAACACAATAAGTTGCAATTGCCAGCGCTTTTTCGCTCATCCACTCTGGAGCTATTCCAACTGCAGGAATTTTATCGATATCGTCTCCGAGTCCGCCTTCCTCAACCATTTGTGTTAATACAGTTAATATTCGAGTATTATCAACACAAGATCCCATGTGTAGTACCGGAGGAATTCCAACAGTTTCACAAATTTCACGTAAACCTGGACCTACTTCACTTAAACCAGCTTCACCCAACATTAATCCAAGTTTTGCACTAGCGATCGCTCCACATCCAGTTTGAACTACCAACACATCCTGTTTTAGCAATGCTTTTGTCACATAATTATGTAAATAATCTTGAGTTGACCGTGGATTATTACACCCCACTATTGCAGCCACACCTCGAATGCGTCCAGAAATAATCGCATCATTTAGTGGTCGGAAGGAGGCTCGATAAGTACCTCCTAACATATAGTTAATGTATTCATGTGAAAAACCAGGAATAAGGTCCTCGATAACTTGTGGAATTTGAGTCTTTCCTCGATTTTTATAATTATCAATGGCTTCTTTCAGGATCGTTTTGGCAATGGTCAGGGCTTTATGTTCATCAAACTCAATATGAGTTGCCCCTGTAATTCGAACTTTAGGAGAAGTAGTGATCACCTTGGTATGAAATCTTGAAGCCAGATCAACCAAAGCCTGCATGACGCATTGAACATCCACTACCATTGCTTCAACAGCACCGGTAATTATTGCTAATTCTTGATGTAAAAAATTACCAGCTGCTGGTATTCCTTGGCGGACAAGCACTTCATTCGCTGTGCAACAGATACCCGATAGACTGACTCCTTTTGCACCAGCTTTCTTGGCATATTCAATGATCTCTGGATCCTGAGAAGCAGCAACGATCATTTGGCTAAGGGTTGGTTCGTGACCGTGAACGATCACATTAACCATATCATCTTTTAGGACACCGAGATTTGCCTGTCCAAGTATGGGAGCTGGAGTTCCAAAAAGTATATCGGACACGTCTGTAGCGATCATAGATCCACCCCAACCATCAGCTAAACCCGTTCGAATGGCATGCTGCAAAATATGCTCCGCATCCTGATCATCACCGATGTGGGTCCGATGCAATGCTTCTACAACCTCCCTGTCAACACCGCGAGGTACAACTCCATTGTCACGCCAAATTTGTAATCTTTTCTTAGGTGCTCTAATGGTTGAAATAATTTCTCCTCGCTGCTGTCCGAATTGGGTAATATATAAGTCTGCCAGTTCGTTTGCGATTTCTTCCGGGGTTCTCCCTTCAACAGGAATGTTATATTTTGAGGCTATCATCCTTAATTTCGCTACATCACGAATTCGATAACCTTCTGTTTCGCCATTCGCCACAGCTTTTAACGTAAAAGCCATATCACGACCATGGTCAGAGTGTGCTGCAGAGCCAGCTGCGATAGATCTAATAAAATTTCTCGCTTGTATCGTATCGAGTGTGGCACCACATACTCCCACCTGTCCATCTTTAGTTAGTCGGCACGGACCCATACCGCATTGTTTGCAGCACATACCTGCTGCACCAATATTACATGCGGTCATAGCATCTGCACGAGTAAAGGCAGTCTCAATTTTTAATTCTTCTGCGCGAATAAGCATTTGTTGCGCAGCTGGATCGACGCTTTGTTCTTGAGGAGTACGTTTGGCTGCCATTCTAATTTACCTCATTGTCGGTTCTTATTGGACCCATTCCAGGACATGGCCATAATGGGCGCCCCTGCTTGCCAATGTTTTGTGCAAAACTCACCACTAATTTTGTTTGTGTATATGCTGCAGTATGACGCAAGAATGTTCCTGTTGATTCCCCCGAACTTTCAGCTTTTTCTGATTCAATTTTTGTTAACAAATCCCCGGAATATCCTGAGTCGTCTAATTTTATCTGAATTTCAAGGTCATTTACCTTTTTTTCATCATACGTGACTTCAACTATCCTGAAACTACTACTTGCATAAACATCACTTACACCCGGTATTTCCATTAAGATTCTACGAACTTCCGAAACATGATGATCACCATATAAAGCAGGAAGTTCAAAAACTTTTGTCTTCATCAAAAACACCTCCAAGGATTATGTATTACAATCATATTTAAATTAACATTACCTATTAAATATATACAAAGAAATAATTAAGAAGCTAAAGAGGAATTTTACATAGTATTTCTATTATTCTAGCATTGAGGGAACCAACTTGGTAGTTTTTATGAGTATTGTCATTCTAAAGAGGGATAAATGTCCAATTTAGTATGAAGGTTCAAAATAAATATCTAATCATATTAGATTGATTCCCCAACACTATGCCTATTTTTCGAAAAAATTTTCTTGTCGTTACCTCCCTATTAATAGTCTTGCTAATCAAACCTGCTAATAATCTGATATCAACTGGGTTTTCACGTAATAATAATCCCTCTCCTGCAAGTAGCCAGGAATTAATTTCCGCTGTAAATTCCCTTAGGGTTTCCAATGGATTACCTCCATATAAAGTAAATCAAATTTTGATGACAATTGCTCAAGCTCATTCTGATTATCAAGCATCAATTGGTACTGTGACGCATTATGGTTCGGACGGCTCACGACCTTTTCAAAGAGCACTTGCTGCCGGATATCAAGTTGCCGGTGATTTGACCCTTGGCGGATATTTTTCTGAAAACATTGCAGCTGGGAATAATTATTCTTCGTTAGACGCAGTTAACTCCTGGCAATTGGACGCACCTCACCTAAACACAATGCTTTCGAGTACTCTTCAAGATATTGGAGCTGGTGTATCAATGGTTGGGAATTATATCTATTTCACCATTGATGTAGGGCTATCAGCAAATTCCCAAAAGGAAACACCTGCAGATGAATACTTTACCTCAACTGCTAACTCTTTCTATCCAGTTATTACTAATAAGATTCTAACTTCTACCCCAGAGATTGATGGAACCATTTTCCATGTTGTGAAAGCCGGTGATACAATTTGGTCGCTTTCGCGAGCTTATAATATCTCTGAGAGTGATATAAAGGTGCAAAATTCCCTTATTGGAGACACAATTTATATCGGTGATAAACTTATTATTAGATTACCATATACACCTACTCCAACCATTCCTACTCGAACAGAAACGATGCAACCCTCACACACTTCCACTATAATTTCCTCCGCCACCGAAAAAACATCTCCCACTGTAGAACCTGTTCAAGAAATTCTGCCTTCTTTAATTGGTAGACGAAACATTGTAATATCCATAATTTTATTTTCGATATTTATATCCGGTTTACTTGCAATATTATTGAAAGCAAATCGGAATAAACAATAATTCCTCTTCAAGTGTTAATTATTACAAAAGAATAAATATGACTGATGAAATAACCCCAATACGACAACAATATCTCGAGATCAAAAGACAATATCCAAACGCAATTTTGTTCTTTCGCTTGGGTGACTTTTATGAGACTTTTGATGAGGATGCAGAAATAACTTCCAGAGAATTAGATATTGTTCTTACTTCACGTCCTGTTGGAAATGGGATTCGCGTCCCACTGGCAGGAATACCCTACCATGCAGTTGATAATTACCTCGCACGTCTGGTAGAAAAAGGATACCACGTTGCAATTTGCGAGCAAATCGGCGATCAACCTTCAAAAGGAATCTTTTTCCGGCAGGTTACCCGGGTTGTAACACCAGGAACTGTTCTAGAACCCAATCTTCTTCGTGAAGGATTAAACAATTATCTAGTTTCCATTGTTTTTGTAAACGACCAGGCAGGAATTTCTTACGCAGACATTTCTACTGGTGAGTTCGCGGTAACTGTCATAGACATTTCTGACATGACTTCTTTCAATGCAGAAATTAAACGAATTGCTGCAGCTGAAATAATTCACCCTGATAATCAAATTCTACCAAAGGATATACCAGGACATATCACACCCTGGAATGCATGGCATTTTGAATTGGGGAAATGTCGTGATGTAATTCTTTCTCATTTTAAAATTTCATCATTAGAAGGTATTGGATTACTTGATAAGAATCCTGGAATTCAGGCAGCTGGTGCATTAATTCAATATATTAATGAGAATTCCAGCTCAGCGCTGCGGATCCTGACCATTCTAAAAACTTATAATGTATCTGAGTTCATGGTTCTTGATTCCTCTTCCAGACGTAATCTTGAGTTGACCGAAACCTTACATGGCGATAAAGTCGGTTCTTTGCTTGGGGTAATAGATAAAACTGTAACTCCAATGGGTAAACGGCTCATTAGACAATGGTTAAATCAACCACTCCTCGATCCGGTTCAAATTAATCATCGCTTGGATGGGGTCAGCATTTTTTACGAAAATTCCATGTTACGGAAGGAAATTTTTTCCATACTTAAGAATTTCGTTGATATGGAACGTCTTATTAATCGAATTCTTTCAGGACACGCACAACCACGCGATTTATTATCGTTAAGAGATAATTTATTTTATTTACAACCCTTACAACAAATATTTTCATCTTATGGATTACATGGTCATACTTCACTTAGTTTAGAAAATTTTTCTCTTTGCTTGGATGAACTAGAACTTCTTAATGGATCCATATCTGATGATTCTCCTGCAACATTACAGAATATTGGTGTCATCAAAACTGGGTATTCTGCTGAACTTGACGGAATATTGGAAGCATCAAAACATGCTCGCGATTGGATAAACAATCTTGAGAATATTGAACGTGAACGAACAGGAATAAAATCGTTAAAGGTTGGTTACAACAAAATATTTGGATATTATATCGAGATTTCTCATTCCAATAATTTTAAAATTCCAAACGAATACATTCGCAAACAGACTCTAGTAAATGCTGAACGGTACATAACTCCTGAAATGAAGGAGTATGAAACTCTGGTACTAAATGCAGAAGAACGAATACACGAAATGGAATTACAAGTTTTCAAAGATATTTGTTTAATATTATCCAAATCAGTAGGACAAATAATTACATCCGCACAAATTATTGCAAGGCTGGATGTATTCTCTTCGTTATCTGAAATAGCCTCACTTGGTAATTATTCAAGACCAATAATTCTCGAAGAGAATATCTTTGAAATTAATGACGGGAGACATCCGGTCGTTGAAAACATTGAAGGTGAAAGATTTACTCCTAACGACATAATTTTCGAACCAGGAGAAATAATCAGGGTGATCACTGGACCAAATATGTCAGGTAAGTCCACTTACTTAAGACAGGCTGCCCTTATCACACTCATGGCTCAAATGGGAAGTTTTGTCCCCGCCCGTTCAGCCCGTATTGGAATTGTGGATAGAATATTTACCCGTATTGGCGCACAGGACGAAATACATTCCGGTCAATCGACATTCATGGTAGAAATGATTGAAACTGCCAATATCCTTCATAATGCCACCGAGAGAAGTCTTCTAATCCTTGATGAAATTGGAAGAGGTACAAGTACCTATGATGGAGTCTCGATCGCCTGGTCGGTCATAGAATTTATACATAATCATCCCAGGCTGCGTTCGAAGACTTTATTTGCCACTCATTATCATGAATTAACACAATTAGCTGATTTATTGCCTGGTGTGAGAAATTACAATGTTGCAGTAACCGAAAGCAGTGGTACTGTGCTATTTTTACATAAAATCGTTAGTGGTGGCGCTGACAAGTCGTATGGTATTCATGTCGCACAACTTGCAGGGCTTCCCGCGCCTGTGATTCTCCGGGCTTCTGAAATAATGCATGAATTGGAGAAAACAACAGGCCGCGCGATTAACACAAATCCATTTGTCGCCCAACAGGCTGCCTTATTCCCCGATTCAAATCCTTTGCTGGAAGATATTCGAAAAATTGATGTAAATTCTCTTTCACCAATCGAAGCCTTGAATAAGTTATTTGAATGGAAAAATAAATACAATAATTTATAATTATGCTGATTATAAAAAATACCGAAGGTTTCACAAAACCTTTGGTATTTTTTATAACCTTCTTACAAATAATTTTATTTAATTTCTTTTGCAGGTGTTTTTGATCGCACCACAGCCCAACCAAGAACTGCGATTAAAATTAAACCGATCGCCCAGACAACGACAAATGCAGTTCCCTTGACATTTGAATATTTCACTACAATAGGTGCGACAATTACAGCGACAAGATTAACCATTTTGATCATTGGATTCAAAGCTGGTCCTGCTGTATCTTTGAATGGATCGCCTACTGTGTCACCGACAATGCTTGCTTTATGACGTTCAGATCCTTTGCCAGTATTACCAGCAGGATCCTTTTTCTCATCCTCGATAAGTTTCTTGGCATTATCCCAAGCTCCACCTGAGTTGTTCAGGAATACAGCCAATAACTGACCAGAAATAATAATGCCTGCTAGAAAACCTCCTAAAGCCTCAACTTGTAAGAGCAATCCTACAACAATAGGAGTTACTATTCCCAATAAAGCAAGTCCAATTAATTCTTTTTGTGCTGCGGTTGTCGAGATCATAACTGCCTTGGTATAGTCAGGTTTAATTTTCCCTTCCAGGACTCCTCCGCGGAATTGTCTCCTAGCTTCTTCAACAATTAATGCTGCCGCCCGACTCACAGCCTGGATCGCAAATGATGAGAATAACCATGGTAAAGCTCCACCAATGAGCATGCCAACAAATACCTGTGGAATATCTATACGTATCCCAATTTTTGAGATTTGTTCAGCCAAAGGAATATGAAGTCCTTCCTGAGCCCGACTTACATCTACGAGGAACGATCCAAATAATGAAACTGCTGCGATTACTGCTGAGCCAATGGCTACACCTTTTGTAATAGCTTTGGTAGTATTTCCCACCGCATCCAAATCTGACATGATTTTTTGAGCGGAGACTGTCTCAGCATCAACCAAGCCTGACCATGACATTTCCCCGATCCCATTTGCATTATCTGCTATAGGTCCAAAAGAATCCATCGCTACATTATTGCCGGTCAATGTAAGCATGCCAATACCGGTCATTGCAACACCGTACAAAATAAATGAAACTCTTTGCGAAGCATCCAATCCTGGTATCGATCCAAAAATCAGAATCGACGCAATAATTGTAAGGGCTATGACAACAACAGCCCATACTGATGATTCGAAGCCGACCGATATTCCCTGGAGAATGAGTGTTGCAGGTCCTGTATCAGCTGCTTTCTTAATATCCTTTACTGGTTTTCCATGTGTCCCAGTAAAATATTCCGTCAACCGATCAATAATAATCGCGAGAAGAACTCCTGTAGCTACGGCTAAAGGTGTTCGCCACCAACCACCCCATTTTACCAATTCGGGTTTATTCAGATATAGGAAACCTGCCGTAAAGAACAAGACTGCAGATATGGCAGCTGAAGAAAGGAAGCCACGGAAAATAGCTGCCATTGCATCCCCACTTTTTCCAGTTCCACCCTTAACAACATAAGTTCCTATTATGGAAGATAAAACTCCAATTCCCCGTACGATCAACGGAAAAATAATCCATTCAAATCTTCCAGTAATATTATAAAGAGCTAGTGCCAGAATAAGTCCGGATACTATTGTTACTTCATATGATTCAAAAATATCCGCAGCCATACCGGCACAATCGCCAACATTATCACCCACCAGATCAGCAATTACTGCCGGATTTCTTGGGTCATCTTCTGGAATTCCTGCTTCCACTTTACCGACAAGATCTGCTCCCACATCTGCAGCTTTGGTAAAAATTCCACCACCTACCCGCATAAATAATGCTAACAGTGTTCCACCAAATCCAAATCCAAGCAGTGCATCTGGCGCAGCAATACCCATATAAATGAATATCAGTGTCCCGCCTAACAAACCCAATCCATCTGTCAACATCCCGGTTATCGTACCAGCCCGGTATGCGATCTGCAACGCTTCACCAAAGGATCGCTTTGAAGCCGAGGCGACGCGCACATTTGCTTCAACCGCCATTCGCATACCGATTTGCCCTACTGTCAAGGAAAATCCCGCACCCATTACAAAAGCAATCGCACGAGCAATTCCGATCACAAACGGCACCTGGCTGGGATCTAAATATTTAAATCTTTCCAGCGCTTCATTCGTAGGAGGTACGATATATACCGAGAAAAAAAGGGCGATCGTTAAAATTAAGATCAAGGGGAGGATGGATTTTAATTGACTTTTTAGGTAAGCATCCGCTCCATCTTTTATTGCGGTCCATACCTCTTGCATTTTAGCTGTACCTTTGTCTTCACGCATAATCTGGGATCGGAGAAATATTGCATATAACAATCCTAAAATTGCAACACAAAAAACCGCCCAGATTGCTACCTCTTCAATTTTTTGAAGTCCTACCATATAATACATTTGCTAAGTTCCTCCCGAATTGTGTTAATTTTTAAATTAAACCAGCTCTTTTTCTTTAAGAGCTAATTCTACAAGGGGTATATCGATGTGTCAAGAAATGATTCATGTAATATTTCCGTTTCTTTATTTAATATTAGCATTTCATTAGAGTTTGATAAGCTGCTTGACTTTCAATAAGATTTTGTTGTATAGTATTGAGCAGCAACAAACTTGAATCCGGCACCGCGTGCTCATGGCGCAGTGCTTTTATTTTGGGATATTTATCAAATTTTCAGGGTATTGCTTTTGACTTTGAAAGAGAGTATTCTGAAGTAAGCTAAATCAAAGAGGTTATTTTATAAAAATGATGGAAAATCCTTTACTTATTGTTGAAGAGGAAGAATATTCGGCGCTTACTCAACTTATACAGCTGGGGCGTCAAAAATCATATATTACCATCGATGATATTCTTCATTTTTTCCCTGAAGCAGAACAAGATGTAGAACAACTTGAAGAAGCGTTCGCAGCTCTTTTAAGCGCAGGTATTCCTTTTATTGAAGACACTCCTACCGGAGAACCTCCCGAGGACGAACTGGTTGTACGTGAAGAAGCTGAAGTAGAGCCGGAATTGATTCTTGATGATTATCTGGCGAATATCGATACAGATGACACCATCGGTCTCTATTTAAAAGAAGTAAGCAGAGTTCCTCTTCTGACAGCGGAGGAGGAAGTGGAACTTGCCCAACGGATTGAAAGAGGTCGGATGGCGCGCGAGGAGCTTGCCAGAGGTAATGTAAGCCAGCGGCGACGCACGGAATTGCGGCGTCTGATTGAGGACGGCTGGGCAGCTCGCGAACATCTGATAACCGCGAACTCACGATTGGTCATCAGTGTCGCAAAGAAATATATGGGTCGTGGAGTCCCATTCCTGGATCTGATCCAGGAAGGTAATATAGGGTTAATTAGAGCTACAAAGAAATTTGATTATCGTAGAGGGCACAAATTTAGCACATATGCCACGTGGTGGATCCGCCAGGCAGTCACTCGCGCTATCGCCGACCAGGGACGCACAATCAGAGTTCCTGTCCACATGGGCGACCAAATTAATAAACTATTACGTATTCAGCATCAATTGACTCAGCGCCTAGGTCGGGAACCTTCTGTTGACGAACTCGCAAATGCTCTTGAAGTACCTCCCAAAAAAGTTGAAAATATGATCCAGGTGGCGCGTCGTCCTCTATCACTTGAAACTCCTACCGATGATGAAGAGGATTCTGTCCTAGGAGATTTCATTGAAGACGATGAGGCTACTCCTCCAGACGAAACAGCCACATACAACCTTCTCAGAGAACATCTCACTGAAGTTATGAATGGCTTACCACCCAGGGAGGTACGCATTCTTCAATTACGCTATGGATTGTTGGATGGTCAGGCATATACACTTGAAGAAGTTGGGCGTAAAATGGGAGTCACTCGCGAACGTGTTCGCCAGATCGAAGCCCAAGCATTAAGTCGGTTGAGACACCCTTCAATTCGCAGAAAACTCAGAGATTATTTAGGCGAATAAGATCTCTATTCATGGAGAGACAAAATACGGTGTATATTTTTCTACACCGTATTTTATTATTAAGCAATAAGGTAAAATAATCTCATCCAGTTAAATACACTCTTATTCAATAGGGTTTTTATGGTACAAAATGCTTCTATTAACACCAACACTAAATTACTTTTCCTTGTAGTGACTTCCATATTAATATTAATAGTATTGACAAATCCACCAATTGATCCGGATATGTGGTGGCACCTCAAGTCGGGACAATTGATCTGGCAGCAAAAAACTATCCTGACACATGATCAATTTTCTTTTACCAAATTGAATCAACCTTGGGTAAATGCCTTTTGGCTTTCAGATTTTTCAATATATTTCCTTTATTCCGTCGGAAAGTTTCCTTTATTGATATTTGCGATCGCATTGCTAGGGGTATTTACATTTTTATTGATATATTCCCGCACAGAAGGACCCTTATTTATACGTTCTTTTATTATTCTTTTAGCAGCTATTAGTATCTCACCCGAATGGACTGCTCGACCACAAGTAATTTCATTCTTCTTGATTGGTTTATTAGATTATTGGCTGGATAAAAAGAAGCAGATCAAAACTATCCCGTTCTTCTTCCTCCCCCTTCTTTTTATCATTTGGGCAAACTTGCATGGCGGTTTCATTTGGGGATTTTTATTAATTTTTGCCAGAATGGCCGGCTTGTTTATTGATCATCTAACTCAATATTCTGTTGATTGGAAAAACGAATTTTCTGAGTTCAAACAATTATTATTTTGGACATTCATTTCGATCTTTGCCATACTCATAAACCCAAATGGAGTAGCCATCTGGAAATTGCCTTTTAATACTATCGGAGTCTCGATTTCAACCATAAAGGAATGGTTTTCGCCTAATTTTCATAATTTAGAAATGCAACCTTTTTTATGGATGGTCTTGTTGTTGATCATAAGTTACTCTCTTTCCTCAAAACGCGAGAGTTTTACGAATATATTTAAAACGATTGGCTTCATCTATTTGGCATTCATTTCTCAACGTAACATCCCCCTGGCAATAATAGTGATTACCCCATTAATTATTGGCAGGTTCACAGATTTCTATTCGAATCTCAAAAGAACCACGCTCAAACCTTCGAAACCATTCGTAATGCAGAAGAACTTTGGTTCAATTATTATTAACATTTTCATAGTCATACTTCTAGTGGTTACCGCATATGGAAGAATTTATCAACAAATTTCCCCTTCTCTAATTGATAAATATTTTCCTGTAAAAGCGTTGCAAGCTCTTAAAGCAGCACACCCAGTTGGAAATATGTTCAATTCTTATAATTGGGGAGGGTATTTAATTTGGTCGTTGCCTGAATACCCAGTATTTATCGATGGACGTGCAGACTTGTATGGTGAAGCCATAATTAAAGAGTACTGGTCAGTTGTTAATGGGTCAGACAATGCAATTTATATTCTGGATAAATACCATATTAACTTTATAGTTTTAGAACCTGATTGGCCATTAATAAAAATCCTGAAACTTTATCAATGGAAGGTAAAGTATCAAGATGATGCAACAATTGTTATGACCAGATAATGAAATACGGTCCAATTAATTGTTAATTAAATAGGAAACTGATATTCTTTTAAGTAAATATTTGTTTTTATACTTATCGATATTTTCAAATTGAAGTATCCATAACTATCTTACCCATTAACTCAGTATCATACCCCTTCATCCCTGATATATATTTTCTAAACCTCGAGTCTTCAAGAACATCATACAGTGGTTTTAAGAGACCGCTTTCAGCAAAATTTTTATTTATGACCAAATCGTATCTTTCTTTAAAAAGCGGAATAAAATCCAAATTGTACGCAATGGAAGCTGCTGCAATCCCTAAACCGCAATCAGCCCTTCCAGATATGATGGCAGATGCTATTCCCAGATGGGTATACTCATCTTGATTGTAACCATTAATCTTTTCTGGAAGAATATTGTTAATTGCTAAATTGTAATCCAAGAGAATTCGTGTTCCAGCTCCCCTTTGCCTGTTTATAAACCTTACATCTTCCCGAAGGAGATCCATAAGATTCCGGATGTTCTTCGGGTTCTTCTTTCTTACAAGCAAACCCTGTTCACGTACAGCCAATGAAATAATTCGAACCGAATAGTTCGTGATATATTTTCTTACATATTTTAGATTGTACTCTCCAGTTTCTGGGTCCAATAAATGCGAACCTGCCAAATGAGATTCGCCTCGATTCAAAGCAATTAAACCTCCAATGCTTCCAACGTTCACTGAAATAAATCGTCTTTTCTTATCATATAGAAATTCAGCCAACTCATCAAGGATTAAGTCATGCGACCCGATAAAAAGAATAGTTTCCTCAATTTCACTCTTTGGTCGAAGCAAAGAGATTTGAACTCTTTCCCCAGCCTCCATTCCCTGGATTCCTGTCGGAATCACTAGCAACCCATCCGCTTTTGATAGAGAAGAAATAACTCCTGCCCCTCTTGAAAGTGGTGAGGCTAAATATTCTGAACCGATTTTTGCCAGGACTACGCGAACGAAATCATCATCTCCAGATGGTGATGTTATTTTTTGCGTAATTTTTGCATCCAATTTTTCGACTTCTTTGGGAAATCGACCCAACCATTTGGCAATTATTTCTTCTACAAAGATATCTATTGTTAATATCGCAGATACTGGAAAACCTGGAACACCGATAATCGGTATCGAGCGTTTACCAAATTTAATTATTCCAATAATTACAGGGTGTCCTGGTCTCACAGCGACTCCATGAACCAATAAACTCCCAACGCTTCCAATTACTCTGGCAGAATAATCTTCAGAACCGGCTGAAGAACCAGCGTTTAACAGAATCAGATCAACTTCTTCTGAAGCTTTTATTACATTCTTTCTTATTGCCTCGTAATCATCGGGAACAATTTCAAAGCGAAATGCATCTGCCCCCCATTCTCTTATTTTTGCAGCCAAAACTAATGAGTTTGTTTCTAAGATTTCGCCTGATTTTGGCTTCTCTCCTAATGGAATTAGCTCTGAACCTGTCGGGATTATTGCAATTTTTGGTTTTCTAGCTACTTCAATGCTGGAATACCCCGCGGCTGCAATGACACCCAAGTCGACTGGTCGCAAAACATATCCTCTTGGATAAATTAGTTGAGTTTCAACGATATCCTCCCCCAAACTACGAACATTCTTCCAGGGAACCACTGATGCTCTTATGCAAATTGAAAAAGGAGATCTCACGTCGCGAGAAATGCTCCCGTCTTCATTAATAGGTCCAATTTCCTCCAACGGTACAACTGAGTCATATCCATCTGGTATCGGATCGCCAGTATCAACGTATCTTGCATTAACACCATTTTTTAGGGTGATTGGTCGAGTTGGTTTAGCCCCAATTGACTCGCTTGCTTTTATTGCGAACCCATCCATCGCTGAAGAATTGTAACTTGGGGAAGAAATTCTTGCATGAATTGATGCTGACAAAACTCTACCGACAGCATTTTCATCCAAAGAGATGATTTCACTCTCAAGAGTTTTCCATAATCCTGCTGTTTCAATTGCGTTTTCCAAAAGTTTTTTTGCTTCCCCTAAGGGAATATCATGCAGATATAGACCCATATTCACCTTAATTAATAACACTCAAAAACATTTACCATTTCACCGGCTTCCAATCCTGTGCTTTCAGCCGGGATACAAATCATCCCATTAGCAGTTGACAAAGAGACAATAAAATTGCTTTTTGAGAATATTGGGATCGCACTCACTCTTTTGCTTTTCTCCTCCAATTTGACGGGAACCCAATCTTCTCGTCCTGCCTGGGAGGGCAAATTTGTTATCAATTCGGCTTTAATAGTTGGTGTAAATTCAGTTTTGACATTTAGATAATATTCAATAGTCGGTTTTACGAATAAATTAGCAGTCACATAAGCACTAACCGGGTTTCCTGGGAGTCCGAACACAGCTTTCTCTGAGCAAACAGCAAGAATTGTCGGTTTGCCAGGTCTGATATTAACCCCATGAACAATTATCCCAGGCGCACCTAAAGAGCGTATTGCGGTCGAAGTAATATCTCTTACGCTTACAGATGATCCAGCAGTAAAAATCAACAAATCACATTCCTTAATAGCCCTTTCTGCTAATCTTATTAAATCCTCAAGATCATCCCTCACAATACCATAAATTAATGGTTGCCCCCCCCAACTTGTAATTAGAGAGGAAAGCAGATATGAATTTGCATCCCGAACTTTTCCTGGAAGCAATTTACCTTCAGGTTTTATTATTTCGTCCCCACTTGAAATAATCCCAACCTTCGGTTTTGATCTTACTTGAACCAGATTAATTCCAAGAGCTTTTAATCCTCCAATTTCAATAGATCGAATTTTCGTTCCAGAGGATAAGAACAACGCACCTGTTAATATTTCCTCGCCCAGACTTATTATATTTTCCCCTGCAGCAGTTGATTTTCGAATTTCTACCTCATCTCCCATTCTCTGGGTATCTTCGATCATAACAACCGAATCTGCGCCTGGGGGTACCATACCCCCTGTATGAATCAATATTGACTGACCATTTTTAATGGGAATTTCAATATTTTGCCCCATCATAACTTCGCCGATAATATTCAAATAGGTTGGCAAATTATTTGAAGCCCCAAATGTCTCAGATGAGTAAACTGCATATCCATCAACTGTACTTCTGGAATAATTCGGTAAGGGGTGTGGTGAATAAATATCGTCTGCTAAAATCCAACCCAAACTTTCTTCCGTTGGAATTATCAGTTCAGGAAGGTTCTTTTTTGATAATCTGGTTATAAATTTATCGAGGGCTTCCCCAGGAGTAAGAAGTTTTAAGAATTCCGACATTCCATTTGCTTTCCTAGCTAATCCAAAAAGTGAACGCGATAAAATATGCCGTTAAAAGATAAACCGAAGTTATCAGTGCATTAAAAAATGGCCAAGTGGGTTTTCCGCCTTTACTTATTTTATACAACCAATAAATTTGCAGACAGGCAAGAGGAAAGGTTAATAATGCCGGCCAAATGAAACCAGAAGGAAACTTTAATAAATAACCGGTCAGAAAGAAAACGTACACACCAAGGATTAATACGTTGTGGATCGGGATAGCCTTTTGCCAAGTCAGCGACCTAAGGAAAGTTCTTCTTCCTATTTTTTGATCCCTTGCAAAAGTTGAAAAATTTAATGCAAGGAAAGTTGCTAAAGCCATGCAAGTCATTGGGAAAGAAATAAATAATAGCAATTTATGATAAACCTGAGATAATATGAAGAAACCTGTTGCAGGAATTATGCTCCCTTGATAGATAGCGAAGAATATTTCTTGGTATCCTTTCTTGGCTAAATTAAAAGGGGAAAGAATTAATCCTGCGAAACCAGTTACTGTTAAAATTAATATTATTCCCAAGCTTGTTGAAAGGCTTTTCTGAATAATTAATAATACTACTACCAGTCCGCAAATAGTTAATGTAAAAAATGCCACTTGCAAGAAAATTCTTTTATTTTTGTCTACCCAATCGCTCACAAGATCGACCTGATTTATAACTTTTGATGTGGAAAAATATGTGATCAGTAAAAACCCGGAAATATGTATACACAGAACCCAAATTAATCCCAACCAGAATTCCACTTGTTGAATGTTTGCTCCAAAATAATGGGCGATACCTCCACCAATTAAATACATAATAATTGAGAGTGCAAATATAGTTAATTGTTTGAAATCAATAAATTTATTACTAAACACTTGTTTCATGTTTCTATTTCATCAATAAATAAACTAGAACTTCTTTTGATTCTTTAGGGCAAGAGCTAAATCACGTAAATGCATTTGATTATGCAGGTAAATCATTTTAACCATATCTACAATTTTAGCCTCTCCCATCGCTGGATGCCTTCCAACTTTCTCCAAATCGCTATCATTAACTACTTTCACCCAATTTACAGTCTTGTCTCTTGTTTTTCTAAATAGTTCCACAAGTTCCTTAACCTGGATTTCTTTCATTTGCGTGACTTGCAAATTATTAAATTCAATGATTGAAAAGTGTTCAGGTGCCCCCTGGTCATGCAGCCGAATGTTTTCAAATAAAAGCAGAAATGATCGCTCAGATGAGATAAAATGTGCAAGCAGGTCTTTTACCTGCCACTCCATTTCGTCAAAATATAACAGAATCTCCCATTCATTTTTTGAAAAACTTGAGAAAAGTTCACTGATCTTGTTACCTTCAAAGGTTAATTTCTCAATAATTTTCCCGCGGTCCACCATTTAATCCTCTCCAAATTCATAATGAATTTCCACCATCTATTTCTATTACTTGCCCAGTGATGTATTTATTGTGGATTAAATATTCCACCATTGAAGTAATCTCATTTGGGAAAGCGGATCTTTTCAAAGGTACCTTTCCAATAAGATTTTCCCAAGTTGCAATATTCACACTTTCATTTTGAAAAACCAAACCGGGAGCGATCGCATTCACTCTTATTTCTGGAGCGAGTGACTTGGCTAAAATTCTTGTTAATACCTCTAGCGCTGCTTTACTAATAGTGTATATCGGATAACCCAGCCAATTCTTGCCTGCCCCTGAATCGCTGATGTTAATGATAATCCCCCCCGTTTTCATTCTCTTGGCAGCTTCTTGTGAACAAATCATAGGCGCACGTAAATTTACAGCGATCTGATCATCAAATTCATCCGTTGTCATTGACCGAATATCACCTTGAACCATGATGGCCGCGGAATTAATCAATATATGCAGAACATACGGAAGAGAATCAATGTATTTCCACATTTGTTGAATTTCAGAAGGTTCTCGTAGATCTGCTTTGAAGGGAAGAACCGGTGTACCAATTCCTCTTATCTTTTCCGCAGTTTCCTGCGCCTGAATTTCTGATGAATTGTAATGCAGAAGTATTGCATATCCTTTTTTAGCCATATATAATGCTAAATATCTTCCGAGACGATGCCCAGCTCCGGTTATTACTGCTAATTTATATATTTTGTTTATTGACATACCTATTTTTACCACAAAGGAAGAGAAGGCACAAAACTTTGTGCCTTCTCTTCCTTTGTGTTTTTGTAAATTATTTTTTAAAGAAGTTAGATATAAAGAACCAGATGTTAGCCGGTCGCTCAGCTAATCTTCGAACAAAATAAGGATACCAATGGGTCCCAAATGGGACATAGATTCTTACCGGGTATCCATCTTTTGCTATTTGTTCTTGCAAGTCTCGGCGAATCCCATAAAGCATTTGTATCTCTAATATTTTCTTTGATAATTTGAACGATTGAATGTATGAAGTTGCAAATTTGATGCGCTTCTCATCATGAGTCCCTATCGCAGTAACAGGTGGAATTCTGCCATTCTCGCTCTCTTCTCTTGAGCCTTGTTGTACAGCCCCCTCTAACATGATCCTTGTTAATTCATCAAAACTAGAGTCAACATCTCTCTTTTTTGGAAAAGCAACTTCAGATGGTTCTTTATAGGCACCTTTTACTAGCCGGAAGCTAGCTCCTTCCCTTAATAATCCTCGAATATCGGATTCGGTTCGATAAAGACAAGATTGAACCACAATCCCAATATCCTTGTATCCCTTGACTTTCATTTTTCGAAATAGACGAATGGTACTAACTGTAAAAGGCGAATCTTCCATGTCTATGCGAATAAAGTTATTTAAATTTTTGGCTTTTTCAAGGATTAATTCCAAGTTCCTTTCACATTCTTCTTCGCTTAACGCCAGGCCAATTTGCGTTAATTTAATGGACACATTCGCTCGAACATCATTCGCATTTATTTTTTCAAGTACTTCCAAAATACCGCTAGTTGAATTTTTTGCTTCGTCAATTGTAGACGTATGCTCCCCTAATTGATCAAGTGTGGCGGTAATACCTTTAGAATTTAACTCTTTTACAACTTCGATTGCATCATTTACGTTTTCGCCCGCGACAAAGCGCGAAGCAGCTTTCCAGGCAAATTTCCACTTTGTAATAATATTTTTTGCCCAAGAAGCCTTTGATAAGTATATAAGAAATGATCTTAGCATTAGAAATCCTCTTAATTTTGAATTTCAAGTGTAAATTTTCACGGATATTCTAGCACAATAAACAATTGTTTGGTTGTGTTATACTCCAAATGGAATCTTTGAAAAATAAGGATTTTAATTGAGAATTCAGAATTCTTCATTTTTTCTTCGTTGGGTCTATTTATTATTTATTACCCTGTCAGCAGTAGTTGCAGTGATAGAACTCATTTCATACAGTCACCTGCGGTCAAATTACCCATTCGGAATGACTATGGGGGGGGTTCCAGTCGGTGGTTTAAATTCACAGGATGCTGCCCAAAAAGTATTACAACGATATTCTTTACCAATTGAAATTCATTATAACGAAGCAATTATCCAACTTGATCCTGGTTTGGTTGGATTCGAAGTAAATATTGATAGTATGCTTGCAGCTGCAGATCTTCAACGTACTAATTCATCATTCTGGGTAGGTTTTTGGAATTTCCTATGGAATAAGTCATCTTCTTCGGTTGATATTCCACTGGTTTCCACTGTATCAGAAGATAGATTAAAAACGTATTTACAGTCTGAAATCGCTTCAAGGTATGATAGGTTGTCAACAACAGCTCAACCAATACCAGGAACACTTGATTTTAAACCTGGATTACCAGGTCAAGTATTAAATATTGAACGTTCTGCGATAATAATTTCAGATGCTCTACGATCACCTTCGAATCGTACAGTAATTATTTCATCACAATCAACAATTTCAATTCGCCCTCCGATGTTAAATCTGCAATTACTAATAAAACAGATAATCGACGAAAATAGTTTTGATGGAACGATCGGTGTCTTTATTCTAAATTTGCAGACAGGCGAAGAATTACATTTTGGATATCAAGCCGATCAAATTGTCTCTGTGAAACCAGATATCGCATTTACAGCATCCAGCACAATAAAAATCCCGATCATGGTTTCTGTCTTTAAGAAATTTAATGGTGTCCTCAATGAAAACGCATCAACTTTGATGATGGAAATGCTAAAACTATCGGAAAATCCAGCTGCAGATTCATTAATGAGCCTCCTTGATAAGGATTTGGGACCAGTCCGAGTAACAGATGATTTGAATTCTCTTGGTCTTGAAAATACTTTCATAGCCGGCTATTTTTATAATAATGCCCCTAATTTATTACCTTATCATTCAACTCCTGCTAATCTTAGATCTGATGTGATCACTAACCCAGATTGGTACAGCCAAACATCGCCATCAGATATGGGAATGCTGCTTGAAGATATTTATCAATGTTCTGAGACCGGAGGTGGGTCTTTAGTAGCCACATTCCCTGGACAAATTACTAAGCAATCTTGCCAACAAATGATCCTATATCTTAAGGAGGACAAGATTGGATTGCTAATCGAAGCAGGTGTTCCTGATGGCACTTCAGTAGCACATAAGCACGGCTGGGTGCTTGATCCTGCTACAGGTGTGTATCATGACATTAGCGATGCAGCTATAGTTTACACTCCAGGTGGAAATTATATATTAACGATTTATTCATACCACCCGGTTCAGATAATTTGGGAATATCCAGTTACCCGTCTTGGTGCTGCACGCATGTTCGCTGATATATCCCGTGTAGTTTATAATTACTTCAATATTCCTGCCCAATAAATTTACAGTATGCATTAGAACGAAAAATTGTTTAAAAGCGATTAGAACATCTTTATAAAATGAATCAAATTATTAGTTATATTCGATTACAACAGATTGATACCCGTCTTGACCAAGTTCAAGCGCGCCTTCATCAAATTAAACTAATTCTTGAAGACGATAAAGCTATCCATACTATCTCTTTACAAAAAGATGCATTAGAGGAGCAATTGAGTCTCATTAGAACCGCTCAGTCAACTTCAGAACATGCTTTGAAAGACCAACAGGTTAAAATTCAACAAGCGGAATCCAACTTATATAGTGGAAATATTATTAATCCCAAAGAATTGCAGGATTTGCAATCAGACATAGGAAGTCTTAAACGACAATTCAGTTCATTAGAAAACAAGGTTTTGGAAATAATGATTTCTAATGAAGAAGCACAAAATGAATACGAGTTAATTTGCAATAAATTTTCTTCCTTACAGGCGGAAAATGAAATAAATAATTCGACAATAATCAATGAACAAAGCAATCTACTTAAAGAAATTGAAAAACTTAACTCTGAAAAGAAAGCTGCTGAAATTTCTTTAACTAATCAAGACCTATCTCTATATAAAAAGCTACGCTTACAGAGGGGAGGATTAGCATTGTCTTCCATTTCAGATGGTTCTTGTAATTCCTGCGGCGCAACCTTAACTCCCGCTCAACATCAAGCGGTGAAAGCATTTGACCAAATGATATTCTGTCCTTCGTGTGGGCGGATGCTCTATTCAAATTAAATCATCAATAACTTTATGAAATTATTTCTTCCGCATATTGATCAAATTTCATTTTGGGTTGGCTTTATTCTAGCAAATTTAGTATGGCTCTTTGTTAAACTAATTCGACCAATATTTGAACAAATTCTCCACAATTTCAAGGAAGCAAGAAGAACTTCAAAAAACCGAACTGTCAGTTTGGTTGAGGAACATTATTTATCCAACGTATACCTGCTTGCACAGAGACTTCATTTGGCGTCATCTTTGTTTTCTCTAGATGAAATATTAATTATTCCAAAATTATTAGCACCTCCTCCTCGAATTTCACCAGATGAACCAATATTCCCTAACGATTTTGTTGAAGATTTGGTTCCATATTTACCATCCTGGCCAGAAGTAGGAGCTACTTTCAAGTCACCTACTCTATCAATCGCGCAAGCATTATCAGGAAACTCGGATATCATTATTACAGGGCAACCAGGTACAGGAAAATCTGTTTGCCTTTCATACCTTGCCTCCCGTATCGCACAACATTCTGGTGAACCTGGTTTTCCCAAAGATTTAATTCCATTTTTAATTAACTTGGAAGACCTTAATTTATCCAGTAAAATAACCGTCGATCCATTAAACCCAATTATTGACATAGTCTCCAGTTTTTCCCCAGAAAATGATCTTGTACGAATCCCACAATTCATAAATAAAACATTCAATGATGGTAGAGCTTTGATCTTATTGGATGGCACGGACGAAATTACTCCCGATTCTCTTGATCCTACAATTGAATTCATCCGATCTATTAAACAAAAATATCCGCTTACAAGAATAATAACGACTGGAATTCCAGAAAATTTAGCTGGCCTGGTGACTTTGAACTTTATTCCTTTTACATTAACCTGTTGGGAACCTTCTGAGATATCAAATTTCCTTACAAAATGGGGAGATCTTTGGTATTTATATCTTGAAAATGATAACATCGATCAACCACAAGCCTCTAACCAGATAGATCATTTCTTGATGAACCAATGGATTAGTTCATTAAATTCCAACTTATCCCCATTTGAACTTACATTACTCACTTGGGGGAGCTACGCAGGGGATATTAAAAGCGGAAATATCCTGGATTCGATTTCATCACACATTCTTCGCATTAAACCGGAAGGTGCATCTCTTGAATCCCTTGAAATCCTCGCCCTTAAAGCGTTAATTTCAGCCAATTCAACCTTTGATTTGTTAATTGCCCGTGAATGGATCAAAGAATTTGAACCGGTTGATAATAATCCTTTGGGTGAAAATTCAGAACTGACAAATAATTCAAATCATTCTGCCAGTGAACTTCATAATAATTTAAGAAATGAACTGCCAGCCCCATCGAAAGGTCTTATTGTAAAATTTATCGAAGCCGGATTGCTTTCTTCCCATGGAAATAATCGTATTAATTTCGCAAATCAAATATTCGGGGGGTTTCTGGCCGGCAATGTTCTTGGAAATACCAATGCAGATACGATATTTAACCTTCCTAATTGGAGTGGGAAATATCTTTCCCTGAATTATTTTGCTGCGCTTCATGATGGTAGCCAATTTGCTAGTAAATTAATAAATACTCCGGATAATCTACTGCAGCGAAATATTTTGACGGTTGCACGATGGCTCAGACTTGCATCACTTGAATCTGAATGGAAAATCTCTTTAATGGAAAACCTGGTTTCTTTATTACGAACTCCCAGGCAACCTTTGGGTTTACGCGGTCAAGTCATGGCAGCAATGGTGAGAAGTGGTGACGAAGGTGTCCGCATACTTTTTCGTCAAATGCTTGACACAGATGATCCAGATCTCCTGCAGTTATGCTTCCTTGGTAGTGCAATGTTAAAGGATACAAAAGCAATTAATGAAATTGCTAAATTCCTAAACCATATCAGCCCGAATGTCCATAAAACAGCTTGCCTGGCGTTGGTAACCATAGGGACTCCCTCTGCACTGGACCACGTTGCCAATTCACTTCTTCATGGAGAAAAAGAAATTCGTAAAGCTGCTGCGCAAGCCCTTGCCAACAACTCTTCTGAAGGTCATGCAATGCTTCGTGAAGGTGTAAACATGGAAGATTTTTTGGTACGGTGGGCAGTCGTGTATGGTCTTGGAAGGATTGATGAGTTTTGGGCTACAGAATTGCTATCCAAGGTTCAAATAGAGGATGACCAATGGATTGTCAGAAATGCCGCCACCGAAGTAATCGAGAAGAAACTCCATCCAGATCACCATATTCCTAAAAGATTACCTCCACCTTCAGAATGTCCCTGGTTGATTTCGTTTGCTGCTAAAAGAGGTTTTGGAATCTCCCCTAATACTCCAGCTACTGAAGTATTACTTTTGGCATTGACAGAGGGCACTGAAGAAGAGCAACTGGCATCTCTTGATTATTTAAGAATTTCATCATCCTCTGATGTTTTTTCAACATTTTATAAATTAATGGTTGGAAATAATATGGATTTAAGGGAAGCAATATTTCGCTCAATTTGGGAAATGGCTTCGAGGGGTGTAATAATTCCGGATCCCAGTGTCTTCGGAGCCAATTAACTATGCTAATTACAAATGCAACAATAATCACGTGGGATAAACCAAATCAAATCCTTAATAATTATGCAATCTACATTAAGAATGATTTGATTCATGAGATTGGCCCGCAGAAAGGAATGCTGTCACGATTTCCTGCTGAACCTATATTGGATGCAAAAGGGCAATTGGTAATGCCTGGTAATATTTGTGCGCACACACATTTTTATGGAACATTTTCTCGTGGAATGAGTATTCCAGGCAATCAACCAAAGGATTTTTCTGAAATATTATCAAAATTATGGTGGGCGCTTGATAAAGTCCTTACCCAAGAGGACATTTATTATTCTTCGTTATCTAGCCTTATTGACGCAATAAAACATGGTACTACCACATTAATAGATCACCACTCCTCCCCAAATTGCATCGATGGTTCACTTGATGTAATTGCACAGGCAGTCGAACAAACTGGAGTTCGATCTGTCTTATGTTACGAAGTTTCTGACAGAAATGGGTCTGAGAATGCGCGAGCAGGTATTTTAGAAAACACTCGTTTTTTACGATCCATTCAAAATTCTAGTAATAAATCATCACGAATAAGAGCTTCCTTTGGTTTGCACGCTAGTATGACATTATCTTCAGAGACCCTCGATAAATGTAGAGAGGCTGTTCCAGGTGGGATTGGTTTTCACATTCACGCAGCTGAATCAACAATGGATGAATATGATAGTCTCTTTAAATATCGGATGAGGGTAATCGACCGATTAAATAAACATAAAATTCTTGGTCCTAAAAGTATCGTCGCACATGCAGTTCATGTAGATAATCTGGAAATAATGAAATTACTAGAAACCGAAACCTGGGTTACTCACCAACCCAGATCAAATATGAATAACGGTGTGGGGGTTGCGGCAGTAGAATCGCTTCTCAGAACCGGTATAAAACTCTGCCTTGGAAATGATGGTTTTTCTAATGGCATGTGGGAAGAATGGAAGATGGCTTATTTATTACAGAAATCAGCCAACAGGGACCCAAGATCATTATCTGCAGAAGATGTTGTTAGTATCGCGGTATATAATAATGCAGCGTTGGCTAATGTTTTCTTCCCTGAAGCTTTCATAGGGATTATTAAACCAGGTGCATTTGCAGACCTAATTTTTGTTGATTACCAATCACCAACACCTATGAATGAAAGTAATCTTCCCTGGCATATTATTTATGGTTTTCAAGAAAGTATGATAACAACCACAATAGTTTCCGGTAATATTCTTATGAAAGATAGAAAATTGACTTTTCTTGATGAAACAGAAATAACAACTCGAGCACGTGCTTTCGCAAAAAAGGCATGGCAAAGATATGAATCCAGCGCTAAAAGCTAGAGGTATTGATGCAAGACAATTTTAATCCACTAAAAATAGCAATAGTCGGGGGGACAGGCAAGGAAGGACGAGGATTGGCATATCGATGGGCGAAAGCGGGTCATCTAGTGACAATTGGATCACGTGATCCCTCGAAAGCAATGGAATCGGCATCTGAGTTAAATAAATTACTTCCCGGAAAATCAATTAATGGTATGGCGAATATTGATGCAATTAAGGATTGCCAGGTTGTGGTTCTTACCGTTCCTTATTCTGCCCACAAAGAAACTTTAGAAAGTCTAAATGGTTTTCTGTTAGATAAGTTATTAATAGACGTTACTGTTCCCTTAAACCCTCAGAAAAAGACCAAAGTACAGATGCCTTCAGCTGGTAGTGCTGCACAGGAAACCTGTCTTATACTTGGAAGTACAATCCAAGTAGCAGCCGCTTTCCATAATATTTCCTACGAAAACCTCATCACCGACAACCATAAGGTGGATTGCGATGTTCTTGTCACCGGCACAAGTATAGAGGTGCGTCAAGCGACATTAGGGCTGGTAAAAGATGCAGGTTTTTATGGTTGGGATGCAGGCCCAATAGAGAATTCGGTAGTACTTGAAGGATTACCAAGTATTTTAATTTGGATCAACCGTTCTTATGGGTCAACTCGCGCAGGGATTCGAATCACGGGAGTTGAAAGGACTGATTGATGCTTGCCTTGACGCCTCTTGAAGGATTTCCATTTATCCAAAAAGGTGATGACCTGGTTGTAAGTATACTTAATTCATTAACTTTAACAAATATTACCCTAAAAGAAAACGATATCCTCGTATTAGCTCAAAAGATTGTTTCAAAATCTGAAGGAAGAATCATCGATCTTTCGTCCGTAAGACCTTCACTTGAAGCAAAGAAGATCGCAGATAAATGCGAAAAAGATCCCCGACTTATCGAACTTATTTTGCAGGAGAGTAAAGATATTATAAGAGTTCGACCTGGCACAATCATAGTAGAGCACCGACTTGGTTTTATTTGCGCAAGCGCCGGAATCGATCATTCGAATGTAACCTTTTTAAACACTGAAAGCGAAAATTTCGTTTTACTACTCCCTGAAAACCCAGACCTGTCTGCACAAATAATCAGAAAGAGAATTAAAGAATTATTTGGAATTAACATCGGGGTTATGATCATCGATTCGCATGGTCGTGCCTGGAGGCTTGGTGTGGTAGGGGTTTCAATTGGTTTTTCAGGCATTCCAGGTATTATAAATATGCGTGGGCAACCTGATTTATTTGGCGGAAAACTCCGTATTACAGAGATCTCCGCTGCTGACGAATTAGCTGCTGCAGCATCCATGGTTATGGGACAAGCCGCAGAGGGATTCCCAATCATCCATGTCAGAGGATTTCCTTATCCATTAAGGAATGGAAATTTTCACGAATTAATTCGACCCATAGAAGACGATCTTTTCCGCTAATCTATATTAAATATAAGGTTTTTATGAAAGTAACGGCAATTGCTGGTGGTGTTGGTGGAGCTAAATTAATCGATGGATTGGCGAAAAGTCTTTCACCCAACGAGTTGACAATTATCGTAAATACTGGAGATGATTTTGATCATTTAGATTTACGAATATGTCCTGACCTTGATACTATTTGCTACACACTCGCTGGAATCTCAAATCCTGAAACTGGGTGGGGAATAATTAATGATAGTTGGAATGTCTTAAATAGTATAAAAATACTTGGGGGACCAGAATGGTTTCAATTAGGTGATAAAGACCTTGGAACACATATTGAACGGACGAGAAGATTACATCAAGGACAAACATTAAGTCAGGTGACAAGCCAATTTTGTGATCGCCTGGGTATAAAATATTTGGTTCTTCCAATGAGTGACCAACCAGTTTCAACAATTATCGAAACTACTGAATTAGGTTCACTATCATTTCAAGATTATTTTGTTAAATACCGCTGCCAACCGGTGGTAAATAGCATTTGGTTTAAAGGCAATAAATCAGCATTACCAGCTCCTGGAGTTATAAAAGCAATTGACCAGTCAGATGCGATAGTGATTTGTCCTTCAAATCCTTGGTTAAGCATCGATCCGGTATTCTCAATACCAGGAATTCTGCCTAAAATTATTCAAAAGCCATCCATAGCAATTTCCCCAATCATCCAGGGCAAAGCAATCAAAGGTCCTGCAGCCAAGCTGTTCATGGAGCTTGGAATTGAACCATCTGCAATAGCAGTTGCCAACCATTATGAAAATATTATTAAATCTCTTGTTATCGATTCTCTTGATGGGGATCTCGCAAATGAAATTTCAAAAAAGGGTATTATTCCATTCACAACAAATACAATGATGATAACATCCGAAAATCGTCTTCAATTAGCTCAAGATGTGTTAAACTTCATTGAGAGGATTATTGATTAGCATTATGACAATTTGGGCTATTGTTCCTGTGAAGCCTTTGCTTTTGGGTAAATCCCGCCTCGCAGGTGTAATTTCTGATGAAGATCGAATCAAATTAAATATTAGGTTATTAGAACATACGTTAAAGACCTTGAAATTATTACCTGAAATTGGTCAAGTGCTCGTTGTCAGCAGAGATGCTAATGTTTTATCGATTTCCAGAGAGCTTGGAGCAAAAACTGTATTGGAAAATGGTTCACCTCAATTAAATTCAGCATTAATGAGAGCCACGGTTTACGCCCAACAACATACAATTCATGGAGTATTAATTCTGCCTGCCGATTTACCTCTGATATCCAAGAATGACATTCTTTCTTTAATTAAATTAGCAAAGAATCCTCCAATTGTTGTAATTTCCCCTGATCGCCGGGAAGATGGAACAAATGCGCTTTTAATATCGCCTCCTGGACTTATTGATTATGATTTTGGTCCTGGTTCTTTTTCAAGGCATTGCAATCGCGCAAAGCTTGCTGGGGCTAAACTGGAGATTGCGAACTTACCCTCTTTGGCATTCGATCTTGATATTCCAGAAGATCTGCAAATCTTTGATGAATTAAACGGGATTACCAGATAAATTTTCAAACTTATTATTAGAGGTTTTTATGACTCAACGCGTAGCGTTATATTTACAAGACTCACATAATCTCAGGGATGGATTGGAATTTGTCAAATATGCAGAATTGAATGGTTTCGAAGCTGTCTGGCAAGCCGAATCGCGTCTAGTTAGAGACGCGATTGTTCCGATGGCTGCATACGCTGCGGTTACCGATAATATTCACGTCGGATCTGGTGTAATAAACAATTGGACTCGAAATATCGGGTTACTTGCTGCCACATTTTTAACCCTCGATGATCTGGCTCCGAATCGAATTATATGTGGGATTGGTGCCTGGTGGGATCCATTGGCGAAAAATGTTGGAATAGAACGTCGCAAACCTCTCGTAGCAATGCGAGAGACTATTGAAGTGTTAAGACGATTATTAAATATGGAGCGCGTTACCTTCCACGGTGAATTCCATCATGTGGATGGTATCGAGCTTGATGTGGTTCATGGAAAACGGGAACCCAGACATGTTCCAATAATGATCGGAGCTACTGGCGACAAGATGTTGGAACTAACAGGGGAAATCGCAGATGGCGTTGTATTAAATTATTGCGTTCCACCTAATTACAACGACAATGCTTTGGAATTTCTGGAAATTGGAGCGCGAAAAGCTGGTAGATCACTTAACGAGATCGATAAACCACAATTGATCGTATGTTCAGTTGATCATGACCATGATAAAGCAATTGAAACAACAAAAATGCTTCTTTGCCAATACCTGGCACAACAACCTCATATCGCAAAAGCATCAGGGGTTTCAGATGAAATTGTTACCAAGATCCAATCCATCCTTGGTTGGCCTGCCACAAAAGAACAAATAAATAAAGCCAAATATCTTGTCCCAGACGAATTGGTAAACCGAATAACTGCATCAGGTACTCCAGAAGAATCTCGTCAAAAAGTGAATGAATATATCAAACGTGGATGTACATGCCCAATCTTATACTCCGCTGGGGGAGATATTAACCTTCTAATTGACACATTTTCACAAAAACCTAAATGATATATACAAATTGGATTTAATTATGAAAAAACAACCCAATTCCCGTCATTGCTTTATTTGCGGCCTGGAAAACCCAATTGGACTAAAATTAAAAATCTACGAAATAGAGGACGGGGTAATTGAAACAACATTTATCGCACCAGATCATTTTCAAGGTTATCCGGGAGTTTTGCATGGTGGGATCGTTGCATCCATACTGGATGAAATAAGCGGTCGAGCCTTGATGGGTGATCCAGTTTCACCACGCTTTATGTTCACTGGAAAATTAGAGGTTAAGTTCAGGAAGAATGTTCCCATTGGAATTCCTCTTCGTATCGTCGGAAAAGCAATAAGAAATAAAGGTAGGCTGGCTGAGGGATGGGCCGGGATATATGACGAAAAGAATGTCCTACTTGCTGAGGCTAAAACCATATTGGTTAATGTTCCAAGTGAAGTTTTAGCAAAAACCGAATTGGATAATTTAGGCTGGCGAATTTACCCGGACTAAATAATGGATCTCAACCATGGGTATTGCATATTTTAGACCAAAAACTCTTGAGGATGCTCTAAATCTTTTAAGGTTGCCAAATAAAGTTCCTTTAGCAGGAGGAACTTATTTGACATCGAATAAATCCAACACCAATGATCTGGTTGATTTGCAAGATTTAGACCTTAATGTCTTAGCAAAAAAAGAACATGGTATTGAGATTGGTGCGATGGTAAGACTACAACAATTGCTTGATTCTACGATCTTTCCCGATGCCTTTCAGAATGCTGTCAAATTAGAAATACCAATAAATCTAAGAAATTCTGCAAGCATGGCTGGATTAATAATCAAATGTGACGGAAGATCTCCAATTGCGACGTCTTTATTGGCAATGGATTCTTCAATTATTCTTGAACCAGGTCACGAATCTGTCTCATTAAGCGATTTCCTGACATCGAGACGTTATAAATTACATAATCACTTGATAACTTCCATAAAATTACAATCTATTAATTTCTTTTCCTTTCAGTATGTTGCTCGAACCAAATTTGATCGACCGATTGTTTGTGTAGCTTTGTCAAAATTCTTAAATGGTGGGACCTGGTTGGCAATTGGTGGATTTGGGGATCACCCCATTTTATTATGTAAAGAAGATAACTTGAATTCTTTACCCTTGACTGCTCGAAATGCTGTCTGCTCCGCAGACGATGAATGGGCTTCTTCAGATTACAGATCAGCTATTGTTGAAATCTTAACAGAACGTTGCCTTGCTCAATTGCCATCCTCGACCGAAACATGATGAAGAATATTGATCAGATTTTATTCGTGACGAAAGATTTTTCAAGAATCATTTCGATTTTTTATTGGGACTTAATTTACAAATGAAGATCAAACTCAATATTAATGGTGTTGACAAAGAGTTTGTCATCTCTCCTGAGGACACTCTATTTAAATTGCTCAGAAATTCTGGTTACCATTCTATAAAATTTGGGGATGAAAATGGATATTCAGGAGTTGACGCAATTCTGTTGGATGGGAACCCGATTAATTCAGGACAAATTTTTGCTGCGCAGGCTGTAGGGCATTCATTGGTAACAGCTGAATCCCTTGGTGATTTCCCTGATCAAGGTTGGAAGAAAACTAGTGGATTACATCCTTTGCAAAAAGCTTTTATCGATGCAGGTGCGATCCAATGTGGATATTGCACCCCGGCACAGTTGCTGGCTGCTAAATCGTTATTAGATAAGAATCCTAATCCAACTGAGGAAGAAGTTCGTGAAGCTTTATCAGGGGTTTTATGCCGCTGCACTGGTTATCAAAAGCCAGTTGAAGCAGTTCTAAAGGCTGCATCTATTCTTCGGAAAGAAATACCTCCTTCTTTTAAATCAAATATCCTACTCAAAAAAGAATCTGATATGGATTTTAAAATTGTTGGAAAGTCGGAAATTAAATCAGATTCAGTTAAGTTGGCACAGGGAAAATCAGCATTCACAGCAGACTTTGAGATGAAGGGAATGCTTTTCGCAAAAGTGTTATTCAGTCCATATGCACATGCTCACATCCGAAACATTGATACAAGCAAAGCAAGTGAGTTACCCGGGGTTGCAGCTGTCCTGACTTACAAGGATATTCCTCGCGTGGTCTACTCCACGGCTGGACAGTCTGACCCCATTCCAGGTCCTTTGGATTCTTTTTCGCTGGACAATAAAGTTCGCTTTGTTGGCGATAGGGTTGCCTTTGTGGCAGCTGAGAGCGTTGAGATAGCAGAACAAGCGATTAAGTTGATTTCTGTAGATTATGAGCAACTTCCTTCGCTCTTAGATCCGGTCGAAGCACAAAATGAAGATGCCCCCATATTGCACGATGAGATTGAATATATCAATTTTGGGAATTCCAATCCAAAAATGAATTTAGCTGCAGAAATCCGGATAGATATAGGAGATGTAAATCGAGGATTCTCAGAAGCAGATGAAATTATCGAAGGATCGTATGAAGTGTCAAAAGTGCAACAGGTCCATCTAGAACCGCATGTTGTTCTCTCATATTGGGATGAGGATGATCGCCTGGTAATTCGCACCAGTACACAAGTTCCCTTCCATGTACGCAGGATCCTGGCTCTCTTGTTGAAATTACCCGTAAAAAGGATCAGGGTAATTAAACCTCGCATCGGAGGTGGTTTTGGTGGAAAACAGGAAATACTTATTGAAGATATTGCTGCCCATTTAACACTGGCCACAAAAAGACCGGTGATGCTTGAATATTCACGCGCAGAGGAGTTTACATCTACTCGGTCACGTCATCCTATGAAAATTCAAATGAAGACCGGTGTTAAGAAAGATGGTACGATAACGGCGAACTCAATGACAGTTCTTTCGGATACTGGTGCATATGGTTGTCATGGACTTACAGTTACAGGTAATACAGGGCATAAATCCATGGCATTATATGTTGGTGATGGTAAATACCGTAAATCTCCAAATATCAGGTTTTATGCCGATGTAGTTTATACGAATACACCTCCAGCAGGAGCATTCCGTGGATATGGTGTTCCCCAAGGATACTGGCCACTCGAGCGTCACATGGATTTGGTCGCTAGAAAACTTGGGTTGGATCCTGTTGAATTTCGTCTTAAGAATGCCATCCACCCTGGTGAATTCCATCCGTTTAGTACTGCCTGGAATGAAGGACGCGAACCACGGCCAGAAGTAATTAATACGGTTGGATTGGAAGAATGTGCAAAACAAGGGAAATTAGCGATTGACTGGGACTCGAAATACGGAAACCCTGATTGGCATCACCCATCCCTATTATCAAACAACGCTAAGATTTCTTCCAGCCGTAAAGGGATTGGAACAGCATTCGTTATGCAAGGAACGGCAATTCCATACCTGGATATGGGAGGCGCATCGATTAAAATGAACGATGATGGCTCTTTCAATTTGTTGATCGGAGCTACGGATTTGGGTACAGGATCCGATACGGTCCTTGGGCAAATGGCAGCGGAGATCCTAGGAGTACCACTTGAGGATATCATCACTTATTCGTCTGATACAGATTTCACACCTTTCGATAAAGGAGCCTATGCATCCAGCACAACCTATGTTTCAGGAACCGCAGTAGTTAATGCGGCGAAACAAGTCGCTGATCGAATAAAGATTCGCGCCTCCAAATTGCTTGATTTTTTTGATCATTCGAAATTTATCCTTGCTGATAGAAAAGCAATTCTACCTGATGGACGTTTTGTCTCTTTTTCGGATATAGCATTAAGTTCACTCCATCATTTTGAGCAGGAGCAGATAATGGCTGTCGCATCTTTTACTGCAGAATCATCCCCACCACCTTTTGGTGCTCAATTTGCAGAAGTGACAGTTGATCTGGATACTGGTGAAGTTCATGTGGACAAACTAGTTATGGCAGTGGATTCTGGCAAGATAATCAATCCAAATACTGCCTTTGGACAACTTGAGGGGGGAATGACTCAGGCACTTGGCTATGCAGTTTGCGAAGAAATGAAATACGATAATAATGGAATTGCCAGAGAAAAAGATTTATTAAATTATCACATATTCAGATCCAACGAAATGCCAGAACTTGTATCAATTTTTGTTGAAACACAGGAACCCAGCCACCCATTCGGAGTTAAAGCTGCCGCAGAAATACCCATGGATGGCGTCGCCCCAGCAATCGGAAATGCGATCAAGGATGCAATCGGTGTGGATATCAATACCCTTCCGATAACTCCCGAAAAAATATGGCAAGCACTTAACCGGAAATAGCATATGACATCAATCTACCAAGCTCTTCACAACCTTGAACTAAGTTCAAAACCTGCATCACTCTGTACGGTTGTTAAAACAAGTGGATCAACTCCTCGTCATTCGACCAGCAAAATGTTGGTTTATCCTGATGGTACTATTATCGGTACAGTTGGCGGTGGAGAATTAGAAAACCAAGTCATTCTCGAAGCAAAATTATGTTTGAAAAATAAAGTCGCTCGTTTAATTGAATACAATATGATTGATCCAAAACGCGGTGATGTTGGAATTTGTGGAGGTCAGGTTATGGTATTTATTGAACCTATTCATCCATCTCCTTTGGTTGTTATTATCGGAGGTGGTCATGTTGGAAAAGCCGTATCCCACCTTGCCAAATGGCTTGGTTTTAGAACTGCCATATCAGATGATCGTTTTGAATTTTGTACCAAAGAGGTGAACCCGGATGCAGACCTCTTTTTTCCATGTGAAATGAAATCACTTCCTGATCAATTACAAATAGACGAAGAAACATACCTAATCTTAACAACACGTGGGGTGTCGGTCGACATTGAAGGATTACCGGCACTTTTAAAAACAAAATCAGGATTTATTGGAGTTATTGGATCCAAAAGACGGTGGGCTGAGACGGTTAAGCAACTCACCTCCCAAGGAATCCCACCTGAAGAGATTTCGAAAGTCCACTCACCTATTGGGCTTGAAATAAAAGCTGAAACACCAGAAGAGATTGCTGTAAGCATCATGGCAGAAGTGATTATGAAGCAACGCAAAGGTTAAGACGATTTTAAGAAGGTTTTACTATGAGTGCATTTGGATGTCAAGTTCAATTCTATTAGTAAACAATTGGTTTCTCAACTGTAAAATTTGCAACTTCTCAATGAAAAGCTCGTATGTTATCTTGTGAGTACTTGTAACCTATCTATGCTTGGAATATAATTAATCATCTTCAACAGGCTCACCCGAGAGGAGTAAAATATGGCAAGGATTTTTGATGTAATTGAATATCCAACTGAGATGACTGACGAGATCGTCCATCGGTTCCCTGAAAGTGGGATAGGCGATTACCGAATTGGTTCACAAGTTATTGTCAGGGAAGCACAAAACGCAGTATTCTTTCGAGACGGAAATGCATTAGACACTTTCGGACCTGGTCGCCATACCATTGCTACCGCAAATATTCCAAAATTGATCGATTTCATCGGTAAGGCTTTTAATGATCGCACTCCCTTTCCGGCTGAAGTTTATTTCGTATCAATGAAGGAATTTGCAAATCGCAAATGGGGTACCCCTCAACCGATCATTGTTCGTAATCCAGGTATGGGACTTGGGGTCGCACTTCTTCAGGGGTTTGGCTCATATTCCTTTAAAGTCAGTGATCCTCAACAATTCGTCACCCAGGTGGTAGGTACGCAAGGCACCTATCGCATGAATGATATTGAAGATCGCTTGCGGAATGTACTACTTTCAAAATTATCAGATGTCTTGGGCGAAACCACTTCCGCTAAAAGTGTTGTCGAACTAATAGGTTTAACTGAGGAAATAGGGGCAGGGATTCGCGCCAAAGGACAGGATGATTTTGCAGCACTGGGACTAACTCTTATCTCGTTTTATATTGGAAACCTAAAACCATCAGAGAAATCCGCCCAGGAATTGCGCGATATGGGTATGCTCGATATGGCAACATATACTCAATTACAAGCAGCAGATGCAATGCGCGACGCAGCTCAAAATCCATCAGGTGGAGCAGGGCTTACTGCAGGGATTGGTGCGGGTATGGGGATTGGAAACCTGATGCAGCAAGCAACCTCGGGTGCAATGGCCGGCCAACAACAGGCTAAATCAAGTGGGGCAGAAAATGGCATGTCCGATGTAATGACACCTTCTGAAGCAGCTTCCGTATTAAAGGTATCAGAAGAAGATGTTATTGCTGCAATTACTGCCGGGGATCTAAAAGCCAAGAAATTGGGGAATGCTTACAGGATTAGCAGGACTTCTCTTGAGGAATTTCTTAAAAGTTAACCAAAATATTAATATAAACAAAAGAAGGTCGAAAAGTATCGACCTTCTTTTGTTTATAAAATTCAATTATTCAATTGATTTGTTTTGTGCGATCGCGTAACTAATTTCATCGATCAAATCACTCGCGACAACCGAAGTGCTTCCCCCGAGTCTTTCAGCAACTTGCAAACCTGCTTTTCCATGAAACCAAGCCGCAGATATCGCAGCCAAGTATGGATCCATTCCCTGGGCAAGTAAGCCTACAATCATTCCAGCCAAAACATCTCCGGTTCCTGCTCGGGCTAAAGCTGAAGTTGCTACAGGAATGGTTGTCGTAGAACCATCTGGATTAGCAACAATCGTGAATGCACCTTTTAGGACCACTATTTGTTTCCATTCTCTTGCAAAGTGTGCAGCAACGCTCAATCGATTATTCTGAATTTTCTCCTTAGGAACCCCAGTCAAAATTTCCATTTCTCCAGGATGAGGAGTAAGGATCGAGTTATGTGGTACTTTCTCAACCCATTGAGGAATCTTAGACAATAATTTCAGACCATCCGCATCTATTACCAAAGGGGGGATTGTATTCTTCTGTTTCTCAGAACCTTTCTCGATACTCTGAACAAAACCTATTCTGCCCGATTTCCTCGGTGAAGATGATTTATTGGATAGAATCGACTCGATGAACTCGTAAGTTGTCTCTTCCGTTCCCAAGCCACACCCTATTAATAATGCACTTGCTTTACCAAGATTCTGCAATAAAACCGATGAAGCCGATCCAGCCAATACACCCATTTCGTGTGGTAAAAGCAACCAAGTTGCCTCTGGAAATTGACCAGCCAATGCATTATGCAAAGGCGCCGGCACCCCCAGGGTTACCAAACCTGCACCAACCCTGTAAGCAGCTTTACCAGCGAGCAAGGCTGCCCCCGTGTAATTTAATGAACCAGCTACGATTAATGCTGTTCCGAATGTCCCTTTATGCGAATCTAGAGGTCTTAGAACCATAGACGATTCAATTAAGTATTTATCAGCCACATGGTTTTTAATTGTTGAAATAGAGGAGTTCTTTTTATTTAATCCTATATCTACTAGCCTTATTTGACCGACTAGCTCGAATGCAGGTAGTTTTAATAAACCTTGCTTAATTGCAGCCATACATACTGTAAAATCAGCAGGAATACTTTCTTCCGAGATGCCACCAGTATTGTTGTCTATACCAGAAGGGCAATCAACAGCAATAACTATCGCAGGAAGATCCATTTCTTTTAAATGATTTTTTACAATTAATAGCGGTTGACCTATTTCGGTTCTGACTGGAAGTTTAAATCCAGTTCCAAGTACACCATCTATAAGGAGATCGCATGAATTCACCGATTCGCGCAATAATTTAAACCGTATGTCTTCTTTTAAACTTATAACATTCCCCCTAGCGTTCTTAATCAAATTAACTAATGGATCCTCTTTCGGATCCCGGTTAATTAAATATGCTGAAATTAGATATCCTTTTTCCTGCAGTTGGATTAAGGCGATTAATGTATCTCCCCCATTATTTCCTGGTCCGATCAAACCTAGGATTCTTGGTTTCTCAATATTATGGCTATGCGCTATTTGCAGTATTTCTTTCGCAAGACCAATACCGGCGTTCTCCATCATTTTTTGGAAGCTCAGCCCATTTTGATCCGCTTCTTTTTCCAAATCCTTCATTTGCTCGACTGAAACAAGTTTCATTCGTTCTTCTCCGTTCTATCTTCAAGAGAAATTATTCTTTTTTATAATATGAAATTATATTGGATAGAAATCCCTTACTATATCCTGCATTTTTAATTCTTCTAGCTTAGACTTTGTAGGAATTCCTGTGGCTTTATCCCAAAATCTCGAATCATAATATGCATCAATCATCTTTTCAAAAGGAATTTCATACCCCGCAGCTCCCCCATCTTCTAAAGGATTTAATAATGCTTTTGGTAATTTTTCAGTTGCCCTTTTCAATCCCAAGCGAATATTGATGCATCTTTTTAGATTGAATGCCCGTTCTCCGGACGAGAGTAATTCCTTTATTGAATATTCTCTCCCCATAGAAAATTTAATTAAGTCAACAATCATTTCTCCTGGAATGTTTGCAAACAAACAAAGAACGAGGGCATCAAAAACGGTTCTGAAGTTTTGATGTCTGGCGACATTAGCAGATTTTTCCATTCCTCCTTGCCTTGAATAGTATTCAATTCCTATCATTTCGTCAGTTTGACCCCAATCCACAAAAAAATAATCCGACTTATTATGACATGCTCCCCTAGGACTAGTTGCATAAACCAATCCCATACCTGACGCTCCGCGCGGGTCATGGTAAGGTACTTCAAGCCCATTTACCTGAACGGCTTCTTCTTCAATTCCAAAAGCCTTTGCAAACTTCTTTGCCCCTTCCGCAATAATGTTTCCAATTCCCTTACGTGCTGCCACCATAGAGATCAATTCCATAGCGCCATCTGTTTGACCCCAGGACAAATCCAGGCCACCAGTATCCTGTTTGGTAATAATCCCTTCTGCGTACATTTTATAAGCCAAACCCAAAATATTTCCCATACTTATCGTGTCCAGCCCAAACAAATCGCACAATTCCCCCAATTTGACAATAGAATTGAGATCAGAATTTAGAATATTTGGTCCGAGCCCAACTATTGTTTCGTATTCCGGACCTTTACGGTGGTTTCCGTCTCCGAGATCGACAACTCTACCACAAGCTATCACGCATCCATGGCAAGCTTTTGTACCTACCAGTATGGTCTCACTTATTTTTGAACCAGATATTTTCCCAACTTCATCAAACGAACCTTGAGAATAATATTTTTTGGGCATAATTCCCAGATAATCAGAGTAATCTGCTGCACTAGCAGTTCCTAGATCATGAAATACCTTGGTATAAACATCATCTTTCAAGAAACGATTGGACAAAGATCGAATATTATTAAAATTCTCCGGTTGCTCCAAAGGTGCTTTTCCAGACCCTTTAACTACGATTGCTTTGAGCATTTTTGATCCCATAACCGCACCCAACCCAGTCCTTCCGGCTGCCCTCCCGTGATCACAAAATATCCCAGAAAACAATACTTTGTTTTCTCCAGCTGGGCCTATGGCTAATACTCTTGCCTTGGGTTGGTTTACCTCTTCTTTAATTCTTCGTTGAATCTCATATGTATCAAGCCCCCATAATTTTTCAGCGGGTTGGACACTAATTTCACCATCGAATATTTTTAAATAACACGGCGAATCCGATTTTCCGATAACCATTAATCCATCGTAACCAGCAAACCGGAGTTCTGGACCCCAGAATCCTCCGCAGTTGGATTCGGCCCAAAGACCAGTAGCCGGGGACTTCCCACATACAACGAAACGGCCCACTGCGGGTCCGAGTGTTCCAGTTAGAGGACCCCCAATAAATAACAAAGGAGCTTCCGGAGAAAAAGGATCCAAATCTTCCGTTAACAGATCGTAAAGAATTCGAGCTCCCAACGATGCTCCACCCAAATAGTCTCTTACCCATTCATCTGGGATCGAAATAGATTCGATTTTTTGTGTGGAAAGGTTGATTTTAGTTATTGGTTGCATAAACCTGTAACCTGTTAATATTAAGAATTCTCATCAGAAACTTCACGTGCGCATCGAACAAAATCTAAAACAGTTGGGACACTTCGCATTATTACCGCCATACTTCCCTGCACTTTAAGTTTACGAGTTAACATAGCTTGCATTGGATCCAATTTACCGCTCATAATTTGTGAAATATTATCGAAGTTCGAAGTTAATATAAAAGCTGGTTTTTCTTCATCCTGTGATTTTAAGATCGCTACTTTTCGACATTTCCCATGCCAAAGATCTAAATAATAATAAAGAGGTTCTTTCAATTCCCCGCCTGGTTCGACCACAATAGTCATGTCTCCCTCCCATTTTGCAGCGATCACTGAGTACTTTTCATCATTATTTAACTTTTCGCAAAGTGCATTTAACCATTCTGGGCTGGGAAATTTAGGTTTCATTTGGACCTCCATGATTTGATTATTCATTATATCAATCATTATAGATGTTTAATATTATTCACCTCTCAAGTTCAATTTTTTCGAAATATTTATTACTGATATTTTCATAAATCGATATATAATAAGCTTACGAATTCTTGTAAATAAATCCTCGGAAAATAGGAATTTTCTCTTTTTAAAAAGGAGGTTCCAAATTTAAGATTAATATTTTTGCATTCGGAAGAAAATCAGACACATTAAATTTCATTCGTTTCGGAGGAGAAAATGAGAAAAATCTACACCTTAACAGTTTTGCTAATTATTGCAAGTACTCTGATCTCTGCATGTGGTGCTGCAAAAACAGCCGCCCCAACAGACTTACTTGCCCAAATTAAACAACGCGGTACTATCTTGGTTTCAACAGACCCAAATTATGAACCGCAGTCATTCTTAAATACAAATGGCAAGCGTCCTTCAGATACTAAATGCCCATCCGATACCTTGACTTCTGCTGAAATGCAGGGCTTTGATGTCAGTGTAGCTGTTGAAGTTGGTAAACGACTTGGAGTTGAGACTTGTTTTGCAACACCCGAGTGGGATATGATCACTGCCGGAAATTGGGCTGACAAATGGGATATTAGCGTCGGTTCCATGACCATTTATGTCTCCCGCCAAAAAGTGTTATGGTTCACAACCCCATATTATTACACGCCAGCAGTTATTGCAACACGTACTGATTCCGGAATCAATACTGTTGAAGATTTAGCAGGAAAGGCTATTTGTGCTGCTACAGCTACAACTTATGAAGATTGGTTGAACGGAAAAATAGCCACTAATCTTCCAGCTTCATCCATCTATGCCCAACCCCCCGCTGGAATTACAGTTGTAACTCTCCCCACAGACCAGGAATGTGCCCAATCATTAAATTCCGGGCGCAAGGATTTTGTGGCTTATGTTACTTCGGAAACAGTGGTTAACGCAAATATCGCAGCTGGCATGCCAATGAAAACCGTTGGAAAACCAGTTTATTCAGAAGATCTCGCCATTGCTATTGATAAAGCCCATACTTTACCTACAGATACTTTATTAAAAGCAGTTGACGATATTGTAATTGCCATGCACACTGATGGAACCTTATCTCAACTTTCGACAAAATGGTTTGGATCGGATCTTACCCAAGATCCGAATAAATAGTACGATCTAAGATGGGAAGCAATGTGACCATTGCTTCCCATCTCTTCTTAACAAAAAGGACTTCATAATGGCCTTTTCTGACAATAAGACAGACTCGGATCAATCCAAAATTCGGGGAGATTTGTTATTTGCCGCGCAAAATCGGGCAAAGCGTAAATTCTCAATTAATGTCGCTTTTTCCTGGATCCTACTACTATTATTCATAATCTTTCTTTTCAGTGGTATTAATGTTTCATTGGGTGGTTTTCACCTTAAAACGATCAAACTTGACGTTGTCTTTATCCAAGAAAATATGGGGTTTATCGCCAGCGGTGTTGGTGTAACTATTGGAATTTCAATTCTATCTATTCTTCTTGCAACAATCCTGGCTTTATTAGCCGCGTTGGGACGTCTATCTAAATTTCCTCCAATTTTTGCATTAAGCACATTTTATGTATCCCTCATCCGCGGAACTCCACTTTACCTTCAAATATTTTTCTTTTTCCTAGCACTTCCACAACTGGGTATTATTCTGACAGGTCTATGGGCAGGGGTTTTAGCACTTGGTCTGAATTATGGTGCCTACATGAGTGAAATATTCAGAGCAGGACTTAGTTCTGTTGGTAAAGGTCAAAGGGAAGCTGCGATGGCAGTAGGAATGACACCTGGTCAAACGATGCGAAGAATAGTCTTACCGCAAGCCTTGAGATTTGCATTACCCCCGACCGGGAACGAATTTATTGCAATGCTTAAAGATTCTGCTCTTGTCTCTGCCACAGGTTTTGTCCATGAGTTAATGTGGCGTGCGACCAAGGTGGGTCGAGCTCAATTTCATAATTTGGAAGCACTTATTATGGCTGCAGTTTTTTATTGGATAATGACCCTCCTTTTCACTTCTTTACAGAGCCGGCTTGAAACATATTTGGCAAGAGGAGATCGTCAATCATGAATCCTATCATAAAGATCTCGAACCTTGACAAATATTTTTCAAGACTCCAGGTTTTAAAGAATAT